>Ga0209014_10000329_pt1 | contig 27681 bp, 25 predicted proteins | sample BarGraNGADG00212_FD_184491 | JGI IMG/M metagenome (GOLD analysis project Ga0209014, IMG submission 184491) | Arctic peat soil microbial communities from Barrow, Alaska - Barrow Graham LP Ref core NGADG0002-212 (SPAdes) (version 2) | ecosystem: Environmental > Terrestrial > Soil > Wetlands >...
CATTATTCAGATCACCAATACTTTCTCAAGGTGAATACATAGACTTATATCAAAATGCGTCTGATACACTATGGGAATGGTATCAGAATAAACGGAATGATTTCCATATTATTCGTGGTTTATTATCCAAATTAGCTGGAGGAAAAATTCTGGATATCGGGTGCTATTCAGGGTTATTTCTTAAGAGTCTGCCGGCGAGATTCGAAAAATTTGGTATAGAGCCATCAGGGTCTGCATCACTGATTGCTCAATCGAACGGCGTAAATATTCTCGGAAAAACATGCACGCAGATCAATCCAGATCAGCGGTTCGATATTGTAGTTGCGATAGATGTCATAGAGCATGTGACCGATGTCAGTGAATTTATGGGAAACGCACTGCGGCATGTGAATGAAAATGGATTATTAATTATTTCCACAGGCAACCCAGATTGCATTTTCTGGAAAAAAATATTTAAAGCCAAGTTTTGGTACAACAGTATTTCAGAGCATTTGACCTTTCCAAGCTTTAAATACTTTGCTTGTTACTGTAAACAGATTGGTTTGACCAATCCATTGCAGTTTCGCTTTTCCTATTTGAAATGTTCATTTGGTTGGAAATTAATGCTATGTATATCTCAAATTATTTTCTTTATCTCGCCAGCGATTTTCAGATTTTTTGAGCGGATACGACGGAAAATGATCGGTAGGGCGGATTGGTTAAATCACGAGTTTGGATTATCGGCTGGTGGATTATTTACAGACCATCATCTGATTGTTATAAAAAATGAAAAAGATGGCGATCCCAAAAAGAGCAGAAACGTCGCGGATTGGCATGTCAGAATAGACTGATCCGAAATCATGAAGAAACCGATAAAGATGGAAAATGACTCGCTGGCTTAAAAATTTTCTCGGCATCGTGATAATCGGTCTGTTGCTGTGGTATCTTGCTAACCACTGGGATAGTCTCAAAGGCCTGGTAAATCTGAAACTATCCACGATTATCTATTTGTTTGTCGCCATGACAGTGGGCGTCGTCGTCGGCTCTTATACGATTCAGCACCTGATGGCTACCTTCGGCATCAGGCCTGGATTCGGGGAAATGTTTCACCTGCATAATGCCACGATCCTGCTCAACTACATGCCGATGAAATTCGGCACGCTTTACCGTGCCAATTACCTCAAACGTCATTACGGCCTCATTTACGCTCATTTTACGGTGCTCTTTATTTACCTGTTGCTCCTGATGACAACTGCTGCTGCAGTTGTTGGATTGATTGTCCTCCTGACTGTATATCGCCTGAATCGATACGAAACTTTTCTTCTTGCCATCATCTTCTTAGCGGTCCTTGTCTTCTCAGTCGCCCTCATCTTTATCCCATTGCCCGCGATTAAAGGCACAAACAAACTGACCATTACCCTTCACAATTTAGCCCAAGGACGCAAGATGATGACCGAAAGCAAATTCGATCTGTGTGTTAATATGCTTTTGGCCACAGGGTGTTTTTTGAGCTCTTCCGTTCAACTCGCTATTATTTATCATAGTATGGGCCAAAACATTCATCCTGCAGGCTACCTTGTCCTTGGCGCCGTTGCCTATGTTACGATGTTTCTCGGCATTACCCCAGGTTCTCTTGGCCTGCGTGAGCTTGCCCTGGCGCTCGGCGCCGTTGCGCTCGGCATTGATTTTAATGTCGGTTCACTCGCCGCCGTGATTGACCGGGCCGTTTTTCTCGTCTGGTCTTTTACTATCGGCATCGCTTCAACTCTATATCTGTGGTATAAATCCCCTCAGGATTTCAAAAAAACCGAAACAGATGCTGTTTCGTGATAATCAATCATCGCTGGCCTCGTTTATATTGACGAGAGACCTTGGAAAAATGAAGATATCTATTATCACCGCAACGTGGAATAGCGCCGTCACGATAGAAAACGCCATTCTTTCCGCGACGTCGCAAAGTTATCCCGATCTGGAACACATCATTGTAGACGGCAATTCGTCCGATGCGACACTGCCGATTATCTTTCGCCATGCCGACCGGATCGATAAACTAATTTCCGAACCGGATCACGGGATCTATGACGCGATGAACAAGGGGATCTCCGTTGCGACCGGTGACGTCATCGGCATTCTCAACTCGGATGATTTTTATGCGCATCCTCATGTTTTGGAGAAGGTGGCCCGCGTTTTTGAAGATGAAAGCATCAATACCTGTTACGGCGATTTGGTTTATGTCGACCCGGCGAATGTCAGCCGGATCACCCGCTACTGGCGATCGGGCAACCATAACCCCCGTAATTTTTACCAGGGTTGGATGCCGCCGCATCCGACATTTTTTGTGCGACGCTCGGTGTATGAAAAATATGGCAACTTCAATCTCTCCCTGGGTACGGCAGCCGATTATGAACTGACATTGAGATTACTGTTGAAATACGGGGTATCGACGACCTACATTCCGGAGGTCTTGGTCCATATGCGTGCGGGCGGGGCCAGTAACGCCTCCCTCAAAAGCCGGTTGGCAACGGTACGGATGGCGAATCTATCCTGGCAGGTGAATAATTTGAAACCGCTGCCATGGACGCTGACATTCCGCCTTCTCTCCAAGCTTATCCAGTACACCCGTATGCGGGATGCAGTGATGCCGGCATGAAAAGAGCGCTGATCGTTTTTTAGCAGTTCGTGCGGTCTGAGGAGCCGTTTTTGTTGATGAATCATCCGCTGCGCATTCTGGTGACGGGAGCGACGGGCGCCGTAGGGCCGCGGGTAGTGGGGTCGCTCGTCGAGGCTGGCTACGGGATCAGGACCCTTTCCCTTGATCCTCCCTCACGGGGGCTGTGGGCGGAGGGTATCGAAACGCAACTCGGTGATATAACCGATCACTCCGTCGTTCATACGGCGATGCAGGGAATCGATGTGGTCATCCATCTGGCCGCGCTGTTGCATATCGTCAACCCGCCTCCTTCCCTGCAACCGGAGTACGAGCGGATCAATGTCGGCGGCACTGCCACCGTTGTTGAGGCGGCCCGGCAGGCCGGCGTCGTGCGCATGGTGTTTTTCAGCACGATCGCCGTCTATGGCGATTCCGCAGGAGGCATCCTGACGGAAGATTCACCAGCCCGTCCCGATTCGTTTTACGCGCAAACCAAACTCGCCGCGGAGAGGATCGTCTTGGCGGCGAAGCGGGCCGACGGCCGGCCGTTGGGGACTGTGTTGCGCCTCGGCGCCGTCTACGGAGGCCGGATCAGGGGGAATTACCGGCGCCTCCTCATCGCCCTTGCCCGGGGCCGTTTCGCGCCCATCGGCCCGGGGACCAACCGCCGAACCCTGGTGTATGACAAGGATGTAGGCCGGGCGGCTGTGCTGGCCGCCGTCCATCCGGACGCGGCCGGCCGGATTTTCAACGTGACCGACGGACAGATCCACACCATGAACGCCGTCATCGGGATCCTCTGCGAAGCCCTCGGCCGCAGGCCGCCACGTCTGATGCTGCCGGTGAACACCATCCGCGGACTGGCCGGCATCCTGGAGGATGGCGCCCGACTCTGCGGTCTCTCCTCGCCCGTGGTACGGGCGACGATCGATAAATATACCGAGGATGCGGCCGTGGACGGTCGACGTTTTTGCGAGCAGTTAGGTTTTGTCCCCCAGTACGATCTCGTGTCGGGCTGGCGGGAGACGGTGGCCGAGATGCGGCAGTCCGGCGATTTATGAAGATCCTGGTCGTTATATGATGAATGATCTTACGTCACTGTTCGAGCAAATGGTCGGGCTGGTTGCCCAATACCGGATACCGCTTCTTTTTCTCGGGTGTGTGGTTGTGGGAGCTGCGGGCGCCTGGCTTATCGCCGGCATGGCCTTCCGGGAGCATCTGCTGGATACCCCGAACGAGCGCAGTTCCCATATCATTCCCACGCCCCGCGGCGGAGGCGTGGGGATCCTGGCGGCCTTTATCATGGCGGGTCTCACGCTCCGGATTCCGACGACCTTTCTGTTTGGCGCAATCCTCATCTCCGCCGTGAGCTTATTCGGGGATTATTTCCGGATCTCGGTAAAATTCCGTCTCGTCGTCCAATGCATCTCCACGAGCATACTCCTGTTCCCCCTGCTGCCCCGCCTGACCGCCCATTATGCCTTGTCGAACTTTGGGTTTTCTCCGTTTATATTCTTTCTGATCCTGCCGCTGATATTCATTTTCCTGATCGGGACGGCGAACTTCTACAATTTCATGGATGGCATCAACGGCATTGCAGGTCTTAGCGGGGTAATCGGCTTCGGTCTGCTGGGAGTCTATACCCTGTATCGGCCGCCCCCGGATGCCTTCCAGAACGCACTGTCCCTGCTGTCGATATGCGTTTCCCTGGCCTGTCTGGGATATCTTCCGTTCAACATGCCGAGGGCCCGCGTCTTCATGGGGGATGTAGGCAGCATCCTCCTGGGTTTTGTCTTTGCCGGTCTGGTCGTCACGCTTTCCCGGAATTACCTGGAGATGGTCTGTTTCGCTGCACTGCTTTTCCCCTTTTATGCGGATGAATTGACGACCATGGTCGTCCGCATCCAGGACCGCGAAAATCTTACCCTGTCCCACCGCCGCCATTTATACCAGTTGTTGGTCAATGAATTCGGCATCGCCCATGTTAAGATCTCCGCAACATATGGGGCCGCGCAACTGGCCGTCGGCGCCGGCGTCCTGATCGCTTATCCATGGGGGGTACGGACTGTGCTGATTTTCCTGATGATGTGTTTCATCGGCTTCACGCTTCTGACGGTCCATGTCCGGAAAATCGCTAATAAGCAGGAGACTTCAGCCTCCACGGTCAGGAAAACGAGGACGTGACTACGCCATGAAGATGCATTTGAAAAATCCCTATTTTTATCTGATGCTCCTCGGTGATGCCATCCTCTTCGCAGGGGCCCTCGTCCTCGCCTATCTCTTCCGGTTCGAGTTCTCTCTGGACGCCTTCTTTGCGCAGCAGCTCAGGACAATCTGGATTCCGATACTCCTGGTGAAGCTCTGCATCTTCTTCCTGTTCGGTCTCTATAAAGGCATGTGGCGCTATACGAGCACCAGGAATTTCTGGCGACTTCTGCGCAGGCTTCAGCAACCTCGACGCTCCTGATCAGGGCATTCATCTTTAATATTTTATTGATTTGAGCGAGGGTATTCCCGGGCTGTCGTCCTGATGGACGGAGGGCTCACGTTCCTATTCACTGGCGGTCTGCGCATGGCCATCCGCTCTTTTTTTACGATGCGGGAACGGGAGCCAGTGCACCTTTTTCCCTGCCACCCAGCGGAAACGAATTCTCATCGTCGGCGCCGGGTCCGCGGGAGAGAAGATCCTGCGGGAGCAGGATGCCTTGCTGGATGCGCAACTGGCGGAGTTGTCCGTGGCGGCCGATCGTTTCGATGCCCCGGCGATCAAGCAGACGCTCCGTGCAATCGTTCCCGAATACCTGCCGCAGGATACCGCAAGCGTTCTTTAAATGCCGGTTGTCTCCGACCGAAGTTGCCGGTTATGCGTCGAGATGCTTCGCCTCGTCGATGAGCATGATCGGGATCTCGTCCCGGATCTCATAAAGCAGACGGCACCTCTCGCAGATAAGGCCGTCTTCCGTCTGACTCAAGCGCAACTCACCCTTGCACTTCGGGCACGCCAATATCTCCAGCAGTTCCTTACTGACTCCCATCATTCATTCCTTCCAATTCCCGCCAGCATTTCCTTTGTCGCCGTAAAAACCTCGTCTACGGCGATCTCCCTCATACAATTTCTTGTTTTGCACCGCTTCCGGAAGCAGGGCATACAATCCAATCCGCGACGGATGACCCGGTGGCCGGCGCCGTAAGGACCCGTCCGCGCGGGGTCGGTCGGCCCGAAGAGGGCGATGACAGGGGTTCCCACCCCCGCGGCAAGGTGCATGGGACCTGAGTCGGTCGTGATGACGAGGGCCGCCTGCCGATAGAGGCAGGCGAGTTCCCGGAGCGTCGTCTGTCCACCGAGATTGATGGCCTCCGTTGTCATCAGCGTCCGGATCCTGTCGAGCGGATCAGCCGCACCCCCCGTCAGGATCACACCAATCCCCAGTTCCCGGCGGATCCGGTCACAAAGTTCGGCAAACTTCTCCTCCTCCCAGAGTTTTGTCTCCCAGAAGGCGACCGGGTTGACAGCCACAAAACGCTTTCCCGGTTTTTGCCTCCCGTCTGATTCAATCCGATTATCCCCCCACTCGTCACTCGCCGTCAGAAGCGCCGCATGCTCGTTAATAAGGGCCTCCACGCGCCGCCGTTCCGACTCCCCGATGGCGATCGTGAACGAGGGCGGCGCCGTGAGACAGTCGGCGTGTTCCCCCCCTCCATCGGCAAGGTGGCGGATGAAGTCGAGGTAGCGATCCACGGCGTGCTTCCCCATCTCCTCGGTGATCTTTTCGTTGTAGAATAGTCCGCTCAGCTCCTGGAGACTGTCGTAACCGAGCCTCCGCCGGCCGCCGCTCATGACGACGATGACGGCGCTCTTCAGGAGGCCGTGGAAGTCGATGACAAGGTCATACGGGCGGCTGCGGAGTGCCCGGTAAAACGCGTGCATCTCCCGCAGGGGGGCCGCGACCCGTCCATTCCGGATTTCCTTCAGCCAACGTTTCCGGTGGGAGACGATGATCCGGTTCAGATCGGGGTGGCTGGTGAGCAGATCGGCGGCGGCTTCCTCGACGACCCAGGTGATATCCGAAGCGGGATAGCACCTCCGCAGGGCGGCGAGTGCCGGCAGCGTTTGGATCACGTCGCCGATGGCGCTCAGTTTGACGATCAGGATATTCACGGGTTTCGGTCCTTCAGGAGCCATTGCACGGCAGCGAGGATGTCTCCGGCGATATGGACGGGTCGGATGACTACCTCCTCCCCGTGTGGACGGACCTCGTTGCCGGGGCTCTTCTGCTCTGGTCCTTCCGCGGTATCCAGCACCGCGGCGGCTTCGGCGCCGTAACCGGTCCGGACGAGGATTCCTCTCGCTCCGATCCTTGAAGCCGCCTCGATATCCTTCAAGGTGTCTCCTACCATATAGGAGCGTTCCGGTTCAAGGGAGAGTTCCTCAATGGCCCTGAGGAGAAGCCCCGGCGAGGGTTTCCGACAGTTACAGCTCCGGAGGTATCTCCCCCGGCCCTCTGTCGGGTGGTGGGGGCAGAAATAAAAACCGTCGAGGGAGGCCCCCTCCTCCTGGAGCATCTCCCGGAGGTGCGAATGAACCTCATCAACAAAAGCCTCGGTGAAAAACCCCCGGGCGACGCCGGACTGGTTGGTCACGACGACCGCCTTCATGCCGCTTCTGTTGATCAGACGGATCGCCTCGGCGGCGCCGGGAACCAAACGTAGTTTTTCCAGGCGGTCGAGGTACCCCACCTCTTCGTTGATTGTTCCGTCGCGGTCCAGAAAAACCGCCGCCTGATGTTTGTTTTCAGGTGTCATTCCCCCCCCTTGTTACCTCGGAAGGCTTTCTTCGCCCACTCTCCGAGGTTTCTCATGTCAATGGCAGGAGCTTCCGCGCGGCTGCGTACACCTCATCCACGCCGATCATCTCCATGCAACGGAAGTCGGTCGGGCAGACCGACTTCAGGCAGGGGCTGCACGGCACATCGTGATGGATGACGACGCTCTTCTCCCCCACGGGCGATGTCGTGGCGGGGTTCGTCGAGCCGAAAATGGCGATCGTGGGAATCCCCAGCGCCCCGGCGACATGCATCAGGCCGGAATCGTTTGAGAGGAAAAGAGTGCAACGCGCGATCAGAGCCATCGCCTCCTTGAGGTCGGTCTTTCCGGCGATGTCGATGAGACGGTGACGGGCGTTCTTTTCCACCGCCGCGGTGCTCTCCCGGTCGTTGCTGCTTCCGAAGAGAATCGTCTGCGCCCCGGTGGCGTCGATCAGGCGGTCGGCGGTGGCGGAGAACCGCTCCGGGAGCCACTTCTTCGCCGGCCCATAGGCGGCGCCGGGCGCGATCCCGATCAGCGGGCTGCCTTCCCCAATGCCGAATTGGCCAAGGAGTCTCTTCGCTGTTTCATCGTAGTCCTTCCCGGGCCGGAGGTGGACGTTACGCCCCGCAGTGGTGCAACCGAGCGCCCGAACCATCTCCCGGTAGTAGTCGATCTGATGAACCTTCCTGATAGCCGGCGTCCGTCGGACCGAATGGGTGAGGAGGAGCCCCCGCCCGTCGGAGTTGTAACCGGCTCGAAGCGGTATGCCCGCGAGACGGGCCAGAATCGCGGCCTCGATCGCGTTCTGCAGAAGGATAGCGCAATCGAAGCCGTAACTCCTGAGTTCAGCGGCCAAGCGCCACTTTCCCAGGATGCCGGCATGACGTCCCGGTTCGGCAAAGGTGATGATTTCGTCCACATCCGGAGAGAGCCGGTAGACCTCGGCAACCCAGGGCTTGGCGAGGATGGAGATCCGCGCACGGGGCCACGTCTTCCGTATGGCGGCGACGGCGGGGAGCGTCATGACGACGTCGCCGATCCAGTTCGTCCCCCGGATCAGCACCCGTTCGATCTCCTCCGCGGGGAGCCTTTTTCCTCCGCTGACCTGCAATTGCATCGTCTCAAACACGCACTACTCCTCACTTATTAATACCGAACCCGGGAAAAAAGCAACTCTGCAAATGCTTCGGCGGGCGCGATATGCATCCCGATCCGGAGGAGGGAAATCTCCGCCAGGAAATCGGGGAAATCGGCAAGGCGGATACCATCCTTCTCCGTCGTGACGATCCGCCCGCCGCCACTCTCGCCGGCCTGACGTCGGAGGGTTTCAAGATCGTGCAGTGTGTAGGGATGGTGGTCAGGGAATGCCCGGAAGGCAACGACCTCCGCGCCCAGTGCCGTCAGGCTCTGCCGAAAGGCCTCCGGAGATCCGATCCCGGCAAAGGCGCACACCTTTACCCCTCGCAGCTCCGTGAGCGGCAACGCGCGTCCCGTAGCCGCCTCCACAAGCTCCCGCGGCCGGTGGACGCCGCGGAAGACCGGCAGGGGAGGTACTCCCCGCGGGGGGGCCTCTCTCTCCGTGCCGCCCGTCCGGATGAGGAGGTGGGCGCGTCGCAGGGCCTCCGGCGGTTCGCGGAGCGGTCCCCGCGGGAGGAGATAGCCGTTTCCGAAGGGGCGCGTCGCATCGAGCATGACGATGTCAAGGTCCCGGAAGAGCGCCCGGTGCTGGAAGGCGTCGTCGAGGATCAGGACGTCCGCGCCGAAACGCTCCACGGCGACCCGGCCCGTGAGGATGCGCCTGGGGCCGGTCAGGACGGGCACTCCCGGTACGGATCTGGCGATCAGGACCGGTTCGTCTCCCGACTGCCGCCACCCCATGAGAATGCGCTTCCCGTCGGAGACGGTGGTTATGCGGGCCCGGGCGCCGCCGCCGTAACCCCGGCTCAGGACGGCCGGCCTGTGGCCCTTTTCCCGGAGCATGGTGGCGAGGAGGATGACCGTCGGCGTCTTCCCGGTGCCTCCCACAGTGAGATTTCCCACACTGACGACGGGGCAGGGGAGTTTCTCCTGTCGGAGAAGCCCCCGGTCGTAAAGCCGGTTTCTCGCGGCAACGGCGCTGCGATAGAGGAGAGAGAGGAGGTGTAGCCCGGCGCGGAAGGCGCCGGACCTGAGCGTTGGCCTATCCTCATTCCAGATTCCCTGCACCAGTTCCTCAGCGGAGTTCATACGGATCTCCCATGGCTCCTTCTCATTACGCCTTTCCGCTTCTGTCCTTTTCCTCCCCGTTTCCCCGGCCGTTTTCCTTGAACTGCATGTTGTAGAGGCGGCAGTATTCCCCCTGGCAGGCGAGCAGGGTTTCGTGGGTTCCCTCCTCGCGGATCTCGCCGTTGACCAGCACGATGATCCGGTCGGCGTTCCGGATCGTGGAGAGGCGGTGGGCGATCACCAGCGTGGTCCGGCCTTTCATCAGATTCTCCAGCGCATCCTGAACCTCGATCTCCGCCTCCGAGTCGAGGGAGGAGGTCGCCTCGTCGAGGATCAGGATGGGGGCGTTCTTGAGCAGCGCACGGGCGATCGAGATCCGCTGGCGCTCGCCGCCGGAGAGCTTTGTCCCATGCTCGCCGATCAGCGTGTCGTAGCCCATCGGTAGGCGCACGATGAAAGCGTGCGCGTTCGCGGCCTTCGCGGCGGCGACGATCGCCTCCTCCGTCTTCACGATGTCGCCGTAGGCGATGTTGTCCCGGACCGTGTCGTTGAAGAGGATCGTCTGCTGGGTCACGATCGCGATCTGTCCCCGTATCGATTCGACGGTGACGTCGCGGATGTCACGGCCGTCGATCGTGATCGCCCCTTCCGTCACGTCGTAGAAGCGGGGGATCAGGTTGACCAGGGTTGTCTTCCCCCCGCCGCTCATGCCCACGAAGGCGACGACCTCGCCGGCGCGGATTCGGAGATCGATGTTCCGGAGGACTGGCGCCTCCTCATAGCGGAAGGTAACGTTCCGGATCTCGATCTCCCGGGAGATCCGGGGGAGGGGGGCGGCGCCGGGGCGGTTCCCGATCTCCGGGACCAGGTCGATGATGGCAAAGACCCTCTGGGCGCCGGCGATCCCCTGCTGGATCGTGTTGTTCACGTTCGTCAGGCGTTTCACCGGTTCGTAGAGCATGATCAGCGCCGTGAGAAAGGAGAAAAAGGTTCCCGGTGTGGATTGGCCGTGGATCACCTGGTAGCCGCCGTAGAAGATGATCGCCGAGATGCCGAGGCCGCCGAGAAACTCCATGAAGGGGCTGGAGACGGCGTTGATCGAAACCGCCTTCAGGTTGAGGCGGAAGAGCCGTTCATTCTCCCCCGAGAAACGCCGGTTTTCATACTCCTCCATGCTGAAGGCCTTGACGATCCGGGTTCCGGAGATCGTCTCCTGCAGAAGGGTCATCAGGCTTCCGAGAGTGATCTGCGTCCGCGTCGCCACCTGCCGCATCTTCTGGCCAAACTTGGCGATCGGATAGACGGCGAGCGGAAAGACGAACATGGCGATGATGGCCAGCCGCCAGTCGCGATAGAAGATCACGAAGACGAGGCAGATCAGCGTGAAAGAGTCTTTGAGCAGTGCGGTGACCGCCTCCGAGACGGCGCCCTGGATGTATCCGACGTCGTTCGTAATCCGGGACATCAGGATGCCGGTCGGATTCCTTGTGAAAAAGGCGAGCGACTGGGTCTGGATCTTCCGGTAGAGTTCCGCCCTCAGATCGGCCACGATCCGCTGACCGATGAAATTCATCAGAATCGTCTGGGCATAGCTGCAAGCCCCCTTGATGAGGTAGATCCCGACGATGGCGAGCGGGATCCACTGGAGCATCTTGGCGTTTTGCTTCAGGAAGATCTCGTCGAGGGTCGGTTTGACGAGAAAGGCGAGCGCCGAGGTCGTCGCGCCGACGACGAGCATGCAGATCATGGCGACCGAAAACTTGAATGCATGCGGTTTTGCCAGCTTCAGGAGTCTCTTGAAAATGTCCAAAATTTCCTCTCCCTTTTAATTCTCGAGCATGGCGCAGGCGATCTGCGCCGTCCGGCGAGACGCCCCGGGCGTTCCCAATTTTCCACGGATCTCGGCGAGCGCGAGCTTCATTTCCCGCGCTTTGCCGCGCCGGGTGATGAGTTCCCTCACCTCGGCGGCGATCCGTTCCGGATTCGCGTCGTCCTGGATCAACTCGGGGACGACGGTCCGCCCGGCGATCAAGTTCACCAGGCTGATGTGGTCCACTCGGATGAATCTCCGGCCCACGGCGTGGGAGACGCCGGAGACCTTGTAGACGACGACCATCGGGGTCTCCAGGAGCGCCGTTTCCAGCGTGGCCGTTCCCGACGCGACGATGGCCGCATCGGAGACGGCGATGACGTCGTAGATCTCGTCCGGAATGACGTTGACCCGGACGGGAAACTGCCGGAGGATATCCCGGACAAAATCGGGGGCGAGCGTTCCGGCGAGCGGGAGAACGAACTGGATCGGGGAGATTTTCTCCGTCAGTATCCGGCAGGCGCGGAGCATCTCCGGCAGGAGCCTGGCCACCTCGGACTTTCGGCTTCCGGGGAGAATGGCGACCGTAATCGCCTCGTCCCGCAGGCCGAAACGTTTCAGCGCCACGATCCGCGGATATTTTCTTCGGACCTCATCCAGCAGCGGATGGCCGACAAAGGTGACGTCCACGCCGGCCTTCCGGTAAAATTCCTCTTCAAAAGGGAGGATCACGGCCATTCGGTCCACGGCATTCCGGATGATATCGATCCGATCCTTCCGCCAGGCCCATACCTGGGGGCTGATGTAATAGAGGACCTTGATCCCGCGCCTCCGGGCGGCGCGCGCGAGCGGGAGGTTGAAATCCGGATAGTCGATCAGGATGACGAGATCCGGCGGCGTCTTCGCAAGCGAGCTCTTCAGGCGGCGCATCACCCGGAGGATCATCCCGAGCTTGAAGACCACCTCCGTCAGTCCCACCACGGCCATATCGGCTGCGTCGGCCAGGAGTTCTACCCCCGCCGTCTGCATCTTTTTCCCTCCCACGCCGTAGAAGAAAAGGTCCGGATCGATCTGGTGCATGGCCCGGACGAGGTTCCCGCCGTGCAGATCCCCGGAGGCCTCTCCGGCGACGATCATGACCCTCCGCGCGTTCACGGCTGCATCCGTCCTTCCCCGGGTGATCCGGCAAGGAAAGGGGCCCGTTCCCGGTTTCGGACGATGGCGTCGTTGATGCGCAGGGCCAGTTCCAGCGTGTCGCGCCCTTCCTGGCCTGACACCTGCGGGGGCGTCCGGTCCGTCACGGCCCGGACGAAGGAGCGGATCTCCTCCTCCAGCGGGTCCGTGGCTTTGATCTCCACGGGATTTTCCGTGATCTCGATCTGGCCTCCGGCGCCGTTTCGCCGGCTCAGAGAAACGAGTTCCCGCTTGTTGAAATCCACGGCATGGTACCCCTCGACTCCGAAGAACCGGATCTTCTGCATGGTCTTTCCCGTGACCCGGCTCGCGGTGATGTTCGCCACGCAGCCGCTCGCGAAGGTCAGGCGGGCGTTGGCGATGTCCACCTTGTCGGAGAGAACTGAAACCCCGACGGCGTCCACGGTCGAAACCGGGGAGCGGACGAAATGGAGGATGATGTCGAGGTCGTGAACCATCAGGTCGAGGATGACGTCCACATCCGTGCCTCGTTCGAAGTAGGGGTGGAGGCGGTGGGATTCGATGAACAACGGCGTCCCCATCAGGGTCCGGAGGGCCGCGACAGCCGGGTTGAACCGCTCGACGAAGCCGATCTGGAAGACCAGCCTTTTTGCCTCGGCCAGGGCGACCAGTTCGTCCGCCTCGGCGAGCGTCGTGGCGATCGGTTTTTCCAGCAGGACGTCCACTCCGGCCTTCAGGAAGAGCGAGGCGACCTCATGGTGGACGCCGGTCGGCACGGCGATCGAGACGGCGTCGACCTTTCCCAGAAGTCCGCGGTAGTCCGTCAAAACCTCGCAGTCGCAGCCGTCGGCGGCCTTTCGGGCATTCTCCTCCACAAGGTCGGCGACGCCGACAAGACGGCATTCCGGTATTTTCCGGTATTTCTGGAGGTGGTAGCGGCCCAGATGGCCGGTCCCCACCACGCCGATTCTGATCTTTTTCATAGGTTCGATCGACAAGGGCTCCCTCGCAAATCCCCCTCCCCAATCAACGACAGATTCCTCTTTCCGATGTCCGGATGAAATCGAGGAACTGCCGAACCTCGGGCAGATCCTCCACCTCCTCTTCGACCTTCCGGATGGCGGCGGCGAGGAGCAGCGAGGAACGGAAAACGATCCGGTAGGCCGTCTTGAGGGCCCCGATTGTCTCTTCGGTGAATCCCCGCCGCTTCAGACCGATCATGTTCAGACCGAAGAGCTTCGCAAAGTTGCCGGAGGCCATGACGAAGGGGGGGATGTCCTTGGTTACCGCCGAGGCGCCTCCAATGATGCTGTGGGCGCCGATCCGGGTGAACTGATGAACCCCCGTCAGGCCGCCGATGATCGCGTGATCCTCCACGCGGATGTGGCCCGCGAGGTTCGCCGCATTGGCCATGACGATGTGGTCCCCCAGTTTGCAGTTGTGGGCTACATGACAGTAGGCCATCAGCAGGTTATGGTCGCCGATCATCGTGACGCCGATGTCGTGGACGGTGGACCGGTTGATCGTGACGTACTCCCGGATCGTGTTGTGGCTGCCGATGACGACCCGCGTCGCCTCTCCCCGGAATTTCAGATCCTGAGGCGCGCCGCCGATCGAGGCAAACGGGGCGATCCGGTTGTCCTCGCCGATGTCGGTATGGGTTTCGATGACCACATGGGGGCCGATTTTCGTGTTCTTCCCGATATGGACGTCGGGGCCGATGATGCTGTACGGCCCGACATCGACCCCGTCCGCAAGCGTCGCATCCGGGGAGATGATTGCCGTGGGGTGGATGTTCATCACTTCTCCTTTGCCTCTTTTTCCTCCAGGGCCGCTACCCGGCGCTGAAGGGCGGCAAGCGTCTCGCGCATCTCCGGGAGTTTCGGGAGGCAGGCCTCTATTTTCAGCCACTCCCGATGGGGCATGTGGGGTGAGCCGGCGACAATCCGGCCCGGCGGGATATCCTTGGTAACGCCGGATTGGGCTGCGGCCATGACGCCGTCCCCGATCCGGATGTGTCCGACGATCCCCACCTGGCCGCCGATGACGACCCCCTTACCCAACTGCGTGCTTCCCGAGATGCCGACCTGGGCGACGATCACGGAATAGGCCCCGATCACAACATTGTGGGCGATCTGGACGAGGTTATCGATCTTCACCCCCCTCTGGATCCAGGTCCGTCCGAGGGTCCCGCGGTCGATCGTCGTATTTGCGCCGATCTCCACGTCGTCGTCGACCTGAACGTAACCGACCTGGGGGATCTTCCGGTTTTCCTGTCCCGGCAGGGCAAACCCGAAGCCGTCGCTGCCGATGACGACCCCGGCATGGAGAACAACCCGTCGGCCGATCCGGCACCGCCGGTAGACGGTGACGCCGGGATACAGTATGGAGGCCTCTCCGACGGAAGCGTCCCGGCCGATAAAGACCCCCGGGTAGAGCACGGCCTTTTTCTCGACGCGCGCCCCGCGGCAGACGTGGACGCCGGGATAGACCACGGCCTCCGGTGAAACGTCGGCCCCCGCTTCGATGCCGTCATTTTTATGGATCCCCGTCGTCTCTTCCTCTTCGGGGTAATAGAGATCGAGAAGCCGGCCCAGGGCGGTGTAGGGATCCGCAACCGTCAGGAGGGTTTTCCCCGCGCAGGCGGTTCCCGGGGCTACCAGGATCGCACTGGCGTCGGTGGTCTCCATCCGTTTCCGGTATTTCGGGTTGGCCACGAAGGTCAGATCCCCGGGGCCAGCCTCATCGATTCCCCGGATTTGCTCGATCACAACCCCGCCGTCGCCGCTGACGCTGCCGTCCAGAAACGAAGCGATCTCGCTGAGTGTTTTCTTCAATTTTTCATCACTTCTTCGGCTTGTATGTCTTGTTGAATTCGTCAATGACCCGTTTCGTCAGGTCGTTCTCCTTCGAGTAATAGGCCAAGGGAATCTGGCTAAAGTCGACGATCATGGTGTACTTTTCCTTCTCGCCGATGGACTGAACCAGCTTCTGGATTTCGGGGTACAGCTTCCTGGAGAGTTCCTGATCTTTCACCCGAAGCTCTTCCTCGGAATCCTTTACCAGGATTTGGTAGTCTCGGACCTTTTTCTGAAAAGCCGCATCCTTCTCCTTAATGGCATCCTCCTTGAGGAGCGGCCGCTGTTTTTCGAGATCATCCTTGAGTTTTTTCAACTCGGCTTCCTTCTCCTGAATGGTCGCCTTGTCTTTTTCGAAGGCCTTCTTGAAATCCTCGGCCGCCTTCTTGCCGGCGCTGGAGGTAAGCATGACCTCCCGGATATCCACAAACCCAGTTTTTTCCGCCGCCGCGACGGGAGAGGCCGCGAAGGCAAGGGCCAGAATCAAAATAGCCGCAACGATCAATCCATATCTTTTCATGAAACATTTCCCCTTTCTGTTTGTGCATCATTAAAGAAGGCAACAGCAGCCTTCCGGTTTCCTACATGAACATCCCGATCGCAAATTCAAACCGGCTGGCGGCTTCATCTTCCTTCCGGTCGAGGACGTAGCCCCACTCCAGACGCAGCGGTCCGATCGGCGAATACCAGCGGATGCCTATCCCCGCCGTTCTCCGCAGATCGCCGAGATTATAACCGCTTTCCCATGAATTGCCGGTGTCGAAGAAGAGGACCCCCTTCATCCCGGCGTTCTTGATCAGCGGGAAGATGTAATCGAAGTTGAAGTTCAGCATCGTGAGCCCCCCGATGACGTCCCTCGTCGCGGGATCCTTCGGTCCTACCTCCCGGAGTCCCCGCAGCGAATTGATCCCCCCCAGATAGTACCTTTCAAAGATCGGCACCTCTTTTCCCTCGTTGGGTTGCATGTAGCCTATCCGTCCGCGGACGCCGAAGACCGTGTCCAACGGAAGCGGGAAAAACCAGGCGGAGGTCGCCCCGTACCGGGTATAGCTGACATCGCCCTGCAGGGGGCCGCCGGTGTATTCCACCGAGGCGCTGTTCTTCGATCCGGCGGAGGGAAACATCACATCATTCGTCGAGTCCCGCATCAGGGTGAGGGTGACGCCGCTGCTCGTCGTCTCCCCCGCCTGTTTTTTGATGTAGTAAGAGGCTGTGTCCAGGATGTCCTTCACATTGTCCAACGACAGGCGGTATCCGACATAGCCGGTCACGTACTTCCAGATGGGGTAGCCGAAGGTGGCGCCGAAGCCCTTGGAGTCGAGGTTGTAGGAGTCGTATTCGCGGTAGAGGTTCCAGACGTCGAATTTGCTCCAGAGGGGCATGTCGAAGAGCCAGGGCTCCGTGAAGGAGATGTCGTAAAGCTGGGTGCTGGCGCCGACACTCGCCTTGAGGCTCAGGATCTGGCCGCGTCCGAAAAGGTTCTGCTGGGAGACCTGGGCCGAAACGACCGCATGGTCCAGCGCGCTGTAGCCGGCGCCGAGGCTGAATATCCCCGTCGGTTTTTCCTTGACGCGGATGTTCACGTCCGTCAAGGTCTCATCGGGACCCTTCTCGCTCTGGAAATCGATCTCCTCAAAATAGCGCAGCTGGTTCAGGGCCATGTAACTGTTCTTGAGCTTGGTCCGGCTGTAGAGATCCCCCTCCACCACGGAGAGCTGACGGCGGATCACCTTGTCCCGCGTCTTGTTGTTGCCTGTGATGTTGATCCGGTTGAAATAGACCAGCTTCGCCTTGTTGATTTCGTAGGTCACATCGACGGTCAGGGTTTTCTCCTGCAGTTCGGTGCGGGGAACGACCTCGGCGCCGGCATAGCCCTCGTCGTTGCAGACCTGGGTCAGGTAATCCATATCCTTCATGATCGCTTCGCGGTCGTAGAAGTCCTTCTTCCGGATCTGAAGTTTTGTGAAAAGGTCTACCCGGGGGGTTGCGAGTTCGTCTCCGGCGATCGCGACTTTGCCGACGCGGAACTGCTTTCCCTCCGAGACCGGAATCTTGATGCGGATCCCGTCGCGGTCGTATGCGATGACCGGCTCGCCGATCTGGGCGTTGATGAAGCCGTTGTTCATATAGAAGGCGTTCAGTTTGCCCACGTCCTGTTTGAGCTGGTCCTTTTTGAGGAGGCCGGAGTCGGTGTAAAAGTGGAAGATGCCCCATTCGTTGGTGGTCATCGCGTTCTTCAGTTCCTTCGTGGTGAAGGTCCGGTTGCCCTCGAAGCTGATGCCGCGGATAAAGAGCTTCTCGTTTTCGACGATGGTGACGACGACGTGGACGTCCCGTTCGCCTCCCTTTTCGGTTGCGTAAAGGATCTCGGCGTTGTAGAACCCCTTGCTGTCATAGAGGGCTTTGATCTTTTCCATGTCGGCCCTGAGTTTCTCGGGGTTTACGGTCTGCCGGGTGCGGACGCTCATCGCGCCTTCGATGTCGTCCTTCTTCACGGCCTTGTTTCCCTGGATCCGGATCTCGGTGATCAGGGGTTTTTCCTCCACGAGAAAGGCAATTACCTTTCCCTCGGCAACGTCCGTTACCTCCGCGGTGACGTCATCGAAATAACCCATTTTGTAGATGGCCTTGATGTCGGCGGAAAGATCCGCATCGGTAAAGATGTTTCCGGGTGCGCTCTTCAGGACCTGTTGGATGGCGCTGGCTTCGATCTTGCGGTTACCCTTGAATTCGATGCGGGCGATCCTCTCATCGGCGGCGATCCGGAGGAGGATGTCCGTCCGGAGCTGGGCCAGAATGGCGCCCAGGTTTTCCCGGCCGCGACCCTGAACGAACACTCCCGGCAGGACCTTTTCCTCGCGGAGATCGATCAGCCTGGTATCGACGCTGATCCGGTCTCCGAATTCGGAAACGCTTCCCGAAACGGCATAGTGTGCGCCGGCCTTTTTCCCCACCTCGATGACCACGGCGTCGTTGATCCGTTTCCCTTCCGTACCGGCGTTGATCTGTTCCCGCTCGACCAGACGGATGTTTTTCGATTTCTGCAGTTCCGTCACGACTCCCCGATAGAGGATCTCCTGGAGTTCGGCGGCCTTCTGCAGGGAGGTGCTGTGGACCTCAAACGGGAAGAGAGCGACTTGCTTGATGTTTTCTGCTGCCGTCCCCGAAATGGGTCCGAGGAGAATCATGATCAGAGACGTTGCGATGCATGCAAAGTGCAGTTTTTTATTCATGGGTATACATCCTTCCGTCGCGCAGACCGATGCGATGGGACATCCGATCCGCGAGTGATGGGTTGTGCGTGACCACGATCAGCGTGATCCGTTTGGTCCGGTTCAACGAAATCAGCATGTCTTCTATCCTTTTTCCGGTTTCCGTGTCAAGGTTTCCCGTGGGTTCATCCGCGAGGAGGATCTCCGGTTCGAGGATGAGCGCCCGGGCGAGGGCTACCCGTTGCTGTTCCCCGCCGGAGAGCTCACCGGGTTTATGGGTCATCCGGTCGCCCAGCCCCACCTCGCCGAGAATCGCCTCCGCACGCCGTTTGGATTCGCGTTTCGGCATCCGCTGGATCAGGGCGGGCATCATCGTGTTTTCCAGCGCGGTGAATTCGGGCAGGAGGTTGTGAAACTGGAAGACGAAGCCGATCTTCCGGTTCCGGAAGGCGGCAAGCCTCTTCTCCGGCCAGGTGAAGACATCGACACCGTCAAAGAGCACGGCGCCGGAGGTCGGATGATCGAGCGTGCCGATAATGTGGATCAACGTGCTCTTCCCTGCGCCGGAGACTCCGACGACGGCCAGCGATTGCCCTTCGGCAATCTCAAAATCGAGCCCTTTGAGGACCTCGATCCGATGGCCGTCCTTGATGAAGGCTTTCTGAAGGTTCTTGATTTGAATCATGGTCCCTTACCCCTTACCCCTTCACCCCTTTCTCCTCTGTCCTCATTCGTAGCGCAGCGCCTCCGCCGGGTCGAGGCGCGACGCCCGCCAGGAGGGGTAGATCGTCGAAAGAAAACTGATCAGAAGCGTTCCCAGGATGATGATTCCGACATCGCCGTAGTTGACCTGCGAGGGGAGCTCGCTCAGATAATAGACGTCGCCCGGGAGGATCTTGAAGCCGAAGAGCTTCTCCACGAAACGGGAGAGAGCCTCCAGGTTGAAGGCGACCGCCAGTCCCGCGAGACAGCCGAGGAAGGTGCCGATCGCCCCCACGACAAGCCCCTGAAAGATGAAGATCTTCATGATCCCTGCCCGGGTGGCGCCCATCGTCTTCAAAATCGCGATGTCCTTGTTCTTTTCCATCACGATCATGATCAGCGCGCTGATGATGTTGAAGGCCGCGACGAGGACGATCAGGGAGAGGATGATGAACATGACCCGCTTTTCCAGTTTCAGTGCCGAGAAGAGGTTTCGGTTCATCTCCATCCAGTTCCGGCCCCAGTAGGGGAACCCCAGTTTCTTTTCGATCTCCTTTGCGATCCGATCGGCCCGGTAGATGTCGTCGACCCGGATCTCGATTCCGGTGACCAGGTCTCCCATGTTCAGGAACTCCTGACAGTTCTTGAGCGAAATGTAGGCGAGCGTCGAGTCGTACTCGAAGAACCCGGATTCGAAGATGCCGACCACGAGGAAGGATTTCATCCGCGGAACCATGCCCATCGGCGTGCTAATTCCGGAGGGAGATACGACGTGGACCGTTTCAAAGAGAAAAACTCCGAGGTTCTTCGCCAGCTCCCGACCGATGAGGATTCCGGGAACGCCGGATAACTCCGGTTTGAGACCCGGGATCTTTCTCTCTCCATCCCCGAGGTAGTCGAGCTTCCCCTCCCGGATTTTACCCAGGTTGATCACCTTCATGGCATCTTCCAACGAGAGACCGCGGAGGACGATGCCGGTGACGCTGCTGCCGTTTTTCAGCATCGCCTGGCTGTAGATGAAGGGGGTGGCGGCGACGACGCCGGGGACCTGGGCGACCTCCCGCATGACCCGGGGATGGTTCTTCATCGCGCCGCTGTGCTCCATCAGGATGATGTGGGAATTGATCCCCAGGATCTTGTTGCGCAGGTCGGTTTCGAAGCCGTTCATGACCGCCAGCACGATGATCAGGGCCGCGACGCCGAGAAAGATCCCGGCGATCGAGATAAAGGTGATGATGGAAACGAACACCTGTTTCCGTCTCGCCCTCAGGTAGCGCAGGCTGATGAACAATTCATAGGAGGTCATCGATGAATGCTCTCGTAAAAAGGCTCAATCGTTGTCATGGGGACACCTTGCTCCAAGGTGTCCCCAGTCGTCCTTGTCCGGAGAAGCGGAAAGAGGATCACGTCCCGGATCGAAGCGGAGTCGGTCAGCAGCATGACGATCCGGTCGATCCCGATCCCCTCGCCCGCCGTCGGCGGCATTCCACACTCGAGGGCGCCGATGTAATCCTCATCCATCTCATGGGCTTCCAGATCTCCGGCCTCCCTTTCCCTGAGCTGCATCTCGAACCTCCCGCGCTGGTCAACGGGGTCGTTCAGCTCGGAGAAGGCGTTCGCGATCTCCTTCCCGCAGATATAGAGTTCGAAGCGGTCGGCCAGCGTCCGCTCCTCCGCGTTTCTGCGGGAGAGGGGCGAAACGTCGACGGGGTAATGGGTGACGAAAGTCGGCTGAATGAGGTTCTGCTCCACCGTTTCATCGAAGATCGCCATCAGCACCTTGCCCGGCGGGTCGCTCTGTTTCACCTCGATTCCGAGCTTCCGGGCATGGTCGGCCATTCGGCCGGCGTCGTCGAGGACGGCGGTTTCCACGCCGCCGATCTCCACAACGGCATCGCGGACCGTGAGCCGCCGCCAGGGGGGGCTCAGATCGATCTCCTTTCCCTGATAGCTGAACTTGGTTGAATCAAAGAGCTTCCGGACGATATGGACGAAGAGTTCCTCCGTCATGGCCATCAGGTCTTCGTAGGTGGCATAAGCCTGATAGAACTCCATCATCGTGAATTCGGGATTGTGGAAGGCGGAGATCCCTTCGTTCCGGAAGCTTCGGTTGATCTCGAAGACCCGTTCCAGGCCTCCGGTGATCAGGCGCTTCAGGTAGAGCTCGGGGGCGATCCTGAGAAAGAGGTTCATCCCGAGGGCGTTGTGAAAGGTCTTGAAGGGGCGGGCGACGGCGCCGCCGGCCCGGGGTTGCATCATCGGGGTTTCCACCTCCAGGAAGTCCCTCTCCTCCATGAACCGGCGGATCAGGCTGATGATCCGGCTCCGCTGCTGAAATACCTTGCGGACCTCGGGGTTCACGATCAGGTCGAGGTGGCGCTGGCGGTAACGAATCTCGACGTCGGTCAGGCCGTGCCACTTTTCGGGCAGCGGCCGAAGCGATTTGGAGAGCAGCCTAAGGCCGTTCTCCTCCACGTCGATCGTCAGCTCCCCGGTCCGGGTCTTGAAGACCCGTCCGGCAACCCAGATGATATCGCCGACATCGAGCCGTTTGAACAGCGAAAATGTCTTCTCCCCCAACTGGTTCTTCCGGAGGAAGGCCTGGAGACGCCCCTTGCGGTCCTGGATGCTGATGAAGGCGCCCTTGCCGAAGTCGCGGACGGCCATCAGGCGGCCCGCCAGCGTGAAGCGCTCCGTGATCTTTTCCAGATCTTCGGGCGCCATCGGTCCGAATCGTTCGCTCACCGAGGCTGTCGTATCCCCGACCCGTGCGTCGTTGGGATAGAGGTCGATCCCATCGGCCTTCAGGGAGTCGATCTTTTCTCTGCGTTTTTTCAGAAGTTCACTCTCTTCTTCCATTAAATCCTCTGCGCGGTCCGTTTTGTTATAAAGTGGATTTGACTATATTTTTTTTCCGCATTAGTCAAGCACGAATTGAACCCGCCGGCCGTGGATGCGGGCGAAAGTCGCCGTCTTCGGGGCGCCCCGCAGCCTCGTCATTAAAGGCCGCCGGGAGGGTGAGGGGAGGGGGCGTCCCCAAATTTCGTGTTGCGGCCGGCGGGTGACTTGTGTATGATCGACAAATCATAACGTTTCAGGAAAAGGAGGAGGAGAAGATGATCAACAAGGCGATCCTGGTAGGCAGGCTGGGGGCGGATCCGGAGGTGAGGTACACGCCCGATGGGGCGATGGTGACCAATTTCCGGATAGCGACGGATGAGCAGTGGAAGGATAAGAGCGGCGAGAAGGTGCAGAAGACCGAGTGGCACAAGATCGTCGCCTTCGGGAAACTGGCTGAGATCTGCGGAAAATACCTGGTCAAAGGAAAGCTGGTTTATCTGGAGGGGCGCATCCAGACCAAGGCGTGGGACGACAAGGAGGGCGTCAAACGCTATACCACCGAGATCGTTGCATCCAACATGCAGATGCTCGACTCGAAGGGCCAGAAGGGCGCAGATGCATCGTCGGAAGAACCCCCGCTTCCCCATCCCGGTGTGGATGGGCCTCTGCCTGAGGAAGACGTTCCCTTTTAGACGACTTCAGGGCTTCTTTTCGTCTGACTTCTTCTCGGCGCCCGGCGTGATATCGATTTCGTTCGGCTCATGGCTGGCTTTCTTGAAATTCTTAATGCCCCGGCCAATCGCGCCGCCGATCTCGGGGAGTTTTCCGGCGCCGAAGACGATCAGGATGATCACCAGGATGACCAGCAATTCAGGCATGCCTATTCCAAACATATTCTTCCACCCGCTTTCTTTTTTTTCATGCAGTCGATTGTAGATGATCTCCCGTTCCTTGTCAAACCGGAACTTCTTCAAGGCGTCTTTCGGTCGGATCCCTTCTCCGGCAGACGCATGTGGATAATCTGTCCCGGCTTCCCCAAGCTTCCCAGAGGCTTTCCCTGGAAGGTGAGATTGATTCCCCCCGCATTGCCGATGTCGAGCTGGAAATAATCGGAGGCCATTCGTTCGATTTTGTCTCCCGGTTTGAGGAGGGCCTGGTAGGCGGGGTTCCGGTCTTCGGTGATCCGGATCCATGTCAGTTCGCGGGCCTCGATCACGAGGTGGTACATCTTTCCCGCAGCAGCCGGCGGCTGGATGGCCGCGCCCGGGGAGGCCGGAACCGATACTGCCGTCGTTGCCTGAGCGGATGAAGCCGGGACCGCTGCCGTTGGAGCAGGTTCGGGTAGGACCGGCGCCGGGGAAGGTGAGTCCACGACCGGCGGGGGTGAAGCCGGTTTTCCGGCCTGGTCATAGAGGAAAAGGGCCGAGACCAGGGCGCCGGCGATGATCACGGCGGCAAGGCTTGCGAAGAGGAACCGATTACGCCCGCCGGTGTCCGGCCAGGGTTTCTGAACCTCCGTCTCCTCGATGGTTGGTTTCAGGCTTTCCAGATACTTTTCATAGCGGTTGAGGATCGGCTTTTCGTCGATTCCCACCGTCCGGGCGTATTTCCGGATGAAATCTCTCGCGTACACGGGAGGCGGGAGGCGATTGAACTCGGCGCTCTCCACTGCTGCGAGGTAGATGAGACCGACCCTTGTCGTCTCGAAGATATCCGGCAGGGATAGTCCGCCGGCCTCCCGCAGGGCCTTCAAATTCGGGACGGTCTCCTGCGGAGGTGATGCGGTCTCCGCTGCCGGAATGTCATTTTTCTCGTCCATTGCATCCGATCCTCATCTAAACTACGAATAACGCTAACACCATTTCAGCCGCGGCGCAACAGAAAGATGACACAGAAAGATGAAGGATTTACCGCAGCGGGGTGCGGGGCGGGACAGTTTCTTCTGGATATTTATCCCCTTTTGTGCTGGTATGGCCGCCCAAGTAATGCCGTCTTCATCAGGACAGGGATCTTTTCCCGGTTCTGCGGATGGTGCGCGATGAACTCCCATTTTCTAAGGATGACAACGGATGACGATGGACGCTTGCAGAACATTGATTCAGGCGGTGGCCCGCGAGGCGGGGGCTCTCCTCCGGGAGAGGCTCCATGACCGGCATATCGTCCAATACAAAGGGGAGATCAACCTTGTCACGGAGGCGGATCGCCTCTCCGAATCGCTGATTGTGGAGCGGATCCGCCGGGAATTTCCCGGGCACGACATCCTGACGGAAGAGTCCCCGGAAACCGCAAACGGCTCCCGTTTCCGCTGGATCATCGATCCGCTTGACGGGACTACGAATTACGCCCACGGCTATCCGGTTTTCTGCGTCTCCATTGCGCTGGAAGTAAAAGGCGTGATCATGCTCGGCGCCGTCTATAACCCCATGCTCGACGAACTCTTTACGGCGGAGAAGGGGGCAGGCGCCTTCCTGAACGGCCGGCGTCTTACCGTATCCCGGACGGAGACGCTCTCCCACGGTCTGCTGGCGACCGGTTTCCCTTACGATATCCGCGAGGACCGGAACAACAACATCAATTACTTCAAGGTGATGGCTTTGAGCGCCCAGGCAGTCCGGCGGGCGGGTTCGGCCGCCCTGGATCTGGCCTATATCGCGGCGGGCCGGTTCGACGGCTTCTGGGAGCTGAAGCTCATGCCCTGGGACACCGCGGCCGGCTGGCTCCTCGTCGAAGAGGCCGGGGGGGGCGTGACCGATCTCCGCGGTGATCCGTATCATCTCCATTCCCAGAATATCCTCGCCTCCAACGGCCTCATCCACGCCGAAATGGCCCTTATCCTCTCCAAGACCGATCCCCTCTTCACCCCCTGAGGCTTTTACCGAAAAACGCCTTCGCCGCTGCGTATTCCCCCAGGAGATTCCCCTCTTATATTGGCGGTCAGCTCCTCATGCCGCCGATATGCAGTCGGCCATGTTTCATGCCGGAAAGTCCTGGTATCTCAAAAAAAGCCCCGAAGCGGCTCGCCTTGCCTTCCTGTCCGCCCTGTCCGCCAGCGACTTGGTAGAGGTTTGCGATAAAATCTCCTTGACACACATGGCCTGCCCTCGTATCCTCCCTCGCGGAGAAGCAAGCCCTTCTCCATCATCAGTCCATGGGCACGTAGTGGAAGTGCATGGTTTTATGCCGTCGGGTTGCCGGTTCAAAATACGGCTGCAGGGCGGGGTTACTCAATCCGTCGAGGCAAAGTGACGGTTCATCACAAGGAGGAAAGAGATGGCACAACGCACCAAGGTCACGATCCCCTATCTGAGAGAAAAAAAGGCCCAAGGGAAGCCCATCACCATGCTGACCGCATATGACTTTCCGTTCGCCGATATCGAGGAGGAGATCGGCATCGATATTATCCTGTGCGGAGATTCTCTGGGGATGGCCGTATACGGCTTTTCCGGCACCACCCCGGTCACGATGGAGATGATGATCCCGCACTCGGCGGCGGTCAAACGCGCGGCGCCGTCCAGCTTTGTCATCGGCGACATGCCCTTCATGTCCTACCAGGTTTCAAACGAAATGGCCGTTCTCAATGCCGGCCGCTTCCTCCAGGAAAGCGGCGTCGACGGCGTCAAGCTCGAAGGCGGTGAGCAGATGGCGGAGCGGGTCCGGGCCATCAGCCGCGCCGGAATCTCCGTCATGGGGCATATCGGTTTGACACCCCAATCCGTATCGGCCCTGGGCGGGTTCAAGGCCCAGGGAAGGGACACAGCCGGCGCCCTCAAGCTGGTCAACGACGCCAGAATCCTGGAAGAGGCCGGCGCCTTCAGCCTCCTTCTGGAGGCTATCCCTTCTGAAATCGGCCAGATCATTACAGAACGCGCCGGGATACCCATTATCGGCATCGGGGCGGGACCCCATACGGACGGTCAAGTCCTGATCGTACATGACGTCCTGGGATTCTATAAAGGTCATAAGGCGAAATTTGTCAAACAGTACTGCAATCTGGGCGATATCATTCGAAATGCGCTGCAGGAATACAAGAAGGATGTGGAAAACAAGGGCTATCCGGCAGCAGAACATGGTTACGGGATCGACCCCGCCGTGCTTCAAGAAATTAAAAGCAAACTGAAGTAAGCATCTCACGGGACAAAGGGCAAAAGATTGGAAACGAGAGAAATCCGCCTTAAATACGGCCGGGGCGAGGTTGTGTTTTCCCTTCCCGCCGGGCAGATTTACTTTGAAGTGGTCGGGAAGGATTACCCGGCTGTTTCGGACATCCCCGGGGCCATCCGGTCCGCGCTGGAAAAACCCATCGATTCCCCGCCGCTGAAAGAGATGCTTCACCCCACGGACAAAGTGGCCATTGCCGTAAGCGATATCACCCGAAGCTGGCAGCGCATGGACCTCGTCCTGCCGACCCTTCTCGATACGATTTCGGAAGCCGGTGTTCCGGATCGCAACATCAGCATCCTGGTTGTCGTAGGAGGCCATCGTCAAAATACGGAAGAGGAGATGGTGCTTCTCTGCGGCAGAGAAGTTGTAGATCGGGTGAACGTGGTGAACCATAACGCGCGGGAGCTGGAAAACATGGTTTACCTCGGCAAAACGAGCCGGGGAACGGAGGTGGCGATTAACCGTGTCGTCGCCGAGGCCGACCGGATCATCCTGACCGGCGGCATCATTTACCATTACATGGTGGGGTACGGCGGGGGAAGGAAAAGCGTCATCCCCGGTTTCAGCTCCATCAAGACCATCCAGCAGAATCACCTCTGGGCCATGGGACGGGAGCTGGGCTCCGGGTCGAACCCCAACGCCCGATCCGGTAAAACCAGGGGCAACGAATGCCACGAAGACATGATGGAGATTGCCGGATTGGTTCAGCCGGACTTTATCGTCAACGTGGTGCCGAATGCCGAAGAGGATTATGCCGGGATTTTTGCCGGAAACTGGGTCTCCGCCTGGCAGGAAGGGACGAAACGGGTGGACGAGATCTACAGCGTTCCGATTCCGGGCCTGGCCGATATCGTGATCGCCTCTGCAGGGGGGTTCCCCAAAGACATCAATCTCTACCAGACCGGCAAAACCATGGACAATGCATGTTATGCGGTCAAGCAGGACGGGGCGGTGATCATCGTCAGCGAGTGCCTGGACATTCGGGAGCCGCCGGAATTTCCCCAGTGGTTCCAATATGGTTCCCGGCTCGACATGGAAAGGGCCCTGCGGGCGGATTTCACCATTCCGGGATGGGTGGCCTGGAAGGAGGTCGAGTGCAGCGACAGGGCCTCTTTCATCATGGTCACCCTGCCGCAAAACGCCGATCTCGTGAGAAGGGCCGGCATGATGCCCGTCGCAACGATCGGGGAGGCGCTGGAGATGGCGTACAAGAAATGCGGGACGAAAGAACCGAGAATCACGCTGATGCCGCAAGGGGCAAACACGCTGCCGGTCATTCTCCCTCCCCATCCAGGAGAGGGC
>Ga0209014_10000330_pt1 | contig 27618 bp, 19 predicted proteins | sample BarGraNGADG00212_FD_184491 | JGI IMG/M metagenome (GOLD analysis project Ga0209014, IMG submission 184491) | Arctic peat soil microbial communities from Barrow, Alaska - Barrow Graham LP Ref core NGADG0002-212 (SPAdes) (version 2) | ecosystem: Environmental > Terrestrial > Soil > Wetlands >...
CCCGCTGCGCGGTGGACGTGCGGTGTTCGCGCGCCAGCAGGATACGGCGCACCAGCGTGACGATCACCGCCAACAACGCCGTGAACGGGACGATGACGACCACCCGCCACCCCAGCACTTGGGCTGCCCCCGGCAGCCAGTCGCTCAGCTCGGCAACGCCAGTGCCGATCTTCTCCAGCCCCACCGCGGTGAGGGCCAGCGACATCATGATCTCGGTGCCAGCTTCGAACGCGGCGAACAGGGGTGCGCGCCACCACCAGTGCCGCACGGTGTAGTTGGCCAGATGCACCGTGAGCATCACGAGCAGCAGCACCGTCCCGATGACGATCGTCGCACCCACCCAGAGCCAGCTTTCGGGCGATCCATGGGAAAGCACGTACGCACGATAGAGCCGCAAGACGACGCCCGTGAGGAGCGCCATCTCGGGAAGCGAGTTGGAAAGTCGCCGGATCGCCGTCGGATCCTCGACGACCTCCCAGGCGATGGTCTTGCGGGGGAAGAACTGGGGCACGGGGGAAAGCTACGGCGAACGACAAGGCTTCGGAACTACAAGGAAAGCCGTACGCTCTACGCTGTACGCTCTACGCCGTCCGCCTACTGCCAAATGCCAACCACCTAGCATCTAGCACCTAGCACCTAGCTCCTATCGCATCCGTTCCGAAAGCCACCTCAGGCTCTCGCCGACATGCGTTCGCCAGTACGGCCAATCGTGCCCTCCTGGGAACTCGGCGTAGTCGAGCGCGACACCGCGCGAGCGCAGCGCGTCGCGAAATGCACGGTTCCCCGCCAAGAAGGGATCGCCCGTCCCACAGTCGACCTTGAGTGCGGGCAGCACCGCTCCCCGGGCGCGGGCGCGATCGAGTAGATGGGTCGGATCGCGCGCGTACCATGCCGCCGTATCGCGCCCGAAGACGGCACGCATGCTCGCCCCCACGCCGCCGCCGCGAATACGGCGCCAAGTCGAATCCGCCGAACCGGCGGGACGGTCAAGTATGCCGTCGGGCGCCCATTCGAGCGGCCATACCACGCCGGAGTGCGATGCCGCCGCGCCGAAAGTACCCGGATACTGCAGGGCAAGCATCATCGCGCCGTACCCGCCCATGCTCAAACCCGCCAGCGCGCGGTGAGTGCGGTCGGCGCGCGTACGGTACTTCCCGTCCACGAACCGCACGAGGTCGTATGCAATGAAATCGTCGTAGTGCGGCCACGGGACGCAATACGAATCGGCGTCGCCCGCGTACGCGGGAAGCGCGCGGCGGCAGGCGGGAACGTCGGGTAGCGATTCCGACGTCATCCACCATCCGTCGTCACCGTCAGGCATCACGATGATCATCTCGCGCATCCCGCCGGCCACCAGCGAGTCCATGGTGGCATCGAGGTGCCCCGCCTTCACCCAGTTCGTCTCGTTGCCGGTAAGTCCGTGCAGGTAGTACGCCACGGGAAACCGTGTGCTCGAACGGTCGTACGAGGGCGGCAGGTAGATCACGGTGTGCTTGTACGTTCCCAGTGCGTACGACCACAGCGAGTCGGTGACGACGCGGCCCTTCGCGGGCTGGGCGAGCGCTGGCATCGCCACGACGGCGAGGGACGCGACCGACAGGAGCAACCTTGCGGCCATCCGACCGCGCGGCATCTCCACTGGAATCACTTGGCCGCCGCCATGCACTCGATCTCGACCCGGGCATTGAGCGCCAGGCCGTTGGCCCCGAACGCCGAGCGCGCCGGGTAGTTGGGCGCCGTGAAGTAGGTTCGGTAGATCGCATTCATGGCGTCCCACTCCTTCATGTCGGCCATGAACACCGTGCACTTCACCACGCGGTCCATCGACGAGCCAACGGCCTCGAGCGTTCGCTTTATGTTGTTCATCGCCTGCCGCGTCTCGGCTTCGATACCGCCCGGCACCACACCCCCGGCGGCCGAGGCGTCGGTGCCCACCTGGCCAGCCAGCAAGAGCAGGTTCCCCACCCGCACTGCGGGAGAGAACGGACGGGTCGGCGCGCCAAAGGGGTGCAGGAACGCCACGTCGCCGGCAGGCGCCGGCGCCGGATTGCCAGCGACGTTGGCGCGGCAAGCCACGGTGGCGCCCGCAGCGAGGAGAATCACAACTCGGAGGATATGCATGGTGTGAGCCGGAAAAGGTCCCCCAAAGAGTGCGCGCCGGTCGGGGCTAGGCGCAACGGGCGACGGTCGGCGTAGAACGTACAGCGTACAGCTTACAGCTTCTTTTCGATCCCAGGCTCGAGAACCAGCACATGTCTCGTCGCCTGCTCGACCGCCTTCCTGCTGAATACCAATGGGAAGTACTTGTCGTTTCCCCACAGCGGCAGCAGGTCGCCGTAGTGCGGGCTGCCGGGCTGCCCGCTCTGGCCCGGAGTGCTGGAAACCACCGAGCGGTCCCAGTCGGCCAGATCGATGATCTCGCGAAACGAGGCGCCGTGCGTCTGGCGCGTTCCCGGCCCGGGCGTGGCGTACACCGTGTTGCCGTCGCCCCCACGCGACACGGACGGCAGGTCGAACGCGTGCGACAGCGGGTGCGGAAAGCTCGCCTGGTGAAGCGCGCCCCATCGCCAGCCAGCGGAGTCGGCGCCGTATGCCTTTGCCACGCGGATTGCGGCGGTGTCCAGGGCCGCCAGCATCGCGGCATCGCGCGCCGCGGCAGGGTTGGCCCCGAAAGCCGCATCGGGAACGCGCAGCAGGGCGATGAGCGTCGGCAGGTCCCAGCGCTTGTCGATGGTCCCGCGCGCCGCGGCGGGAATGCGCGGCTCGAATACCTGGTCACCCAGCGCGGCGACCCACGCCTGGAACCAGACGGGCTGAATGGCGTCGCGCGACATGTGGTAGTCCCACCGGGCCAGCCGCTGCACCTCGGCGCGCCCTCCCTGACCTCGCCGCCGGGCAGCCGACACGAGCAGCGGAACCAGTTGCGATGCGGGCAGCGAGAGGTCGTCGTGCTGCAGCGCCTCGAATGCCTGTACTGTGAATCCCGTTCCTGATGCCAGCACGTCGCGCGCGCGCTGGGCGCGATACGGAGCCGCCCACTCGTAGTTCAGCGGATGCCGGTAGCCGCTCGGCAGGATGTTGTTGTTGGCGGTCGACACGAACCCGCTCGGCGGGTTGTACGCCATCGGGAGCGAATCGAACGGCAGGAAGCCGTTCCACTCATACTCGCCCGTGCCCGGGACCGGCAGGGTGCCGGACCAGTGGCGTTGCGGCATCAGGCCGGCGGCCACCCAGCCGATGTTCCCATCGACGTCGGCATACACCAGGTTCTCGGTGGGCAGCAGCCATTTGGCCGCCGCCGCCCTGAAGGTGCGCCAGTCGCTGGCGCGGTTGAGCGAGAGCGAGGCCATGTACCCCGCCGTCCCGGGCTCCGAGCCCACGAAGCGAAGCGCAAAGGCCCGGTGCCGCGCGGCATCCTCACCAACCAGTGGCCCATGTTCCGAGAACTCAGTCACCAGCACACGCGCCGCCTCGCCGGCTACGCGCAGCGTGTCGACCTCGCGCCGCAGCGGCTTCCAGCGGCCGCCATTGAGGTAGCATCGCACCTTCGCCGGCGTCGTGCCTGCGGGACACGGCCCGACCGTTTCCACGTAGATGTCCTGCTGGTCCATGCCGACGATGGTGAAGCCGAACGCCACGCGGTCGTTGTGGCCGGCCGCGACCCCGGGAACGCCCGGCTCGCCCGCGCCAATGACATTCCAGCCCGGCCCCACCAGGTGCGTGAGGTACCTTAGCGAAGGGTTCTGCACGGCCCGATGCGGATCGTTGGCCAGCAGTGGCTTGCCCGATGCCGTCTTGGCGCCACTCACCACCCAGTTGTTTGACCCTTCGATGCGCGCGTACGAAATGGGCGCCGCCGCCTTGATCACCGCCGAAATGCCACCCTCGTCGATGCCAGCCAAGTCGAGCCCGGGGGCGGGGTCGATCGCCCGTGGCGGATCGAGTGGCCAGATGGCCTGCGTCCGTTCGACGCCGAGGAGGTTCACCAGTCGCGCACGCGCGGCCTCGCCGCTGGCATTGCCGGTCATCGAGAAGGCCGCGAGCCGCTGCAACGGCACGTCGGGAGTCCACGGCGTGGGTTCGATGCCGAGCATAGAGAACTCGATGGGCAGCGCCCTGCGCGCCTGGGCGTCGGCCATTGTGGCATTCACTCCCTGCACGAACGCCTCGAGAATGGAACGGGCGTCGGGGGCGTAGCTGAGGTACTCGGCATTCCAGTCGCCCCGATAGCGCAGGGCTCTCGCAATACGGTCCCGCTCCACGAACGCCGGGCCGAGCACCTCGGCGAGGCGTCCCTCACCGGCGCGACGCCACATTTCCATCTGCCACAGCCGGTCCTGCGCGGCCACGAAACCCTGCGCGAGGAACAGGTCGTGCTGAGTGCGCGCATAGATGTGCGGAATGCCCCACGTGTCGCGCCGCACTTCGACGGCACTGTCGAGCCCGGCAATGCGCACCGTGCCGTCGAGCACGGCGAGTCGGGTGCGCGCGGAGTCGAGGAGCGCGGACGGCACCTGAGCCGCCAGCGGACCTGCGGCCAGGAGGAGGGCAACGAGGCGGTTCACTGGGATCTCGCTTGAAAAGAAGCTGTAAGCTCTACGCTGTACGTTCTACGCCGTCCGTATCTCGCGCTCTCGCGCTCTACTTGATGATGTGCCCTATCCGCTTCCATCGGATGTCGGTGAGCGGCGACAGCGCCCGGTCGCTCTCGTCCTGCGGCACGTAGGTGTAGTAGACGAACAGCGGCCGCCCGCGCACGTTGTCGCGGGGTACGAAGCCCCAGTAGCGCGAGTCCTTGGAGTTGTAACGGTTGTCGCCCATCATCCAGTAATACCTGTCGGGGACCACCAGCGGCCCCCAGTTGTCGTGCGTCGGCTGCGCCGGCGCTGGGTCGAAGCGGGTGTTGGCGAGTTGCACCTTCTTCTGCCAGTCGAACTGCGGGCCGGTCTCGTCCGGGTCACCCTTGGGGTTCTGGTCGGCACCGTATCCCTGTCGCTGCGGAACGCCGTTGACGTGCAGCACCCCGGCGCGCATGTAGATCGTGTCGCCGGGCATGCCCACCAGTCGCTTGACCAGCGTGGGCGTAGGGTCGGCGTTGCGCTCGGCTTCGTCGGCCTGGTAGGGCGAGACGAAGACCATCACGTCGCCGCGCCTGGGCTCCGAGTATCCCGGCAGGTTGTAGGTCGTGAACGGCACGTGCGGGCCGTAGACGAGCTTGTTGACGAACAGCCAGTCGCCGACCAGCAGCGTCGGGATCATGGACCCCGACGGGATGCGGTAGGCCTCGATGAAGAAGGCGCGAATGAACAGGAAGATCGCGATGGTGCCGGCAATCGACTTGAAGTTCTCCCACGCGCGGCGGGCAAATGGCCTGGAGTTTCCGCCGCGGGCAGCGGCCACCACACTCTTGGGCTTCTCGGCGTTCTTCTTGGCCACGGATCTCGTGCTGAGGAAGTTGGGGCGAACCTGATGGAATCTGTGGCGCGCACCGCGTGGTTCAAGGGTAGCGCCCGTCCACGTCAGGTGTCGAGAGTGGCCAGGACGACGCGGTCCTTGCCGTGCTCCTTTGCCTCGTAGAGGTGCTTGTCGGCCCGCCGCAGCAGATCGTCAATGGGCAGGTGGCCCGACCGGCTCGTCACCGCGCCGATGCTTATCGTCACGCGGACCGTCTCGCCGACGAGCGCCTTGATGACGTTTGCGCGGACGCGCTCGAGCACGATGGCCGCGCCGGCTATGTCCGTTTCCGGCAACAGCAGGGAAAACTCGTCTCCGCCGAGGCGTGCCACGAGGTCGGTGTCGCGGGCCGCATCGAGCAGAGTCGATGCCACGGTGGCAAGCACCTGGTCGCCGCGGGCGTGGCCGTGCCGGTCATTCACCTGCTTGAAGTGGTCGAGATCGAGGTACGCCACCGTCAGTGGACGGTGGTGCCGTTCGCACAGCGCGATGACGCGCGTCGCCTCTGCCGAGAAGGCCCACGTCCGCAGCAGCCCGGTGAGCGTATCGGTGCGGCTTCTCGTCTCCGCCAGCGCCAGCGCCTTTCTCGACACGACCACCAGCACGCCCACGATGCTGAATGAGACGGCCTGCGTGATCGTGTTCACCACCCAGACGGCGTGGCTGGAATAGGTCATGCCGCCCAGGTAGTTCGCCACCAGCCACGTCGCTGCGCTGAACCACGCCGCGGCAATCGTGCTGGGGTAGCCCAGCCGCCAGCCGATGAGGCAGATGGGCAGGAGGTAGAGCGGGAACACCCGGTACTCGACGCCGGTTACGTAGTCGAGCACCCCGGTGAGCGCGATCCACGCGCCGCCGCCCACGAGCAGGACGAGCCGCTCGCGCAGGGAAACGGTCGTGTCGTCGTGCTGGGGCAAGGGCGGAGGTCCCCACCGGGTGACGGGAAGGCAAGAAGGGCGCCCTCGCAGGCGCCCCTCAAAGCTACCACACCAGTCGCCTACTTGGCGTGCTTGAAGATGTACTTCGTCATCTCGAACATCGTCACCGACGCCTTGCCGCCGAAGAGTGCCTTCAGCTTGTCGTCGGCGTTGATCTGGCGACGGTTCTTCTTGTCCTGGAGGTTGAACTTCTTGATGTAGACCCACGTCTTTTTCATGATCTCGGTGCGGGGCAGCGGCTTGTCGCCGACGATCGCGGCGAGCACCGCATCCGGCTGAACCGGCTTCATGAACGCCGCATTCGGCTTGCGCGCTGACTTCTTCTTCGCAGCCTTCTTCGCGGGCTTCTTGGCGGCCTTCTTCGCAGCCTTCTTCGCCGGCTTCTTCGCAGCCTTCTTCTTCGCAGCCATACTGAGATCTCCTGGAAAGGATGTTCGCGGTCGGCGCTCTCCCGGTAGAACACGCGCCCCGACGACTCGAAAGTAAGACGTTTCCCTCTGAGCGCAATAGTGTTTCCCTCTGAAAACGAAGGAATTTCCACCGCACCACCGTCGTTCCCAGAGGGAAAACCGCCGCTCAGGCCCCGGAAAGCGCGCTCCAATCGCGCAGCAGCGCCATCATGCGCAGGTCGGCGGGATCGGCCGTCGCGTCGTCGTCCGCCGTCTCGCCGCGGTCGTGCGGCGTCTCGAGCACGCACGGAACCGCCCCCGCGCGCGCGTCGGCCAGCAGCCAGCGAAATGGCTCGGAGCCGATCTCCCCCGCTCCCAGCAGGGCATGGCGGTCCTTGTTCGAGCCGAATGGGTGCTGGCTGTCGTTCAGGTGGAAGAACGCGGGAGGCTCCCCGATCGCCTGCTCGAACCGGTCGAGCACGCCGCGCAGCGACTCGGGGCTCGACTTGATGTCGTGCCCTGCCGCAAACAGGTGGCAGGTGTCCAGCCCGTACCCGGTGCGATGGCGCAGCGCCGGTGGCACCTGGGCCAGCATCCGCGCGATCTCCTCGGCGGTGCGCCCCATCGTCCGGCCGGCCCCGGCGGTGTTCTCCACCAGCACGCGCGCCGTGCCGGGCACCTTCTCCACCGCCGCCCGAATCGTCTCCCCCACGCGAACGGCGGCCTGCTCGGGATCGCCGGTCCCCGCCGACCCGGGGTGGAAGCAGCAGCCCAGCGCGCCGATGGCCTGCGTGCGCTCGAGCTCCTTGGTAAGCCCCGCACGGGCGCGCACGGCCTTCTCTTCCTCGGGCGACGCCGTGTTCAGCACGTAGGCGGCATGCACCAGAACGTCCCGGGGTTCGATGCCGCCCTCGGCGAGCGCGGCGTGAAAGCGGGCGACCTTGTCGCTCTTCATGCCGGCCCGGTCACCATAGTAGGTGGGAGGCGCGGTGAATACCTGCAGCGCCGTCATCGCCCCCGCCCCTGCCCGGCGCGCAGCCATGTGCATGCCGCCGGCGTCGCTGGGGTGTGACCCGAGCCGACGCCTCATTTCCCCTTGGCCGCTCGGGTGCCGGCGGCGCCACCCGCGCCCGGTGCGCCGTCGCCGTGCAGGTCGATCATGCGCGCCTCGCCGAGGTACTCCACCGACATCGCATTGCGCTCGCGCTCGATCTCCCGCAGGCGCCGTACCACCTCGGCGATGCGGCGGGCCTGTTCCTCGATCGTCGCCATCGATGCGCTCACTTCCCTGTCGTCCAGTTTGCCGGAGCGAATGAGCGAGACGTTGGCGAGGAGCGCCGCCAGCGGGTTGTTGATCTCGTGCTGGATGGTCAGCGTGGTCTCGCCGATCCCCGCCAAGTACCGCGCGCGACGCAACTCCACCTCGGCGGCCTTCCGGGCCCGCGACACCTCGATGCGCCGCTCGGCGATACGCAGGCGCGCCTGGAGGTTGTCGGGGGTCACCGGCTTCGACAGGTAGTCGTCGGCCCCCGCGTCGAGCACCTGCGTCAGGTCATCGGCACCGTCGCGTGCCGTCACCAGCAGCACGAAGGTGGTCTCGCTCTCCGGGTGCGCCCGGATCCGGCGGCAGACCTCCAGGCCATCAGGTCCGGGCATCTGCCAATCGAGGATCACCAGTGGCGGAACGTCCCGCTCGAATATCGCCCACGCCTCCGTGCCGTCAGTCGCCACCAGGGCCTCGTGACCGCAGGAGCGCAGGATCTCCTCGTACAGCAGACGCATGAAGGCGTCGTCGTCGGCAAACAGAACGCGCACGTCGGGTTGCACACTTGAGATGGTTGACGGGTAATGTGTGCCCGGCATGCAGGGGATGCGAGGGGGGTGGGTGGTGAACGGCCGCCACGCCGCGGTTATCTTTCAGGCTCGGCCCCTTCTTCCTCCCGCCCGAGGCCCGAAGTCATGCATTCGTCCAGTGCTCCCGTGAACGGCATCCGCCGCGTCCCGCCCCCGGTCAACGAACCGATCAAGTCATATGCCCCCGGCTCACCGGAAAAGGCGGAACTGAAACGCCGCCTGGCCGCCATGTCGGGCGAGTGCCCCGAGATCCCGGTGATGGTAGGCGGCAAGGAAGTTCGCACGGGTGAGCTCACCGACGTGCGCGCGCCGCACGACCATCAGCACGTGATTGCCCGGTTTCACCGGGCGCGCCCGGAGGACGTGACGGCCGCCATCGCCGCCGGTGCCGAGGCGCAGAAGGAGTGGGCGTCGTGGAGGTGGGAGGACCGCGCCACCGTGATGCTGCGCGCGGCGGAGCTGCTGTCGACGACGTGGCGATCCACGGTGAACGCGGCCACCATGCTGGGCCAGTCCAAGACCGTCTACCAGTCGGAAATCGACGCCGCCTGCGAAATGACGGACTTCTTCCGGTACAACGTGCACTTCGCGCAGGAGATCTACGCCGAGCAGCCCGTATCCGCACCCGGCATGTGGAACCAGACCGACTACCGGCATCTGGAGGGATTCGTCTATGCGGTGACGCCGTTCAACTTCACGGCGATCGGCGGCAACCTCTCGTCGGCGCCGGCGCTCATGGGCAACGTGGTGCTGTGGAAGCCGGCCGGTACGGCCATGCTCTCCGCCTGGTACATGTACCAGTTGATGACCGAGGCCGGCCTCCCGCCGGGCGTCATCAACTTCGTCGCCGGCGACTCGGCCGCCATCTCCAAGGTAGCGCTGTCGCACCCCGACCTCGCCGGCGTGCACTTCACCGGCTCCACTGGCGTCTTCAACTCGATGTGGGAGACGATCGGCCGGAACATGGGGCGGTATCGCTCGTACCCGCGCATCGTCGGCGAGACTGGCGGCAAGGACTTCATAATCGCCCATCCCTCCGCCGACCCCAGGGCACTGGCGGTGGCCATGGTGCGCGGCGCCTTCGAGTACCAGGGACAGAAGTGCTCGGCGGCCAGCCGCGTGTACGTTCCGAAGTCGCTGTGGAAGCAGACGCTGACCTGCGCCCAGGAGATGATCAGCGACATCCGCATGGGCGACGTCGCCGACTTCCGGAACTTCATGGGCGCGGTGATCGACAAGAAGGCCTTTGACAGCATCAGCGGCTACCTCGCCGACGCCGGCAAGAATGCCAAAGTGCTGGCCGGTGGCAAGGCGCATGGCGAGAAGGGCTGGTTCATTGAGCCCACACTCGTGCAGACCGAAGATCCGTCATATCGCATGCTCTGCGAGGAGATCTTCGGCCCGGTGCTCACCTGCTACGTATACGACGACGCCCGGTGGCTGGACACGCTCGAGTTGGTCAACAGCACCTCGCCCTACGCGCTCACCGGCTCGGTGTTCGCGCGTGACCGGAAGGCGATTCTCGAGGCGCACACGGCCTTGCGCAGCGCGGCCGGCAACTTCTACGTGAACGACAAGCCGACGGGCGCCACCGTGGGCCAGCAGCCCTTCGGCGGTGCGCGCGGCAGCGGCACCAACGACAAGGCCGGCTCCAAGATGAACCTCATGCGCTGGGTGAGCGCACGGACGATCAAGGAGACGTTCGTGCCGCCGACGGAGTACCGGTACCCCTTCATGGGTGAGGAGTAGGGCCCGCAGGCACGCCAAGGGAGCGTACAGCAGCTGTAAGCTGTACGCTCTACGTTCTACGCCATACGCCGTCCGCATTTCTGTCGTCCATCACCTCTAGCTCCTAGCCCCTAGTGCCTAGCATCCGCTTCATCACCGCCGACGTCTTCACGAACATCCGCCTTGGCGGGAATCAACTGGCCGTCATTCCCGACGCGCGCGGGATCCCCGAAGATCTGCTCCTGCCGATCTGCCGGGAGTTCAACTATTCCGAGACGACGTTCGTCTACCCGGCCGAGCAGCCGGGACACACGCGGCGACTGCGCATCTTCACGCCGGGCGGCGAGGTGCCGTTTGCCGGGCACCCCACGGTGGGGACGGCGGTGGTGCTGGCCGCCATCGGCGAAATCCCGTTGACGGACTCGGCCGATGGAACGCACATCGTCCTCGAGGAGAATGTCGGTCCCATTTCGGTGGTCATCCGGGACTCGCACGCCAGCGGCGGGTGGGCGCAGTTCAGCGTAGCCAAGCTGCCCGAGGTCGGCCCGCTGGTGCCGTCGCGCGGCGTGCTCGCGCGCATCCTCGGCCTCGAGACCGGCGACCTGCTGGGCACGACCGAGAAGCCGCAGGCCGTCTCGTGCGGGCTGCCGTTCCTCATCGTCCCGCTGACCGGCGTCGATGCGGTGAGCAAGGCGCGCATGAAGACGGATCGCTGGGAGGAGACACTGGCACACGCGTGGGCCTCGATGATCTGGCTGTACGCTGCCGATCCCGAGGGCGGCGAGTTCCACTACCGCGCGCGGATGTTTGCGCCCGGCATCAGCGTTCCTGAAGATCCGGCCACCGGGTCCGCGGCCGCCGCCTTCGCCGGCTACCTGGCTGCGCGGTCAAGCACCCGCAGCGGTACCCTCCGGTGGACCATCGATCAGGGGGTGGAAATGGGACGCCCCAGCAAGCTGGCGATCGAGGCGGACAAGGAGGACGGCGTCATCACCGCCATCCGCGTGGGTGGCGCGGCGGTGCTGGTCTCCGAGGGAACGATGGCCGTGTAGGGCGTTGGACGACGCCACCGCGCTAGCGCAAGCGCTCCATCTCGCGCGACAGCCGGGCGCCGCTGAGCTCGAAGGCACGCATCCCGGTCTGCCACAGCACCGCCTGGTCGCGACCGTTGCGCTTGGCCACGTACAGCGCCTCGTCGGCCCGTGCCGTGAGCGTGCGCACGATCTCCTCGGTGCCGCCGGCCTCATCCGACGCCACGCCGATGCTGATGGTGATGGGCATCTGGCCACGCACGCTGATGAAGGCCCGCGTGCGAAACGCCTGCAGGATGCGGTCGGCCAGATGCATGGCGCCCACTTCGTCGGTGTCGGGCGCCAGGATGGAGAACTCCTCGCCGCCGGAACGCGCGACCACGTCGCCCGCCCGCGCCGTGTCACGCAGCAGGGCGCCAATTTCCTTGATCGCCTCGTCGCCGGTCAGGTGTCCGAACTCGTCGTTGATCTGCTTGAAATGGTCCACGTCGAGCGCCAGCACGGCCAAGCGCCACTTGGCACGGACGCCGCGCGCCACTTCGCGCGCCGAGAACTGCTCGAACCCGCGCCGGTTGAAGCAGCCGCTCAGCGGGTCGGTGAGGATGATCGTCTCCAGGTGCCCGCGCAGCTGGTTGTACGCCCGTCCGATCTCGGTGATGTGGTCGGGAAACTCGTCGTGCTGGTCGTCGTACGACTGGTCGAAGTCACCCTCGCGCGCGCGGTCGAAAAGCCGGGTGAGGCGCCGCATGCGGGTGCCCTGGTGCCCAAGCACCCAGGCGTACGTCAGGGAGCCGACGCAGAAAAGCGCAAAAGTCCACAGCGCTTCGCCGGGCGCCGCCAGCATCCCTGCCTTGCGGGCCAGGGCGATGAGTGTCGAATAGCACACGGCCACCGTGGCCAGCTGGAAGAGGGTCGTCCGCCAGCCGAAGTACAACTGCGTGAACTGCACCAGGAACACCGAGATGATGAGCGTACGGTCGAACTCCGCCGGTGGCGTGAGCAGCAGGGCGCACACATAGACCACCGCGACATCGGCGACGAGCACCGCGCCAACCAGGCGCCGCGATGCCTGCCGTCGCATGCCAAGCCGCCATCGCAGCGCCACGATGAGCAGGATGTACGCCACCGCCGACGCGCCAAAAGCCTGCGTCGTCCCGTCTTCCCCCAGCCACGAGACGGCAATCGACTGGCCGGAGATGAGTCCGAGCGCTCGCAGCAGCAGCGCCGTGCCAGCGACGAGCGCGGCAAGCCCTATTCGGTAGCGGCCCTGCCAGTAGAGGAACTCACCGCGTTGGGCGTCGTCACCCGAGGCGTGGTTGGATTCGGTCACAGGAACCTGGGCGCGGGTGGCAGGAAAATCCCATGTTCATTTGACACATTTTCCCCTCATTGCGCAACCACCCCACCGGCATCCTTCCCGGGCAGTCCAGGCTAGAACCTCGCCTCGACGGACAGGTCGATCCGGAACGCCTTCTGCGGATACAACCCGCGCGCCACGTCAAAACGGATCATCCCGTCGAGAATCGACGCCCCCACGCCCAGGCCGCTCATCAGACGCCCGGGCTTGCTGAAGTCACGATGGTCGCCTGCCCAGCCCACGTCACCGAAGAGCACCGGTTTCACTGCGCTGCGGTTCAGTGCCAGTTCGCCACGACCCATCCAGAACGCGTCGCCACTCATCGTGCCTGGCTTGTTGCCCCGCACGGTCTGCAATCCGCCCAACTGGAAGGCGCGCTGCGCTGGTGCCGTGCCGGCAATGCCCCCCGCCGATCCCGTGATCGCCATCTCGGTCGCGAACGGCATGCCATGCGACACGGTAAGGTCGAGCAGTCCCCGGCCATACAGGAAATCGCCGGCCGCCCCTTCGGCCCGGATATCGGCGTTCGCCCGGAATCCACGCGGGTCGAGCCCCCATCCCTTTTCCACGCGCACCGACGCTCCGTACTCGAATGCCTTGTCGGCCGTGATGTTCGGCAGCACGCGATCGTCCTGCGCACCGCGGAACAGCGTGAACCGCGTGCTCATCGGCGCGTTCCACTGCTGCTCGGCGAACAGCCGCCACTCGGTGCGGCCAAACCTGGGCGTCACGCCCGTCAGCTCACCGCCCCACGCACGGTAGTAGAACCCCTCGTCACCGGCGTACAGAAGCGACGCCAGTCCCGCGCCAAACGACAGCGGTGACCCGAAGTCGCTCGCTACCGCCAGGCGCCGGAACAGCGTACCGCGCATCGTCGACCGTCCATTGCTCCGTTCCAGCGACAGGTCGCCGTTCAGCTGGCGGTCGGCCCACGAGCCGCGCGCGCCGGCGATGGCCGTATAGCCGCGGCCAAGCGTCACCGAGCTCTGGAGCCCAGTGCTGAAACCCTCCACGCGGTTGAAGCGCGTGTACGTCAGCCCCCACTCGGTCACCGGCTTCTGGGGCATCCACCCCGCCTGCAGGTTGAAGCCGAGCGCCTTCTTCAGCTCGTCGATGTCGCCGGTGCCGAACACCGATTCTCCCGCCCCCATCAGCGATCCCTTGAACTCGGGCGAGTTGCTCAGCCTGGTGCTGTCGCACGGCAACTGCACCGCGACGGCCAGGGTGCCGTTGTACCGGGTGCGCGTCTGCGTGTAGGTGTCGCCGGCCGCGCAGTCGGCCTTGCGCTGCGCGCGCCGCGCCGTGTCGCGCGCAGCGATGAACTCCTTCAGCAGCTTGGCGCGCGTCACCGAGTCGACGCCCGCCTTGCGCAGCGAGTCGCGCACGTAGGCATAGCGTGGCGCCGGCGTACGCATGCCGGGAATCGAGTCGAGCCCGTTGACCTCGTTGTACCGGAAGCGCTGCTCCACCTGCACCGGCACTCGCATGAGGCTCACCTGCGCATTGGCCTCGAGCACCTGCAGCGTGGGAAGCCAGAAGCGCTGGTTGTAGAGGCCGTACTCCAGGCTGATCGCGTCGACGTTCACCTTGAGGGGCGTGATCATCGGCTTCACGAAGAACGGAACCTCGCTCATGTCCTTCTTGGCTTCGTCCATCGCCCAGATGTCGATGGGGACACTCAGGCGATAGACCGCGCGCACCAGGTGCGCCGACGCCTGGTCGAACCAGAACGAACCGACCGCGAGGTTCCACTTGGGGGCGCGCGCCTCCACCCTGATCTCCCGCAGCGTGATGCGGTGCTGGTCGGGGAGCGTCATGATCACCGAGTCGCCCGTCGAATACGTGTAGTACGCCTCGGACCCCTCGGCGATGGGGTGCACCAGCTCGCGCTCGTTCACCTCGGCCTTGGCCAGCCCACTGCCGATCCACAGGTCCTCGCGCCCCGGGTAGTATGGCAGGGGCGGATTGCTGGCCATGTCGACGTTTTCGTTCCCCTCGGTGTCCATCGGCATCCCGGTGCGCGATCCCTTCACGTCCACCCAGGCCCCTCGTCCCCGGTGCCAGAGCACGTGGCTCACGTCCTCGTGGCGCATCAGCACGCGGTCGCGGCCAAAGGCGCGCAGGCCCATGCCCACCGAAAAGCGCTGATAGGCGCGCGCGTCGTAGCTCATCAGCAGCGAGTCCTGCGTGAGGCGGGCCACCCGAGCCCGGAGGAGCAGGTCCCTCGCCACCGGGTCCTTGAACGCCGTGCGCCGCATCTCGTCGGTCACCGGTACGCGCTTGGGGGCGGGCCGGTCTTCGTCGTCGCCGCCCCCACCGCCACCGATGTTGATGCTGAAGTTCGCGTCGCGCCCGTTCTTCCTGAGCGTGTCGCCCTTCGCGCGTGCCCTGGTGCTGTCCATTGGGCGGCGCTCGACGCCCGCCTTCACTTGGACCTGGAAGACCGTGGCGACAAGGAGTGGCAGGACGTGCAGCAGCATGCGGGAGCCCCCGGAAATCGGCCGGTCGTGGTGTCCGCCAATTGGTACGTCGGCCGTGCACCTGGGGTTTCGGTTTCTCTCACGAAGACCGGAGAAGCACGGAGCGCACGGAGGACGCCGTGAGAGACGGCCCTACCGCCGCGGCTGCACCCGCCGCAGCGCGATGGAATCCCGCTGCGCCCGCATCTCCGACGCATTGGCATGCGCGCGGCTGCGCGCGTCGGCCCGGCGCTCCCGGTCGAGGTCGCGTGCGTCCCGCATCAATATGATCCCGAGCAGTGCGGGCGCCAGCAGCGCCAGGATCCCGCCGGGAAAGTGCGGCGGCCGTGACAGGTCGCCTCCCAGCCGGCGTATGATCGCGGGAAACCGCCGCTGCAGCCACACGGTGACGATGATGATGGCAATGCCCAGCGCAGCAAGCAGCAGCGGAAAGGCGAGCGTGAGCTTGAAGACGTCGTTCGCCAGCCAGGCCAGGTAGCCGAACAGGGCGATGATGCCCAGCACGGCCAGCACGCGGCGCCGCAGGATGACCGCCCCGGCCAGCACCACCAGCGAGGCCGGCAGAAAGGCGTGCCGCAGCGACGCATCGCCGCTGAACAGGTTCACGCCGGCCACCGTTGCCGTCACCGATGCCGCTATCCACAGCCAGAACCCATAGTCGTCGTCCCGCCGGCGCCGGTCGATGGCATAGGCCGTCGCCGCCACAATGCTGGCCACCGCCATGAAGCGCCACCCCACCACGACGCCGTTGATGTCCGAGTCCGCCCAACCGCGCATCATGCGTTCCGGAAGCGTCACGCACACCACCGCGATGGGAATCATCAGCGGTGGAAACGGCAGCTGCCGCAGTGCGATGAGCGCCGCCGCCACGGCGGCGAGCTCGATGGCCAGCGGCTCCCCCTGGCACGCCGCAAACGGACGCACCGGCATGGAACACATGAGGTCCAGCTGCGGCGTCCACAGCCCGGTCCACCGCAGCATTGCGCGCATGGCCAGCGGCGCCATGACCACCGCCAGCAGCACCGCCACGCCGCGCGCGGTGACAAAGCCCTCGCGCTGCAGCACGTGCGCGACCATCAGGAATATCGCGGCGTAGGCGACTGCGAGTCCGAAGATCCCCGCGTCGCCCAGCACGCGCCAGCGATCCACCAGGAACCAGCCGAAGGCAAAGAGCACCACCAGCGCTCCCACGCCATACGCGATGGTGATGCCGTTGAACGCGCGCGCCGCCTCGCGCGGCGCCCGGCCTGGACCGCCGAGCGCCAGCAGCGCATCGCGCTGCTCGTCCGAGATGATGCCCTGCTCCACGCCGCGCGCCAGCACGTCAGGGGTATTCATGGTCCCTCAGCAGCCAGAATCAAGCCAACAGCATACCACGAATGACACGTATGCACACGGACAGTTTCTGTCGGATTCTGTCGGATTCTGCCATACGGCGTAGAACGTACAGCGTAAAAGTTACAGCTTCCGTTGCCGTACAACCATCCGATGCCCCATCCTACATGATATGACGAATACCTCCGACCTCGCGCCCGAAGAGTACGCTCGGCACGCCCATCGGCTGGCCGATTGGATCGCTACCTACCTGCGTGACGTCGAGCAGTACGACGTGCTCTCCAGCGTCACGCCGGGTGCCATTCGCGCCCAGCTCCCCAAGTCGCCCCCCGCCGGCGCCGAGTCGCTCGACGACATCATCGCCGACCTCGACCGCATCGTGCTGCCCGGCGCCACGCACTGGAATCACCCGGGCTTCCTGGCCTACTTCGCCAACACGGCGTCCGTTCCCGGCATCCTCGGCGAGATGGTCATCGCCGCGCTGAACCTCAACGGCATGCTCTGGCGCACGTCCCCCGTGGCCACCGAGCTTGAGCAGGTGGTCACCGACTGGCTGCGCCAGCTCTTCGGCATGGGCGATGGCTGGTTCGGCATGATCACGGACACGGCATCCATCTCCACCATGTATGCGCTCGCCGCCGCGCGAGAACGCGACCCGGCACTCGGCATCCGCCAGCGCGGCATGGCCGGCCGAGCTGACCTCCCGCGCCTCCGTGTCTACTGCAGCGAACACGCGCATTCGTCCGTCGACAAGGCGGCGATGACACTCGGCCTCGGCCTCGAGAACGTCGTGCACGTGGCCAGCGACGGCGACTTCCGCTTGCGTCCCGACATGCTGGCTCGCGCCATCCAGGCCGACCGCGCCCAGGGATACCGTCCGCTTGCCGTGGTGGCCACCGCCGGCACCACGAGCATGACCAGCGTCGACCCGATCAGTGATATCGCGACCATCTGCCGGCGCGAAAGCCTCTGGCTGCACGTCGATGGCGCCTACGGCGGCTCGGCCATGGCCGTGCCCGAGATGCGCCCGATGTTCGCCGGCATCGACCTCGCCGACTCCGTGGTGGTGAACCCGCACAAGTGGCTATTCACCCCCATGGATTGCTCGGTGCTCTTCACCCGGCAGCCAGCGGTCTTGCGTCGTGCGTTCTCGCTGGTCCCTGAATACCTGACCACACAGGATGGGGATCAGGTCGTCAACTACATGGACTACGGCCTCCAGCTTGGCCGCCGCTTTCGCGCCCTCAAGCTCTGGATGGTGGTGCGGGCTTTCGGCTCCGACGGCATCGCCGACCGCATTCGCCATCATTGTCAGCTGGCCCGCACCTTCGCGGGTTGGGTGAACGCCGAGGGCAACGGATGGCAGGTCTGCGCCCCGGTCCCATTCTCAACCATTTGTTTCCGGCATGTTCCCGAGGGTGAAACCGGCGAGCTTGAGATTGCGGAGCACAACGCCGCCATCATGGCCCGGGTGAACGAGAGCGGAAAGGTCTTCATTTCGCACACCAAGCTCGGCGACCAGTATGTGCTTCGGGTGGCCATCGGGAACCTGCGGACTACCGAAGCGACCCTCGCCACGGCCTGGTCGCTGCTCCGCAGTGCTGGGCGGTAGGGGGGGATCCCGACGCCTTCCATGGGGTGTTAACGTTCCATCGGGTGCGACGTCCCATCTGGTGCAGGTCCCCCGAATCTTCGCAAGGCACCTGCGCCACTGCCCCGGGTCAGTCGGGATATTCTGGAGGTTTGTACATGAGGATCAGGCTTGGTGCCCTCGCCGCCGCAGCGGTGTTCATCGTCGGTTGCGACAACACGACCACGAGTCCGCGCGTCGATCAGAGCTTGGTGCTGGCGTTCGATCAGGCGGCCACCATGGACTCGGCATCCTTCGTGCCCCGTGGGCCCATGTACGACGGGGCGATGCCCGACTCGATCAAGCTGACCGATGACCAGAAGGCGGCCATCAAGGTGCTGCATGACGCCTTCGCCGTGGTGCACAAGGCGCAGTTCGCTCAACTCGCGGCCATCCATGAAACGGCGCGCGCCGCCTTCAAGGCCGGCAACACCCGCACGGAGATTGCGGCCATCCTGCAGACGAGCAGGCCGATCATGGAAGCCATGCGGGCCGACTTCGACGCGCTGCGCGTCGCGGTTGGCGCCATCCTGACGCCGGCGCAGAAGGCCTGGGCGGCCGCGCATCAGCGCATGGGACCCGGCATGGGCCCCGGGCCGATGGGCGGGCCAATGCCCGGCCGTCCATAGCTTCGAACTGCGTACAGCAGCTGTGACCAGCATACAGCTGCTGTACGTAGCTATAGCATCTTTCTCTTCCGTAACTCCGCCGGAATCATGTATTCGTCCGTCGGCGGCCGTTTGGGCACGTTGAACAGCCCGGCGAACTTGCAGCGCACGTCGTCCAGGATCTCATAGACCGTCGGGATCACCAGCAGGGTCAGCAGCGTGGACGTGATGACGCCGCCGATGATGGCGCGCCCCAGCGGCGAGCGGAAATCGGCCCCCTCACCGCGCCCCAGAGCCACGGGGATCATGCCGGCAATCAGCGCCATCGTCGTCATCATGATGGGGCGCAGGCGCACCCGACCGGCCTCGATGATCGCCTCGCGGCGCGGCAACCCCTGTTCCTGCCCCCACTTGGCAAAGTCGATGAGCAGGATGGCGTTCTTGGCCACGATGCCCATCAGCAGCAGCACGCCGATCATCGACATGATGTTCAGCGTGTCGCCCGTGATGAGCAGCGCGAGCACCACGCCAATCAACGACAGCGGCAGCGACATCAGGATGGCGATGGGGTCCATGAACGAGCCGAACTGCATCACGAGGATCAGGTACATCAGCAGCACCGCCAGCATCATGGCGGCGAGCATGCGCCCGAACACTTCCTTCTGGTCCTTCACTTCGCCACCCGTCGAGAAGCGCACGCCCGGCGGCGGCACGTAACCCACCAGGGCTCGGCTGATGTCGTTGTTCACCTCGCCGAGTGCCCGGCCCTGCGTATTGCCCTGCACCACGATCACGTTGTCGCGGTCGAGGTGCGAGATGAGCGCGGGGCCAAGGCTCGGCCTGACCGTCGCGATCTGTCCGAGCGGCATCGGGCTCGAACGGTTCGGGTCGCCCACCACCAGCGGCAGCGCTTCGATGTCGGTGGCACGCCGGCGCGACTCGGGGGAGAGCCGCACGCGCACCTTCCGGTTCTCGCCGCTTGGGTCCACCCAGTCACCGGCGTCGATGCCGGCGAACGCCGGGCGCATGGACTGCGCCACCTGGCCCACGGTAATGCCAAGCGAACCGGCGAGCCCACGGTTGAGCTGGATCTCGAATTCGGGCTTCTGCCCCTTGGTCGAGAGGTCCACGTCCACCAGTCCGGGCACCTTCTTCACGATCTTCATGACGCTGTCGGCCACGCCCTGCAGCACGGTGGCCTCGTTGCCGCGAATCTCGATCTGGATCTGCTTGCGCGCGCCGCCCATGCCGCCGGCAAAGACGCCCGCCTGCGCGCCGCCGATGCGCGGCAGCTCACGGCGCATCAGCTCGCCAAACTGCTCCTGGCTTATGGAGCGCTCGGACTTCGGTACGAGGCGCACGTACACCTGGCCCATGTCCACCGACCCGGCGGCCGAACTGGGGTCCATCATCGACGATGCGCTGCCGCCGATGGTCGAGAAGGTGTACTTCACCAGGTCGGTGTGGCTGCGCGCCAGTTGCGCCGCCTCCTCGGTCTTCATTTTCGTGTACTCGAGGTTCGAGCCCGGCGGCGTGCGCACCTGGATGAGCATCTCCGACCGGTCCGACGTCGGCATGAACCCGAATCCGCCGAACGTCACCTGCAGGAAGATCGCCCCGAGGAACGACGCGGTCGCAATCCCCATCATCGCCCACCGGTGGTCGAGCGCCCAGCCGATCATCACCGTGTACGTCTCGCCCACCCGGTTGAACCACTCATTGAACCGGTCGAGCGTGCGGGCAATCGGATTGCGGCGCTCGTGCGCCTCGGTCTGCGGATCGGGCCAATACGCGCTCAGCATGGGATCGAGCGAGAACGAGACGAACAGCGACACGAGTACCGCGCACGCGATGGTCAGCGCCAGCGGCTTGAACCACTGCCCGGCAATGCCGTACATGAACGCGATGGGCACGAAGACCGCGACGATCGAGAACGTCGTCGCCGTCACGGCGAGGCCAATCTCGTTGGTGCCCTCGTGGGACGCGCGGAAGTGGTCTTTCCCCATCTGGATGTGGCGCACGATGTTCTCGCGCACCACGATGGCGTCGTCAATCAGTATGCCGATGGCCAGCGACAGGCCAAGCAGCGACATGGTGTTGAGCGTGAAACCGAACGCCCATACCGCAATGAACGACGCCAGCACCGACACCGGCAGCGCCAGGCCGGTGATCACCGTCGAGCGCCACGAGTTGAGGAACAGGAAGACCACCAGCACCGTCAGCGCGGCGCCCTCCACCAGCGCCTCCTGCACGTTCCGCACGCTGCGCTGCACGCGATCACCGCCGTTCTGGACGACGTCAATCGTCGTACCCTTGGGCAGCGTCGGCTTGATGCGTTCCACCGCCTCCAGCACCGCGGCGCTCACCTCGGTGGTGCTGTACCCCTTGGCCTTCTTCACCAGCAGGGCCACCGCATCCTTGCCGTTGTACAGCGCGGCGGTGCTCGCCTCCGCCGTGCCGTCCCTGGCCACGGCCAGCTCGCTCAGGCGGATGTTCTTTCCGCCCCGCTGCGCCACCACGATGTTCATGAAGTCTTCGGGCGTCTCGAGCTTGCCCTTCAGCCGGATGGAGCGATCTTCCAGCGCGCCGCGCACCGCGCCCACCGGGACAGCCAGGTTCTGCTGCTGTAGCGCTCCCACGAGTTGCCCCACGCTCACGCCGGCCTGGCGCATGGCGTCGGGCTTGATTTCCACGGTCAGCTCACGCTGCACGCCGCCCAGCACGTTGGCCTCGGCCACGCCAGCAATGCCGCGCAGCTGTCGCGTGATGCCGGGGTCCGCGATGCGCGTCAGTTCCGGCGCGGTGAGCGTCGTCGAGTTCAGCGACAGCTGCACCACGGGCAGGTCCGACGGATCGAAGCGGCTCAGCACCGGCTCCTTCATCTCGGTCGGCAGGTCGCTGCGGATGGTCGAGATCTTGTCGCGAATGTCCTGCGACGCCTCCTGCAGGTCCTTTTCGTAGACGAAGAAGACCGTGATGTTGGCAAAGCCGTCCTGCGCGCTGCCCTGGATGCGGTCTACGCCGCTGATGCCGGCCACCGCTTCTTCCACGCGGTCGAGCACCTCACGTTCCACTACGTCGGGCGAGGCGCCCGGGTACGCGATGGCGACGTTGACAATCGGCTGTTGGATGTCGGGAAACTCGTCGGTGTGCAACTGGAAGAGCGCGAACAGGCCGAACACCACCAGCGCCACCATCGAGACGATGGTGACGATGGGGCGCTTGATGGCAAAATCCGATATGAACACGATGGGGCCCGGTTAGTTCTTCTTGATGGGGTTGTCCGAAGGCGCACTCACCTTGAGCGTCGTGCCGGACGTAATGCCGAGTGCCGCGCCCACCAGCAGCGTGTCACCCCGGGTCACGCCACTGGTCAGTTCCACGCGCTCGGTGGCGTCGTCCCGCGCGCCAAGCGTCACTTCCACGTGTTCCACGCGCCCGCCCTTGAGCCGCGCCACGACCGGGCGAATGCCGCGCTGGTCGATGGCGGCCAGCGGTACGGTGAGCACCTCGCGCACCGTGCTGCTCACGCGTCCTTCGGCAAACAGGCCGGCCACCAGTCCGGCGCCCTGGTTGGGGATGCGCGCGATCACCCGCACCTGGCGCGTGGCTGCGTCGGCACTCGGCGCGATGTGCGCAATGGAGCCCTTGAACGTCTTGTCGGGATAGCCGGTCACCGCAAAGGTCACCGGCGCGCCCAGGTGAATGGCGCCGAGTTGCGAGGCGGGAACGTTGGCCTCGAGACGCATGGTCGACGGATCGACCACCGTGAACAGCGGCGCCCCCGGCGCCACCACGTCACCCGCGTTCACCGTGCGGTCGGCGACAATGCCGGCGTACGGTGCCTTCACCACCGTGGCGTCCCTCTGCTTCTGCGCCAGCGCCAGGCGCGCCCTGGCGTCCTCGAGCTGCGCCTGCGCCCCGAGGTTGGCGCGGCGGGCGTTCTCGAGGTCGCGGTCGGCAATGGCGCCGGCCGTGTTGAGCTTCACCGCGCGCTCGAGTTCGCGCGTGCTGATGTCGGCCGCCAGCTCGGCCTGCGTCACGCCACTGCGCGCCGAGAGCCAGGCGTCGGCGATGGCACGGTCATCGATGCGCGCCAGTGCTTCGCCCGCGTTCACGCGGTCGCCCGGCTCGCGCAGGACGCTCATCACCTGCCCCGCCACTTCGGCACGAATGTTGGCCGTGCGCTCGGCGACGAGCGTGCCGCTCAGCGCCGGTCCGATGGTCAGCATGTGCAGGTCGGCGACGGTAATGGCCTCGGGACCCACGAGAACCGTGGTGGCGATGGTCGCGGAGTCCGCGGCGGAGTTACGGCCGCAGGCGGCCGAGAACGCGAGTACGGAGAGCGCGAGAGTGCGAGAGACGATCTTCATGACGTTGATATCGAGAAGGAGATGATCGGTCGCCAGTCGTTTGAGCGGACGGCGAAGAACGTACAGCGTAGAGCGTACAGCTTCTTTTGCAGTTGCACTCATCAGCGTGCCCCTCCAGTGGAAGCGAGCGGCAAGTCGCGCAACAGCGCGAGCCGCAGGCGGGCCAGTTCGAAGTCGCGGGCGGCAACCACGCGGTTCATGCGCGCCTGCTGCAGCTGCGTGCGCGACTGGTCCAGCTCGAGCTGCGTGCTCACGCCCTCGCGAAAGCGCACCTCGGCAATCTGGTACGCCTTCGCCGCCTGCTCATCGGTGCCGGCACTGGCGGCGTAGGTCGCCTGCGCCTGCTCGTACTGGTTGATGCTGATGCGCGCATCCAGCTCGGCGGCCTCGCGGGCCTGCTGCAGGCGCTCCTGCGCGTCAATGTAGTTGGCCTGGGCCACCATCTTGTCGCCCTTGATGCGCCCGCTGCTCACCACCGGAAAACTGAATCCCAGGCTCGCCGTCCAGTTCGGATAGAACAGCCCGATGGAACTCGGCACGATCGTGCCTGCGGCGGGATACCCGAAGCGCTGGTAGTTGCTGCTGAGCTGCACGCTGGGCAGGCGCTCCCACCTGGCCGCCTTCAGCGCGTAGCGCTGCGCTTCCAGCGCGTCGGCCGCCTGCTTCACGGCCACGCGGTGATCCACGGCGGTGTCGGGCGTCGCACTGGTGTTCTCGCGCGGCAACGCCACCGGGGCCGTCAGCACGGCACTGGCCGTCTGCGCCATGGCCTGTTCGGCCGTCAGGTCGTCGCGCACCGGCGTGGTAAGCTGAATCGGGCCGCTCAGCGACAGGCCTACGAGCTGCCGCAGGCGCAGGTAGGCAATGTCGCGGTTGGCGTGCGACTGGATGGCCAGCGGGCGCGCGTTGTCGCGCGTCACACGGGCGCGCAGCAGGTCGAACTCGGCGCTGGTGCCCACCTGGCGCGAGAGCGTCGTCAGGCCGAGCGCGCGTTCGGCTTGCGCCAGCGTGCTGTCGGCGATGCTCGCCATGCGGTCGGCGGCGGAGGCGTTGTAGTAGGCCTGCGCCACGTCGAGCACCAGCTGCGCCCGGGCCGACGACACGCCGGCCATCGCCGAGCGCTCAGCCGCGTCAGCGCCCTTGTTGGCCGCCGTCACCTTGCCCGCGGTGAAGAGGTTCTGCGTGAGTGTGAGCCCCAGGATCACCGTGCTGGGCGCGGCAAAGATCTTGCCGATCGGAGAGTTGGCGAGATCGCCGCCGCTGCTGCTGCTCGAGGTGTCATTCGGGTTGCCGCTCGAGCTCCCCGCCTTCGCGCTGATGGCCTGGAACTGGCTCTCCAGCGTACGCTGGTAGGCCGCCGTGCCGTTGACCTGTGGCATCAACTGGCTGCGTGCCTGGTAACGCTGCCCCTGGGCCCGGCTCAGGCTTGCTTCGGCAATCTTGAGCGTCTTGCTGCGCTGTTCGGCCAGGCGCAGGGCGTCGGCAAGCGACAGCTGGCCCGGCCCGGCGGCGCCCTGGGCGCGAGCCGCTGCCGGGACGGCGAGGGCCAGGAGAATTCCGGCAAACCGGAGAATACGACGGGATCTGGTATTCGATGGCATGATGGTGTTTGTCGTGATGGGGCCGGTCAGGCCGGACGTCGTGTGCGAGCGGCGGCGGGGCGACGGCGCGGAGCCGGGGGGCACGCCTTGTAGCCGACGGCGCGCAGGACGAGTTCGACGTACGCCGCCGGGGCCTGCCTGGCGGCCGGGAGCGACTCGGGCATCATGTCGCGTCCCATGACGTCAGCGAACAGCGCGCCCAGGAGCATGGCAGACGCATGCAGCGGCTTGGTGTCCTTGGAGGCGCGTCCCGTCTCGATGAGCCGGCTGAAGTACTTCTGCACCCGCGAATAGGCACCCTTGGAACCGTGCGCCATGCAGCGGGACAGTTCCGGGCGCTCGGTCAGTTCGCTCATGCCCTGCCGGATGGACGAGCGGTGCTTGACGAGGTTCGCATGCTCGGCGCTGGCCCAGGCCGTCAGTTCGGCGTGGGCGTCCCCGGGCTCGTCGGGCAGGAGCACCATCTCGCGCTCGTAGACGCGCGTGCGGATGGCCTCGCCGAGCAGGGCGTCCTTGGAGCCGAAGAGGCGGAAGAGCGTGACTTCGTTGACCTTCGCGGCCTCGGCGATGAGGCGCGTGGTGGCGCCGCGAAAGCCGTGTTCGGCGAAGACGCTGGCTGCGGCGTCGAGCAGGTGGTCGCGAGTGGGAGGTGCCATGGGCGTTGGGTTGATTGCAAGTGCTTGCTTGCACGAAAGCAAGCAATTACTTGCGTACAACGCAAGGGGACGGGGGGCAGCTCCCGGGGTCCGCTGTTGCAGGGCAATAAAGTCTGATAATGTCCGTCAATGTCTGATAACGGCGCCTAGAGTCTGATAACAGCTCCACTTTCGCGGGTCTGGACCATATTGGTGTCGAGATCAGGGGGGGGTCTAATGAGGACTAGGCTGCGACTCATGTGATCCGCACGCAAACCCCAGTTCGCGGAAGTCCAAACCGTGCGGACTGTCGCCGGTTACGGCACGGGTGTCCTCATTATCAGACTTTGCCGCGGCCGGTCGCCGAACAGTATCATTGTTAAGTCCATGTCCGGTATGAGCTTCGCGGGGTCCCCATTATCAGACTCTATTTTCCCGCTACAGCGGCCGCCGTGGACCGCCTCGCCGATGGCGCGTGGCGCAGCGGGCGGCAGCGCGCCATACTCTCACCACCCCGAAGGGCGGGAAGTCCGTGGTCTACGCACGACGGTAGACGCTGTACTGATCTTTGCTCACGCCAGGCCGGAGGCACATGCGCACAGCACGGGCAGTCATCGCGATCCTCATCCTCAGTGGGGCGGATGCGTGCGGCGGCGGGGGCGGCGATGGTGTCACTACTCCGACGACGCCTGGTGGAACCACGACGCAGTGCGCCGACATCGGTGCCGTGTCGAATGCGCCCACGCCAGTGTCATTGTGGACGCAGCTCCAGCCAACGGGCACAGCCCCGGTCGCACGCATCGCGGTGGCGGCGGCGCTCGACGCCGCCAATGACCGCCTGATCGTATTCGGTGGAAAGTCGGCCGCCGGCGTGCTCAACGATGTCTGGGTGCTGACGAATGCCACAGGTGTGTCGGGTACCCCGGCCTGGACCCAGCTCACGCCAACCGGCGGACCGCCGACCGCGCGGAACTATGCGGTCGCGACGTACGATCCTGCCTCCAACCGCTTCAGCGTCTACGGCGGGAACAACCAGAGCAATCAATTTCTCTCTGACTATTGGGTGCTGACGAACGCCAACGGGCAGGGCGGCACGCCCGTCTGGAGCCAGGTCACTCCCGCCGGGCTGCCGAGCGCCCGCGCGCAGAGCGCCGGGGCATCCGACCCCGCCGGAAATCGCGTGCTGGTATTCGGCGGCGTGGCGTGCAATTCATCGTCGTGCACGCCGTACAACGATGCGTATGTCGCCTCGAACGCGAGTGGCGCGACGGGAACGCCGACCTTCACTCGCCTGCAGGGGACCGGAACGAATCCCGCCGCCCGGTATGACGCCACGATTGCCTACGATGCCGCGGGAAACCGCATGCTGATGTTCGGCGGACAACCATCGACCTCGACGAGCCCCGACCCGTCGTCGCGAGTCGCCGACACCTGGGCGCTGAGCAGCGCGAACGGAACGGGCGCGGCCGCCGCATGGTCGCTGATCAACACCGGAACCACCACGCCCCCAGGGCGCGAATTCCACTCGGCCATCTATGACGCGACCAACACCCGGCTGGTGATCTTCGGGGGTGCCGGGACGGACAACTTCACCCGCAGCGATACTTGGACGCTGACCACGTCGGGCACGAGCGGCACGTGGACGTCGTATGCGCAGAATTCGTCCCCGCGCCCCGCCGCGCGCTCGGCACATGCCGCCGCGTACTCGCCACAGCAGGGGCGCATGGTAGTCTTCGGCGGCAACCTCGGCGCCTCGCAATACGTCAATGAAGTGTGGGTGCTGCGCCTCACGACCATCACGGTGGCCAGCGTCACAATCCTGTCGGCCGCCACGTCGGTATGCACAAACAACACGCTTAAGCTCGTCGCGGTGCCGCGCGACGCGAGCGGGACGGTCGTAGACGCGGCCGTCACGTGGACGTCGAGCGATCCGGGCATCCTGAATATGGGATCCGACGGCACCGTCACGGGGATCGCCGCCGGCACGGCGACCGCGACCGCGTGCGTTGGTTCGGTGTGCGGCACGCAGTCGGTTCGCATCACGGCGGCCGCGGTGACTCCGGGCGGAGGCGGAGGAGTGACGCTGCGTCCAGTAATCCTCGCCGGCCAGGGCGTCTCGGGCCAGATCGACCTGAACGGCGGAGCCGAAAGCAAGATCTTTCCGTCGACGCTGGTGGCGACCGGCGGGAACATCATCAGCGGCTA
>Ga0209014_10000331_pt1 | contig 27609 bp, 18 predicted proteins | sample BarGraNGADG00212_FD_184491 | JGI IMG/M metagenome (GOLD analysis project Ga0209014, IMG submission 184491) | Arctic peat soil microbial communities from Barrow, Alaska - Barrow Graham LP Ref core NGADG0002-212 (SPAdes) (version 2) | ecosystem: Environmental > Terrestrial > Soil > Wetlands >...
GCGCGCTGACCTGCGGACTCACGATGACGTCGTTGGTCGTCACGATCCCGGTGAGCACGAGCTGCCCCGGACGCGTGAAGATGACGACGGCGACGACGAGAACGATTACGATCGCACCGATCGCTACGGCGCGTTTCCTGGAAGCCATTGGTGAGACTCCGGTAGACTTCGAACGGTGGAGCAACCCGCCAGGGAGCAATCTGCGCGCTGGGGGAATGATGTATGTACGGCAATCCCCGCGCGATCCCCGGGGAAACCCCGTCAATTGGAGCGGGCGGTCTCTCTGGCCCAATCCAGCGAGCGGCCGTTACCTTTTGCGCTCCCTCTCACCTCTTCTTGCGCGGACGCCCGGAACCAACATGATCGCCGTTCGTGAACTCACGAAGCTGTACGGCTCGTTCAAGGCCGTCGATTCCATTTCATTCGACGTCGGGCCCGGCGAGGTCCTCGGGCTGGTCGGCCCGAACGGCGCGGGCAAGACGAGCACGCTCCGCTGTCTGGCGGGAATCATGAGGCCGTCGCGCGGCACGGTCAGCATCGGCCGGCACGACATTCAATCCGATCCGGTCGCCGCGAAGCGCGAACTCGCGTTCATCCCGGACGAGCCGCATCTCTTCGACTACCTCACGGTGCAGGAGCACCTGCGCTTCATCGCGCGCTTGTACGGAGTGGCCGATGCCGAACAGCGAATTCCCGAACTGCTCGCCGAACTCGAGCTGACCGACAAGCTGGAGACTTTGCCGGGAGCGCTTTCACGCGGCATGAAGCAGAAACTCGCGATCGCGTGCGGGCTCCTGCACAATCCGTCGGTTCTCATTCTCGACGAACCGCTCACCGGTCTGGATCCCGCCGGCATCCGGAAGATGCGGCAGACGATCGCCGACCGCGCAAGGGCCGGCACCGCCGTAGTCCTGAGTTCGCATCTGCTGAATCTGGTCGAGGAGCTGTGCACCAAACTGTTTATCCTGCGGCGCGGACAGTGCGTGGAGTACGGTACGTTCGACGAGATTCTCGCGCGCCGGCCCGAACTCGCCGGCCGCTCGCTGGAAGATGTGTTTCTCACGCTCACGGCGGACGACGACACGCCGAGGAGCCCGGACCGCGCGTGATTGCCGCGTTTGCGTACCTCATCTTCAACTCGACGAGAAACCGTCTGCTCTCGCAGCTGCGGCGCCTGCGCACGCCTCGCTACGCGGTGGGGTTCGTACTTGGGCTCGGCTATTTCTGGATGGTGTTCGGCCGCCACGCGGTGAGAGCCGGGGCGCGAGGAGATGGATCCGAGGCTGCGGCCAGCGGGGCATTTGCGTCGATCGCTCCGGTGTTCATCCTCATCGTGATCGCCGGGATCTGGATGTTCGGCGGCGACATGTCGGCGCTTGCATTCACGGAAGCGGAAGTCGCGATGCTGCTGACCGCGCCGGTCTCGCGACGCACGCTCGTGAAATACAAGCTCACGCAGTCGCAGGTCATCATCCTCATCAACGTCGTCATCTGGACGTTCATCCTGCGACGCGGGAGCGGCTCACTGTCCGGCGTGCTCTCGGCAGCCGCCGTGTGGGTGATGTTCACGACGCTGAGCCTGCATCGCATGGGCGAGGCGCTGCATCGCGCATCGCGGGGGGAGTATCGCGCCGCCGGGCAGAAGCGCAAATGGATGGCGAAGGTTTTCGCCATGGTCGTGGGGCTGATGATATTCGGCGCGTTCGTCGCGGTTCCGCTGAGCGCGATCGGCGCTCCCGACGGCAAGAACCCGCTCGCGTTCCTGCGCAGCATCCTGCTGTTCTTCGAGTCACCCGGCGTGCGAACGGTGCTCTATCCGTTTCACCTGGTGATCGCGCCGGCGTTCGCGCCGAACGCGTCCGCGTGGGCCGTCGCGATGCTTCCGGCACTCGGCATCGTGCTGCTGCACCTCTGGTGGGTGCTGAGTTCCGACGCGGCGTTCGAGGAAGCCGCTGCGCTCGCGTCCACTGAGCGCGCCAAGCGAATCGAGGCCATGCGTTCGCGCAGAATGACCGCGTTCGATCCGGAGACGAGCGCGGTGAACAAGACGATTGCGCTCGCGCCCACAGGCATCCCCGCGATCGCCGTCGTGTGGAAGAACGCGATCGCGCTCCGACGTACGATAAAGCCCGGCGCGTTGCTCAGGCTGCCGATTCTCGCGTTCGTGGTCGCCGCGCTCTTCGGGTGGAAATCCGGCAACCCCGCGCGCAGCATAGCCGTGACCGCGTTCTTCCTGGCGATGATGCTGCCGCTGTTCGGAATCCAGGTGCTGCGAAACGACCTGCGCAGCGACATGCTGCACCTGCCCTTCCTGAAGTCGTTGCCGCTGGCCGGCGCGGATCTGGTGCTCGCGGAGATCGCGTCCGGAGCCGTGATCATGGCGACCGCGCAGTTCGTGCTGTTCGCGATCGCGGGAATCGCATTGATGGCCGCCCCGGGCGTCACGACTATTCGCGCCGACATGCTCGTCGCGATTCTCAGCACGCTGCCCCTCACGCTGCTCGCCCTCGACGGTGCCATCTGCACGATCATCAACGGCTCCGCGGTCCTCTTCCCGGCGTGGATCCGGCTCGGTCCGTCGGGCCCGGGCGGAGTTGAGGTGATGGGACAGATGATGCTCTCGATGGCCGCGTCGTTGCTCGCGTTCGTCCTGATGCTGCTGGTTCCCGCCGCACTCGGCGGCGGCGCATGGTTCGTGCTGAGCGCGACGCCCGGCGCGGCCGTGGCGGTCGCGTGCGTGCTCGGATCCATCGCGCTCGCGGCAGAAAGTTACGGATTGATTCTCGCGCTCGGCTCTGCCTTCGAGCGCGCGGAGCCGCAGCAGATCACGTAACGGCGAAGAGCGAGGAGCGACGCGTGAGGGGCGATCCGGCGAAGAGCGACGTGTGAGGAGCGCGGAGAACGTCTCCTCGCTGCTCACGCGTCGCTCTTCACCAAGTCGCCCCTCACGCGTCGCTCGTCCCGGCCTCTAACCCTGCCGGAACGCAGTTCAGGGCATCAACGCCTGTCCCGGTCCGCCCGGGTTTCCGCGATGGCAGGTGATGCAGCTGATCCTCGGGGGGTTCTGACCGGGGCGAACCGGCAGCTTGGTGAGCTGTTCCGTGTTGATCGCCTCCACCATTCCCGCCATCATGCGCGCGGTCTTCTTTCGGTTCAGGCTGTCGCTCGCCCACTGGTTGGCGATGTGGCAGTCGGTGCAGTTGCGGTTGAGCGCGCGGCCCCAGGTGGAATCCATGAGGACGACGAACCGTCCCGCCGGCATGTCCTTGAGGACCTGCACGTTCTTGAACACCGTGCCGGCCGGCTCGGTCTCACGGCCGGCGATCTCCTTCATTAATCGCGCCCGCGTCGCGGCACGCAGCGTTCCGATCGAATCGCGGCGGACAGCACGCTGTTCGGGGGTCATCGGCGGTCCGCCGCGGCCGCCGGCCGGCCTGTTCGCGGGCGCCGTCGCCGGAGCCGCCGCTGGAGCGGCTGCGGGTCCCGTGCCTGTGGCGGGCGCAGGAGCCGATGCCGGCTTCGGCTGCGAGCACGATGCAGCCACGATCAACAGCAGCGGAAGAGCGGTGAAGCGAAAGTTGGAGCGCATTAAATAAAACTTCGTCGGGGAAGCCCATTCTCAGGTCACCAACTTGCGCCCCCTCTGCCGCTATTTCAAGTCGCGCCCGATGAACGCTTCGATCGCCGCCTTGGCCGTGCGCGCAGTGAAGCGCGCGTTGATGAGAAGAATTCGCTGAGAGTCGAGCGCCGTCTGCGACGTGAGCAGGTCGAGATATGAGGACGCGCCGAGCGCGTAGCGCGACTGCTGTGCCGAAAGATCCTCCTGAGCCGCGGCGATCTGCAGCGTCTGCAGCTCGACCGTTTGCGCGGCCGTGCGGAACTGATCGATCAACTGGGCGAGCTGGGCCGTCGCATTGAATCGCGCGTCACGAAGTACGGCCTCAGCATTGTCCGCGGCGACCGTGGCCTGCATGCTGCTCAATTCACGGCTGAAGTTGTTGAAGATGGTGTAGCCCACGGAGAACGTGTACTGCGTCTGAGTCGACGCCGCCGGACCGCCACCCCAGTTGAACGTGGGAGAAGTGAACCCACTCGCGTTGTAGATGTAGCTGGCGCGCACCTGCGGGATGTACTGGGATGTGAGCGTCGAGCGGCGCCCTTGCTTGGCCGCATCCAAAGCCGCGACCGCCTGCCTGACGCTCGGGCCGTCTTCGGCCATGCGCGCAAGCGAGGCGTCGTCCACGTCCAGGCGGGGAACGTCGCTGGTATCGGATGCGACCGTAGTCACTGGAACATTCGATGCCACGAGACGAGTTAGCGCCGCGTTCGCGTCACGCAGCTGCGCACGCGCATTGAGCAACGAGAGTTGCGCGCTGCCGACCTGGATCGCCGCCTTCAGCGAATCAGTTCGAACGACCTGACCCACCTTCACTTTCGCCGCCGACGCATTCAGCGCGACCTGCGCCTGCTCGAGCGCGCTCGCACCAGCAGCTTCCAGCTCGCGCGCCTGCAGTATGGCGAAGTATTGCTGCTTCACGGTAGCCGCCACGCCATAGCGCTGAAGCGTTTCGTTCTCCTCGTTCGCCCGCTGACTTGCCAACGCCTGCCGATATCCGAAGTACCGCTGACCTCCATCGAACAGCACCATGCTGGCGCTGTATCCCTTTCCGTAGTTCCAAGGATCGCCCTTGTATGGGAGCAACTGACCCTGTTGATAGATGCCACCGGAAAAATTCGAGGCACCGTAATTGACGCTGAGGTTCGGCAAGTACTGACCGAGAGCGTTCAACTCGGTGAGCTTGCCGGTGCGAAGCGCATTTCGAGCGCTTACCGTCAGCGGCGAATTCATCTGCGCGAGTCGCACCGCCTCGTCGAGAGTAATCGGACGCGCGCCGTCGCCGCCCTGCTGCGCTGCCAGAAGCGCGGGCGCGGCCAGCAGGGCAAGAACGGCCATGCGATTTCGGAACAGTCTCATGCTGCTTCTCCTTTCTCGATGCGATGAAGGACCGCTCTGCTGAATGGCAACTTGTGTGCCGCGAACGACTTGGCCCAACTCCATCCCCTGCACAGGGTTGCGTTCGATCCGCCGATGCGCTTACGGGACCGGGCGTTCGAATTCGGGAATCGGCGGCCCGAAAGCGAACATGTCAACACGGGCACGACTCGCGGCAACACACCGGCCCGCATAGGTTGACCGTTCACCGCGCTTTGCCAAGGAGTCCATCTCGTGAGACGCTTCCAGGCCGTCCTGCTCGCCGCACTCGCTCTCGCCGCCACCAACGCGCCGGCGCAGCCGGTGCCCGCCATCCGGTTCGACGCGAGCATCGACTTCCTCAAGCTCCCCGCGAACCTGTACCTCGGTGAAGTCGCGGGAGTGGCGGTGAACTCGAAAGGACACGTGTTCGTGTACAGCCGCGCGGGCGAACGCTCGACGGTCCACGGGGCCACCGCCGCGCAGCTGTTCGAGTTCCGACCTGACGGCGCGTTCATTCGCGAGATCGGGAAGGACCTGTACGGATTCGCCTTCGCCCACACCGTTCGCATCGACCGCGAGGACAACATCTGGGTGACGGACGAAGGCACGAACATGATCATCAAGTTCAATCCTGCCGGACGCGTGACCATGGTGCTCGGGCGGCGCGAGGAAGCCGCGGAACCCGCCGCTCCACGCCCGGCGAATGCGCCAACGCCCGCTCCGGGATGGGGGTCGTTCAACCGCCCGACCGACGTCGCGTGGGACCCGCAGGGGAACGTCTTCATCAGCGATGGATACGCCAACTCGCGCGTCGTGAAGGTGGACAAGAACGGCCGATGGGTGAAGACGTGGGGCGAACGCGGATCGGGACAGGGCCAACTGAACACGCCGCACTCGATTGCCGCCGACGCGAAGGGCAACATCTACGTCGCCGACCGCGGCAACCGCCGCATTCAGGTATTTGACAGCGACGGAGGGTTCCTCCGTCAGTTCACTATCGATGTTCCGTTCGCCGGAGAGCCGAACATCATGCTCGGATCCATGCCTGCTGCTGCGGGTACCGCAGGTGGCGGGGCGACCATGGCCTCCGGCGCTCCTTGGGCCATTTGCATCAATCCGGGCGCCAACCAGTTCCTCTACGTCGCCGACGCTGTGCCCGGGCGGATTTACAAGGTCACGCTCGACGGAAAGGTGCTCGGGACCATCGGCGAAGCCGGCAAGCAATTGAAGCAATTCGGCTGGATTCACGAGATTTCGTGCCCGTCGGAGAACTCCCTGTACGTGGCCGAGCTGCTCAACTGGCGGATGCAGAAGCTGACCCTGCATCCGTAACCGCCCGAAAGGTGGCTGATGGTGGTCGCAAGCGACTTCGGGCCCTGGTGCGTAGAGCTAATTCGCGATGCTGCGGCCCCGAAGGAATTCAACAGCACCGCCCAACTTTCGAGCGACCATTCAAGATGATACGTCCTCCACTCTCCGGACACGGCAGCTTCAAGCTCGTCGCGGCTCTCGGAGCGATCCTCGCTGCAGGTGCCTGTTCAAAGGCGCCTGCGAAACCGGCACGACCCGCCATTTCCGTGGCGGTCGTTCCCGTAAAGAAGGTGACGCTGCCCTACACCCTTGAGGCGAACGGCATCGTCACGCCGATTCAGACGGCCGCGGTCGCCTCGCAGGTCGACGGCATCATCCTCGATGTTCCCTTCGCCGAGGGATCGGAGGTGACAAAGGGACAGGTGCTCTTCAAGATCGAACCGCACCAGTACCAGGCGGCGTACGACATGGCGCTGGCGCAGCTCGCCCGCGACCGCGCCACGGCGGAGAACGCGAAGAGGGACTACGCACGCTTCGAAACGTTGCGCAAGGAGAACGTCGTGTCGTCGGCGGACGCGGAGCTCAAGGCCGCTACCGCTGGGTCGACCCAGGCCACGGTCGAGGCCGATCTCGCCGCCGTTTCCAACGCGAAGTTCAACCTCGACAACACCACGGTGCGTGCGCCCATTTCGGGCCGAACCGGCAGCCTGCTGGTGCGCACCGGGAACCTCGTGCGTGCGGGTGCATCGACACCGCTCGTCGTGATCAACCAAGTGCGGCCGATCTACGTTCGATTCGCCGTTCCGGGATCGTTGCTGCCGCTCGTCCTGCAATACGGCGCCAAGGGCGGCTTGCCCGTGACGGCAACGGCCAGCGCCGCGTCGTCGCCCACAACGCCCAAGGACACATCGAGCTCCTCGATGGACGCCGGACAGAAGTCGAGTCTCCAGACGGTGAAGGTCGATCCGGCCGCGAGCAATCCGGACGGACACGGCACACAGACGTTCATCGATAACGCGGTGGACACGACGACCGGCACGGTGCAGCTCAGGGCGAAGTTCGCGAACGCGGGCGGCACGCTCTGGGCGGGACAATTCATGGCTGTCTCGATGCGACTGTTCGACGAGGAGGGCGCGCTCGTCGTCCCGTCGCAGTGCGTCGTCACGGGACAGCGCGGCACCTACGTATACGTAGTCGATTCGGCGAGCACCGCGTCGCTGCGCATGGTGAATGTCGAGCGTACGGCGAACGGCCTCTCGGTGATTTCGTCGGGCCTGAGCGAGGGGGAACGGGTCGTTTCGGATGGTCAGTCGCGCCTGACGCCGGGCGCGCCCGTTGATCTCCGGAGCGCGATGGATTCAGCCGGCGCGACGGGTCGCGGTGGCCGCGGCGGTGGTCGTGGCGGAAGGGGACGCGGCAAGGCACCGACGCCTTGATGCGGGGATGAGCGGGACATGAACCTCACCGGACTCTTCATCAGGCGCCCGGTCATGACGATGCTCGTCATGATCGGGATTCTGGTGTTCGGGATCATCGGCTACCGGCAGCTGCCGGTGAGCGACCTCCCGACGGTCGATTATCCGACGATCAGCGTGAGCGCGAATCTTCCAGGCGCCAGCCCGGAGACGATGGCCGCCACCGTCGCGACACCGCTCGAGAAGTCATTCTCGGCCATCGCCGGCATCGACGAGATCACGTCCAACAGCAGTCTCGGATCGACGAACATTACGCTGACGTTCGCACTCGACCGAGACATCGAGTCGGCGGCGCAGGACGTCAACGCGGCGATCTCCAAGACGCTCGCATTCCTCCCGCCGAATATCCTCCCGCCGAATTATCACAAGCAGAATCCGGCGGCATCGCCGATCCTGAACATCACGCTGACGTCGAGCGTGCTGTCGATGCAGCAGATCGATGAGTTCGCCGAGACGACCATCGGCCAGCAGCTCTCGATGGTGGAGGGCGTGGCGCAGGTGAACGTGATGGGCGCGAGCAAATACGCGGTGCGCGTGCAGCTCGATCCGGCCAAGCTCGCGAGCTTGGGGATCGGCGTCTCGCAGGTCGCCGCGGCGATCAGGAACAACAACGTCCTGCTCCCGACGGGCGTGCTCTACGGCAAGGACCGGACGCTCACGATTCAGGCCACGGGGCAGCTGTCGAATGCCGCCGAGTTCAAGCGGCTGATCGTTTCCTGGAAGAACGGCGCGCCCGTAAGGCTGGGCGACCTTGGCAACGTGCTGGACGACGTGCAGAACAACAAGGGAGGCGCCTGGTTCGGCAACGACCGGACCGTCTTCCTGATGATCAACCGCCAGCCGGGCACCAACACGGTGGAGATCGCGAGCAAGGCCAAGGCGATGCTCGCCGAAATCGAGAAGGGGCTGCCGAAGACGCTGAGCGTGCACATCCAGTACGACCGCTCCGTCTCGATCCAGCATTCCGTGAACGACGTGAAGTTCTCGCTGTTCCTGGCGCTCGGCCTCGTGGTGATGGTGATCTTCGTCTTCCTGCGCAACATCGTCGCGACGCTGATCCCGAGCTTCACGCTGCCGATGGCGATCGTGGGGACGTTCTCCGTCATGGCGCTGCTGAACTTCAGCATCGACAACCTGTCGCTGATGGCCCTCACGCTCGCGGTCGGGTTCCTCGTGGACGACGCGATCGTGATGCTCGAGAACATCTACCGGCATCTCGAGATGGGGAAACCGCCGATGCAGGCGGCGCTCGACGGCGCGCGGGAGATCGGCTACACGATCCTCTCGATGACGCTCTCGCTCGCCTCCGTCTTCATTCCGCTGATGTTCATGGGCGGCATCATCGGCCGGCTGTTCCGCGAGTTCGCGATCACCATCATGGTGGCGGTGCTCGTATCCGGATTCGTGTCGCTCACGCTGACGCCGATGCTCTGCAGCCGGCTGCTCAAGGCGCACGGCACGGTGACACACGGAAAACTGTTCGAGTCGACCGAGCGGACCTTCGAGGGGGCGAAGCGCGGATACGCGCGCGCCCTCGGCTGGGTGATGCGCCACCGCCCGCTCACGCTCGTTTTTTCCGCCGTGATCCTCGCCCTGATCGGGACGCTCTGGACGATCATTCCCAAGGGACTGTTCCCGCCCGACGACACCGGATCGCTCAACGGCACGACGGAAGCGGCGCAGGGAACATCGTACGTCGACATGGTGCGGCTGCAGAAGATCGCGATGGGACGACTGGCGAAGGACACGAACATCGTTTCCTTCACCTCGTCGATCGGTGGATACGGCGGTGGAAATCAGGGAAATTTGAACGTCACGCTCAAGCCGCAGGGACAGCGCCCGTCGGCCGACGCGATGGTCGGCGAGCTCACGCGCCGGCTCAGCGGCATTCCCGGACTGGCGGTGTACTTCCAGAACCCGCCCGTGATTCGCATCGGCGGTCGGTCGGCGAAGACGCTCTACCAGTTCACACTGCGCGGACCCGACATCACCCAGCTCTACTCGGAGTCGGCCAAGTTTCTCACGAAGCTGCAGGCCGAGCCGATGCTCAGCGGCGTGACGTCGGACCTGCTGAACCGCAGCCCGATCATCCGGGTGCGCATCGACCGCCATCGCGCGCTTTCGCTCGGCGTCACGCCCGCGAGCATCGAGAACGCGCTCGCGAACGCGTACAACCAGCAGCAGGTCTCCACGATCTACACCCCCACGAACGAGTACTGGGTGGTGATGGAAACGGTGCCGGAAGCACAGCTCGATGCAACCGCGCTGCAGCGCTTCTACATGCCCGGCACGGGCGGGCGGCTGGTGCCGCTCGCCGATCTCGCCACGTTCGAGAACGTCGTGGGACCGCTGAGCATTCCGCATTCCGGGCAAATGGCGTCGGTGACGATTTCGTTCAACCTCGCGCCCGGCATCGCGCTCGGCGGGGCGGTCGATCACGTGAAGCAGGTCGCGGCGCAGACCCTGCCCGCGAGCATCACGGCCGCATTCAACGGCACGGCGCAGGCCTTCGAGCAATCGCAGAAGGGGCTCGGCCTCCTGCTGCTGATCACCGTGTTCATCATCTACCTGATTCTCGGCGTGCTGTACGAGAGCTTCATCCATCCGATCACGATCCTCACCGGATTGCCGTTCGCGGCGTTCGGCGCGCTGGCCGCTCTGTACGTGACGAAGGTGGAGCTCGGCGTATACGGGTACGTCGGGATCATCATGCTGATCGGCATCGTACAGAAGAACGCGATCATGATGATCGACTTCGCGATCGCCACCGAGCGGGCCGAGCATTCGCTTCCCGCCGAGGCGATCATGCGGGCGGCGGTCGTCCGCTTCAGGCCGATCATGATGACGACGTTCTCCGCGATCATGGGCACGCTCCCGATCGCGATCGGCGTCGGCGCGAGCGCCGCGTCGCGCCGTCCGCTGGGCATCGCCGTCGTCGGCGGCCTGGTCTTCTCGCAGGTCGTGACGCTCTTCGTCACGCCGGTGTTCTACACGTACCTGGACGAGCTACAGACGTGGTTCGGCCGCACGAGCAGGCGCTCCGCCGAGGGAGGTGCACTCGCTCCCGGCCTCGCGCACGCTTCCACGTCCGCGGGTAACTGACCGATGAATTTCACGACCCTCTTCATCAAGCGTCCCGTCATGACGACGCTCGTCATGATCGGCATCCTCGTCTTCGGCATCGTGGCGTACCGGCAGCTGCCGGTGAGCGACCTGCCGAACGTGGACTTTCCGACGATCACGGTGACCGCGATGCTGCCGGGCACGAGCCCGCAGACGATGGCCGCCACCGTCGCGACGCCGCTGGAGAAATCGTTCTCGACGATCGCCGGCATCGACAACATGACGTCCACGTCGAGCCTCGGGCAGTCGCAGATCGTCGTGCAGTTCGCCCTCGACCGCAACGTGGACGCCGCCGCGCAGGACGTGCAGGCCTCCATCGCCCAGACGCTCCGGCAGCTTCCGCAAGGGATCATTCCCCCGTCGTACCAGAAGACGAATCCGGCCGACGCGCCGATCATGACGCTCGCGCTCACGTCCACGGAGGTGCCGCTCTCGACGCTCGACGAGTACGGTGAGACGACCATCGCCCAGCGGCTCTCGATGGTCGGCGGCGTGGCGCAGGTGCTCGTGTACGGCGCGCAGAAGTACGCGGTGCGGCTGCAGATGGATCCGTCGGCGCTCGCGACGCGTGGCATCGCGCTCGAGGACGTCGTGACCGCCGTGACGAACCAGAACGTCAACCTGCCGACGGGCGTGCTCTGGGGGCCCAAGACCGCGCTGACCGTGCAGGCCACGGGCCAGCTCGACAGCGCAAGCGCGTTCGGCGACATCATCGTCGCATATCGCAACGGCGCGCCCGTTCACCTCAGCGAAGTCGGGCACATCACCGACGACGTGCAGAACAACAAGACGGCGAGCTGGTACAACGGAGCGCGCTCGATCGTCCTCGCCATCCAGCGTCAGCCGGGCACGAACACCGTGGATGTCTCCGCGCGCGTGAAGGCGGCGCTCGCGCGGATCCAGACCGAGATTCCCCCGTCGGTGAAGGTCGACATCCTCTACGACCGTTCGGCGACGATCCAGGCCTCGGTTCAGGACGTCACCTTCACGCTCGAGCTGACGCTGGCGCTGGTGGTGCTGGTGATCTTCCTGTTCCTGCGCAATTTCTCGGCGACGTTCATCCCGAGCCTCGCGCTGCCGATGTCCATCATCGGCACGTTCTCGGTGATGTACCTCCTGAACTACAGCCTGGACAATCTCTCGCTCATGGCGCTGACCCTCGCCGTGGGCTTCGTGGTGGACGACGCGATCGTGATGCTCGAGAACATCGTGCGCCACCTCGAGATGGGAAAGCCGAAGCTGGAGGCCGCGATCGACGGCGCCTCGGAGGTCGGCTTCACGATCCTCTCGATGACCTTCTCGCTCGCGGCCGTGTTCATTCCGTTCCTGTTCATGGGCGGCATCATCGGCAAGCTCTTCCACGAGTTCGCGGTGACGATCGGCGTGGCGATTCTCGTCTCCGGCTTCGTGTCGCTGACGCTCACGCCGATGCTCTCCAGCCGGTTCCTGCGGTCGTCGCATGCCGACCAGCACGGCAGGCTCTACCAGATGAGCGAGCGCTTCTTCGACGCGTGGCTCGGCCTGTACGAGCGGACGCTCGCCACCGTGATGCGGCACCGCCCCGCGACGCTCGTGTTCTCGTTCGTGATCCTCGTCGCGACGGGCTACCTGTTCTGGTCCACGCCCAAGGGACTCTTCCCCACCGACGACACGGGCCAGCTGCTCGCGACGACGGAAGCGGCCGAAGGCGTGGGCTTCGACGCGCTCGTGCTGCACCAGCAGGAAGTGGCCGCGATGGTCGCGAAGGATCCCGACGTCAAGTCCGTGACGTCGTCCGTGGGGACCACGGCGGCGGCCAATCAGGGACAGCTGACGATCGACCTCAAGCCCATCACGGAGCGCAAGCGCAGCGCGGACCAGATCGGGCGCGACCTCTCGAAGACGCTGCTGCAGGTGCAGGACATCGCCGTGTTCGTCCAGAATCCGCCGGCCATATCAATCGGCGGGCTCGCGTCGAAGAGTCTGTACCAGTACACGCTGCAGGGCGGCGACATCACCACGCTCAACAGCGCCGCCGCGCAGCTCGAGGCGCGTTTGCGCCAGCTGCCGATGCTCGCGGACGTCACGAGCGACCTGCTGATCGAGAATCCGCAGGTCACGGTGGAGATCGACCGCGAATCGGCGGGCCAGCTCGGCGTGTCCGCGAGCGAGATCGAGAACAACCTCTACGACGCGTTCGGCCAGCGGCAGGTGTCCACCATCTACACCGCGACGAACGAGTACTGGGTCGTGATGGAGCTGCTGCCGAAGTACCAGCAGGACGTGGACGCGCTCGGCAAGCTCTGGGTGCGCTCGACTCGCGGCCCGCTCGTGCCGCTCAGCGCCGTCGCGAAATTCACGTATTCGGTCGGACCCGTGACGGTGAATCACTCGGGACAGCTGCCGTCCGTGACCATCTCGTTCAACCTCGCGCCGACGGCGTCACTCGGGACCGCGGTGGACGCCATCACGAAGGAGTCCGCGCTGCTGCTGCCGGCCAACGTCTCGGCGCGCTTTGCCGGCACGGCGCAGGCGTTCATGGCAACGCAGCAGGGGCTCGCGCTCCTCCTCGTGCTGGCGGTGTTCGTCATCTACATGATCCTCGGCGTCCTCTACGAAAGCTTCATCCATCCGATCACGATCCTCACCGGGTTGCCGTTCGCGGCGTTCGGCGCGCTCGTCACGCTCCTCCTCTTCGGGCTCGATCTCGACATCTACGGATTCGTCGGCATCATCATGCTCGTCGGCATCGTGGAGAAGAACGCGATCATGATGATCGACTTCGCGATCGAGACGGAGCGCAAGGAGCACAAGGCGCCGGCCGAGGCAATCCTGCAGGCGGCGAGCGTGCGTTTCCGGCCGATCATGATGACGACGATGGCGGCGCTGATGGGCGCGCTGCCGATTGCGTTCGGATGGGGTGCGGGCGCGGAGACGCGGCGGCCGCTCGGCGTGGCGGTGGTGGGCGGCCTGGCATTCTCGCAGCTCGTCACGCTCTACGTGACGCCGGTGTTCTACACCTATCTGGACGAGCTGCAGACCTGGCTGCGCCGGAAGCGCGTGAAGGAAGGTGCGCCCATCGAGGTCGGGTCCGCGCATCCCGTCAGCGCCTGAATTCGAATCCGGGACGCGACGAGACGAATCGAAACCCGCCGATGATATATTGAGCGGGTGAACAGGACCCGCTTATGACGCGCTGGGTGCAGCGCCTGCTAATCGCCAACGTCGGGATGTACTTCGTCCAGCAGACGATGCCCGGCGTGACCGACAGCTTGATGTTCGTCCCGGTTCTCGCGCTCGCGCGACCGTGGTCGATCATCACGTACATGTTCCTGCACGGGAGCATCACGCACATCCTGTTCAACATGATCGGGCTCTTTTTCTTCGGCCCGCGCGTGGAGCAGCGGCTCGGTGCGAGCCGGTTCCTCTGGCTCTACTTTCTGAGCGGCATTTCGGGAGCGCTCCTCCACCTCTGGCTGGCGCCGCACTCTCCGATCATCGGCGCGTCGGCGGCGATCTACGGCGTCGTGCTGGCGTTCGCGCGCTTCTGGCCCACCGACAAGATCTACATCTGGGGCGTCCTTCCGCTCGAGGCGCGCTGGCTGGTGGGCATCACCGTCGTCATGGCGATCTACAGCGGACTCAACGGCTCCACCGGCGGCGTCGCCGATTTCGCGCACCTGGGAGGATATGTGGGCGCCTATTTGTACCTGCGCTGGCTCGAAGAGACGAAGGGAAGCAAGCGGTTCAGGGAGCTCGCGGTGACCGCGCCACCCGACCGGCAGCTCTCGAACTGGAAGCGCGTCAACATGCAGTCGGTGCACGAGTTGAACCGCGACGAGGTAAACCGCATTCTCGACAAGATCAGCGCGTCGGGGCTCGGCAGCCTCACGCCGCAAGAGAAGCAGTTTCTCTCGAACTTCGTGCCGCCCGACGACCGCGTCACGCCCGCTTCGTAAGACGTCTTCCACATGAGGTCTTCTTCTCCGTCGCGCACGACCCAACCGAACTCAACCGGCAGGGTCCGGACGAAGGCACGCAGTACCGGTCGGCGATTTTCTACGCCAACGCCGATCAGCAGCGCGCCGCGCAGGCCGCCATGCTCATCATCTCACGCAGCCCTACATCGTCTACAACGACCTTCCGAAGGTCGAGAACCTGAAGACCAGATATCCCGAGTTGTACCGTCCGTAACCCCATAGCTCCCTACCCCATGCGCACAGTTCGCACGCTGCCGCTGCTGCCGCTGCTGGCACTGCTGGCATTCGCCTCCGCCGTACCACTCGCGGCGCAGCAGCCCGACTCGCTCACGATCGCCGGCATGCGCTGGCGCAACATCGGACCCGCCAACCATCAGGGCCGCGTCACGGACGTGCAGGGAATTCCGTGGCCTTCGCGCACGTTCTACGTCGCGAGCGCGGGCGGCGGAGTATGGAAGTCTACGAATGCCGGCACGACGTTCCGTCCGGTGTTCGAGAACGAGCACGTCTCCTCCGGAGGGATGCTCGCGATCGCGCCGAGCGACACGAACGTCGTGTATTACGGCACGGGCGAGCCGAACTCGCGCAACTCCATCTCTCCCGGCGCCGGCGTCTACAAGACGACGAATGGCGGCAAAAGCTGGGAGTTCATCGGCCTCAAGGAGACCGAACAGATCGGCCGCATCGTCGTGCATCCCCACGATCCGAACACGGTGTATATCGCCGCGCTCGGCCACGCGTGGGGGCCCAACAAGGAGCGCGGCCTCTACAAGAGCACCGACGGCGGCAAGACCTGGGCACTGAAAAAGTTCATCAGCGACAAGGCCGGCTTCGTCGACGTGGCGCTCGATCCGCGCGATCCGAACGTCGTGTGGGCATCGAGTTACGAGCGCGTGCGCGGGCCGTACTTCCTGCAGTCCGGCGGGCCGGGTTCCGCGTTGTGGAAGAGCACGGACGCCGGCGAAACGTGGACCGAGGTGAAGGGCGGCGGATTCCCCGAGACGATGAAGGGGCGCATCAGCATCGCCATCGCGGCGTCGGATCCGAACGTCATGTACACGCAGGTCGAGGCGGACACGACGGCGAATCCGAAGAAGGATCCCAAGGTGAAGGCGCAGAAGTCGCCGACAGGGCTCTATCGATCCGCGGACGGCGGCAAGACGTGGGAGAAGGTGAACGACGAGAACACGCGTCCGTTCTACTACTCGCAGGTCCGCGTGGACCCGACGAATACGAACCACGTGTTCTGGTCGAGCACGCCGATCAAGTTTTCGCTCGACGGGGGCAAGACCACCGGCAACACCACGAACAGCGTGCACGTCGACCATCACGCGATGTGGATCGATCCGAAGGATCCGTCGCACATCATCGTCGGTGACGACGGCGGCGTGGCGCAGACGTGGGATTCCGGCGGCAACTGGGACTCGATGAACCAGCTCCCGATCGGCCAATATTACAACGTCTCGTTCGACATGGCGGTGCCGTACCACGTGTGCGGCGGCGCGCAGGACAACGGCGCGTGGTGCGGGCCGAGCCGCCGCCGCACGGGCACGATCACGAACTCGATGTGGTTCACGTTCAACGGCGGCGACGGATTCGTCACCGCGCAGGACCCGACCAACCCCGACATCATCTACGGCGAGTCGCAGGGCGGAAACATCGGTCGCTACGTGGTCTCGACGGGCGAGCGTTTCGGCCTCGTGAAGCCGCAGTGGCGCCCCAAGTACATCCAGTGGGAGGATTCGGTCGTCGTGCAGTGGCCCGACACGACCAAGCCGCTGTCGAAGGACGAGAAGAAGCGCGTGGACGGATTCCGCGCGACGCAGAAGCGCGACTCGGTCGATCTCGACATGCGCTGGAACTGGAACACGCCGTTCCTCATTTCGAAGCACAATCCGCAGGTGCTGTACTTCGGCGCGAACCGCGTGCTGAAGTCGACGAAGATGGGCGACGACATGTACCCGATCTCGCCGGACCTTTCCTACGCGGACACGACGAAGATCCGCATCTCGACGCAGACGACGGGTGGCATCACGACGGACGCGACGGGCGCGGAGACGTTCGGCACGATCGTCTCGCTGAACGAGTCGCCGGTCCGCGCGGGAATCCTGTTCGCCGGCACCGACGACGGCCGCCTCTGGACGTCATGGAACGACGGCGGCAGCTGGAACGAGGTCACGAAGAACGTGACATCCATTCCGGCGGGCACCTACGTGTCGCGCATCGAGCCCTCGCACTTCGATTCGCTCACGTTCTATGTGACGTACGACAACCACCGCCGCAATGACTTCACGCCGTACGTGCTCGCCACGAACGACGGTGGCAAGACCTTCAAATCGATCGCGAGCAACCTGCCGACGGGCGGCCCCGACTTCGCGTACGTGATTCGCGAGGATCTCAAGAACCAGGACCTGCTCTTCGTGGGAACGGACGTGGGCGCATACGTCTCGACGAACAGGGGACAGAGCTGGCAAAAGTTCATGGCCGGGCTCCCGACCACGCCGGTGATGGACTTGCAGATTCATCCGCGCGATGGCGAGCTCATCGCCGCCACGCACGGCAGGGGCTTCTGGATCGCGGACATCGCGCCGCTGCAGCAGTGGAACGCACAGATGGCCGACAAGGCGGTGCATCTCTTCACGCCGAAACCCGCATTCCAGTGGGGTGAGCACGCGTTCGACGGGCAGTCGGTGGGCCAGAAGCTGTTCGAGGTGCAGAGCCCGACGTATGGCGCGGAAATCGTCTACCGCGTGACGCAGCCGGTGACGGGTCAGGTGAAGGTGATCGTGCAGGACGCGCGCGGCGACACGCTCGCCACGCTCAACGGCCCCGGCCGCGCCGGCATCCAGCGCGTGGTCTGGAACTATCGCGGCAAGGCGGCGCCGTCCATCGCGCTCTCGCCAGCCGGCAAGCGCGATTCGATCACGAACGCGCGCAAGCTCGCGACGCTGCTCGACACGGTCGAGAAGGAAGGCACGCTCCCGAAGTCGACGGTCGACCGCATTCGCGCGGTGATGGCGAGCGGTGAGGGACTCCAGGGATTGTTCCCGGGCGGATTCGGCGGCGGTGGTGGCGGCGGCCGCGGCGGATTCAACGAGCGACCCGGCGAGAACATGACGCCGGCACCCGGCGCCCGCGGCGCTGGCGGCGGACGCGGCGCAGGCGTTCCGGCGGGCGCGGTTCCGGCGGGCGCGGTTCCGGCAGGTGCGGTTCCGGCAAGTGCCGCGCCGGGCGGCGCGCCCAGCGCTGAAGCGCCGCTCGACCCGCAGGCGATGTTCGCCGCGCTCGGCGGCGGCGGACGCGGTTCGGCGCTCGCGCTGATCTTCGGCGGTGGCGGCGGCCGCGGCGGTCCGCCGCCGGTAGTCGGGACGGGCGACTACCTCGTGTCAATCACGATCAACGGGCAGACGCAGAAGCAGGTGCTGCACGTCGAGCGCGCGAGCGGAACGGGCGGCGGCGGCGGCGGATTCGAGGAGCTGCTGCGCAAGATCAAGAAATAGCGTCAGCGGTTCAGGTTCATGCGCGCCTCGGCGAGTTCGGTGGTCGCCGAGGCGCGCATGTTTTCGTCGAACTCGTTTTCGCTGCGCGAGATCACGAGCGTCGCAACGCCGTTGCCGATGAGGTTCGTGATCGCGCGCGCCTCGCTCATGAAGCGGTCGACGCCAAGGAGCAGCGCGATCCCCTCGATCGGCACCACCTTCATCGCGGCGAGGGTGCTCGCAAGTACGATGAAGCCGGAGCCGGTGACGCCGGCGGCGCCCTTCGACGTGATCATGAGAACCGCGAGGATCCCGATCTGCTGCACGAGCGTGAGCGGCACGCCGTACACCTGCGCGATGAAGACCGTCGCCATCGAGAGATAGATGCTCGTACCGTCGAGGTTGAACGAGTATCCCGTAGGCACCACGAGCCCCACCACGGGCCGCGCGCAGCCGTACCGCTCGAGCTTGGCCATCATGCTTGGCAGCGCGGCTTCGGACGAGCTCGTCCCGAGGACAATTAGTATCTCTTCGCGAATATATTTTAGGTACGCCCACAGGCTGAACCCGTACCACCGCATGATCAGGTTCAGCACCACGAAGACGAACAGGAACATCGTGAGGTAGACGTCGAGCATCAGCCGCCCGAGCGGCAACAGCGTCTGCAGCCCGAAGTTCCCGACCGTGAACGCCATCGCGCCGAACGCGCCGAGCGGCGCGACCTTCATAATGAGCGCCACGATCCGGAAGAAGACGTCGAGCGTCGTCTCGAGCACGCCGGTGAGCGGCGCGGCGCTCCCGCGGAGCATCACCATCGCGAACCCGAAGAGGACGGCGAAGAACACGATCTGCAGGATGTCGCCCTGCGCGAACGCGTCCACGGCGCTCGACGGCACGATGTGCGTCACGAAATCGACGAACTTCATTCCCTGCCCCTGCGCCGCGTACGCGGACACGTCGCCCTTGGGCATCGCGCTTACGTCAAGCCCCGCGCCGGGCTTCGTGACGTTCACCACGGTGAGCCCGATCGCGAGCGCGACCGTCGACACGATCTCGAAGTAGAGGAGGGCCTTCCCGCCCACGCGGCCGATCTTCTTCACGTCGGCGATGCGCGCGATGCCCAGCACGATCGTGAGGAAGATGATCGGCCCGATCACCATCTTCACGAGCTTCACGAACGTGTCGCCGAGCGGGCGCATCTGCTTCGCGAGCGCCGGATCGAGCACGCCGAGCGCGACGCCGCAGGCGACGGCGAACAGCACTTGCGCGGTGAGATTGCGCGAGAGGCGTTTCACGACGGAAGAAGAAAGGCGCCGGTCAGGGCAGGCGCAATGCCGACGCGCCGCTCGCCTTCCCCACGCGGTCCACCGCGGTCACCGTGATCAGGTCGGGACGCAACGCAGTGCCACCGGACGGTGGAATGCAGAACACGTGCATGGCGCCGTCGATCACGTGCGTCTCCCACGAGCCAGCCGTGCGAAGCTGAATCATCCACCAGCGCACCGCCGCGGCCGACCCGGGCGCGATGAGCAGCGTGTCGGCTTCCGCGCCCCGCTTGAGTCCGGTCACCGGGTCCGCGGGAGTGCCGGCCATCATCCAGGACGACTCGGGCACCAGCGCCGGCTGGGCGTACACCGTGCGCCGGAGCACCGTTCCCACGCTGTCGCGATCGGAGAGGAACGATTCCATCGAGAAGTACACCTCGCCGTCGGCCGCGGGCTGGTCGCGTGTGGCGAGCACCTGTGCGACGATCTCCCCGCTGCGCCACTCGGTGGCCGCGCCCGTTCGTACGCCCGACGTGTAGAGCCCCGGCCACAGGTGGCGCTGCCGCGCGTTCTGCGCCGCCCACCACCGCATCAACAGGCCGTAGCTGCGCTCCTCGTCCACGCGCCGGTAGAGCTGCGGCGAGAGATAGTCCACCCATCCGTTCGTGAACCACTTTCGCGAATCCGCATAGAGCGTGGCGTACGCGTCGAGTCCGGTGGTGACCGACTCCGGATATCCCGGTCGCCAGAGCTGGAACGGCGAGATTCCGAACTTTACCCACGGTTTCTCCTTCGCGATCTCCTTGTGCAGCGTCTCGATCAGTCCGTCGACGTTGGCCCGTCGCCAGTCGTCGCGCGCGAGCTTGCCGCCATGCCTCTTGTATGCCTTCCAGCTCCGGTCGTCGGGAAAATCCGTGGAACCGTTCGGACGGCGCTCGGGATACGGATAGAAGTAGTCGTCGAGATGCACGCCATCGATGTCGTAGCGCTTTACCACGTCGAGCACCACGCGCAGCGTCTGCGCGCGCACCGCCGGCTCGCCCGGATCCATCCAGAGCTGCGTGCCGTACTTCTTCACGAGTTCGGGATGACGCCGCGCGATGTGCGTCGACGCGAGCGGCCCTTTTGCCGACGGTTCCTTCGCGCGGTACGGATTGAACCACGCGTGCAGCTCGAGCCCGCGCGCGTGCGCCTGCGCCACCGCAAACTGCAGCGGATCCCAAAGCGGCGCCGGCGGCACCCCTTGCCTGCCCGTCAGATACTCCGACCATGGTTCGATCTTCGATGCGTAGAGTGCGTCGCCCGCCGGCCGCACCTGCAGGAGCACCGCATTGAGCCCGAGCGCCGCCGCGCGATCCATCAGCGCGATGAGCTCGGCCTTCGCGAGCGAGGGCGGCAGGCCCGGTCGCGACGGCCAGTCGAGGTTGCGCACGCTCGCGACCCATACGCCGCGAAACTCCCGCGCGACCGGAGGCGGCACGCAGGCCGTATCGGCTTGCGGACAGGGAACCGCCGCCGCCGGCGGCGGAACCGGGTGCGCGTTCGGTTGCGAGAGGAGCGCCGGCGGCGTGCCGCCGAGACACACGACCGCCGCGAGGATGCATAGGCGCGACATGGCGCGCGGCTGCATCACATCAGCCGCTTCAGATCCGACGCGATCTCATCCGGCTTCGACCCGGGCGCGAAAACGAACTTCATCCTGCCGTCGCCGTCCACGAAATACACGCCCGCCGGATGCGACACGCCGTACTCGCCCATCTTCATTCCCGGCATCTCCTCGCGCTCGACCGCGAAACCCCACGCGGCCTTGATGCTGTCGAGCTGCACCGCCGACGCGACGAGGCCCGTGAACGTCGAGTCGAACTGCCGGGCGTAGCGCTGCGCGACCTGCGGCGTGTCGCGTTCGGGATCGACACTCACGAAGACGAAGTGCACCGCGGCGCCCTTCGATCCGAGTAGCCCCCTCGCACGGGCCCAGTCGCCCAGCGTCGTCGGGCACGCGTCGGGGCAATGCGTGTAGCCGAAATAGACGAACATGAGCTGTCCGTGCTGCGCGGCGAGATCGAACGCGCGGCCCTGCGCGTCGGCGAGGTGAAGCGCCGGCGCGGGCAGTGGATCGTCGATGAGCGTGCCGTGCTCGGGCGGTTTTGCCCGGCACGCCAGGATCAGGACGACGGCGGCGGCGGCCGTGAGGGTGCGAACGGAGTGCGCAGGCATCATCATAAAGCCAAATGTAACGCGGCAGTCTCCAGCTTCGGAGTGCGCATGACGGCGAATCGCTTTTCACTCGATGGCAACGTGGCGCTCGTGACCGGCGGGACGCGTGGAATCGGCAAGGCCATCGCGCTCGCGTTCGCCGAGGCGGGCGCACGCGTCATGGTCGCGAGCCGCAAACCGGAAGCGGTCGAATCCACGGTGAAGGAACTGCAGGCCGCCGGCGCGAACGCCGAGGGCATCGCGGCGAACGTCGGGAAGCCCGGCGAAGCGAAACGGCTCGTGGACGCAACCGTCTCCGCGTTCGGCGACATCGGCATCCTCGTGAACAACGCGGCCGTGAATCCCGTCTTCGGGCCGGTCGAGAACACCGAAACCGACGCATTCGACAAGATCATCGCCGTGAACGTTCGCGCCCCGTTCGATCTCGCCAAGGCGGCGCGCCCGCATTTCATCTCGCGCGGCGGTGGAGTAGTGCTGAACATCGCGAGCATCGGCGCCATCACACCCGATGCCGGACTTGGCATCTACAGCGTGAGCAAAGCCGCCCTCGTCTCGCTGACGCAGGTCCTGGCGAAGGAATGGGGCAAGGACAAGATTCGCGCGAACGCGATCTGTCCCGGTCTCATCAGGACGGATTTCAGCAGCACGCTCTGGCAGAACGAACGAATTCTCGCGCATATGATGAACCGCCAGGCCATCCCGACCCTGGGCGAGCCCGACGACATCGCGGGGCTCGCGCTATTCTTGTGCAGCGATGCCGGGCGATTCTGCACCGGCGGGATCCACATGGCGGATGGAGGATACACCGCATGACCGTTCCGATGCGGTGCGTGACGCTGATAGCGCTTCTCGCCGTCGCCGCATGTTCCGGCATGAGCCGATCGGCATCCGGCTCCGGTGGTCCGCTCGCCGACCCGTACGCGGGCGGTCCTGCGCGATGGCAGCGCCAGTCCGTTCCCTCCACGTCGAGCTGCCGCAGCGTCTCCGCCGTCAGCGCGCTCATCGCATGGGCCGGCTGCAGCGCCGGCCGCGTGTTCCGCACCGTCGACGGCGGCGTCACGTGGACGGCCGACACGGTGTCGGGCGCGGCGCGCCTCGATTTTCGCGGCATCAAGGCCTTCGACGCGAACACGGCCGTAATCGCCAGCGCCGGGCCCGCCGAGCTGGGACAGGCGCACATCTATCGCACGGTCGACGGCGGAAAGCAGTGGTCGCTCGCGTGGAGTGACACGACCAAGGGAATTTTTCTGGATGGGATCGCGTTCTGGGATGCCCGGCATGGATTCACGTTCAGCGATCCGGTCGGCGGTCGGCTCGTGATCCTCACGACCGATGACGGCGGCTCGAGCTGGCAACGAACCCCCACCGTGAACATTCCGCCAGTGCTGCAACGTGAGGCCGCGTTCGCCGCGAGCAACACGCAGCTGACGGTGCAAGGTTCATCCAACGCGTGGATTGCGACGGGCGGCGGGGCCGAGGCGCGTGTCTTTCGCTCCACCGATCGCGGACGGACGTGGAGCGTGTCGTCCAGCGGTGTTCCGGGTGGCGCGAGCGCGGGCCTGTTCGGCATCGCGTTTTCCGATGCGAAACACGGCCTCGCGGTCGGCGGTGATTACGCAATCGCGCGCGGCCCGACGGATTACGCGCTTTGCACGAACGACGGCGGCGTGACGTGGACCAGCGCGGGCTCCCAGCGGCCGGACGGCGTCACGCAGGGACTCACGCTGATCCCGGCCAGCTCGCCGCCTGCTTTTGTCGCGGTGGGTGCCCACGGCACGGCGTTCACGCGCGACTTCGGCGCCACGTGGATCTTCGGCGACACGCTCACCTCGTGGGGCGTGGGCTTCGCCGGGCCCGGCACGGGCTGGGTGGCTGGCCCGCGCGGTCGCATCGCAAAATTCACGGGCAGCCCGAAATGACATACGACCTCCGCTCGCTCAAGCTTCCGCGCCTCGGCACGGGTGCACTGCGCCTGTTCGTGTCGGCCCTCGAAAATCCGCTCGTCGGCCCGATGCTTGTGCACCGGCTGAAGAACGACGCCGGGCTCTCCCGCATCGGCACCGACGACGTCGACGAAGCGCCGACCTTCTTGCCAATGCTCGCCGCCGACGAGCGTGCGACTCCGCCGCTCGCACGCTCCGCCCCGCCCGGCGAACCGCCCGGATTCCGGTTTCCGGGCGTCGATGACTTCACGCGGTCGTATCGCGAGGGGCGCGCCACACCAGAGCTGGTCGCCGAACGGTTCCTCGCGCAACGCGACCAGAGCGAGCGCGACGCGCCGTCGCTGAAGGCGTTCATCGCCGTCGATCATGACGATGTGATGGCTCAAGCGAAGGCATCGGGTGCCCGCTGGCGTGCCGGGGCGCCGCTCGGCCCGTTCGATGGTGTACCCGTCGCCATCAAGGACGAACTCGACCAGGCCGGTTATCCGACGACCGCGGGCACCAGCTTCATCGGATCCTCGCGCGCCGGGCACGATGCGACCGTCGTCGCGCGCCTGCGCGCCGCCGGAGCGCTGCTCGTCGGGAAGGCGAACATGCACGAGCTTGGCATCAACGTCACCGGCCTCAATCCCCATCACGGCACGACGCGCAATCCGTACGACGACCGGTTCCACACGGGCGGATCGTCGAGCGGCCCCGCCACGGTGGTCGCGTCCGGTCTGGCGCCGGTGGCGATCGGCGCGGACGGCGGCGGGTCGATTCGCATGCCGGCGGCGATGTGCGGGATCGTCGGGCTCAAGGCCACGTTCGGCCGCGTCAGCGAACACGGCGCGTTTCCGCTCTGCTGGAGCCTTGCGCACATCGGCCCGATGGCCGCGTCGGTGCGGGACTGCGCCCGAACGTACCAGCTGATCGCCGGCCCCGATCCTCTCGACGACCTCAGTCTCGCGCATCCCACGGTCGAGATCGACGACGCTCCGCCGTCCGACCTTCGCGGCGTGACGCTCGGCGTCTATTGGCCCTGGTTCCGCCACGCAACGCCGGACATCGTGCAGCGCTGCGAGTCGCTCCTGCGTGCGCTGGTCGAACGCGGCGCCGCACTGCGCGAGGTGGAGATCCCCGAGCTCGATATGATGCGCGTCGCGCACATCGTGACCATCACGAGCGAGATGGTGGCCGCGATGATGCCCTACGACCGCGATCACCGGCACGACTTCGGTCTCGACGCGCGCGCCAACCTGGCGAGCGCGCGCGGCTCATCGGCGGCGGAGTACGTGAGGGCGCAGCGCATTCGCACCCGGGCCATCGCGGCATTTCAGCGCGCGCTCGCGAACGTGGACGCGATCGTCACGCCGGCCACGGGAGTCGTGGCGCCGCGCATCAACCCCGCCGCGCAGCCGTATGGCGAGTCGGATCTCTCGACCACCACCGAGATCATGCGGTTCGCCTTTCCGTCGAACTTCACCGGACATCCGGCAATCAGCTTCCCTGCCGGCTACGACTCGGGCGGACTCCCCATCGGACTGCAGGCGATCGGCCGGCCGTGGGGTGAGCGCATGCTGCTTCGCATCGCGGCCGCCGCCGAACTCATCGTCGAACGGAAGGCGCCGCGCCGATGGTATCCCCTGCTGGACCTCTGACATGATCATGGTCGGACTGGCCCTCGCACTCGTCATCGGACTCACGCTGGGCCTGTTCGGCGGCGGCGGATCGATTCTCACCGTGCCCGTCTTCGTGTACGTGCTCGGCTTCGATCCCAAGCTCGCGATCGCGATGAGCTTTCCCGTCGTGGGCGCCACGAGTCTCGTGGGCGCAATCGGGCATTGGCGCGCCGGAAACGTGCGGCTCTCGAGCGCGCTCCTTTTCGGTTTGATCGCCATGGCGGGCGCGTTCGGCGGCGCACGCGCGTCCGGGCTGCTCGATGGACGCGCGCAGCTCCTGATTCTCGGCGTCGTCATGGCTGCGGCCGCCATGATGATGCTGCGCTCCGCGGGGCGCGACTCGGCGGATGTCCGCGTCCCGAACGTGCCGTCTCGCGCGCTGTATCTCGTCGCGCTTTCGGTCGGAGCGCTCACGGGCGTGATCGGCATCGGCGGCGGGTTCCTCATCGTTCCCGCGCTCGTCGTGTTCGGACAGGTGCCGATGCGCGAGGCGGTGGGCACGTCGTTGCTGGTCATCGCGATGAACTGCGTAGCGGGATACGCCGGACAGCGCGACGTTCGCGCGATTCCGTGGTTATTCGTGTGTACCTTCAGTGCGGTTGCGATCGCGGGAATCCTCGCCGGCACGTCGCTCGCCCGGTTCGTGCCACAGCGTACGCTGAAAAAAGGCTTCGCCGCGCTGCTGCTCGTGATCGCGGTGCTGATGCTCCTGCAAAACCACGCAAAGCTGTAATCGCCCAGGAGAGATCGACCGATGTTCCTCAGGCGTTTCTACGACGAAGGCCTCGCGCAGGCGAGCTACCTGATCGGCTGCGACGGGAGCGGCGAAGCCGTCGTCATCGACGCGAACCGTGACATCACGCAGTATCTGTCCGTGGCGGCGGTGGAGCGGCTCCGCATCACGCACGTGACCGAAACGCACATCCACGCCGATTTCGTATCGGGAAGCCGCGAGCTCGCCAGGCGCACCAGCGCGACGCTGCTCCTCTCCGCGGAAGGCGGGCGCGACTGGCAGTACGGATTCGCCGCGAGCGACGGCGCCACGCTCCTCCACGACGGCGACGCGTTCCACGTGGGCCGCGTTCGCTTCGACGTGCTGCACACGCCCGGCCACACGCCGGAACATCTCGCATTCCTCGTGACGGATCTCGCAACCTCCGACTGGCCGGTCGGCCTCCTGTCGGGAGACTGCGTGTTCGTCGGCGACGTCGGCCGCCCCGACCTGCTCGAGCGCGCGGCGAAGGTCGCCAACACCATGGAAGCATCCGCGCACACACTCTTCCACTCGCTGACGCGCGTCCGCGACCTCCCCGACTTCGTCCAACTCTGGCCCGGTCACGGCGCCGGCTCTGCGTGCGGCAAGGCACTCGGTGCGCTGCCGCAGTCCACCATCGGATACGAGCGCGTCGCCAATTGGGGCCTGACGACGCTCGACGAGGATGCGTTCGTGCGCGAGGTGCTCGCCGGACAGCCTGAGCCGCCCGCGTACTTCGCGGAAATGAAGCGCATCAATCGCGACGGCCCGCCGCTCCTCCGCGAGTGGCCGCAGCCGGAGCGTCTCGAGGCGCGCCGCCTGCGCTCGGTGCTGGCGGAGCGCGGCGTCGTGGTCGACACGCGATCCGCCGAGTCGTTCGCCGGTGGACATGCGCCCGGCACGCTCAACATTCCGCTAGGCAAGTCGTTCTCGACGTGGGCCGGCTGGCTCCTGCCCTACGACCGCGACGCGTACCTGATCGCTGCGACGCAGGGCGACGCGGCGCGCGGTGCTGGCGAGATGGCGAAAATTGGGCTTGATCGCGTGGCCGGATGGTTTCCGGCCGAGGCGCTCGCTGCCTGGTCGGACACCGGCGGCGCGGTCGAGCGGGTCGCGCAGACATCACCGGCGGCGATCGCCGCGCGCGTGATGAGCGGCGAGGTGACCGTCGTCGACGTGCGGAGCGCGTCGGAATGGGCGCACGGCCACCTGCCCGGCGCGCTGCACATTCCGGTTGGACTTCTCGCGCAGCGCCTCGGCGAAATTCCCCGCGGCCGGCCGGTGGTCGTGCAGTGTCAGGGCGGCACCCGCTCGGCGATCGCGTCGAGCATCCTGCTCAGTCACGGCGTGCCCGACGTCATCGATCTCCGCGGCGGCTACGATGAGTGGAGTCGAGAGGCGCTCCCGATCGTGCACGACTGAGCGGCCGCGCCGCGGCGGGGGTGTC
>Ga0209014_10000332_pt1 | contig 27568 bp, 29 predicted proteins | sample BarGraNGADG00212_FD_184491 | JGI IMG/M metagenome (GOLD analysis project Ga0209014, IMG submission 184491) | Arctic peat soil microbial communities from Barrow, Alaska - Barrow Graham LP Ref core NGADG0002-212 (SPAdes) (version 2) | ecosystem: Environmental > Terrestrial > Soil > Wetlands >...
AGGTGCTAGGTGCTAGGTGCTAGGTGCTAGGTGCTAGGTGCTAGGTGCTAGGTGCTAGGTGCTAGCTGCTAGGTGCTAGAAGCTAGGCGCTAGAGCTGGATGCTGGCAGCTAGCTCCTAGCGTCTAGCTTCTAGCACCTGTTTCATCCTTTCCAGCGCGCTCGCTTGCCGCGCACATCTATGTGTACGTACGGGACACCGTTCCGGTTACCGTAGATGCCCAGACCGCCCACGTACTGCGGATAATCGCGCTCCACCTGCTCCACCTGCAGCGCCACCAGCATGCCGTCGCGGTAGGTGACACGTCCGTCACCATCGGCATCGATGGCGAGGTCGGCCGCGTCGCCGAACTGGTGGCGGCTGTCGCGCGCCGACCGCGGAACGCGCCGGTTGTACACCGGCGTGCGGAATCCCGAGTGCACATCGACCGTCACGGCATTGTTGCGCCCCCCGCGAAAGGCGCCGACGTAGGCCAGCACGAGCTCCACCTTGTCGAGCACACGCGTGTCGAACGCCACGTACTTGGGCCATTGGTCTCCCTGCTCATCGTGCGTCACGAAGTCGGCCAGCCGCATGTGCTTGCTGACGGCGAGCTCGACGGTCTCCGGCGTGACCTCGACAAAGCCACGGGGCAGCGCGGCCGGTTCGCCGTCGGCTCCCGGCGCGTAGTTGCCAATGCGATATCCGTTGATGGACTGGCCGATCTTCGAGGCATACGGCACCATGACCGCCACCAGCACCGAGTCGACGATGCGGTGTCCCGACTCCTGCTCGACATCGAGCCGGTAGAAGCCCGGGAAGCCGGGTGCCACCACCTCGGCGCCAGCCAGCGGCAGTGACGGGGTCACGACGGCGCTGTCCAGCGCCCTCACCCAGGCGTAGCTGAGCGCGCCGGGATCACCACGCACCTCCAGCGGAAACTGGAAGGACTCGCCGGGCAGCACCAGCTGCACGCGCACCTCACCGCTGTGTCCAAAGACGGCTGGTGAGGCGGAGACCGACGGCGCGCGTTCCTCGCGGTCGAACGGTGACGCCAGCAGCAGGTGCGGCGGGCGGAGGATCAGCAGGACCGCACCGAGCAGCGCCAGCACGCCGATGAGCAGCGCCCACCACCCGGCCCCTGATCCGCCGGCGGCGGACTGGCCGGGGAATTCCACTGCTACAGCCGGCCCCAGCGTGCGCGGTTGCCGCGCACATCCACGTGGACAAACGGACCGTGGGCGCGCGTGGCGCGGTACACGCCAAGACCGCCGACGAGCTCGGGATACTGGCGCTCCACGGCTTCGATGGCGTCCACGAGGATGCGGACGTCCTTGGCATTCACGCGACCGTCGTGGTTGAGGTCGTCGAGCTTGCCGTCGTGGTTGTCGTCGACGAGGATGTCGGCGGCATCACCGAACTGGTGGCGGCTGTCCTGGGCGCGCCCGCCGCGGCCGACGCCCTTCTGGTTGTACTGCGGCGAACGGAATCCGCTCATCACCACGAGCCGTTCCGCCTTGACGCCGCGGCGATGCAGCTCCACCAGCACCAACTCGAGCTTGTCGACGAGCGTTTCGCGCAGCACGAGGTACTTGGGCCAGACGTTCGTCTGGTCGTGCGTGAGGAAGTCGGCGAGCCGGAAATGCTCCGAGACCGGCGTATCCTTGTTCTCGAGGGTGACCTCGATGAAGCCGTCGGGATTCTCGTAGGCCGCCGATCGCGGTGGGCGCTTCTCGGCCGGGAAGCGCCCGATGTGGTAGTCGCCGACGCGCCCATTCACCTTCTCGGCGAACGGACGGAGCGTGATGAGCGACAGCTGGCGCCCGCTGGAGGAATCGGTGACGGCAACCGTTCCCCCGGCCTTCTGTTCGCGATGGCCGAAAAGCCGGGCAATGGGCTCGACTTCCATGGAATGCTTTGGGGCGAAGAATCGCGCCAGCAGGCGTCCGCTACGACCAAAGATCGTGTCGATCGCCGACAACGCCCGGTCAGAACGCCCGACGACGATCTCCGGTGCCGACGCCGCCACGACTGCGTTCTGCCCCGACGCCCCAACGACCGGCGCCAGGAGCATGGCGACGGCGAGGAGGGCTGGGAGCAGGCGGCGCGTTGCGATCACGGACCCTGGGGCGGAAGACGAAAGCGCCGCGGCACGGCGAGGGGAGCATGCAAGGTAACCCATACCCCCCCTTTGGGCTACTGTTCCCTACCTCGTTTGAGGTAGGGAGGGGTGGGGTCAGTAGATGTAGACGGGTGTCCCCACCGGCACGATCCGCCACAGCGTCTCCACATCCTCGTTGCGCACGCGCACGCAGCCGTGGCTCGCGCCGCGCCCGATGCTGGCGGGGGCGTCGGTGCCGTGAATGCCGTACCCGTCGCCCAGGTACAGCCGGTTCACCCCCAGGACGCCCGAGTAGCGCCGCTGGTTGGTGCCGAGCGGCGGCATCACCAGCTCGCGCCCGGCAATGATCTCCTTGCCCTCCATGACCTCGAACGGCACTTCGCTGCCGTCGGGATGGCGCGTCACCACGTCGTTGCCCGACACGGTGATGACGCCGCCGCCGGCCAGCGGAATGCTCTGGCCGCGCTCGAGGCGCCTCAGCTTCTTCCCCTTCTTGCGCGCCATCTCCACGTAGTGCCAGTCGGGAGGGATCCATGCCGGATCGATGTCCTTTCGCACCACCACCAGCCGGCCACGCGGCGTCTCGAACTGCCAGCGCGATCCCCCGGCACGCGCGAGGTACTTGCCCGTGCCCGTGGCCACCCGCGTTTGGAACAACACCGTCGAGCCCCGCTTGAACCACAGCCGGTTCTCGGCGATGCTGACCACGATGTACGGCCGGTCGCCCAGGGAATCGGGGGACGCAGCCAGCACGCGGTCGAGCGAGTCGCCGGCCACGGACGCCTGCGCCCGCACCGTGGCCAGGATGTCGGCCTTGTCGTCGAAGACGGCCTGCGTGAGGTCGCGATCGCGACGGGCGCGCAGCGCCGAGCGAAGCTCGAGGACAACCAGCGCGAGCGCGGCAACCATGGCGGCGATGCTGAGCACGGCCGCGCTGCGACCGCTCGCGAAGAAGCTGCGTCCGGAGCGTGGCGCCATCAGTAGAAATACACCGGAAGGCCGACCTTGAGGTTCTTCAGGATCGACTTGAGGTCGGCGTCCCCGATGCGCACGCTTCCCGCGCGTACCGGCAGTCCCGGGTCGCCACGGTAAAGCACGGCCCCACCGGAGAGCACCACCGTCGTGTCCCCAAGGACCTCCTCCACACGGCGAACGCCGAGCGGTGACGCGATGGGAATGGAGTCGCCGGGGATGGCCTCCCAGCCGTCGGCCCCCACCTGCACCGACGCCGTGCGCAGGACGGCACCCTGCTGTTCGAGGTGCAGCAGGCCGCTGTCCACCGAGATGGAGATGTGCAGGCCGCCGTCCGTGCGCGCCTGCCGGACGGCAAGGGCCATCATCACCTGCAGCCGCCTGGCATCGGAGGCGAGCGCGAGGTCGGCCTTCACCTTCTCGAGACCGCTCATGCCCGCACGCAACGCCGCGATCTCCTTGCGGTATTCGGCGCCGCGCCATGCCAGTGCTGCCGCCGCAAACAGCGCGGCCGCCAGCGCCCAGGCCAACAAGCGCATGAGGCGCGAGTGCTCGCGCCAGAGCACGCGCCAACCCGACTCGTCGGGCATCACTGCTTGGCGAGGGCGAGGATGTCGAGAATCGGGATACCCACCGGTTGGCTGCGTCCGGTGCGCACGCGCGCGGTGATGAGCAGGCGCGTGAGAGGTTGAATGGACTTTGCTTCCGTGAGCAGCGAAGGCGGAATGGCGAGGTACAGCAACTGCTCCTCGGCGCCCGGCCCCTTTGCCAAATAGTACGGTTCATCGAGGGCGAGCTCGTGACGCAGCGGATCGGCGTACTGCAACGCGAGCACCTGCACTTCCCATCGAACCGTCTTGCCCCGGGTCCCCTCCGGATCAGCTCGCAGGTCGGCGGCCGACAGTGTCGCGCCAAACAGCGCGTCGGCAGGCACGACGTCGCGCTCCGGCACCCACATCTCCGCACGCACGCGGACCCAGCCGCGTGTACGCGCGAGCGGCACCACCACCGTGCCGGCGGCGATTTGGCCCAACACGCCACCGTTGGGTGAACTGCGCGCCACCGACGTGCGCACGACGCGCATGGCGCCGTCGGGCACGGACTCGATGACCGCGGGCGAGTCCACGGAGGGCTCCGGCGCCGCTTGCTGCGTGGCCGGCCGAGGCGTGGCCGCCGCAGGCTTAGCCGGCGTCTTGACGACGGGCACGGCCTGCTTGGGCGTCGGCCTCACGGTGGGCGCAGCCTTCGCCGCCGAAGCGCTCAACGCGGAGCCGCGCGGAAGCGAAGTGGAGTTCACCCAGCCGCCACGCGACACGTTGACCCACGTGCCCTGCCTGGACATGGTGTGCAATCCGGCACCAGGCCTGACTTCCCCGAGGATCGCACCCCTCATCGAAGGCGCCGAGCGCAGTCGCATGGCAATCGGGCCGGTGAGCTGCGCCGGGAACGAGTCCTTGACGCCACCCAGCTTGGAACCGTCCACCCAGCCCGTGAAGGTCACGAACACCTCGCCGTCCCTCGCGGCACCAACCGTGACGGTGGTTCCCTGCTTGAGGGCGGCAACGACACTGCCGCCGGCCGTAGAGCGGACGGTAGCGTCGGCAACGAGTGCCGTCTGGGCCGCCAACGGGGCGGCAATTAGGAGAATCAGGAAGGAACGAATAGGTCGCATCGCTGGTAGGGGGGCGTGACGGGGGATACTTTTCCCCGCATCACGCATACCATCGAACATATCACCCGTCTTCGAACTCAGCCAAGATGACGCCGCACGCCGATCGTCCGGTGGTCCTCGTCGTCCTCGACGGTTGGGGCTACCGAGAGAGCGCCGAGGCCAACGCGATTGCCATGGCCCGCACGCCCAATTGGGACCGGTTGTGGGCGAGGGCGCCGCGCACGCTGCTCGAGGCGTCGGGGCGTGCCGTCGGGCTTCCCGTCGGCCAGATGGGAAACAGCGAGGTCGGCCACATGAACCTGGGCGCCGGTCGCGTGGTGATGCAGGACCTGGTTCGCATCTCCGCCGCCGTGGAGGACGGGACGTTCTTCCGGAATCCGGCGTTCACCGCTGCCTGCGCTCACGCGCGGCGGACGGGGGGTACGCTGCACCTCATGGGCCTGGTGGGCGATGGCGGTGTACACGCGCACCAGGACCACGCGGTGGCGCTGGTGGAGCTGGCGGCGCGTCACGGCGTGACCCGCGTGGCGCTCCACTGCCTGCTCGACGGGCGCGACACGCTGCCACGCAGCGCGCTCGCGTTCACGCGCGACCTGATGGTGCGCACCGAGGGAAAGGCACGCATTGCGAGCATCGGCGGCCGCTACTACGGCATGGACCGCGACCGGCGATGGCCGCGCATCGAGCTCTGGTACCGCGCCGCCGTGCAGGGCGTCGGGCCGAGCACCACCGATGCGGCGGCCTTCATCAGCGGCAACTACGATCGCGATGTCACCGACGAATTCATGGAGCCGGCCGTGGTGGTCGACGCGCTCGGCGCCCCGGTGGCACCCATGCGCGAGGGCGATGCGCTGATCACCTGGAACTTCCGTTCCGATCGCATGCGCCAGATCGTGAACGCCATCGCCATCGACGGGTTCAGCGGGTTTGACACGGGTACGCGTCCTCGCCTGCACGTCGCGACGATGACGCAATACGACCAGACGTTCGGCCTGCCAACGGCCTTCGAGCCGTTCTCGATGGCCCGGATCGTGGCCGAGGTGCTCGACGAGCACGGCCTGACCACGCTGCGCACGGCCGAGACCGAGAAGTACCCGCACGTGACCTACTTCTTCAACGGCGGCAACGAAACGCCGTACGCGGGCGAGGAGCGCATCCTCGTGCCCAGCCAGAAGGTGGCGACCTACGACCTGATGCCCGAGATGAGCGCGGCGGGGATCACCGACGTGCTGTGCTCGGCCATCGAGGAACGGCGGCACCCGTTCACGTTGTGCAACTATGCCAATGGGGACATGGTGGGACACAGCGGCAACCTGGCGGCGACCATTCGCGCCTGCGAAGTGGTGGACGAGCAACTCGCGCGCATCCTGGCGAGCGCCGAGACATCAGGAACGCGACTGATCATCACGGCCGATCACGGCAACTGCGAGATGATGATCGACCCCGCGACGGGTGGCCCCCACACGGCGCACACCACCAACCCCGTTCCCCTGCTGCTGGTGGAAGACGGAGTCCAAGTGGGGTTGCGGACCGGCGGCGCGCTGCGTGACGTGGGACCGACGGTGCTGGGCATGCTGGGCGTTCCGCAGCCGGCGGAAATGACCGGCAAGGACCTTCGACTACTGGGAGTGTAAACGTGACGCGATTCTGCGCCGCGCTGTGCGCCTTGGCGCTTGCTGCCGCCTCTGCGGCAGCGCAGGTGGGATACAAGCCGAGTGACAGTCCGTACCTGAACGTGCCGGGAACGCAGTCGCTCGGCATCTTCGCCGGCGGCTTCGACACGGGGCGCGATCCGGCGGGGGTGGGGCCGCAGCCGGGATGGCTGGCGGGCGTGCGCTACGACCTGCGCATTGGAGGTCCGATGACGCTGGTTGCGCGACTCGCGGGGGCGCCAACGTCGCGCCGCATTCTCGATCCGGCCAATCCGGCTGCAACGCGGCATGTCGGCGACGAGAGCAGCCAGTTGATGCTCGCCGATCTCGGGCTCGCCATGAACCTCACCGGCCAGAAGAGCTTCCACCGGCTGATACCGGTGCTCTCCGGCGGTGTCGGCGTGGTGAGCGACTTCCGGGGCACTCCGGACAAGGGCGGCTATCGCTTCGGCACGCGGTTCGCCCTCAACTGGGGACTCGGCATCAGGTACCACACCGACGGCCGGTGGGAACCGCGCTTCGACTTCTCCAACTCCTTGTGGAAGCTGCAGTACCCGCCGGACTACGGCATCTCGCCGAGTGACGGAAGCTCGCCGGTCGTCAAGGACGCCAAGAAGTCACCGTGGATGGGCAACCACCTCTGGTCGGTCGGCCTGAGCTACCAGCTGTTTCGCTGACGCCGTGCCCCACGTTTCGCTGACCCGCCGCGTCACCTTCGCCGCCGCGCACCGCTACCGGCGCCCGGAGTGGAGCGAGGCGAAGAACTTCGAGGTGTTCGGCAAGTGCTCACGCGAAGCGTGGCACGGGCACACCTACACGTGCGACGTCTCGGTGACGGGGCCGGTGGACGCGGTGACCGGGTTCGTCGTCGACCTGCGCCTCCTCGACGAGATCCTCGAGCGCGAGGTGATGGACCGCTTCGATCACCACAACGTGAACACCGACATTCCGGAGTTCGTCGAAGGGCTGCTGGTGCCGTCGTGCGAGAACATTGCCGCGTTCATCGCCGGGCGCGTCCAGGACGCGTTCGGCGAGCGCGCGCGGGTGACGCGCGTCTGGCTGTCGGAGAGCCCGTCACTGTGGGCGGAGTGGATCGCAGACTGATCAGACTGATACGGGAGCGCGGGCAATGACGCGGCACGATTCCGTGGAGGAGGCCCCGGTGTGGCTCGAGGTGAACGGCGAGAGCGCCGTCACCTGGATGTGCACGCCCGACCAGTTGCCGGAGCTGGTGCTTGGCTGGCTGTACGGCGAGGGGTACATCGACTCGCGCGCCGACCTGCTCTCACTGCGCCCGTGTGCGCAGGAACTGGGCTTCTGGGCCGAGGTGCCCCGCGGGCGCTACGAGACTGTGGAAGGCACCGAACGCCGGCGCGTGCTGGCAAGCGGGTGTGGCGCCGTCACGACGATCCTCGGATCCTTGTCCGCGGTACCACGCCGCGCGACGCCTCCGGCCATCCCGGACCTGCCACAGACGCGCAAGCTCTTCAAGGAACTGTTCGCCAAGGGAGCGCGCTACCAGGAAACTGGCGGCATCCACGCTGCCGCACTCACCGACGGCACGACCCTGCTGACGTACGCCGAGGACATCGGCCGGCACAACGCCGTGGACAAGGTGCTGGGCGCATTGATCATCGCCGACCGTCGCCCCGACGACCTCATCCTCCTGGTCACCGGACGCATTTCGGGTGAGCTGGCCTTCAAGGCGGCGCGCGCGCGACTGGCCGTTGTGGCCACGCCAAGCGTGCCGAGCTCGCTGGCGGTGGAAATCGCTGAAGCGGCGGGAATGGCGCTGATCGGGCGGGCCGTATCCGGTGATCCACAGGTGTGGCTCACGGACGGCGGACGGCAGACGGCAGACGGCAGATGACAGCCACGCCGCGATGCGTTGGCGTCATCCTCGCGGGCGGCGGGGCGCGGCGCCTCGGCGGGCAGCCCAAGGGGCTGCTGTTGGTCGAGGGCGCGCGCATCATCGATCGCGTGGCCACGGCCCTGCGGGAGGCCTCGGACGACCTGCTGCTCGTGGCCAATGATCCCGGCGCGTCGGAGTGGCTGCCGGGCGTGCGCACCGCCACCGATGTCCGCCTCGGCGAAGGCGCGCTTGGCGGACTGCACGCCGCGCTCTCCCACGCCGGTGGCGCGGGCGCCCTGGTCGTCGCGTGGGACATGCCGTTTGTCGAACCCGGGCTGCTGCGCGCGTTGCGCGCGCTGGGCGAGGCGGGAGCCGACGCCGCGGTGCCGGAGAGCGAAACGTCGGGGCGCGGGGTCGAGCCGCTGTGCGCATGGTACGGCCCGGCGTGCCTCGCTGCCATCGAGCGACGGCTCGACGCCGGCGACCGGCGGGTCGTCGCCTTCTTCGAGGACGTGAGGGTGTCGCGACTCTCCGCGGCCGACGTCGCGCAGTGGGGGGATCCTGCGCGGCTGTTCTGGAATGTGAACACCCCGCACGACCTCTCGAACGCCCCTCTCACATGACGCCTCCGCTCCTCTCGATCGTCGGCAAGAAGAACTCCGGCAAGACGACGCTCACCGTGCAGCTGGCCGCCGCCCTCAAGCGGCGCGGATGGCGCGTGATGACGATCAAGCACGGGTCGCACACGTTTAACATGGACCCGGTGAACACCGACACGTACCGCCACTACCACGAGGGGCAGGCGGAGCGCGTGGCGATGATCTCACCCGACAAGTTCGCGCTGGTGATGCGGTGGGAGCGGGAGCTCACGCCCGAGGAGGTCGCCGCGCGATACATGGACGACGCCGACCTCGTGCTCTGCGAGGGTTTCAAGGCCAGCGGGCTGCCCAAGGTGGAGGTCTTCCGCCACGCGGCGCACGTGGCGCCGATGTACGACGCATCGCTGTCCAACGCCTTCGCCTGGCGGGCGATGGTCAGCGACGCCGCGCCGGGCGATCTTCCCTTCCCCGTCTTTCACCTCGACGAGGCCGGCTGGCTCGAAGCGCTGGTGGCCTGGGTCGAACAGACCTTTCTCCCCAACCGGACCTGAACGATGCGCCGCCTCGTCCTGCTCCTTGGCGCCCTCGCCGCCTCATGCGCCAGCTTCGGCGGTGCGGCACGCCCGACGCCTTCCGGCGAGCGAGCGGCGCTTGCTCGCGCCATCGACTCGATGGCGACGCAGCCGGCGTTCCGGAACGCCAACTGGGGCATGCTCATCGTCGATCCGCAGAGTGGTGACACGCTGTATGCGCGCAACGCGGGCAAGCTGTTCATGCCGGCGTCGAACCAGAAGATCCTCACCGGAGCTACGGCGGTGGCGCAACTCGGCTCCGACTTCCGGTTTCACACCGACTTCGCCGCCGCCGGTCCCGTGGTCAATGGTTCGCTGCGCGGCGACCTGGTGGTGATCGGGCGCGGCGACCCCACGGTGAGCGACGCGGCATTCGGCGACGCCATGAAGCCGCTGCGCGCCGCCGCCGACTCGCTGTGGGCTCACGGCGTGCGCGAGATTGCCGGCGCGCTGGTGAAGGGAGGCGACGCCTTTCCCGACTCGACGCTTGGATTCGGCTGGGCCTGGGATGACCTCGACTACGGCTACTCAGCGGGAGTCGACGAACTCTTCTTCAACGAGGGCTTCGCGCGCGTCACGGTGCACGCGGCCACGCGCGTCGGGGGGCCCGCATCGGTGTCCACGGCCCCGGCGCGCTCGGTGCCGCAGATCGGCCGGGTGTCGGTGATCACCGGCGGCATGATGGATCCCGAGGCCCGCGCGCGAAACAGCATCCAGTGGGAGACCGACATCCGCGGCCCGCGCCCTGCGCTCAACCTGTCGGGCTTCGTCAAGACGCGCGACAGCGCCACGGTGGAGGTGGCCATCCGCAATCCGTCGCAGGCCTGGCTCGACGCCTTTGCCGAGGCGCTCGCCGGCCGCGGCATTGCGCTGCGCGGCAACGTGATCAGCGAACCGGCGGCGCCTGCCACCGGGCTCTCGCCCATCTTCACCCTGTGGTCGCCGCCGCTGCGCACCATCATGCCGCTGCTCGAGAAGCCGTCGCAGAACCAGATTGCCGAGATCCTGTACCGCACGCTCGCGCTGGAGAAGACGGGCGTCGGCACCCCGGACAGCGGGCGCGTCGTCGTGCAGCGCCAGCTGGCCGCGTGGGGGGCCGACACCGCCGGTCACGCGGTGCGCGACGGCAGCGGGTTGTCGCGGCACGACTACGTGACGCCCGAGACCATCGTGCGCGTGCTCGACGCCATGCGGAAGCACGCCGAGTTCAGGACTTTCTATGACGCGCTCCCCATTGCCGGCGTCGACGGCACCATCAGTTCGCGCATGAGGGACACGCCGGCCCAGGGCAACGTGCACGCAAAGACGGGCACGGTGGACAAGGCGAGGTCGCTGTCGGGGTACGTGACCACCGCCGATGGCCGCGTGCTGCTGTTCAGCTTCCTGTGCAACAACTTCACCGTGCCCACGAGCGCGGTGGAACAGGTCCAGGACGCCATCCTCGTGCGGCTCGCGTCGTCGCGCGGGCTGAGGTAGCGCCCCCGTGCTGAGTGTCGCCGAGGCCGTCGCGCGCATCACCGGTGATGTGCTCCCGCTCGACGTCGAGCGCGTGCCATTGCTCGACGCCCTTGGGCGCGTCCTCGCCAGCGACGCCGTGGCCTCGTACACCTTGCCGCACCGTGACAACTCGGCGATGGACGGCTACGCCGTACGCGGCAGCGAGCTCGAGGGGGCCAGCGGGGCGGCGCCGCGCGAGTTCCGCGTGATCGAGACCGTGGCCGCGGGGCAGTTTCCCACGCGCGCCATCGCGCCGGGCGAGGCCACCCGCATCATGACGGGGGCGCCGCTCCCCGAAGGCGCCGACACGGTAGTGCGCGTCGAGGACACCGACGCCGGCACGGTGACGGTGCGCGCGCTGAAGGACCGCGACGCTGGCAAGAACGTGCGGCCGCGAGGCGAGGATTTTCACCAGGGAGACGTCGTGCTGGACGCCGGCGAGCCGCTGGGTCCGGCGCAAATCGGCGTGTTGTCGTCGCTCGGGTTCGCCAGCGTGCCCGTGCGCCGCGCACCGCGCGTCGCCATCCTCGGCTCGGGTGATGAGCTCGTCGACCTCGACGACTTTGCCCTCGTGCGCGACGGCCGCAAGATCGTCGCCTCCAACAGCTATGCACTGCACGCGCTCGTGCGCACCGCGGGCGGCATTCCCGTGCCGCTCGGCAACGCGGCCGACACGCTCGAGTCGATGCGTTCCATCTTCGAGCGCGCCATCGCCGCCAAGCCCGACCTGATCGTCAGTTCGGCGGGGATCTCGGTGGGCGAGTTCGACTACACACGGGACGTGCTGGGCGCGCTCGGCGCCGAACAGAAGTTCTGGAAGGTGCGCATGCGTCCGGGGGCGCCCCTGGGTTTTGGATCGCTGGCCGGTGTGCCGTGGATCGGGCTGCCGGGCAACCCCGTGTCGGTGATGGTGACCTTCGAGCTCTTCGTGCGGCCGGCCATTCGTCGCCTGCTCGGTCACACGCGCCTGCACCGCCGACCTGTGCGCGTGACCCTGGAGGAACCGGTGCAGATCGGTGCGAGGCTCACGCACTTCCTTCGCGCCATCGTCACGGTGCAGGCATCGGGTGAACTGACGGCGCGACTGACCGGACCGCAGGGATCGGGCATCCTTACTTCGATGGCCCGCGCCAACGCCCTGCTGGTGGTTCCCGAGGACCAGCCGCAACACGCGGCCGGCGACCATCTGTCGGCGCTGCTGCTTACGAGCGATGCGGAACTCGCCGAGTCGTTTGCGCTGTGAAGGCGCCGTGCGCACCGGAGCTCACCGCGCTCGAGGACCGGTTCGTGCTCGAGGTGCGCGAGGTGGTCATCGGCGGCCGGCGGTGGCGCCTCGACCGTCCGCGCAGTGCGGACGACCTCATCAACGAAGCCGACTTTGCGCTGGACGAGCGGCTGCCGTACTGGGCCGACCTGTGGCCGTCCGCCGTGGCACTGGCGACCGTGGTGAGCGCACTGCAGGGTGACGGTCGACGGGCCGTCGAGTTCGGCTGCGGACTCGGCCTGCCGACGCTGGCGGCGGCGAACGCGGGGTTCGACGTCACGGCCACCGACTACTACGAGGATGCCCTGCGCTTTGCACGCCGCAATGCCGTGGGCAACCTCGGCCGGGACATCGCCACCCGACTGGTGGATTGGTGCTCATTCCCCGCCGACCTCGGGCGCTTTGACCTGGTGCTGGCCTCAGATGTACTGTATGAACGACGATACGCGCCGCTCGTGGCGCGCTCGGTGGTGCACTCGCTGGCACCCGGCGGTGTGGCGCTCGTGGCTGATCCGGGGCGCGCGGCGCTCGAGGGCTTCCTGGGGGAGTGCGTGGCACTCGGTGCACGCGTCGGCGAGCACCGCGCAGTTGGGCACGTGGACGGGACCGCGACACTGGCAATCACCATTCACGAGGTGCGGCTCGGGTGAACCAGCCGTTACTGCAGATGGACCTGCGCCTTGTCGGCCTCGCGGTGCTCTTGCTCGGCGTGGCGTTTGCGGTCATTTGGCGAGTGGGGCGCCGCCTGCGTGGCGAACTCGGCCCGCGGCCTGGCACGGACGCGCTGCCTGGTGTGCAGGACGGGCCACCGGTTCCGCCGCAGGTGGCACGCGTGCTGCAACAGCGTGGACTGGCAACTCCGGCCCAGCTCGCAAACATGAGCGAGGCGGAACGCCAGCTCCTCTTCAGTTCCGTGTCCAGCGTCATCAGCAAGGACGAGGAGCCTGACGTCGGCCCGCGCCTCTCCGGCGCGCGCGCCGTCATTCACTCCGACGACTTCCCCGCGCTGTACTGCCCCACCTGCGGCTATCGCATCGAGCGGTTCACCAGTACGCCGCCCATCACCGGCCAGTGCGAAACGTGCGGCGCCAGGGTCGTGGTGCGCCGTGATGGCGCGCGCATCCTGCTCACCGTCGTGCCCAGGGACGAGACGGACGGTCGGCGCACGGACCTCCGCCTCGAACCGTGAACGAGGCTAAGGGCGCAGCCGACCCCAGCGGCGCGCAATTCCGGCACCGATGAAGCTGCCTCCCGCGCCGCGCGTGGCGGAGATTCCGGCCCTCAAGTCAAGCTGGGTGTTCTCGCCGAAGGCAAGCATCACGCCCGAGTCGATGTAGTGTCCGTTGGCCCCGCCTCGCGACGCGGGGAACAGCGAGAACCACTCGGCGAACGCTTGCAGCCTGTCGGAAAACTCATAGCCGAACGAGCCGGAGGCCGCGCCCTGCGTGTACCGCCGTCCGTCCTCCACGGGAAAGGAGGCGTTGATGTTTGTCGTCAGGCCCAGCCTGGACGTCAGCGGCCAGAACAGCGCCAGGTGGGTTTCCGGCTGCAGCGTGCGGACACGCCACGGCGCTGCACCCGTGGGTACGGTGGTTGTGGCGATGACCGCGGCGCCGGGATGCCAAAGCGAGAAACGCTCGGTGTCCTCGACCAGCCGCACCTTCACGCCGAACGAGGCATCCTGCATCCCTTGAAGTCGCACGGCGCCGTCGTCGGTCACCGCGTAGGAGTTGAGGCCAACTCGAACCTCGGAGCGCGCCGAAAGACCGATGCGTACCAGCGCCTCGCCAATGGCCTGTTCGTTCACGCCATCCGCACGCGAGTACGTGTAACCGCCCTCGGCCTGAGTGAAGCCGCGCAGAACCGTGGTGGTACCGTCGGTCTTGTCGGGACGATCGGTGTCGATCGCCGGCGCCGTCGTCGGAGGGGCAATGTGCGCACAGGCCGCGGCGGCGATCAGGCAGGCCGCGCACCAGGCCGCGCACCAGGCCGCGCACCACGAGCGGGAGTGACGCAGAGGGCGCCGCATCGCGACTAGGCCAACCGCCCGGCCACCACCTCGGCGATGTCATAGACGGGGATTGCCGCATCGCGTGACGAGATCGAGTCGTTCAGCATCGTCATGCAGAACGGGCAGGCCACCGCCACCGCCTGGGCCCCCGTCGCCAGCGCCTCGTCGGCGCGCGCGGCGTTGATGCGCTTCCCCTCGCTCTCCTCCATCCACATGCGGCCGCCGCCCGCGCCGCAGCAGAGGCCGCGGTCCCTGGAACGCGGCATCTCCACCAGGTTCACCACGGGCAGCGCGCGCCTCAGCGTCTCGCGCGGCGCATCGTACACCTGGTTGTAGCGCCCCAGGTAGCACGAGTCGTGGTAGGTGAAGGTGCTCACCGCTTCGTGCAGTTCCTGGCGCAGAGGCACGCGCCCCTGCGCCATCAGGTGCTCGATGAAGGTCGAGTGATGGATGACGTCGTAGTTGCCGCCGAACTGCGGGTACTCATTGCCCAGCTGGTGCATGCAGTGCGGGCAGGCGGTCACGATGGTGCGCACGTCGTACCTGGCGAACGTCTCGACGTTCTCCCGGGCCAGTGTCTGGTAGAGGTACTCGTTGCCCATGCGGCGCGCCGGGTCGCCATTACACTTCTCCTCGCGGCCGAGGATGGCGAACTTCACGCCGGCAGCCTGCATGATCTTCGCAAACGCCACCGTCGTCTTCTTGGCGCGGTCGTCGAACGACCCCATGCAGCCCACGAAGTACAGCACGTCGGCCCGCTCGCCACGCTCGGCGAGTTCCGCCATGGTCGGGATGTTCATCCCGTCGGCCCACTGACCGCGGTCGCCCGGGTCGAAGGCCCACGGCGACCCGCGCTGTTCCATGCTCTCGAACGCCGGCATCACCTCTTCGGGAAAGCGCGACTCGCCCAGCACCAGGTTGCGGCGCAGTTCGAGGATTACCGACAGCTGGTCGATGGAAACCGGGCATTCCTGCACGCAGGCGCGGCAGGTGGTGCACGCCCACAGCTCCTGTTCGGTGATGTAGCCGTCGAGCAGCGTCCTGGCGTCGAGTTCGGCCGATCCCGCCGCCGTGCCGACGAGCACCGGCGCCTTCGCCTCCAGCCGCTCCCGCACATTGATCATGATCTTGCGCGGCGACAGCATCTTGCCCGTGATGTTGGCCGGGCACACCGCCGTGCAGCGGCCGCATTCGGTGCAGGCGAAGCCGTCGAGCAGGCTCTTCCAGGAAAGGTGATCCACGTCGTTGGCGCCGAACTGTTCCGCGTCGCCCTCGAGGTCCATGTACGTCATGACCCCCACCTGCCCCGGCCCACTGGTATTCGACAGGTAGACGTTGGGGAGTGACGCCACCACGTGCAGATGCTTGGAGTACGGCAGGTAATTGAGGAAGCCGAGCACCAGCAGGCTGTGCGCCCACCAGGAGATGGAATGGATGACCTCGGCGGCGGCGACCGGAACAACGGCGAACGCGCGCGCGAGGACGAACGAAAGCGGCCGGTAGAACGGCGTCGCCGCTTCCGGATGCGACACCATGTGGAACGACTCGGCGAGGAACATCGTGACCATCAGCACGCCAATCCAGCTCAGGATGAAGAGCGGGTCGTTGGCGTGTGTCTCGGCGCCCTGCAGGCGCCTGACGCGATGCGTGAGGCGGCGAAAGAGCGCGAAGGCAACGGCGGCGATCACGAGCGCGCCCCACAGGTCCTGGTTGCCCATGTAGAAACGGTAGGCCCACTGCGGCATGAAGCGCGCGAAGCTGAAGCCCGGCACGACACCGCCGGCCAGGAACTCGATGGTCCCGACGCTCAGGACGCAGAAACCCCAGAAGATGGCGGCGTGCATGGGCCCGGCCACCGAGTCGCGAAAGATCTTCTTCTGGAAGATCCCGATCTCGATGAGGTTGGCCACGCGGCGCGGAACGTGGTCCCAACGCGAGTCGTCGAGCCGTCCGATGCGCAGGTATCCGACGAGGCGCTGCACGTTGTACGAGAAGAAGCCGACGGCGACGACGATGACGAGGGCAAACAGGCCGTTCGATGCAGTCACGGAGTGCTCACAGGGTGATGGCGGCGGACGGGGGGCGCCTCGGCGCGTCCAGCACTTTGCGCTCCTGCAAAGGCTACTTTCCGGACGCGCCGCCGACAAGCGAACGGGCGGCCCCGAGACCGCAGTGCCGCCCGTCGCAAGCCACCAGGGAGTGACGACCCGCCCTGGCCTTCTTCACCGCTCCCCATTCGGGCTACTCCGCTTGGGCGATTGTCCCGCGCGCCTTCCGGGAGCGATCGTGTAGCTCTGTTCGCAATACAACCCTGGGAGGAGTCATGCAGGATACCAAGGTCGGCGACGACGATGCCCGTCAAGCCGCGCAGCACAATGCGGTGAAGTCGAAGGTCGAGAGCCGCGTTAATGCGGAGATCTCCAACCAGGCCTCGGTAGCGACATCGGACGGACAGTCGAGGGTGGCCGACGTTGCCGGAAAGATGCGCGACAAAGCGGTTGATGAGACCGTCAGCGGCGAACGCGCGCTCGGGCGCGCGCGCACGACGGCGCGGGGATCCCAATTCCTGGACTACGTCTTCTACGTCGTTTACACACTGCTCGCGATTCGTTTCGTTCTTGCCCTGATGGCCGCACAGTCCGCGAACGGGTTCGTGCGCTTCATCAACACGCTGAGCAGCCCGTTCTATGCGCCGTTCCGGGGCATCGTGCCGAGTCAGAGCGCCGACGGAGGGTTCACGCTCGTCGTGCCGATCCTCGTCGCAATCGTGGCATACGTGATCCTGCACGTCGCCATCAACGGCGCGCTCCGCATGGTCGGCCAGCGAAAGACGGAGATCTAGCCAGCACGCTGAATATCCAACGCGAACGGGCGGCCCCGATACCGCGGAGCCGCCCGTCACAAGCCACCAGGGCACTGCTACCCGCCGGCCTTGGCCTGCTTCACCGCCTCGGTCAGCACCGGCAGGACCTCCATGACGTCGCCCACGATGCCATAGTCGGCCACCTTGAAGATCGGGGCCTCCTTGTCCTTGTTGATCGCCACGATCGTCTTGGACGTCCGCATGCCGGCGAGGTGCTGGATGGCGCCCGAAATGCCGCAGGCCACGTAGAGATCGGGACTCACCAGGCGGCCGGTCTGGCCAATCTGGTCCGAATGCGGACGCCAGCCGTCGTCGGTCACCGCACGCGTGGCACCTACCGCCGCATTGCCGAATGCCGCCGCCAGATCCTCGACGAGCTTGAAGTTGGCCGCTTCCTTGAGTCCGCGCCCGCCGGCGATGATCACTGGCGCCTCGCCGAGGTCGAGCTTGCCGCCCGCCGCCTTCTCGGTGAGCGTCACCTTCACGCGCGCCGTCGTGGGGTCAATGGCACTGGCGATCGCCTCCACCGTCCCGGCCTTCGGGTTCTCCACTGGCAGCACCGCGCCGGCCCGCAGCGAGATGATTGCCGGCGTTGCCTTGAGCTGGAACGTCTGGACGATCTTGTTGGTGAAGCCGGGATGCTTCACCGTCACGCTGTCGCCGGCAAACTTGAATTCGGTGACGTCCGAGGCGTAGGCCAGCTTCATCCGGGCGGCGACGCGCGCCACGAGGTCGTGTCCCTGCGCGCTGGCCGCGAAGAACGCCGCGCGGTACCCGCTGCCGAGGCGTTGGGCAAGCGTGGCGACGATCGCCTCGGGATTGTAGTTGGCGAACGCGTCGTGCTCGAGCACGAGCACAACGTCGGCGCCGTGCGCCGCGAGCCTGGCGGCGAACTGGGCCACGCCCGGCGCGCCGATGAGCACGGCGTGCACTTGGCCACCGGTGGCATCAGCCACCTGCCGGGCGGCGGTGACGGTTTCGAGCCCGGCACGACGCATCTCGCCCAGGCGCGTTTCGGAGAACGCAAGAATATTCGGCATCAGAGTACCTTCGCCTCTTCCTTGAGGAGGCGGACGAGTTCTGGCACCGCATCCTTCCCCTCGCCAATGATGCGCCCCGCAGCCCGCTCGGCCGGGAGCTCGAGCTTTTCGAGCTGGTAGGTGATCGCGCCAAGCTGTGCGGGCTTCGACTCCATTGGCTTCTTCTTGGCGGCCATGATCCCCTTCAGCGAGGGATAGCGCGCACGGGCAATCCCTTCGTCGATGGTCAGCACCGCCGGCAGCGGGCACTCAATGAGCTCGTACGCGCCCTCGAGCTCGCGGCGCGCCTTCACCACGCCCTCCGCGACGTCGAGCTTGGAGATGGCCGAGATGAAGGGCAGGCCCAGCAACTCGGCGACGAATGCGCCGGTGCTGCGGTTCTGCGTGTCCACCGCCATGCGGCCGAGCAGGACGAGATCGTAGCCGCCATCCCTGAGCTCGGCGGCGAGCGCCGTGGCGACGGCCAGTCCGTCGCTGACCGGTGCGTCCTGCTTGAGGTGCACCGCCCGGTGCGCACCCATGGAGAGCGCCTTGCGCAGGGTCTCCTGCACGACGTCGGGACCAAGCGAGATGACCGTCACTTCGCCGGCACCGAGCTTCTCGGTGATCTGGATGGCGATCTCGGCGGCATACCCGTCGAAGTCGGACATGTCGAACTTGAGGCCTGCTTCGTCTATGCTCGTGCCCGACGCAGCGATCTTGAAGCGCATCTCCATGTCTGGAACGCGCTTGATGCACACGGCCAATTTCACCGTGAAAACCCTCGGATTAGGTGTACGGGGAACTTACTCGACGGTGGACGGTGGACGGTAGGCGGTGGACAGCGGACAGCGGACAGCGGACAGCGGACGGCGGAAACCTCGGCTCGAATGGCTGGCCTCGGGGTGCGTCCGGCGTCATCTTTGCCGGCATCTACCGTCTATCGTCTATCATCTACCGTCCCCGATGCCCCTCGCCCTCATCACCGGTGCTTCCGCCGGCATTGGCCGTTCTTTCGCCGAGTTGCTGGCCAGCCATGGATTCGACCTCATTCTCGTGGCCCGTTCCACGGCCCGCATCGAGGCGCTCGGCCGCGACCTCACCGGGCGCTTCGGCGTGACGTGCGAGACGTGGACGGCGGATGTCTCGACTGACGGGGGGCGCGAGGAGGTGGCCGAACGCATCGAAGAGCTACCGAGGCTCGACCTGCTCGTGAACAACGCCGGCTTCGCCACCACCGGCAAGCTGGCGAAGACCGCGCTCGAACCGCAAATGGAGATGCTGCGCCTGCACGTGCTGGCACCTATGCGCCTGACGCGCGCCGCGCTCCCGCGGATGATCGGGCACGGCGCCGGCGGCATCATCAACGTCAGCTCAATCGCCGGCTTTGTCTACGGTCCGGGCAACGTCAACTACTCGGCCACCAAGGCGTACCTCACGAGCTTCACCCGTGGGCTCGACACCGAGCTCGCGGGCACCGGCGTGCGGGTGCAGGCGCTCTGCCCGGGGTTCACGCACACCGAAATCCACGACGAGATGCTGCACGTCAAGAAGCAGATCCCGTCGTGGCTGTGGATGGTCTCGGCTGACGTCGCCAAAATCTCGCTGCGCCAGTTCGAAGCCGGCGGCGCCGTCGTCTGCATCCCGGGATTCCACAACAAGCTGATGATGTGGGTGCTGCAGTTCATCCCGCATGCCCTGCGGCGGCGCCTGGCGATGCGGAGAAAGCCAGATCGAAAGAGCGCGAGAGCGCGAGAACAGTAGAGGACGGCCTGAGTGCGAACCTGGTAGGCTCGCGTTCTCGTGTTCTCGCTTTCTCCTTACTTGAACGCGTTCAATCCCGTCACGGCCATGCCGATCACGAGCGAGTGCACGTCGTGGGTCCCCTCGTAGGTGTACACGCTCTCGAGGTTGGCCATGTGGCGCATCGCCGAGTACTCGGCGAGGATGCCATTTGCGCCGAGCAGCCGGCGCGCCTCACGCGCGATGTCGGTGGCCACGCTCACGTTGTTGCGCTTGGCCACGCTCACCTGCTGCGGCGTGTACGTCCCCGCGTCCTTCATGCGGCCCAGGTGCAGCGCGAGCAGCTGCCCCTTGATGATCTCGGTGACCATGTCGGCCAGCCGCACCTGCTGGATCTGGAAGCCGCCGATGGGCCGGTCGAACATCACCCGCGTCTTGGCGTACGAGAGCGCCTCCTCGTAACAGGCGATCGCCGCCCCCATGGCACCCCACGAGATGCCGTAGCGCGCCTGCGTGAGGCACATCAGCGGGCTCTTGAGGCCATCCGACTTCGGAAGGATCGCGTCGGCCGGCAACTGTACGTCGCTCAACACCAGCTCGCTCGTCATCGATGCGCGCAGTGACAGCTTGCCCTTCGTTTCCTTGGCGGTGAAACCCTTGGTGCCTGCGGGCACAAGGAAGCCGCGCACGCTGTGTCCGTCGTCGTCGCCATCCTCCGTCTTGGCCCAGACCACGGCCACGTGCGCCACCGAGCCGTTGGTGATCCACATCTTGCTGCCGTTCAGCATCCACGTGCCGTCCTGCTGCACCCGCGCGCGGGTGATCATGCCCGCCGGGTTCGAACCGTAGTCCGGCTCGGTGAGGCCGAAGCAGCCAATGACCTCGCCCGTTGCCATCTTCGGCAGCCAGCGCGTCTTCTGCGCGTCGCTGCCGAAGGTGAAGATGGGGTACATCACCAGCGAGCCCTGGACGCTGGCGAACGAACGGATGCCCGAGTCGCCACGCTCGAGTTCCTGGTTGATGAGGCCGTAGGCCACGTTGCTCAGCCCGGCGCAGCCGTACTCCTCGGGGAGGTTCGCGCCGAGGAGGCCCAGCTGGCCCATCTCCGGAATCAGCTCGGTGGGGAATCGCCCGTCGATGTAGCACTGCCCGATGATCGGCAGGACCTTGGCGTCCACAAACGCGCGCACCGAGTCGCGGATGGCGCGCTCTTCCTCGGTGAGGGCGGCGTCGATGTTGAACAGGTCGCCCGCGCGCGGTTTGAGGGCGGGCGAGGCGAGATGGAATTCGGTCATGAGGTGGCCGGAAAGTCGGATGTGGAGTGCCGACTAAAGCTAACGCATTTCGTTCCGGGCCAAGGGCGACGGCCATCGCGGAGCGGCGACCGACACGAAGGACCACGAAGAATCACGAAGGCTCACCAGGAAAGGCGCTTCACCCGCCCCGCAATGCCGTCACGCGTGAACGGGCTGCGCATCCCGTTCAAAGAGGATCACTACCGACACCTTGACCATCAGCGTAAAGAGCAGGAAGCCGACGCCGAAGACACCGGCGGCCACGCGCAGTTCGATGGCGCTGGGCACGTACGCATAGACCTGCCCGAGCTGGTCGGGCGTGAAACCGGGGATGATGAGGGCGATGCCCTTCTCGATATACACCGACAGGTAGATCAGCACGCAGCCGATGTTCATCGTCAGCGGCATGCGGCGCGTCCTCGGGATGAGGAAGAGCAGGAACGAGATGATGGCGAAGCCAAGCGACATCCAGGCATAGAGGGCGATGGGAGACGCCTTGCCGTGCAGGCCGCTGAACAGGTACTCGTAGTGCACCAGGTGGTGCGTGTTCGAGTAGTACTCCCTGAAGATCTCGGCGCCAAACAGGAACAGGTTGAAGCCCATGGCATAGGCCATCAGCTCGGCCACCTTGTGGATCGCCTCGTCCTTGATCTCGAAGGCCGACACCTTGCGCAGGATCTGGAACAGGATCAGCAGCAGCGCGGGTCCGGAGCAGAACGCCGAGGCGATGAACCGCGGTGCCAGGATGGCGCTGTTCCAGTACGGGCGACTCGCCATGCCGTTGTACAGGAACGCCGTCACGGTATGGATGCTCACGGCCATCGGGATGGAGAAGATGACCAGCGGTACCACGATCTTCTTGTTGTAGGGGATCCGGTGATACGCGCAGTACACCAGGTAGCTCGCCACGATCAGGTTGATGGCGAGATAGACGTTCAGCACGATGGAGTCCCACGCCATGATCGAACTCGGCATGTGCATGTGCCCAATGCCCGGGAGGATGTGCCAGAAGCGGTCCGGACGCCCCATGTCCACCAGGACGAAGAGCAGGCACATCACGATCGACGCGACGGCGAGCATCTCGCCGAACAGCGCCACCTCCTTGATCGGCTTCCAGTCGTAGACGTAGGCCGGGATCACCAGCAGCACCGCGGCCGCGGCGACGCCGACGAGGAAGGTGAAGTTGCCGATGTAGAAGCCCCACGACACCGAATCGCGCATGTTCGTGCTGATCAGGCCGCGCTCGTACTGGTGCGCGTACGCGAAGAGCGCCTGGACGATGCAGGCGACCAGGAGAAACAGCCACGCGTAGTACACCTTGTTCCCGCCGAGGAACGCCATGCGCGCGGTGCCCGTCACGAAGTTGCTCGTCTTCCGAATGAAGCTCATGACGTCCGCCTCACAGCCCGTAGTAGTAGAAGAATTTCGGCTGCGTGTTCAGTTCTTCCTTCAGGATGTACACGCGCTTGTTCTCGATGATGTAGCGGATCTCGCTCTCCGGGTCGAGGAGGTTGCCGAACTTGCGAGCGCCCACCGGGCAAACCTCCACGCACTTCGGATACAGGCCTTTGCGCACCCGCTGGATGCAGAACGAGCACTTCTCGACGACCCCGCGCTGGCGTGGGCGGTTCCCGAGGTACTCCGTGACCGGGTTGAGCTCGTCCTTCGGGATGACGGGCTTGCCCCAGTTGAAGTGCCGCGCACCGTAGGGGCAGGCCGCGATGCAGCAACGGCATCCGATGCACCAGTCGTAGTCGATCACCACGATGCCGTCCTTCTCCTTCCACGTCGCCTCCACGGGACAGACCTTCGTGCACGGCGGGTTCTCGCAGTGCTGGCAGGCCACGGGCATGTAGAACTTGCCCGGCGCCGGGACGGTCTCGTGGTCGTAAAAGGCATCGGCGTTCTGCAGGTTCACACCCTCTTCCTTGTCCATCTCGAGCACGGTGATCCAGTGCGTCTGCGGGTTGCGTGACTGGTTGTTCTCCTCCACGCAGCCGTACACGCAACGCCGGCAGCCGATGCACCGCGACAAGTCGAGCGCATAGCCGAAAAGCACCCCGGGAATCGGTGGCGTGGCGCTGACCTTCACGCTCTTGCCGTACTGCTCGGAGTATTTCTTTTCCAGCCCCGCCAGCCGGTCCTTCAGTTCCTCGGGGGTGAGATCCCTGAAATGCTTTTGTACGAATTCTTCATAGGCCAGCTTGTCGGCCGCTGAACACCCGGCAGTCGTCGCCGCAGCGGCGAGGGCGAAGAGACCCATCACGAGGGCTTCGCGCCGCGAGTAGCCTTCTGCAGGCGGCGCCGGCACCGGCAAGGGAGCGGCAGTGTGGTCGCTCATCGTATGGCCTCTTGTCTCAGGGGGGGTGCCTTCGGCTTGAGCGGCTTGAAGTGCGGCGAATGGGGGCTGTGGCAGCTCGCGCACAGCAGGTACTGCTTCGCGCCCGACCACGAACCTGTCCGCTTGCCGTGCTCGCCCGCCTTCCAGTTCCGCAGCGTCGGGCCGTGACATTGCCCGCACAACCGGTACGACTCGGTGAAATCGATCAGCCGGCCGTCGGCGAGATGGAGCTTGTCGCGGTTCTGCGCATCGTGGCAGTCGAGGCACCAGCGATTCTTCTCGTCGTGATGCAGGACGATTTCACTGTGAAAGTCGACCACGTGCGGCGTGCGGTTCACCTTGTCGGTGGGACCGTGACATTGGGAGCAGGGGAAGATGCCGTCCGAGAACGGCGGCGGTGCCACCGGAAACAGGGTCACCGTCGTCTTCGCGGCGCTGTCAACGACATTGCCGAAACGAGGACCCTTTTCCTGCACAGGGCCACACGCCGCCGTCAACAGCAGCGCCGCCCATCCTCCGGCTGCTGCCAGCCGGACTACTCTCATCCGCGTCATACGTCCCCACATGGATCGGTTTCGCGCCAAGGACCCGACGCGGAAAAACATGGAGCCCACCGGAATGAGATTATGCTAGCAACCGTGTGCTGCAATAGACGTAGGGTAATATCCCGGATATGAGTGGGTATTTTCCCTATTCTGATCCCGCGATCTTCCTGACCTAGTCGACGACGCGCTTCGCGTTCCCCGTAATCCCCACGGCGTTCGCCTTCGCACGGAACCGCCGATCATGCCCCAGCGGGTGTCCCTGCTCGTCTTGCCACTGGTGCACCATCTCGTGCAGCAGCGTTTCCAGCGCGTCGGCCAGGCCGTGGCGCTTCAAGTGGCGACGGGAAATGGCGATCTCGGCGTTCCGCCCCTGCTGGGCGGCGGCGTAATGTCCGAGCCGCGTGCGCATGCGCTGCGATACGCGTACCACCACCGCGCGCAACTCGCCGTGGAAACGTTCCCCGTTGTACCTGGCGTGCCACTCCGTGAGCCGCTCGGCGATGCCCTCGTCGTCGGGGTGCGTGCGCTCGCGCGCGCGGAGCGCGCGCCGCTCATCCACGCCGATGGGGTACGACACCAGCACGCGCTGCGCCGCCAGCCGTTCGGCGCGCCGGTGCGCCATGAGGAAGCGCACGATGGCGCGATGCACCGTCTCGGGTGCATCGAGGAAGGCATGGTGCATGCGCAGCGTGCCGTCGCTGGTACTCACCCTCACCGATCGGTTTCGCGTGAGCGACAGGGAACCCACGCCGCGCAGGCCCATCGCGTTGAGCCGCGCGAGCAGCTCGGCCGCGTCCCGCGGCGCCGTGGAAAGGTCGAGCGCGAGTTGGCTGCCGTCGCCCGTGCCGCGCAGGCGGCGAATCAGCGCGCGAAGGACCACGACTGGGCGTCCACGAAGTCCCCAGCCGTTGCACTCCACTCCTGCCGGCGCACCCTCACCTCCGCCCCGTCCCACGACACCTCGTGGAAGCTGGAGGGACGAGCGCCGCGCGAGCGGTTGGAGATGGTGCCGGCCTGCGACACCACGAACCGCCGCCCGTTGCGCTCCACCTGTTCCACGCGCGCCTCGTGATCGTGGCCGCAGAGCACCAGGTCGCAGCCGGTGGCCGCTGCCTCGTCGATGCCGCGCGCGCGCGCCGTCAGGCCCCACCGTCGCGAGAGCGCACCGGCCAGCAGGTTGTGATGCAGCATCAGCACCTTCAGGTCACCCGCTCGGGCCGCCGCGAGCGATGCCGTGGCCCGCGCCCACTGGGCCGGGCGCACGGCTCCCACCACCGACAGGTCGCGCACTCGCGACGTCAGCGTATGCCACTGGATGCCGTGCGAGGTGTTGATGGTCGCCACGGTCACCCCCGGCGCGCTCAGCACCGGTTCGAGATCGGGGCTGATCCACTGCCGGTAACCTCGGTACATCATCGACGGCAGGCCGAGTCCTCCAACGCACCACCACCAGGCCACGTCATGGTTGCCCGGCATCACCACCACCGGCGATGCGGAACGTGCCCGGTCGACGAATGAGCGCGCCTTCGCGAACTGCCCGCGAAAGTTGCGCTGCGTGAGGTCGCCGGAGATGGCAACCACGTCCCAGCGCCGCTCCTGCAGGCGGCGCTCGACCGCCGCCACGTGCGCCGGCACCTCCGGCGGGCCGAAGTGGATGTCCGAGAGGTGCGCGAGCGTGGGCACCTAGAGCCTGGCGATCACCGCGTCCGTGTACTGCTCGGTCGTCGCCGTGCCGCCCAGGTCGCCGGTGACCGTCTTCCGTTCGCGGAGGACAGCCTCCACGGCGGCGTTGATTCGCCGTGCCCGTTCACCCTGCCCGAGGTAGTCCAGCATCTGGCAGGCCGCCAGCATCACCGCCGTCGGGTTGGCGATTCCCTTGCCCGCGATATCGGGTGCCGTGCCATGCACTGCCTCGAAGATCGCTGCGTCCTTGCCGATGTTCGCCCCGGGAGTGAGTCCAAGACCACCGACCAGCCCCGACGTGAGGTCAGACAGGATGTCGCCGAACAGGTTCGTCGCCACGATCACGTCGTAGCGCTCGGGGCGCATCACCAGGTCCATGGCACAGGCATCGACGATGCGCTCCTCCACCACCACGCGCGTGTCGTATTCCTTGGCTATCCGCCGTCCCTCCTCGAGGAACAGCCCCTGCGAGTACTTGAGGATGTTCGCCTTGTGCACGATGGTCACTTTCTTGCGCCCGTGCGCAATGGCATACTCGAACGCATAGCGGTGAATGCGCTCGGCGCCGAATCGTGTCACCACGGCCACCGACTGCGCGGCCGCGTGCTCGTCGCTGCCGATCTTGATGTAGTTCTCGATGCCGATGTACAGCCCTTCGGTGTTCTCGCGCACCAGCACGAGGTCCACGCCGTCGAAGCGCAGGCCGGGCAGCACGCTCTTGGCCGGACGCACGTTGGCAAAGAGGTCGAACGCCATGCGCAAGGCGACGTTGATGGAGCGGAAGCCCTTCCCCACGGGGGTCTCGAGCGGCCCCTTGAGCGCCACCTTCGTCCGCCGAATCGAGTCGAGCGTCGCTTCGGGAATCGGGTCGTTGACCGCTCGCAGGGCCGAGGTGCCAGCCAGTTGGCGGTCCCACGCGATGTCGGCCCCCGCCGCCTCGAGCAGGCGAACAGTCGCTTCGATAATGCTGGGGCCGATGCCGTCACCGGGAATAAGCGTAATTGGGATGCTCACGGGAGATCCTCGGGCGGATGTTCGTGCTTACGGCGCGACAATGAGTCCGGCGACGCGGTCGGCCAGTCGCTGCAGGAGTACCGGCGAGTATGTGGAGGCGCTATCCCCAATCAGGTCCGCCTGCCAGACGGGAGCGCTCATCCGCGCGTCAACAAGCAGCAGGCGGATCCCGAGGCTTCCGCCGCCCTTCTCCGAGTTCACGTGCAGTTCCAGGGGCACCAGCGCATACCGCGCGTCGTGCAAGGCGACGATCCGTCGGAGGTTGCTGGCCAGGGGATCCGCGATCGGCATGTCCCTCTTCGCCCCGTAGCGCACCGGGAACGCTCCCAGGTTCCTCGGGTCCCCGGCGTACATGACATTGCGCTTCGCCATGCGCTCGACGTCGGCTGGCGTCGCCCAGGTACCGCTGAGGCCGTGATCATTGAGCGCCGCCGACAGCAGGCTGTCGAACGCGGTGCGCAACGCGGGTCCGGCCGGTGCCCCCCAACCGGAAGAGTCGGCATGGTAGAACTGCACCGGGACGACGGCCACCCTGGTGCCGGCGAATGGAGCCAGCGGCGCCGCCTGCTGGGCAGTGAGGGCCGGGACGGAAAGCACGAGGAGAAGCAGGAGTCGTCGGAGCATTGTGGTCCGTGATGGTGGTCCTTAGTGAATGTAGACGTTGCACCACCCCCTGCGCGACGCCCATCTTCTTCCGTTGCCTCAACCGGGCCCGCCATGCCACGCTGGACTTCTGCGCTCGTCTGGACCGCCATCGCCCTCGCCGGGGCCGGCGCCTTGGGGTACATGGCGCTCTCCCGCGGCGAAGGCATCAACGCCGCCTGGCTGCTGACGGCGGCGGTCTGCACGTACCTCGTGGGATATCGCTTCTACA
>Ga0209014_10000333_pt1 | contig 27545 bp, 27 predicted proteins | sample BarGraNGADG00212_FD_184491 | JGI IMG/M metagenome (GOLD analysis project Ga0209014, IMG submission 184491) | Arctic peat soil microbial communities from Barrow, Alaska - Barrow Graham LP Ref core NGADG0002-212 (SPAdes) (version 2) | ecosystem: Environmental > Terrestrial > Soil > Wetlands >...
CGCCACAAAGCCCTCTGCACAGGGCACGCGCACGCGCGCATCGGCAAACGAGTCAACGAAACCAGCTACGCGCGCATCTTGACATGATTCACCGGGGCCACGCCCCCGGGCGGCCTCGTTTACCGGCCCGCGGTCCCGGCGAGCAGTTGCTCGCCGCCTCCGGCGGACGCCGGCTCCGAGGAGTCTCGGTCGTGGGCGTGCTCAGAAAGGGTGCCTCGCGCAGTCCGGGACGTCAAGCATCTGCGGTCTCGCGCGCGGCGTTTGCCGGGATCGGCCTTCGGCGGGTCACCTGATATCGGATATCAGCCACGCGTTGCCGACCCGGTCCAGCGTCGCTTCGACGTTCAGGATGTCCAGCCGAGGGGTGCCTTTGGCAGTGCTCGAGTTCGTCACCGACTGCTGGCCGTAGATCAGCACGACCCACTGCTTGCCGTCCGGGCTGACGTGTTCGATGCCCGCTTTCGCGACCTGGAACGTCTGCACGGTCTTCGACTGGGGCGCCAGGGTCTTGACCGTGGTCTCCATGGCGCGCGTGTAGTTGGTCTTGAAGGCCCCGGTGGTGCAGGCCTGACCGGCTTGCTCGGATGCGGGCAGCGCGCGGTAGTCGTAGGACACGATCGCTGCCGCGCAGGTCTTGGCCGCGGCGAGCACCTGAGTCCGGGTCGCGGCGGTGCTCGAGCCGATCCGCTTGCCCCACCAGACGCCGTGGCTCTGGATCACGCCGAAGCTCAGCAGGACGAGGACCGCCACGGCCAGGACGATGGTCGGCACGGGGCGGAGCACCTCCCGCCGGCCCGCCAAGCGCCCGGCCAGGGACGGACCCGGTCGCCGTTGGCCGGCAACCTCGGTGTCGACGGAAGAGGCTCGCCGCGCAGCGGAGACCCGAGTGGATGTGGGCTGCTCGTCGGCACCGGCGGCCGACGGGCCGGGCATCGGCCGTCCGCCGATCCGGCGGGCTCGGCTTGCGGCCATCGCGGCCGCGGAGGGTTGCCGGGAGGCCGGCGAGGCGCTCTGGGCATCCGCGGCACGCTCAGGCGTGTCAGATGAGCCCGGCGGCTGTTCGTGGCCGGGTGCCGTGGGATCTTCGATGTCGCTCATATCAGTCCCACGCTCTGCAGGTCGCTGGCCAGCCACTTGCCCTTGACCTTGGTCATCGTCAGTTCGAACCGCGCCGTCGAGGTCAGCGTGCGTTGACCGCCGTCGGGAAGCTTGTAGCCGTCGGCTGAGACGAGGATGAGCGAGTTGTTGCCGCTGATCTCCTCGAACGCCGACTGGGTCACCGAACCGCTCAGATCGAACTTGCCCTGCGTGATCTGGCCGAGAATCGTGGCCTTCTTGCTCTGCAGGTCGCTCAGAAGGGCCCCGGTGGCGCCGGCCAACGTCCTGGCGTAGTCGGCGTCGAAGCTCTTGCGGGCGTAGGTGAGCAGGTTGACGACCTCCTTCGTTCCGGTGTCGAGCGCCTGCTGCTCGGAGGAGGTCAGCCCTTTCGGCTTGGTCTGGAGGTCGTGCCGCTGCGGTTCGACGACGGCGAACACGACGACGACGAGCGTGGCTGCGACCGCCGCGAGGACGGCCGAAGACAGCCAGTATGCGCGTCCCGGCGGGCGCGTCTGAGTCATGCTCTCCCCAGTTCGTCGTGATCAGCGTGGCGTGGCGGCGCCGACCGGCAACGCCACGACGACGGCCCGGCGGGCGCACCCGGGTCGGCGAGACTTCGCAGATGCTTCAGCTCAGTGGAGCCCGTCGGTCAGCATCGCGATCCAGGCTTGATCGCCGAGGATCGATGCGGTCCCGTTCGTCGATCCCACTCTGACAGTGTTTTCTGTGGTCACGCGAGGATAGGCCACTCCGCCGCCGGCCGTGCTGATCGGATCGCCGCCCGGGGCGTTCTGGGCACCGCGAACGTTGACTCCACTGCTCGCCGGCGCGGTACAGCGCGCCGCCGTGTTCGGCGCCTTCGGAGACAGGTCGGTCGGCGGGCGCACCTGGGTGGCGTCATACCCCTCACGCTGGGCGTCTGTCGAGCCGCAGTCGCGTGGCACTCCGGTGTTGAGGACGAAGCCCAGTGCACCGACGCCGTTGGTGTGCAGGACCGTGAAGGTGCCCGCGGCCAGCGCCGGGTACAGCTCGAACAGCTCCTCGATGCCGTCGATGTGGCGCACGAGCAGCTGACCGGTGGTCGCGAGGTTCGCGAACACCACACCGAGGTCGGTCTGGTTGTTCAGGACGAAGCTCCGGATCACGTCCAGATCGCTCGGACCGTTGTCGAGCAGGCTTCGGATATCCGAGTCGCTGGACTTGAGCTGCTGGCTGAGCAGGTTCAGGCTGTGCGCCCAGCTGGCGATCGCCGACGATTCGGTCAGCTGGGTCTGCAAGACACCGTTGGACGCCTTGATCAGAGCGAGCGTGTCGGGCAGGTTCTGTTGCGCGGCGGCCAGCAGGTCGTGTGAGGAGTCGAGCAGCGAACCCAGCGCCGGACCTTGGTTGTTGAACGAGTTGCCGAGCTCTGTCACCGCGATCTGCAGCTTGCTCGTGTCGACGGAGTTCACCAGGTTGTCGAGGTTGGTGAGCAGCACCTGGGTCGCCACCGGGAGCTTGTTCCGGTTCATCGGGATGACCTGGCCGCCGGTGAGGAATGGCCCGTCACCGTTGGGTGGGATGAGGTTCACGTACTGCTCGCCGATCACCGAGCGGTTGCTGACCATTGCCACGGCGCTCATCGGGATCTTGGTCTTCTTGCAGTCGTTCAGCACGAGCTTGACGCGCACCCCGTTGTCGATGAGGTCGAGCTTGCCGACCTTGCCGACCGTGACGCCGCGGTAAGTGACCTCGGCGTCGGTGAAGATGCCTCCGGAGTCGGGGAAGTCCGCCGAGACGGTGCAACCGCTGTTGAACAGGCCCCGAGTGATGCCGACGTACTCGGCGCCGACGTAGGACACCCCAATGAGGGTGATGATCACGAACAGGGCCAACTGGATCTTGGTCGAGCGTCTCAACATCGCCGGATCACCCACCCGATCCGGGGATCGTCGGCAACGGCTGGACCGTGGCGCTGTTCGTCGCGGTCGCTCCGCTGCCGGTCAGTTTGGTCGTCGACGCCGTCTTCGGCGCCAGCGCGCCCGACACGCCGCACAGTGCCGTGCTCAGGCCGCACAGGTTGTTGCTGAGGTTGAGGTCGAGGATCAGCCCGAGGTTGGCGTAGTCGCTCTTGATGAAGTTCGTCGTCTTGTCGAGCGGGAACGGGAACGTGAGCATGAACTTCAGCGCGTTCGGCAGGTCGGAGCCGGCGGCGGTGAGGTGCTCGAGCACCGGCGACAGCTCCTGCAACGACGAGGTCAGGTTCGTGGTCGTCGCGGTGATGACGTTCGAAGCCGTGGCGCCGAGATGGCTGAGGCTCTGCAGCAAGGTCGTCAGCTTGCTGCGTTCGTCCTTCAAGATCTTCAACGCGGCGGGGAACGTGTCGAGCGTGTTGATGATCGTCTGCTTCTGCCGGTTCAACGTCGCCGCGAGCTTGTCGATGTTCACAAGTGCGGTGGTGATCTCGTCCTTCTGCTTGTCCAGACTGCCGACGAAGCCGTTCAGCTGGCTGAGCAGATCGCGGACCGAAGCTTCGTTGCCCTTGAGCGCCTTGTTCAGCTCGGTCGTGATGACCTGGATCTGCTGCAGTCCACCGCCGTTGAGCAGCAGCGAGAGCGCCCCGAGGACCTCTTCGACCTCGGGCGCCGTATCGGTGCTGGTGGCCGGGATGTTCGATCCGTTCTTCAGCGTGCCCTGCGGTTGTTCGAGCGGCTGCTCGAGGTCGACGTACTTCTCACCGAGCAACGAGGTCATCTTGACGGCGGCGCGTGCGTTGGCGGGCAGGTGGACGCTTCCGTTCACCTGAAGCTTCACCTTGGCGTACCACCCGTCCAGGGTGATCGACTGCACCTTGCCCACGGCGACGTCGTTCACCTTGACGCTGGACTGCGGCACGAGGTCAAGGACGTTCCTGAACTCGACGGTGATCGAATAGGGATGGCCACCCACGTCGGCGCCCCCTGGCAGGTTTGCGGCGTACAGCCCGTGGAACCCGCAGCCGGTGAGCCCGACCGTGGCGGCAGCGAGCGCGACGGCAAGCGTCTTGGCGCGCGTCATCAGCCACCCACCCCCGGGATCGTGGGCAGTCCGAGCAGTCCCGTCAGCAAGGACGGCAGTGTGGGAAGCGGGCCGACCTTGCCACACGCCGCGACGATCTGCGACGTCAGCGGTCCGAGCACGTTGCCGACGACCTTGCTGAGACCGCCGACGGCGTCGTCCAACGCGGCACAGATGTTGGCCGCCGACAGCGAGGTCACGTCGTTGAGGTTGCTGCGCGTTCCCAGCGTCCCGGTGGACTCCTGATTGGCGTGGGTCAGGTTTGCCAGCGCGACCGGCCCGACGGCCAGGACCTCGCTGAGCGCGCCTTGGTCCTTCACCAGGATGTTGGTCAGAGTCTCGAGCCCGAGCACATCGGTGTGCAGCTTGCCGGCGTTGGCCTGGACGAAGCCGGCGACCTGGTGCAGCGCGGTCGTGAGGTTGTGCAGGGCCAAGCCCAGGTCGCCGCGCTCGTCCGCGAGGTCACCGGCCACCTGTGCGAGCAGGTTGTTGAAGGTACGAACCTGAGCATCGCTCTGCGACAACGCGTCGGTGAAGACCCGCAGGTTGCTGACCGTCCCGAACAGATCTTCGCGGCCGTTGGCCAGCGTCGCGGCCGCGTCGGACAGGTTCTTGATGCTCGCCGCGAAGGCCTTGCCGTTGCCGTTCAGGTTCGCTGCCGTGACGTTGACGAGGGTCGACAGCGCGCCGTTCTTGTTCGCGCCGTTCGGGCCGAGGGCGACGGACAGCTGGTTCAGCGCGCCGTAGATGTCGTCCAACTCGGCCGGCGACGCCGTTCGGTTCAGCGGGATGTTGGCGCCGCCGGCCATGACGGGTCCGCCGCTGTACGCGGGGCCGAGCTGGACGTATCGATCGCTCACCAGCGAGTTGGCGACGAGGTAGGCCTGCGCGCCGGCCGGCAGCTTGTACTTGGAGCCGTAGGTCATGTCGACGAGCACCGAGTCGCCCATCGGCTTCACCTTGGTGACCGTGCCGACCTGGATGCCCAGCACCTTCACCGGCGTGCCTGGGTAGACGCCCACGCCGGATGCGAAGTTGGCGGTGACCTTCTTGTCGGAGGCGCCGGTCAGCGTGTAGACCGCCACGACAGCGACCACCGCCAGCACGAGCGTGGCCACGAGCACGCGGATCATGTTCTTCGAGAGCTTGATCATTGCTTCGGACACCCCCCGGTCTGGGTCGGGAGGTTGATCACGCTGAAGACACCCAACGGAGTCAGGTTGCAGATGTAGTTGTCGAACCACCTGCCGTTGCCGAGCGCGTTGGTGAACAGCCGATAGAACGGTGCGAGCAGTTGCAGGCCGCGATCGAGGTTGTCCTGGTTGGTCTGCAGCAGGTTGAGCACACCCTCCAGGTTGGTGAGCATCGGGCCGATGGTGTTCTGGTTGTCCGTCACCAGGCCCTCGAGCTGTACGGACATCGCCGTCGTGTTCACCAACAACGAGTGGATGGCGTCGCGACGGGCGTTGAGCTCGTCCAGCAGCAACGAGCCGTCGCTCAGCAGCTGTTGCACCTGCTGGTCGCGACCGGCCAGGACCCCGGTGACGGCCTTCGCCTTGGCCAGCAGCGTGCGCAGTTCGGTGTCACGCGAGGAGATCGTGTTCGACAGTCGGGACAGGCCGTCGAGCACCGGCTTGACCGACGTCGGCGTTCCCGCGAAGTCCTCCGAGAGCACGCCGAACGCCTTCGCCAACTGGTTGGTGTCGATGGCGTCGACGGTCTGCGTGAGCTCAGTGAACGCAGGGTAGATGTCGAAGGGCGACGCCGTCCGGGCCTGCGGGATGCGCTGATGGGGATCCTGCTTCTTGGTGCCGATCGAGTCGATCGAGATGTACTTGGAGCCGAGCAGGGTCTTGAGCTTGATCGACACCGTGCTCTGGTCGCCGACGAACGCGTTCTTAACCCGGAACTTGACCTGGACCTGGTCGCCGTCGAGAGCGGTCGACGTAACGACGCCGACCTTGACGCCGGCGATCCTCACCTCGTCGTTCGGGCCGAGGCCGGCGTCCTCGCTGAACATCGCGGTGTAGGTCGTGCCGCCGCCGATGATCGGCAGTTTCGAGGCGTTGAACGCGGCCCAGAGCAGAACCGCGATGAGCACGAGACCGATCGCACCGATCGTCACCGGATTGCGTGCGCTGAACGGCTTGCCGCCGACGTTCGTACGGCGCGTCTTGACCGGGCCGGTCGGCTCCGCCTGCGGGCGTTGCTCCTGCATCGGCACCAGCGGCGCGTCATCGAAGAAGCTCGTTCCGTCGCTCATCACTGACACCTGGCCTGGTTCGACTCGGTGAGCGGGATGTTGAGGACGACGTTTCCGGGCAGGGTGACCGTTCCCTTGACTGAGCAGAGGTAGAAGTTGAACCACGACCCGTAGCTACCGGTGCGGATCAGCGCGGCGACAGTGTTCGGCAGTTCGGTCAGCACCGTCTGCAGGGTCGACTTGTTCTTGTCGAGATTCGCGGTGAGTGCGCTGACGTCGGTGATGTCCTTCGCGAGTGGACCACGTATCTTGCCGAGCAGCGCGGCCGTCGACGTCGTGAGGGTGTTGACACCGTCGATCGCGTCGCCGATCGTGTTGCGGTCCTGCGACAGTCCGCTGATGAACCCCTGCAGCTGCGAGATCAGATCCGACAGCTGCGTGTCACGATCACCGACCGCGGTAAGCACGGACGCGAGGTTGTCGACGACGTCTCCGATCACCTGATCCTTGTTGGCGATCGCGTTGGTGAGGTCCGCCAGGTTCGTCAGAAGCAGGTCCAGGCTGCCGCCTTCGCCCTGCAGAGTCTGGATGATCTCGCTCGACAGGTTGTTGATCTGCGTCGCGTTCAGGCCCTGGAACAGCGGCTGGAATCCGTTGAACAGCGCCGTCAGGTCGAGCGCCGGGAACGTCTGCGTGTCCGGGATGGTGCCGTTGTTCTGAAGCAGGTCGTTCGGATCACCTGGACCCTGCTCGATGTCGAGGTATCGCTGGCCCACGAGGTTGCGGTAACGCAGGAACGCCTCGCTGGACTTCGGCAACGGACGCGACTTGATCACGTCGAACGCGATCTGCGCCCGATTGTGATTCACGATCTTGATGCTCTTGATCGTCCCGACGCGCACGCCCGAGATACGGACGTCGTCGCCCACCGACAGGCCCGCGACATCCTTGAAGATCGCCTTGTAGCTGTGGGTCGAGCCGTAGGCCGTGTTCGCGATCGTCGCCGCCAGGACGTAGGTCGCGAACGTCGTCACGATGAGGAACACGATCAGTTTGATGAGCGGCGAGAGCAGTCCTCTCATTTCACGCTCACCTCCGACCCACGAAGCGCCGGTGCCGCGAGCATGGTCGCGATGGGCGGAACCTGGTCGGGTGTCGTTCCGTAGCTCGAGGCGATCAGGGTGTTGACGAGCGCGTTCTCGGCGGGTGACCCGATCGCCTGTTGGTCGAACCCGCTCACCGCGGCGTTCTGTGAGCACGCGTCGGCCGTCAGGGCAGCACCGTCATTGACGCATCGGAAGTTGGCCGGAATCTTGAACGGGACCTGCGGGTTGGGCATGCCGAAGCAGTTTGGCCCGAGACCGGTGATGTACTTGACCGAGTCGGACGTCGTGTACCCGCCGAGCTTCGGCGGCGAGTTGTAGACCTGTGCGCTCAGCTGGATCTGGTCGTGGACGATGCCCTTCTCGGCGCGGGCGTTCAGGGTTACGAGGGCGCTCAACATGCAGCTGTACTCAGGCGTGTACGCGTTCAGCAGGCCGTAGACCCGGTTGCTGGTGTCGACGATCGTGATGAGTCGCTGTTCGTTGTTGGCCAGGAAGCTGTCGATGACCCCCGACGTGCTGCTGGCCGTGGTCAGGATCGTGTCGAAGGCGGCCTGCTTCTCGATCAGCGTCTTGGCCGACACCTGGAAGTTGTTCAACATGGCGATGAGATCCGGCGCATCGGTGTTGAGGTTCACCGCGACCTTGCCGAGGTTCGAGAGATCGTCCACCAACTGCTTCGTGTAGCTGACGCCCGGGCTCACGTCGGCGTTCAGCGACTTCAGGTAGTTGTCGAACTGCACCAGGGTCTGTCCGAGCTCCTGGCCACGACCCTTCAGCGCATCGGCCATCGCCGTCAGCGTGGCGTTCAGCTCGGCCGGTCGCACCGCTTGTAGCAGGGGCAGCAGGTCGCCGAACACCTTCTCGGACTCAAGCGCCACCGCCGAACGGTCCTGCGAGATCGTGGCTCCAGCCTTGATCGGAGGACCCGGCTGCGCGGGCAGCTGGAGCGAGACGTACTGCTCGCCGAAGAGCGTCTTCGGCAGGATCTGGGCGGACACGTTGTCGGGAATGAGCTTCCTGCGCGAGGGATCGATCGCCAGCGTGATCACGGCACCGTCGCCGGCGGACTTCACCTTTCGCACGGAGCCGACGATGATGCCCCGCACTTTGACGTCGGACTCGGTCAGCAACTGGTTACCCGTGTGGTCGGTCCTCAGCGTCACCGTCACGACGCTGGTGAAGGCCTTGTTGTACACCGCGATCGACAGCGCGATGAGGCCGCAGATGACGACGATGTAGCCGAGGCCGAGCAGCCTGCGTCGGGCGATCGTGCCGAAGCTCTCTCGTGCCATCCTGCTAGCCCGCCAACCTGACGCTGACGTTCGAGCCCCAGATGGCCAAGGACAGGAACAGATCGAAGACGTTGATGGCGACGATCGTGGTGCGCACCGCGCGGCCCACCGCGATGCCGACTCCTGCCGGGCCACCCTTGGCGGTGTAGCCGTAGTAGCAGTGCGTCAACACGATCACGACGGAGAACACCAGGACCTTGAAGAACGACCACACGACGTCGCCGGGCGGCAGGAAGAGGTGGAAGTAGTGCGAGTACGACCCCGGCGAGGCGTGGTCGTAGTCGACGACGATCAGGTAGGTGGCCAGGTAGGACGACAGCAGCCCGATGACGTACAGCGGGATGACGGCGACGAATCCGGCGATGATTCGCGTCGTCACGAGGAACGGGATGCTCGGAACGGCCATGACCTCGAGCGCGTCGATCTCTTCGCTGATCCGCATGGCGCCCAGCTGAGCGGTGAAGCCACAGCCGACTGTGGCCGACAGGGCCAAGCCCGCGACGAGTGGTGCGATCTCACGGGTGTTGAAGAACGCCGAGATGAATCCGCTGATCGGTCCGAGGCCGAGCTGGTTCAGCGCCGCGTAGCCCTGCAAGCCGACTTCGGTGCCAGTGAAGAAGGACATGAACGCGATGACGCCGACGGTGCCGCCGATGACAGCGAGTGCGCCGCTGCCGAACGCGACCTCCGACAGCAGGCGCAGCGTCTCTTTCTTGTAGCGAAGCAAGGTTCGTGGCGTCCACGCCAAGGCTTTCGCGTAGAACGCCAGCTGCTCGCCGAGGTCGTCGAGCACCCCCAGGGGTGCGTTGACCACCCGGCGCGCGCTGGCGACGAGGTCCGTCGCCACTATGACCCCTTCGCCGGGACGACCTGGAAGTACACGGCCGTGATGACGAAGTTGACGAAGAACAGCAGCAAGAAGGTGATGACCACCGACTGGTTCACGGCGTCACCGACACCCTTTGGCCCGCCGCCCGCGTTGAGGCCCTTGTAGGACGCCACGACCGCCGCGATGATGCCGAATATCAGCGCTTTCAGCTCGCCTGCATACACGTCGGGAAGCTGCGCAAGGGCCGAGAAGCTGGCGAGGTAGGCACCGGGCGTTCCGCCCTGCAGCACGACGTTGAAGAAGTAGCCGCCGGCCACTCCGACCACGGAGACCAGGCCGTTGAGCGCGACCGCAACCAGGGTGCACGCGGCGACGCGGGGAACGACAAGGCGCTGGATCGGCGAGATGCCCAGCACCTCCATCGCGTCGATCTCGTCGCGGATCTTGCGGCTGCCGAGGTCTGCGCAGATCGCCGAGCCGCCTGCCCCGGCGATGAGCAGCGCGACGACGATCGGGCTGGCCTCGCGAACGATGGCCAGCACACTCGCCGCACCCGTGAACGACTGAGCGCCGACCTGTCGCGCCAAGCTGCCGATCTGCAGTGCGATGACCGCGCCGAACGGGATCGATACCAGCGCCGTCGGGATGATCGTGACGCTGGCGACGAACCACGCCTGCTGGATGAACTCGCGGAACTGGAACGGGCGCCGGAACATCAACCGCCCGACGTCCAGGAACAGCGCGAACAGGCGACCGGCCTGCGCAACGCCGGCGGTTGGGGAAAGGCTAGCCATCAGACCTGCCCGAGGCGAAAGTTCTGCGTGTCGTCCTCGCGTAGGGCATAGCTCGGCTCGGGCACGCGGAATGAAGCTACGCGGGCGGCCTCCTCGTCGCGGTGTTCCTGGTCGAGGACTTCGAGGACGGCTTGCTGGGCTTCCGGGGGCAGGGTGTGCAGCATCTGCATCACCCGGGCCTGGCGCCGGGCCACGGCCTTGCGCTCGGGCAGACCCGGAGACGGCTGGATCTGCGGCGGCACCGCACCACCCCCGGCACCACCCTTCGGACCAGCCAGCGGGTGCGGCGCCGGCGCACCGTCGAGCGAGGCCAACTCAGCCGCGACCAGACCCGCGTCCTTCTCCTCCGACATCCCGATCGGACCCTCTTTACGACCGTTCAGGAACTGCTTGACCACCGGCTCCTCACTGGTCAACAACACCTCCCGCGGGCCGAACATCACCAACTCCCGCCGAAACAACATCCCCACGTTGTCCGGCACCGTCCGCGCCAGACCGATGTCATGCGTCACGATCAGAAACGTCGAGTCCGTCTGCGCATTCAGATCCACGATCAACTGGTTCAAATACGCCACCCGCACCGGATCCAACCCCGAGTCCGGCTCGTCGAACAACACGATCTCCGGCTCCAACACCAACGCCCGCGCCAACCCCGCACGCTTACGCATACCACCCGAGATCTCCCCCGGCAGCTTCTTCTCCGTCCCCGACAACCCCACCATCTCGAGCTTCTCGGTCACGATGTCCTTGATCTCACGCTCACCCTTACGCGTGTGCTCCCGCAACGGGAACGCGATGTTGTCGAACAGGTTCATCGACCCGAACAACGCACCATCCTGAAACAACACCCCGAACAACTTGCGCGTCTCATACAGCTTCGCCTCACTACACCGCGCCACATCCACATCACGGATGATGATCGAACCCTTGTCCGGCTTCAACAACCCGATCAACGACTTCAAAAACACCGACTTACCCGTACCCGACGGCCCCAACAACACCGAAATCTCACCCGGCGGCAACGTCAACGACACGTCACCCCAGATCATCTGCCTACCGAAAGACTTCGTCAGATCGTGGACAGCAACCTCAACACCCACGAGACGACCCCTTCCGAAATCTCTGCACGGTCCCAGCTGCCGTGTACGGCCAACCCCGTGCCCGATTTAACGACACCGCTACCGGCAAGTAACGCGTCGGTGCATAGAGTGGCACATTCTCGCCGATCGCGCCTGGCCCCCTATGGACGAATCCCTCAGGTACCTGTGACAATGCGCGGGCCTGAGCACCGGCCATGACCGAGCGTTGCGGCTGCTGGATGGGTACGCTCGCGTGGCGCAAGCAATCGCGGTCCGACGGCGCCGGATAACACCAGCGAGGAGCCCATGATGAGTGAGGCCGACGAGCGACTGCGCAAGCTGCTCGGCGCTGACCCACCGGAGTCGGTGACGGCGCTGGACGACGCGGCGCGGTCAGATCTCGCGGATGTGATAGCCGAGGCGCGGCACCACCAGGCCAGGGGGCTGCAGGCGGCGTTCGAGGCTACCTTGAAGCATGTGCCGTTCCCGGTACGCGGGATCGTCAAGAAGGTGCTGGGCCAATGAGCGGCAAGATGCGTAGCAAGCCGGCCGAGCCGACGTCTGCGGCCACGGCCGAGATCCGCAAGCTCGCGCATGCGCTCGGGCTACCGACGCAGCGACTGGCTCCGCTCAGCTCGCTGCCGCCCGAGGACCTGCGCGTCCTGCGGACTCAGATAGCCGAGGCGCTGTTTCAAGCCGACAGACACCACTTCGCCCGGGTGGCGGCGCTGTCGAAGGCGGTCCCGGTGGCGATGGCCGCCAAACTGACCGAGCACGTCTTCCCGCCGCTGCTCGCGGCCCGCACCGCCGAACTCATCGACCCGCACCGCGCCGTCGAGCTGGTCGCGCGGCTCTCGGACGGTTACCTGGCCGACGTGTCGGCGGCCATGCACCCCGAGCGCGCGCCACACGTCCTCGCCGGCATTCCGGCGGAGCGGATCGCCAAGGTCGGTGCCGAGCTGGCCCGGCGCGGCGAGTGGGTCGTCATCGCGGGCTTCTTGGCCCACGTTTCACCCGAGGCCCTGAACGCGACGGTGGACCTGCTCACCGGAGAGCAACTGCTTCGCGTGGGTTTCGTCCTGGACGACAAGGATCGCCTGGATGAGGTGTCGGCCATGCTCAGCGATTGGCAACTTGACCAGATGATCTCCTCGGCGCATGACCAGGCGCTGTGGACCGAGCTCGATGATCTGCTCACTCACCTGACCGACGAGCGGGTGGCTCGGCTGTCCCAGCGCTTCGCCGTCGCCGAGCCGCAGGTGCGGGCAGCCGCCGACAAGGCAGTGGGCGAGGGCGTCCTCAGCGCGCGCACCGTCAAGTTGCTGACGAGCGCAGCCTGACGATCGCCGCCCCGCACCGGCGGCGGTTGCGCACGACAAGGGCGACTCGCGTAGGCGAGCCGCCCTTGTCGGTAGTGCTGAGTTACTTGACGGTGACCGTGGCGCCGGCGGCCTCGAGGGCCTCCTTCGCCTTGGCGGCCGCTTCCTTGTTGACCTTCTCGAGGACCGTCTTCGGAGCGCCGTCCACGAGGTCCTTGGCCTCCTTCAGGCCGAGGCTCGTGAGCGTGCGCACCTCCTTGATGACCTGGATCTTCTTGTCGCCAGCGGCCTCGAGCACGACGTCGAACTCGTCCTGCTCTTCCGCTGCCTCGGCCGGCGCGGCGCCGCCCGGACCGGCAGGTGCCGCGAGGGCAACCGGTGCCGCGGCGGTGACGTCGAAGGTGTCTTCGAACTGCTTCACGAAGTCGCTGAGCTCGAGGAGAGTCATCTCCTTGAATACGTCGAGCAGCTCGTCAGTGCTGAGCTTCGCCATGATGGCGTCCTTTCTTTCTCGCCGGATGAGCCGGCTATCGGGTGGGGTACTACTCCGCCGGCTCGGCGGGAGTTTCGGTGTCGGCTGACGGCTCGTCGGCGGTCTCGGCCGCCTCGGTTGCTTCGGCCGTCACGGCGGGAGCGTCGGATGATTCGGCTTCGGCGGGTGCTTCGACCGGTTCCGCCGCGACCGCAGTGGCCTCGGCGGGTTGAGCAGCGCCGGCCTCGGCCGACTGCTTGTCTTCGAGAGCCTTGGCGAGTCGGGCCATCTGTGCCAGCGGTGCCTGGAACAGGCCAGCCGCACGTGTGGGCAGTGCCTTGAGGGCTCCGGCCAGCTTGGCCAGCAGCACCTCTCGGGACTCGAGATCGGCGATTCGGCCGATCTCGGCGGCCGACAGGGTCTTGCCGTCGAGGATGCCGCCCTTGATGACGAGCAGCGGGTTGGCTCGCGCGAAGTCGCGCAGGCCCTTGGCTGCCTCGACCGGGTCGCCGCTGACGAATGCGATGGCGGTAGGGCCGACGAGCAGGCTGTCATCGATCGCGACCCCGGCGTTGGCGGCCGCGCGCTTGGTGAGCGTGTTCTTGACTACCGCGTACGTGGTGTCGCGTCCCAGAGCACGCCGAAGCTGCGTGACCTGCTTGACCGACAGGCCGCGGTACTCGGTGATGACGGCGGCCGAGGATCTGGTGAAGTGCTCGGTGATCTCGGCGACCGCACTGATCTTCTCGGTGTTGGGCATGTGCTTCCTCCTCTCGTTGGTGTCGGGCTGGATCGTTCGACACCTCTGAGACGAGAAACGCCCCGGCGCAGAGCGCACGGGGCGGCAGCTGACAATCGCCGAACCGTCCATCCTGCGCGGGCCGCTCCGTCGCTGCGGAGGCGTTCGATCGCGTGCGCGCACGCGATGACCAGCGGTCTTCGGTTGGATCAGGTCCTACGGTACGCGACGGGTTCGCGAGGCTCCAAATCCGGGCGGCTGCCACGAGGCGCCGAAGCATACGAACGGCGCTATCGCATCGGACGCGCTCATCGCGTCAGCCAGCGCGGCGGCAGAGTCCTGACCGTGCGACAGTCGCCGGTGGTAGTCGATCATGGTCTCGGCCGCCACGTCGTCGCCCACCCGAGCGACTCCGGCGATGACGCTTCGGGTGCCGAGCCTGAGCAACACGCTCGTGAGCCCCAACGCCTCATCCCCAGGCCGCACCGTCGCAAGTCCCAACTCGCACGCGGACAGGATCACGTGTTCAGGCGTGCGGGCCGATTGGTCCAGTTCGTGGGCGAACATGACGCCGTCGGCAAGGCGCAGTGAGGAGAACATCGCGTTCTCGGTCTGATGTAGCCCATGCGCGGCCACGTGCGCGATGCTCGCCCTCCCGAGCGCGGCGGCCAGCGCACCCCGGCTCGCCGCGGTGCCGGAGGCGGCGGTCCCGGATCCCCACACCTCCATGATCCGGGCGACCTCGTGATCGGCCCGGTCGAGGTCCGGCCCGGCGAGGCCGAACACCGAACGGCGGCGCGCACGCGTGCCTGGAGCCGCCGCCGCCAGCCACGACGTAGCCGAGGACGCCACTACGACCGGCACACCACGCAATGACGGCAATGCGTTCCACGGCAACTGCCCGAGGATGCCCGTCGAGATGATGACGAGTCGCCGAGTGCCCCCGCCCAGCGGCGCACCGAGCACGCCGTCGAGCAGCTCGAGCGATCTGCGCAGCGAGCGGCGGACCGCCTCCGACAACGGTCCGGGCAGCCGCGACTGCGCCAGAACGTCCAGATCTGCTCTCGTTCTGCGGACCTGCTCGTTGATCGCGTCGGCGGGGCCTAACGCCCGCAGTCGCACTCCATCGGGTCCGACGAGGACGCAGCTCAGTTCCCCGCCGGCTTCGACGAACACCGCCATCGTCGAATCGGCCTTCTCGACGGCAGCGCGAATCTCGTCGAGTCCCACGATCGGACGAGCCGCGCCACCACCGGATACCGACCAGCCGCGAGCTGAGATCGCCGCCTCCAGCTCGCGCCGACGGCGCAGGAGCCGAGCCGACCCTTCCCGGTCCTGGGCGGCCGATCGCAGCAGGTCAACCGTCTGCCTCAGTTCGGCCAGCAGATCGGCGGCCTGCGGGTCTCGGGGAGGTCGCACGACAGCCAGGCGGGTCGACACCGCCCGCGCCTGTTCGGCGACCGTGAACACCGCGCTTGCCGCACCGGTCTCGAGCGCCAGCGACAGGCCCAGTTCGGCCAGCCGCCGACCATGGATCGCGGCCGCCGTCTGCAGGTCGATACTCCCGAAACTCCCCTGGTAGGCGGCGAGCTCTTCCAGGCCGAGCCGAACCTTTCGACTGGCCGAACGACGGGTTCGGCTGCCAGCATCCGTCCGAGCCTCGATGTAGCGCTGGTGCAAGCGCGCCGTGATCGGGTCGCCCCGGCTGACTGAGCCGATGCCTGCGAGCAGCTCGCGCGCGGCGGCGGTGTCACCGAAGGAGAGGCACGCCTCCGCGGCGATCAGGCACGCGGTTCTGGCTTGTGCCCGCAACCCTTCGGCGTCGAGTTCGGATCTGAGTCGACGCGCGGGTGCAACCAGTCGCCGCCCGGGCCGCCCTGCTGCCAGGTCGGCCTGCAGCAGCACGAGTTCGGCGGTGCGCCGCCACGCATCGCTGCCACGGCGGCGGAATCTGTCGCGCGCCCGACCCGCGAAGCGCCGAGCCGAGGCCACATCGCCGCCGATCAACGCACATCGCGCTCTTTCGAGTTCGGTCTCGGCGAGGTCCTGCGCAAGCCGATCCCTGCGAAGAATCTCCGCGGCCTCGGACAACACGTCGTCCGCTTCGCGGATCAGTCCCGCCTCGACCAGCACGCGAGCCCGATCCAGCAGAGCCACGCCATTGAGCCCTGTCCCCAAGTCGGCGGCTTCGTCCATCGTGCGCAGGGCTCGCGGAAGGTCACCGCGCAGAAACTCGAGATAGCCCAGGTTGTGCAGCGACATGTACTGCAGCATCGGCAGCTCGCCGTCGCGTGCGACCATCGCGCAGCGTTCGAGATCCGCCGCGGCTGGACGAAGGTCGCCGAGCAGCATCGACACCGTCGCGCGGTTTAGCAGCACATTGGCCTGCTCGAGGGGCGCGGCGGTGTCGAAGTACGTCTCCGCCGTGTCGAACTCGTCGATCGCCGGGCCGAACCTACCGAAACGCGCCATCAGCACACCGCGTTGATTGTGCAGGGCCACGACGACCTGGGGATCGGGTTTTCGGTCGAGCAGCTCGGCGGCTTGGTCCAACCGCGCCAGTCCGACCTGCGAACCGCGTAGCTCCGACTCGACCTTGGCCAACGTGATCAGGATCTGCATCCGCAGCGTGATCGTCGCGACGCCGTCCACGTCGGCCGAGTCGACGGCGCGCAGCGCCGCGGTGAGCAGCCGCTCGGCGGCGGCGGGCCGCAGCGCCGTGCTCTCGGCCACGCCCCTGCGGTGCAGCTCGCGCGCAGCGGCTAGGCCATCAACAACGTCCGCCGGCTCCAGCACGCAGACAGCGTGTCAGTCGTTGCCATCACAACTCAATCGAGGGCGTGATCACCGGAGGCAGGCTCGCAGAGCCCGGTCGGCGAAGCACGAGTTGCGCAAGGCCCCGCGGGACGTCCTCGAACACGAATCGACCGTCCGCATCGGCGACCATGTGCTGTGACTCACCGACCAACCGCAGCTCGATCTCGACACCGCCGCCCGGCACGGCCCAGCCGTCGATGCGAGCCCGATCCGCGAGCGTCGGCGTGATCGTCACCATCGTGGTCAGGCTGGGGCTCGTGAACGTGACGGTCTGCGCCTCGGCGGCCTCTTCAGCGCGGACGCCGACAAGATCGGCCGAGCGCTGCAGCTCAGCGATCTCCGCATGCAAGGCGTCGAGCGTGATCCCGAAGTCGATGCGATCGACGAGGCCTGTCGGCACGGGGTCCAGCACGTCGTACATAGCCGCGACTCGGTGCAGGACGCGCACATCGTCGGCGTCGATCTGTCCGGCGGCCAGCTCGTCGAGACTCGGACGGCGAGATCGGGGGGTGCTCATCATCAGCTCTCCCATCCAGGGTCGTTGGTGAGTTGTTGGCGCAGCTTGGCCAGGCATCTGCCTCTGGTCGGTCCGATGCTTCCGACGGGCATGCCGAGCGACTCGGCGACTGCCGCGTAGTCAGGCCGATCCGCGAACGCGATCACCCGCAGCAGCGCCTGGCACCGTGCGGGTAGCTGGGCGATGTGTTGCCAGAGTCGGCCGTCGCCGTCGCTTCTCAGGACGAGGTCCTCCGGAGTACCGCTGGCCGGGGCCACGTGCTCGTCGGCGTCGAAGTCCGTCGGCTCGACGCGGTCTTCGCGCTTGACCACGCGCCACGCCTCTCGACGCGCGCTGACGATCAACCACTGCAGCACCGCCTGCGGCTCGACGATGGTCTCGGCGCTGCGAACGAGCGCCAGCCAGACGGTTTGGATGACGTCCTCGGCAGACTGGTGATCGAGGCGCTGCGCGCGGACCGTGTGCCACAAGATGGGTGTCAGCAGCACAACCAGCTCACCCATCTTTGCCTCGTCGCCGGCACGGAAGGCAACGAACAACGCCGCGGCCCGGGACGTCAGGGTCTCAGGAACTGGATCGGCACCGATCATGGCGCGATCCTGACCTGCGTGCTGACGGCGTGCCACCCGCGCGCGACGCTGCTGGGCTGGTCAATCAGATCCAGGGATCCACCTTGCCCATCGAGCATCGTCTGCGCGATCTCTGCCGCGAGTATCGGCGCGGCGAACGATGTGCCGCTCCAGGTGCCGAATCCGCCACCGAAGTCGTCGGGATCGATCGTCTCGCGCCATCCCTCGCCGGCCACCCAGGTACGAAGCGTCGGACCCGCCGCGGCGTTGAAGGTGACGGGGAACGTGCTGACGAGAGCGGCGCCGGGGCGATGACACGCGACCCACGGACCGGAGTTGCTGAACATCGCGACCGTCCCGTCCGGGTTGCGAGCGCCGACACTGATGAGCGGCACGCGGCGTGGGTCGGGCGCCGCGATCAGCCCACCTGGATAAGGGGTGAACGCCGCCGGGAACATCGGCCGCGCGGTCGAGTCGTTGCCCGCGGCGACCGTGACGGCAACGCCGCATTCGCTGAGCATCCGCAGCGGCACGAGGATCTGCGGATCGAAGCTCAGGTCGTCGGGATGTTCGTGGTAGTAGCCCAACGACAGGCAGACGACGTCGATGACGTTGCTCGAGTCGAGGGTGGCTTGGGCGATCGCCTGCCGCAGCGCAAGGCGGTTGAGCGTGCAGAGCAGATCGCCTTCGGACACCGCCCCGTCGCTCGGCATCACCCTGATTGCCAGGATGTCGGCATCGGGGCACGTCTGCCGGATCAACCCGGCGATGAAGGTGCCGTGACCGGAGTCGGAGTCCAGCAGCCCCGTCAGCGGGTCGACGACGACGCCCGTGCGCTCGGGATCGGTGGCCGGATCATGCAGGCCGATCGGCAGCCCGAGCACCGAGGCGTCTCGCCGGACGATGTTCGGTGGCAACCACGGATGCTCACCGGAGCCGGTGTCGAGGACGGCCACTACAGGACGCCGACACGGCATCTCGTGGTCCGGACGACGGTAGGGCTCCGGTCCGACCCAGGCGACGGGCGCCCGGCCACCCCAACCCGGCATGGCGTACTCCGCGACCGGGCTGCCGTTGATGAACGGGCTGCCGTTGATGAACGGGCTGCCGTTGATGAACGGACTGCCGTTGATGAACGGCGACGCGGTCATGAGGTGATCGAGAGCGACGTGCCGATGACCTTCGTGTTCGCGACCGATGAGGGCGCGGAAGGTCTGAAGTACCTGCCACGCGTCATGCGGCGCCGTTGGTTTGTCGCTGGCGGCAACGATGCGAACGCTCTTCGCGAACAGCGACGTCGCCTCGGTCATGCCGGCACCGCGCGCCAGTTCCGTCGTACGAACGTGCCTGTCGTCGTCCTCGATCGCAAAGCCGTGATGTCGGGCCGCCTGCTGGAGCGTGTCCTGCGTATCGCCGCGGGCGACCCCGCTGACGATGAGGCGGTCGGCGATGTACGCGGTCGAGTGGACCCGCGGCTGACCTGGGACCTGCGCCGCGGTCATGGGATCCAGGACCCGGGCGTTGAAACGCTCGAAGAGCTCGGGGGAGTACACGAGCACCGGCTCGGGCACGACGAAGGCGGCGTTGCGGGTGGGTCGCTCAGGTTTCGGGTCCGACTCGCTCATGGCCACCTTCAAGATCCAGTTGGGGTTCAGGACGGCATCCCCGGGTGGAGCGTAGGGGGGCGGGCCCACGCTCCACCAGCCATGCGCGCACTGCGTGGGTGTCGCACACAAAGAGACGCCGAGACGTTGCGTGATACCTGGGCAGCTGACGTATCACCACGTACCAGCGGACGCTCCTGACCTCCGACGACGGAGGTGAGCCATGGCGGCCGAACACGACACAGACCACTCACCCGTGCCGCCGCACGCCACCGTTCTGGCCGGGGGGCAGAACGGTGCCGAGTCGTCCACGTCGCACGGTGGCCCGGCGGGAAGCCTCGATGCCTCGCCGGGCTGGACGGCCGTGCCGACCGATCACCAGGGGTCGGCCGCGACGCACGACACCGCGGGTACACCCGCATCTGCACTCGAGGTCGCGGCCGATCCCTGGCCCGCCTGGGCCGGCCCACAGCTGCGGCACGCGGTCGAGTTGGCGGCGCGCGTGCGCGACCGCGGGCAACGCATCGCCCTGGCCCCTGAGCTGTACCGCACCTGGTTCAACCCCGTCGTCGCCCGCCCGGTCGAACCCGGCCGGTCGTGGCGGCCGCTGGTCGGCCTCTACCGCTCGGCGCACGCCGGCAGCTCGGCGCGGATCCTGACTGACGGCGTCGCCATGGTCGATCGGCACGACGTGATCGGACGCGACGGATGGTGGCGGACGTGGGGCGACGGTTGGCGCCCCACACATAGCCGCCAGCACTGCGTGCGCATCGTGATGACGCCCCTGCCGGATGCACTGCCCGAGTTTGTCAGCACCGTGACGACCGCGTTGATCGACGACCCTGCACCCTGGATGCTGGCCTGCGCGACCGACGTCCGCCGACTGCGACGCAGCGGCGGTGCCGTCCTGCACGTAGCCGATCCCGCGATCGTGACCGGCGCCCTCATCGAGTCACTGGCGCCCACGTTGCGCGCGACGCGGCCCCCGCTCTGCCTGCCGCTGGCACCCGGCCTCGGCCTGGCCGAATACCCGGACAACGGGATGAGCTTCGGCGAGCACCGCTGCCACCTGATCGCACTGGCGCTGCGCACCCGAGGCGCGCGCAGGGCACCACTGCAGGCCATCGCCGAGGTGTTCGCCTCGCACGGCATCGACCCACGCGCGCCGCACCTGTCGCCGCCCTGATCGTCGGCCCGAGTTCGCCCGGTGCGGCGGCGAGAAGGCCACGGGCCGGCAGCATCCGGGAGGGATGCGGCCGGCCCGTCGGTCTGACTGCCGTATGCGCGGTGCCGCCTCAGGCGGAGGCGTCCTCGAGGAGGTTTCGCGTGCGGTTGGCGTCGACCGGCACGCCCGGGCCCATCGTGGTGCTGAAGGTGACCTTGCGAACGTACTTGCCCTTGGCCGCCGACGGCTTGGCCCTCAGCACCTCGTCCAGCGCCGCCGCGTAGTTCTCGACGAGCTGTTCGGGCGTGAACGATGCCTTGCCGATCACCAGGTGCAGGTTGGACTGCTTGTCGATCCGGAAGCTGATCTTGCCGCCCTTGATGTCGGCGACTGCCTTTGCGACGTCCGGGGTCACGGTGCCCGTCTTCGGGTTCGGCATGAGGCCACGCGGACCCAGCACCCGGGCGATGCGACCCACCTTGGCCATCTGGTCGGGGGTGGCGATGGCGGCGTCGAAGTCGAGGAAGCCGCCGTTGATCTCGGCGATCAGGTCGTCGCTGCCCACGCGGTCAGCGCCGGCCGCACGAGCCTCCTCGGCCTTGTCGCCGGTGGCAAAGACGATGACGCGCGCGGTCTTTCCGGTGCCGTGCGGCAGGCTCACCGTGCCACGAACCATCTGGTCAGCCTTGCGAGGATCGACGCCGAGCCGCATCGCCACCTCGACCGTGCTGTCGAACTTGGTCGGGGACGCCTGCTTGGCGATGTTGGCCGCCTCGAGCGGCGAGTAGAACTTGTCGGCGTCGATGAGCTCGGCCGCCTTCTGGTATGCCTTGCTGCGCTTCATGTCGGTGCTCCATCTCCGGGCTAAGCCCGAGTCAGTGGTCAACGGGCGGCGACGTTTGCCGTCCTCCCACGCGTTCCTGTCCTGCTACCCCTGATCAACAGCGGACCTTGGCGGCCAGGGCGACCAGAATCCGCTGTTGATCACGGTAACGACGTCAGCCTTCGACGGTGATGCCCATCGACCGAGCAGTACCGGCGATGATCTTGGCCGCCTGGTCGACGTCGTTGGCGTTGAGGTCTTCCATCTTGGTCTCGGCGATCTCGCGAACCTGGGCCATCGACACCTTGGCGACCTTGGTCTTGTGCGGCTCGCCGCTGCCCTTCTCGACGCCGGCGGCCTTGAGCAGCAACCGTGCCGCGGGAGGGGTCTTCGTGACGAAGGTGAACGAGCGGTCCTCGTAGACCGAGATCTCGACCGGGACGACCTGCCCGCGTTGCGACTCGGTCGCGGCGTTGTACTGCTTGCAGAACTCCATGATGTTGACGCCGTGCTGACCGAGCGCCGGGCCGACGGGCGGCGCGGGGTTGGCAGCGCCCGCCTGGATCTGCAGCTTGATGATCGCGGCGAGCTTCTTCTTGGGAGGCATGACTTCTCTTCTTCTCGACGGGTTACGTGGCGGATCTGTTGCTAAATCTTGGAGACCTGGCTGAACGCGAGTTCGACGGGCGTCTCGCGTCCGAAGATCGACACCAGCACGTGCAGCTTCTGGTGCATCGGGTCGATCTCACTGATCGTGGCTGGGAGCGTGGCGAAGGGGCCGTCCATGACAGTCACGGACTCGCCGACCTCGAAGTCGACGACGTCGATCTTCTGCTTCTCGCCCGGCGCGGCGGGGCCACGGCCGGACCCCGCACCCGTCGACTTCTGCGTGGCGGGCGCGAGGATCTTGACGACCTCGTCGAGCGTCAGGGGTGAGGGACGCGAGGTGGCCCCCACGAAGCCGGTGACGCCTGGCGTGTTGCGCACGGCACCCCACGACTCGTCGTTGAGATCCATGCGCACGAGGATGTAGCCCGGGAACACCTTGCGCTGCACCTGCTGGCGCTTGCCGTTCTTGATCTCGACGACCTCTTCGGTCGGCACTTCGACCTGGAAGATGTAGTCCTCCATGTCCAGTGACTGGATCCGGCTCTCGAGGTTGGTCTTCACCTTGTTCTCGTAGCCGGCGTAGGAGTGCACGACATACCAGTCGCCGAACTGGGTGCGCAGTGTGCGACGCAGCGCCTCGAGGGGGTCCTCGTCGGGGTTGTCGTCGGGACCGTCCGCAGGACCCTCGGTCAGCGCCTCGGCCGAAGCGTCGGCGCCGAACTGGACGGCTGGCTCGGCGTCAGCGGCCGGCTCCGCACTCTCGGCATCCGGTTCACCGGTGAGGACCGAGATGTCGACGTCGTCCTCGGCCACACTCGCGACGTCTTCGGCTTCGGCCGCGCCGAGCAGGCGTGCCGCGGTGTTGAGATCGACCGGAGCGGACTCGTCCGAGGCTCCTGCCTCGCTGCGGGCCGTCGCGAAGGGGTCGCCGAGCTCGGGGTGCTCGTCGGTCGCGGGCGGCGCACCGATCGTCGGTTCGGACGCCTCGGAGGGCTCGGAGGGCTCGCCGCCCGGAGCTACGTCGTCGTGCTGGGACACAGTCTCTCTTCTCTTGCTCGTTGAACGGGGTTCGCCAGGGGCCGGCGCGCGCTCGGCGTCAGCCGAACAGCAGCAGCACTAGCCTGGCGAATCCGATGTCCAGTCCGGCCACGAGCGCGACCATGATCACCACGAAGATGATGACCACGATCGAGTAGGTGACCAGTTCGTTGCGCGAAGGCCAGAGGACCTTGCGCATCTCCGAGACGCTCTCGCGCACGAATCGCGCAGGCCGTCCGCCGGGACCACCCGCGGGGCGGGGCGTCGCAGCATCGGTGCGAGTCGCAGTCACGAAACTCTCCTCTCGGAAGTCAAACCGTCTTACGCAGGGGCGGCAGGACTCGAACCTGCAACCGCCGGTTTTGGAGACCGGTGCTCTACCAATTGAGCCACGCCCCTACGGCGCCCGCGCAGCTTGCGACAACTGGCGGGTGAGCACGCTGACGCAAGGCCACAATGGACCCCGGCGGGTCAGTCTACGTGGCCGAGCGGCCCAGCTCCAACCCGCGGCCCAGCTCCAACCGCCCAGGGCCGGCGCCCGCGGGGTGGGCCGGCAGGTGCGCTCGAAAAGCGTGCGCGGCGGATGGGACGATGGAACACATGGGATCCCGCGTCTCCGACCGCATCGCCGCCATCGCCGAATCCGCCACCCTGGCCGTCGACGCCAAGGCCAAGGCCCTGAAGGCGGCCGGCCGTCCGGTCATCGGGTTCGGAGCCGGCGAGCCGGACTTCCCGACGCCCGACTACATCGTCGAGGCCGCCGTCGCCGCGTGCCGTGATCCCCGGTACCACCACTACACACCGGTGGCCGGGCTTCCGGAGCTTCGCGCAGCCATTGCGGCCAAGACCAAGCGCGACACCGGCTACGAGGTCGACGGCAACCAGGTGCTGGTCACCAACGGTGGCAAACAGGCCGTCTACAACGCGTTTGCCGCGCTGCTCGACCCGGGTGACGAGGTGCTGCTCATCGCCCCGTACTGGACGACCTACCCCGAGGTCATCAAGCTCGCCGGCGGTGTGCCCGTCGAAGTGATCACCGACGAGACCAGCGGATATCTGGCCGGCGTCGCCGACCTCGAAGCAGCGCGCACCGAGCGCACCAAGGTTCTGATGTTCGTCTCGCCGTCCAACCCGACGGGCGCGGTCTACCCACCCGAGCAGGTCGCGGCCATCGGGCACTGGGCCGCCGAGCACGGGCTCTGGGTGGTCACCGACGAGATCTACGAGCATCTCGTGTACGGCGACGCCCGAAACGAGTCGATCGCGACCGCGGCACCCGAGCTCGGCGATCGCGTCGTCGTGCTCAACGGAGTCGCCAAGACCTACGCGATGACCGGATGGCGGGTCGGTTGGATGATCGGGCCCGCTGACGTCGTGAAGGCGGCGACCAACCTGCAGTCGCACTCCACGTCGAACGTCTCGAACGTCGCCCAGGTGGCCGCGCTCGCCGCCGTCAGCGGTGACCTCTCGGCGGTTGCCGCGATGCGCACAGCCTTCGACCGCAGGCGGCGCACGATCGTCGGCCTGCTCGGTGACATCCCGGGCATCGTCTGCCCCGAACCGCAGGGCGCGTTCTACGTGTACCCCTCCGTCAAGGGTCTGCTCGGCAAGCCGTTGCACGGCAAGGTCTCGACGTCGTCCGCCGAACTCGCGGCCGTCATCCTCGACGAGGCCGAGGTCGCTGTGGTGCCGGGAGAGGCGTTCGGCACGAGCGGCTACCTGCGGTTGTCGTATGCCTTGGGCGACGACGACCTCGCCGAGGGCATCGGACGCATCGCCAAGCTCGTCGCCGACGGCTGACCGACGCGACGAGCGCGGCCGACGCGGTGGGCGCGGGCCGTCACGGCAGGGCACCGGCCTTCTCGAGGATCTTCACCGCCGCGGGGAACGCCTTGATCGCGGCCGCGAAGTCCGATGGGTTCGCGATCCGCCACGCGTTGCGGTCGACGTAGCAGCGCAGCGCGGCGTCCCACCCCAGCGCACCGGCAGCCTGCCGGGCGGCGAGCAGCGCCGCGGATCCCTTGTCGTAGGTGACGAAGTAGTACCCACTCATGTCGGCTCCGTAGGACTCCGTCGATCGATCGACGACCCCGGGCGCCTGCAGGGCGCCAGGCAATTGCGCGTCGCCGTTCACGAGCTCCTCCGAGTACTGCGCGAACGCCTCGTCCAGCCATGGGTGCAGGGCCTGCGAGTCGCCGACCATGGCGTAGAACCATTGATGGGCTGTCTCGTGGACCGCGACGAGCCGCGAGCCGTCCAACATCAGGATCGAACTGGGGTACTCGATCCCGCCGCCCTGCGAGGGCAGCCGGGCGACCGACAGCGACGGGAACGGGAACGGGCCGAATCGTGCCGAGAGCAGTGTGACGGCCCGGACGAACTCCGGCACGAGCGCATCCCGGACGGCGGCGGTGTAGGCACCCACTCGCAGGCGGACGCCTCGCACCACGGTGTCTGACACCGCAAACGGTCCGACAGCGATACTCACGTCGCGGGCTGCTGAGATCGTCGATCGCCACGTTCGCGTGGCAGCGTTCGTGCGCGGCGGGTCGGCGGGGTCGCCGGACATGATCACGGTGTCGGCCGCGGGCGCGGTCACCGTCAGCGTGGTGTTCATCGCCTCGCTCGTCGCGCTCTCGGCCGTGAACTGGATGAGGTCTTCGGAGTGCCAGCCGTAGCCGCGCTCCCAGGCCAGCAGGGGCTGCGCCGACGCGAACCACGCGAAGCGGCTCGTGCCGTCCCCGGTTCGGCCGAACCTGTCGAACGAGTTGGTGCCCACCGTGACGGTGAACGCCACATCCGCCGTGACGGTGGTGCCGGCGGCGACCGGCGTGCCGAACGGGATGTGGAGCAAGCCTCCCTGCGTCGCGGGATCGGCGCCAGACCGCGTGTACGTGGCACGTCCGGCCCCGTGATCGGCCGTCGCCGACGTGATCACGACCTTGTTCCCCGCGGCCACCGTGGGTGCCGTATTCGCCGTCAGCCGGAACACCAGCTCGGTGATCGGCTTGTCAGGGGTGAACTGGATGTGCTCGGTGCCCCGGGCGGTGGTCAGGTCCGAGCTGACGACAAAGGTGAGGGCGACTCGGGGGCGCTGCGGATCAGGCTCGAGGTAGCTCGCCGGACACGCCGGAGGCGGCGGCGACGACGTTGCCGTCGTCGGGGAGGACTCGGTCGGCGAGGGCCCGGTCGATGACGCCGACGAGCGCGCCGCCGCCGAGCCGTGGCCTCCGACGACACCCGTGCAGCTGGTCAGCACGAGCACGATCGAGACAGCCACCGAGCCGACCGCTGTCCTGCGAGACCGCCGAATCAACGCAGGTCAGCCGCCCGCGACCGGGCTCGGCCGCACCACAGCGCGGGCCTTCGCCAGCACGGTCTGCCCGTCGACGGTGGCGGTGAGGTCGACATCGACCAGACCGTCCTCGCGGACCTCGCGCACGACGCCGCTCACCCGCAGGACGGCGCCCTCTGGGTCGGGGACGACGACCGGCCGGGTGAATCGCACCGAGTACTCGAGCACCGATCCCGGGTCGCCGGTCCAGGCGGTGACCACGCGGATGGCGGACGCCATGGTGAACATTCCGTGCGCGATGACGTCGGGCAGGCCGACCGACGTGGCGAACCGCTCGTTCCAGTGAATCGGGTTGAAGTCCCCGGAAGCGCCCGCGTACCGGACGAGGTCCACCCGCCTGATCGGGAACTCCTGCGCAGGCAGCTGCGTACCGACTGCGATCGTCGTCATGATGCCGTCCCCCTGGCGACGATCGTCGAGTACGCGGTCACGACCGGTTCGCCGGCGGTCGTGCTGACCTCGGCCCGGGTGGTGAGGATGTCGTTTCCCGCGGCCGCACGGATGTTCTCGACGGTCACGACGACCTGCAGCACGTCATTGGCTTGAATCGGTCGTCGATGGACGAATCGCTGCTCGCCGTGCACGACGCGGGAGTAGTCGATACCCAGCTTCGGGTCGACGAGCACCTGGTGGCCGGCGGTGAGCGTCAGGACGATGGCGAACGTCGGAGGAGCGATCACGTCGGCATACCCGAGAGCGCGCGCGGCTGCGACGTCGCGATAGACCGGGTTGGGGTCGTTGATGGCGTCAGCGAACTCCCGGATCTTCTCCCGGGCGACCTCGTAGGCGGGTGTGGGCGGGTACTCACGGCCGATGTAGGACGTGTCGAGGCTCATGACGGGCAGCTTCGTGGCGTGCGGGGCATGGTGCAGACGCTAATCGAGACAGCGCCGGCTCAGCGCACCGAGTCAGGTACCGCGTCGAGGACCTCGAACGGGGTCGGCCCGAACCCCTCGACGCGAGGGCGTCCCCAAGGATCGACGTCGGACAGGCTCGTCGCGACCTCGGCGTGCGGGGTACGGAGCACCACCCTGCGGCCGCCCGACTCGACCAACGCGGATACATCGGGGCTCGCCGCGAC
>Ga0209014_10000335_pt1 | contig 27467 bp, 20 predicted proteins | sample BarGraNGADG00212_FD_184491 | JGI IMG/M metagenome (GOLD analysis project Ga0209014, IMG submission 184491) | Arctic peat soil microbial communities from Barrow, Alaska - Barrow Graham LP Ref core NGADG0002-212 (SPAdes) (version 2) | ecosystem: Environmental > Terrestrial > Soil > Wetlands >...
TCTTCTTCGCTGCCGCCGACTTCTTCGCCGCCCCGGGGACGGTGTCCTTCACCACCAGCTTCTGTCCCTCGTAGCCGATCGTCACGCCACCGCTCTGCTCGAGCGCGGTGATGGCCGCCTTCGACGACTCGAGGGAGGCGGTCATCGTGATGTTCCGATGAACGATGCTGGTGTCCTTGGCGGTGATATCCAGCTTATACCAGCGCTTGAGCGCGACAAGGACATCCTTGAGCGGCTGGTTCTGTATCACGAAGTTGCCATCTACCCAGCTGAACGCCTCGCTGGCCCGATCGGCGGGGAGATCGGAAATCATTCCAGCAGAGTCCACCTGCGCCGTGGCGCCATCACCGAGGGTGCGTTCAAGCCCGGTGCCCATCACCGACGCCGAGCCCTTGATCACCTTGATCATCGCCGTAGGGTCGTCGTCGAAGTGGCGTACCACGAACTCGGTGCCGGCGGCAGTGACCCATGCCTTGCCAACTTGAACCAGCAGCGGCGTCGTGCCGACCGGTGCGTTGAATGAGGCAGTTCCCGTGACCTGCAAGGCCCGGAAATCCTGCGGGAAATGGGAGGTGAGCTTCACTACGCTGTTTGCCCCCATGAACACCGTGGTGCTGTCCTCGAGCGTCACCTTGCCGCGCTGGCCGGCCGCGCTCAGCATCGGGCGGGCATCATTGCGGTTCAGGGCCTGCTCGGCCTTGGTGGCGGCAGCACCCCTGTTCAGGTACCACAGCGGCACGGCCACGAGGACGGCGAGCACGACGACGACGGCGACCAGGACGAATCTCGAACTGGACGGCTTGGCCACGTGCGCCATATGCGTAGCGGCTCCGTGTCGTGAGCGCTCGGCCAGTCGCTGCGCGCGGACCTTCGGGTCGGTCTTCTCCGCATGCAGTTCGGCGACGACGAGCGCCCATACCTTGTCGGTGGGTTCGGGATCGTGATGATGCGGCGCCGTGGCAGCTTGCCCCTCGGCCATGCGATGCACCGTCGCCCGGCGTCGCTGCTCGTGCGCTATGCCCGAGCCCACGATCTGGCGCAATAGGTCTTCCAACTGGGCGGCTGACTGCGGCTTGGCACGTCGGTCCCAGAGCTCGAGAAAGGCACTCGCCACCACCTTCTGCGCGGCGGCCACGTCTTCGAGCGTCCCGACGGCCTCCTTGGTGAGGGCGTCAAAGTTCGAGCGGAACAGCTGCTCGAGCGCGGATTCCTTGCCGCCCCGAAAATCCGCGAACAGTTCCGGGGTGATGGGGGCAAGGGCAACAGGCATTACATCCTCCTTGCTGGTTTGATTGAGGCGGGTGGAAAGGGCATCGTCAGTACATAGGGAGCAGGCCCGGGATCGCATCCAACAGACGACGCCCGAGGGGTGCCCGTGACGGCGCGTGCCGCGCGAGGTACCTTCAGCGCGACTGAACCCGAGGTGTGCGATGTTCCGAATAGCGCCAACATTTCTCCTGGTGGCCGCTTTGCTCCCACAAGGAAAGTGGCAGGAAATCGGCCGTACGTCCACCGGCAGCACGGTGTTTCTTGATACGCGCTCCGTCCGGAAGGGACGCGACGGCATCATCACCGCCTCGCTCCGGGCGACATACTCGCCACCGCTCGACACGCCGAGTGGCAAGGTGCCCAGTTCGCGCGCGGTGGCGATGTTCGACTGCGCCACCATGCGCGTGGCCACCAAGCAGAGCGTGCTGTACCTCAACGAGGCAAAGGGTGTCGAGTACAGCCGGCGTGTCATAGCCAAGCCGGGCTTTGGCCCGGCGCTTTCCAGCACGTTCGCCGATGTCGCGCTGAAGCACCTGTGCGCCAAGTGACCGTCCTGTTCAATCCCCAACCATGACGACACCCCCGATCATTCTCGCCGACGCGCACTGGCCCACCGTCGATGCGACGCCCTACGACATCGCGATCCTCCCATGGGGGGCCACCGAGCCGCACAACCGGCACCTGCCGTACGGCACGGATAATTTCGAGTGTGACGGCATTGCCGCGGAATGCGCGCGGCGCGCGTGGGCCGGTGGCGCGCGGGTGGTGGTGCTTCCCACCGTGCCGTTCGGTGCCCAGACGGGGCAGCTCGACCTCAAGCTGGCCATCAACCTGAACCCGAGCACTCAGGCGCGGGTGCTTGCCGACGTCATCGCTTCAGTGGAGCGGGCGGGGATTCGCAAGTTCGTGCTGTTCAACGGACACGGCGGCAACGACTTCAAGCAGATGCTGCGCGAACTGCAGCCGACGACGCCGGTGTTCCTGTGCACGCTCAACTGGTGGCAGGTGGTCGATGCGAGGCCGTTCTTCGACGCGCCGGGCGACCATGCGGGCGAACTGGAGACGAGCGTGATGCAGCACCTGCGCCCGGGCACGGTGCGGCCGCTGTCCGAGGCTGGTGACGGCGCCGAGAGGAAGCCGACGATCACCGGGCTGCGCGAGCGGTGGGTTTGGGCGCAGCGGCCGTGGACGACCGTCAGCGCCGATACGGGCATCGGCAACCCCCGCGCCGCGAGCGCCGAGAAGGGCGTGCGGTACATGGATGCGATCACCGAGCACGTGGCGCAGTTCCTCGTGGAACTGGCCCACGCCGACCCGGCAACGATGTACGAATGAAGTACGCGCTGGCGCTGGTGCTGGTCGTGACGGCGGCCTGCGGGAAGAAGCCTGCGCCGCCCGTGCCGGCCGGCACGGCTGTCGTTCCCGGACCGGTGCGCATGCGTGGCACGCTGCTGTCACACGATTCGTCCCTTGTCCTGGTGGCGTGCGGCACTGCGGTGGAGCGCGCCGTGACGACCCTGCCGTCGGCGCAACTGCGGGACGCCTTGGTGTCGGTGGCGGGTGCCAACGGCGACTCGATGTACGTGGAGTTCATCGCTGACACCACGGGGGGGCGGATCGTGGCGCGCGAGACGCTCTTTGCCCGTTCACTGGCCGAAGGCTCCGGTTGCGACCGGACGCGATATCCCTACGATTTCGAGGCGCTGGGCACCGAACCCTTCTGGCACGTGACGCTCGACAGCGCACAGTTGGTGCTGGAGCGTCCGGAGGCGCCGCTGGAACTCGCGTTCGTGGCCGACCTGCCGGTGACCCGCGGTGCGTTGACCACCATCACCGCCCGCCGTAGCGAGGGGCAGGTGCGCGAACTGAAGCTCAGCCTGCTGCGTGATGCCTGCCGCGACGGGATGAGCGATTCATGGTATCCGTTTCGTGCCGAAGTGCGTTTTGGCGATGCGGCGATGCACGGCTGCGCGCGCCGGTAGCGCTAGATTTGGCGCATGTCCCGACCCGATGACGCCGCCCAGATGGTTGCGGCCCTCGACGCCGACCGCACCCGCGATGCGGGGCTGCTGTTCGTCGACCTGATCGCCCGCTACTTCGAACAGACCGGACGCGGCGCCGGCGCCGTGTCACCCACGTCCACCTATGAAGCGCGCGCCGCGCTGTTCGACGAACCGCTGCCACGTAACGGCCGGCCGCTTGCCGACGTCGTGGCACGACTCGAGCGCGACGTCTTTGCCGGCGCCAACCGGCTGTCGCACCCGATGGCTATGGGCCACCAGATATCGGCACCCCTCCCGGCCGCGGTCTGGACCGAGGCGGCCATTGCCGCGCTCAACAACTCGCTGGCCGTGTCGGAGATGTCGCCCACGGGGACGGCGGTCGAGGAGCGCGTGGTTCGCTGGATGTGCGGCCTGGCCGGATTCGGCGCGGGCTCGGGCGGCACGCTGACCTCGGGCGGCCAGGAGGCCACGCACACCGCGATGCTCGCGGCGCGCGCGGCGCTCGATCCCGACGCGTGGACGCGGGGCGTCACGGGGGTGCCGCCGGTGATCGTCTGCGGGGAGCATGCGCACTACGCCATCGCACGCGCCGCCGGCGAGCTGGGGCTGGGCACCGCCAACGTGCGCGCGGTGGCGTCGCGCGACTGGAAGATGGATCCGGCCGCTCTCGAGGCGACGCTCGACGCCCTGCGCGCCGGGGGCCGGCGCGTGATGGCGGTGGTGGCGACGTCGGGTTCCACCGCCACCGGATCGTTCGATGACCTCGAGGCGATTGGCGGAATCTGCGACGCGCGCGGCCTCTGGCTGCACGTCGATGGCGCGCACGGGGCATCGGCGCTGTTCTCGGCGACGCATGCGCGGCGAGTGCGCGGCATTGCCCGCGCGCGCACCGTGACGTGGGACCCGCACAAGATGATGCTGATGCCGCTTGCCGCCGGGGCAGTGTTCGCCCGCGATGAGCGCGACCTCACGGCGGCATTCGCACAGCAGGCACCGTACCTGTTCCACGGCGCGGCCGGTGCGCGCAGCATCGACCAGGGGACGCGATCCTTCATGTGCTCGCGGCGCGTCGACGCGCTCAAGGTGTGGGTGGTGCTGCAGCGGTATGGCGCGTCAGGGATCGGGGCGCTGTATGACCACCTGTGCGCCCTGGCGGTGGCGATGCACCGGATGATCATCGAGCGTCCAGACTTCGAGGCGATGCATGAGCCGGAGAGCAACATCCTCTGCTTCCGCTGGCTCCCTGCCGGGGTGGTGGACGAAGCCGCGCGGGACGCACTGAACCTCCAGTTGCGCGAACGGTACAACGCCTCGGGGCGGGGGTGGATCACGACGACGGTGCTCACCGGGCGGCGCGTGCTGCGCGTGACGGTGATGAACCCGCGCACGCGCGAGCCGCACGTGGCGGAACTGCTGGCCGGCTTGGCGGAAGAGGGTGAGGCGTTGCGGGCATGCCCGACGTGAGCCACCAGGCGTGCGCTCCCCGTCCGGCGCCCCCCACTGGCCAACCGCGGCGCGGGCGAGTAATCTTAGTACTGAGATGAAAACGACCAACACGGCCCCCCGCGCGACCAAGGCGTCCGATGCGGCCACCGCAACGGCGCTCAAGCTGTATGTGGTGCTCTCGCGGGCGCAGCGCGCCATTTCCGAGCGGACGCAGGCGGACCTCGAGCAGCACGGCATCTCGATCACCGAGTTTGCCATCATGGAAGCGCTGCACCACAAGGGTCCGCTGCTGCTGGGCGAGGTGCAGCGGAAGATCCTCGTGTCGAGCGGCGGGATCACCTTCCTGGTGGACAAGCTGATCGAGCGCGGGTATGTGGAACGGAAGCTGTGCCCCACCGATCGGCGGGCGCGCTACGCCGCGCTCACCCGTTCGGGCGCGGCGCTGATGAAGGAGATCTTCCCGGCGCACGCGGCGGCCATTCGCCAGGCGATGTCGGGGCTGGCGCCGGCCGAGCAGAAGGAAGCCACGGCGCTGCTGAAGCGCCTGGGCCTGAGGGCGGCAGGTGACGGCAAGGGGTAGGTGTCCGCACCACCGGTTGGACGGGGGCTTGACGGCCCCGCTTGTTTCCCTTAATATCTCAGTAATAAGATATTCAATGATAAGATAATATTCGGCCGGCGGGCATGCCGAACGGCGGCGAGAGCCGCCGGGGCAGTGCCGGGGCAGTGCCGGACCCGTACACGGCCGGGCAGGATGCCCGGAACATTCATCCTTACAGGAGGCGGGACCATGCAGTGGAAACTCGACACGACCCATACCCAAGTTGGCTTCTCGGTGAAGCACATGGCGATCTCGACGGTACGGGGCCGCTTTTCGAAGTTCGACGGCGCCGGCGAAACCGATGCCGGCGGCAAGCTCACCTCGGCGACCTTCACCATCGACGCCGCCAGCATCGATACCAACCAGGAGCAGCGCGACGCGCATCTTCGGTCGGCTGACTTCTTCGACGTCGAGCATCACCCCACGCTGACGTTTGAGTCCACGAGGATCACGCAGCAGGGCACGGACATCACGATCGAGGGCAAGTTCACGATGCACGGCGTCACCAAGCCGGTGACCCTCAAGGGGGAGACGGCGCCGACGGTGAAGGATCCGTGGGGGATGCAGCGCACGGCGCTGACGCTGGAAGGGAAGCTGAACCGCAAGGACTGGGGGCTGACCTGGAACCAGGCGCTGGAGTTGGGCGGCCTGATGGTCAGCGAGGACGTGAAGCTGTCCCTTGAACTCGAGGCAACGGCGGCGTGAAGTACCAGATGCCAGGTGCTAAATCCCCGACATCCAGCGCCTAGCACCCAGTATCTAATACCTGCCATCTAGCCCCCGCGCCTGCGCCGTCGTACCCTAGCTTGCCCCGTCAAACAGGACTTTCCGACATGCCCGGTCCGTTCCGCACCGTCGCGTTCGCGCTCCTGCTTCCCCTGGCCCTTGCCGCGCAGACGCGCGGCGTGACGCACGGGCAGAAGTCGCCGCGCCTGGTCATCCGCAATGCCACGATGGTTGACGGCAACGGCACGCCGGCGCGCGGGCCGGTGGACATCGTCGTCGAGAATGGCCTGATCACCGACATCGCCACGCTCGACCCGGTGGCCCTGCGGCGTGGCGAGGCGCGGCGGCCGGCGGGCGACGTGCAGATTGACGCCACCGGCAAGTTCGTGCTGCCGGGGCTCATCAACGCCCACACGCACATGCAGAGCAACCGCTCGGGGCAGTCGATGGGCGGCTTCGAGTACTACCTGCTCCTGGAACTGGCCAACGGCGTCACGACAGTGCGCGAGGTGGGCGCCGAGGACGAGGTGCAGAGCCTGCGCATGCGCGACCAGCAGGCGCGCGGCGAACTGGTCGGGCCGCGCATCCTGGTCTACCCGATGTTCGGCGACATGCGGCGCATCAAGACCGCGGCGGACGCGCGTGCACGCGTGCAGGAGATGAAGAAGCTTGGCGTGGACGGCATCAAGATCCTCGGCATCGACCGCGACATCATGAAGGCGATGGCGGAAGAGGCGCACAAGGTGGGCCTCCCAATTGCGCACCACGTCGGTGTCGACGAGACGAATGCCTGGGACGACATCGCCTTCGGTACACACAGCATCGAGCACTGGTACGGCATTCCCGACGCCGCCATCGCGGACGGACGCCAGCACTTCCCGGGCACCTACAACTACCTGAACGAGACGGACCGGTTCCGCTGGGCGGGACGCCTGTGGCGCGAGGCCGACCCGAAGATCCTGGACTCGGTGCTGACCTCGATGGTGAAGGCCAACGTGGCCTGGGTGCCGACGCTCGACATCTACGAGGCCAGCCGCGACCTGCAGCGTGCGCAGACGCAACCGTGGTTCACGGACTACCTGCACCCGTCACTCGCCAACTATTTCAAGCCCGACCCGGCCAACCACGGCTCGTACTTCATCGGGTGGAGCTCCACCGACGAGGTGTACTGGAAGGAGAACTACCGCCTTTGGATGGCGGCGTTGCGCGATTTCGAGCGGAAGGGTGGGCTCATCGGTTGCGGCGACGACGCGGGCTTCATCTACCAGATGTACGGCTACGGCCTGGTGCGCGAAATGGAGCTGCACGCCGAGGCGGGCTTCCAGCCGCTGAAGGTGATCCAGCACTGTACGGGCAACAACGCCAAGATCCTCGGCAGGGAAAACGAGATCGGGCGCGTGCGCGTGGGCTACGCTGCCGACCTGCTGGTGGTGGACGGCAACCCGCTGGAGGATCTGAAGGTGATGTATCCCACCAACCAGGTGCAGTTGCGCGACGGCAAGCAGGTGCGGGCCGGCCTCGAGTGGACGATCGCCGCCGGCGTGCCGTACTACGTGCCGACGCTGACCGCGCGGATCAAGGCGATCGTCGACTCGGCGAAGAAAGAGTAACCCGGCGCCGTTACCGTTTCAGGAAGGGTGAGCCCGCGAGCTTCGCCGCGATCCAGTCCTGCACGCGCTCCACCTGCTGGTTGTTGGTGGTGTAGTTGTTGTGCTGGAATGAGAAGAGCAGGAGCTTGCCGTCCGCCGTGGTGACGTAGCCCGACAGCGCGTGCGAGCGGTCCACCGTGCCGGTCTTGGCGTGCACGTTTCCCTGCGCCGGCGTGTTGCGCATCCGGCTGGCGATCGTGCCGTCCACGCCGGCAATCGGCAGCGCGTCGTAGAACAGCTTGAAGTCGTCGCGCTTGCGCATGCCGTCGAGGATCTTCACGATGGTCTCGGGCGTGACGTAGTCGTGCCGGGAGAGGCCGCTGCCGTCGCGCACCACCACGCCATCGGTGTCGGCGCCGAAGGCGATCATCTGGCGTTCGACCACGCGGCGGCCGCTGTCCGCCGAGCCGACGCCAGCCTTCTCGAGGCCGATCGTGCGCAGCAGGATCTCGCCAATCTGGTTCTGCGACGGCTTGAAGAACCGCGGGAGGATCTCTGCCAGCGGCGGGGACGCCATGGTGAAGAGCACACTCTGCCCCTCGAGCGAGGCGTCGGGCGTGCGCACCAAGGTGCCCCGCACCGTGATCCCCCGGTCGGCCAGCGCCTCGGCGAAGGCCTGCAGCCACGCACTCGCCGGCTCCCGAATGGCAATGGAGGTGCGCACGCTGTCGCGTGGCGCCACCCAGCCCCTGAGGCGCACGACGGGCCAGGCACCTCGCAGGTCGGTGGTGCCGCGCACGGTGCCGCTGCGCGAGCCGCCGCGCCCGAGCGCGCCCGCCGGGGCGCCGGGACGCGCGGCCGGTGCGGGGACGGTGGCGGGATCGGTGGTGACGAATTCGGCAATGACACGTGGCGCCGTGCGCGAGGGCGCCGTGACCACGCGCACCGTGTCGCCGGGCTTGTCGCCCCCGTACACCGTGACGCGCGCCACGCCTTCATTGAACATCAGCTCGTCGATGGCCGCGCCCGAGGTCGTCTCGAGGTTCCCCCAGTCCCAGTCGCCGATGGTCGTGTCGGCAAAGGCGTTCCCGCCCTTCACGACAGACCCCGCGATCTCGCGGATGCCGCGTGCGTACAGCGAGTCGGCCGCGGCGCGCAGCGGCCGCATGGCGTCGCCGCCCTGCATCGCGTCGCTCACCGAAGGGTCGCCTCGCCCGGCGACCACCAGGTCGCCGCGGAGCACGCCGTCGGTAATCGGCGCCGACGACAGGAACGTCGTCGTGAACCGATAGCCGGCGCCGAGCTGCACCAGGGCCGTGGAGCCGGTGAGGAGCTTCTGGTTGGACGCGGGCATGAACAGCTTGCCGGCGTTGTGCGAGTAGATCGTGTCGCCCGTCACCGGTTCGACGACGAGGAGGCCGAGGTGCGAGTTGCGGAACATCGGGTCGGCGACCAGCGAGTCGATGCTGGCCCGCAACGTGGCACGCGTCAGGGCGGGGGCTGGATGGGTGGCGGGGGCAGGCTGATGGCACGCAGCGGCGGCCGAGAGCGCGCAGAGTGTGACGAGGCGTCTGGTCATGACGCGAAACTTCGGCGTTCGCTCGTGCCTGTCAAGCGCAGCTGCAGCAGCGCGCCCGGGGATGACGGCCGCCCGCGGGGTGGTCGCGGAGCGTATGCATATGCAGGGCGGGATGGCGTTCAACATTACCGGGTCGGTGACCGTATCCTCGCTCAGTTGGTACTTGTTATATGACGGCCCCCTGCCGTGCCCCCCAATCACCGGCACAAGCAAGGAGCGTTCGGATGACTTGGAAGCTGGGTGCAGTCTCACTGTTGTTTCTTCTCGCGGCGCCCCCGGGCGTGCAAGCACAGGAAACTGTGGTCGCGGGCACCGTCGTCGTGGAGGGCTCGCTACGCCCGCTTCGCGGCGCGCAGGTGGCCGTCGCCGGCGTCGCCGGCAAGGGCGCCGTCACCGACGAAGCCGGCAAGTTCCGGATCACGGGGCTGACAGGCACGACGGTCGTCCTGAACGTGCGGAACATCGGGTACCGTCAAGTGACTGAAACGGTGCGCGTGGGCAACCTGGCCATCCGCATCGTCCTGCAGGAGCGGGCACTCGAACTGAATGCCATGGTGGTGACCGGCACGGCGGGTGGCGCGCAGAAGCGCGAGATCGGCACGTCGGTGGCGCCGGTGAAAGTCGCCGAACTGCTGGCGCAGACCTCGGTTCCCAGCGTCGAGGGGTTGCTCAACGGTCGCGCCCCGGGCGTGACGGTCATCCAGACGTCGGGGCAGGTGGGGGCCGGCGCACAGGTACGCATCCGCGGCATCGGCACCTTCTCGCTGTCCAGCACCCCGCTGGTGTACGTGGACGGCATTCGCGTGGACAACGCGCTGACGAATGGCGTGTCGCGCCTCAACGACTTCGATCCCGAGCAGATCGAGAGCATTGAGGTGCTGAAGGGCCCGGCGGCGGCCACGCTGTACGGCACCGAGGCAGCGCGCGGCGTGATCAACATCCTCACCAAGCGCGGCACCGCGGGCACCACCAAGTACACGTTCACGATGAAGCAGGGCAACAGCTGGTTTGCGAATTCCGACACGCGCATCCCGGTGAACTACTGGTACAACCCGGCCGACGCGACCGTCTGGTCGATTCACCTGCCGACCACCGAAGCGGCCCGCGGCACGCCGCTCTTCAAGAACGGCCCCAACTCGTCGTACTCGGCGAACGTCAGCGGCGGAACGGGAACATACCGGTACTTCGCCTCGGGCGACGTGAGTGCGGCGGATGGCATCACCACGCAGAACTCGCGCACCTCGAAGGCCATGCGCACCAACCTGAGCGTGGTGCCCAACAACAAGTTCTCGCTCGAGTCGAGCGCCGGCTACATCACGAGCCACACCAACCAGGCGTGCGAAGGCTCCTGTGGCGGCGTGCTGTGGGCCTCGGAGTATTCGCGCCCGACGCGCACGGTGGACTACTGCACGTACACGAAGAACACGACGCGCGGCTGCGGCTGGGCGCGCGGTGCCTACACGAGCCCGCCCGAGGTGTACAACGCCTCGCTCTCGTGGCAGGACCTGCGGCGCTTCACCGGCAGCCTGAACATCAAGTACGAGCCGTTCAAGTGGATGTCCAATCGCCTGCTCGTCGGCACCGACTACACGATGGAGGACATCCAGGGCTACACGCCCTACCAGACGGACTCGGTCATCGTCTTCTTCATGGGGTCTGGGTTCGACGGCTCGCGCTCGGTGTCGACGCAGCAGACCACGTTCAACACCTACGACTACTCGAGCAGCATCACGTACAACCTGAAGCCGAACCTCCGCTCGAAGACGAGCTTCGGCGTCCAGTACTACACGAACCAGGGCGTCAGTGTGTCGGCCTCGGGCACCAAGTTCCCGACCCCCGGGCTCTCGACCATCACGGCCACTGGCGTTAAGGGCACACCGTCGTCCAATTCCTCGGCCAACAACACGCTGGGCTTTTATGGCCAGGAAGACGTGGCGCTCAACGATCGGCTGTTCGTGGCTGGCGCGGTGCGCATCGACAACAACAGCGCGTTCGGCAGCAAGGCGAGCTGGGTGCAATACCCGAAGCTCAGCCTCTCGTGGGTGGCCAGTGAAGATCCGTGGGCGCGCGGGTTCATCCCGAAGGTCGTGGAGGACCTGCGCTTCCGCCTTGCCTACGGCGGATCGGGCCAGCAGCCCGGTACCAACACGGCGCTCCGCACGTTCAGTCCGGTGGCTGGCCCCGGCTCGGCGACGGTCCTGACGCCGGGCTCGTTCGGCAACGAAACCCTCAAGCCCGAACGCGTGATGGGCACGGAGCTCGGGTTCGAGGCCGGGCTGTGGAAGGACCGCATCGGCATCGACTTCACCTACTACAGCGATATCTCGCACGACGCCATCCTGTCCAAGTCGGTGGCGCCGTCGACGGGCTTCGGCGCCAGCACGCAGTACGTCAACGCCGGCCAGATCAACAAGTCCGGCGTCGAACTGGCGCTCAAGCTTCAGGTGCTCAACCAGCCCGACTACGGCTGGGACGTGCAGTTCAACATCGGCGGCAACAAGTCGAAGATCATCAAGCTGAGCGGTGCGGCGAGCGACACGATGATCGTGCTCGGCACGGCCCCGCCGGTGGCGCACAAGATCGGCTATTCGCCCTTCGACCTGTTCACGTACGAAGTCGTGAGCGCCACCTACGATCCGGTGACGCGCAAGGCGACCAAACCGATGTGCGCGGACGGCAAGGGCAGTACGATGGAGTGCTTCATTCCCTTCACCACCAGCGTGCAGGCGCCGCTGCTGTACATGGGGCATTCGATCCCGACCACGGAAGGCTCGGTGGGCAACACGTTCCGCTACCGGATGTTCAAGCTGAACGTGCTGGCCGACTTCCAGGCGGGATTCCGCAAGCTCGACAACAACCTGCGCATCCGCTGCCAGCTGAATGCGAGCTGCCCGGAGGCGGTGTATCCGCAGAACTACGCACCCGAGGTCGTGGCCGTGGTGCAGAACTCCGGCACGCTGCGCGACTACTTCATCAAGGACGCGAACTTCTGGAAGCTGCGCGAAGTCTCGCTGTCGTACGACGCGCCCGAAAAGCTGGCGCGTCGGTACCTGGGTTCCAACGGACTTTCGGCGACCTTCACGTTGCGCAACCTGCATACGTGGACGACGTACCAGGGCCTCGATCCGGAGAACAGCCTGGGCGGCCAGAGCGGGAGCATCGGCATCACTCAGGCCGAGTATCCCTCGCTCGCGTCGGCGCTCCTCACCATTCGGCTTTCGTACTGAGGCGACCATGACCTACTCCAATTCAATGCCTCGCAACTCCCGGCGTGCCGGCCGGCCGGCGTCCGCGCTCTGGCGGACGACGGCACTGCTGGCTGCTGCCGCGTTCATTGTTGGGTGCGACACGGGACGCCTGCTCGACGTGAAGGCGCCGAACAGCGTTCCCGCCACCGTCTTCGACGATCCCGCCAACGCGGCGCTGATGGTCAGCAGTGCCATCGGCGACTTCGAGTGCGCGTTCGGCGGCTGGGTGTTGGCCACCGGTATCGCCACCGACGAACTGCAAGATGGCACGCTGACCGCCGCCAACTGGCAGATGGACCGTCGCGACGACGGTTTCACGTCGGGAAGCTACGGTACCGCCGGATGCACGAGCACGCAGGCCATCTATACCCCGATGTCGACGGCGCGCTGGGAGGCCGACCAGGCCGTCACCAAGCTGGCCGGCTGGACCGATGCGCAGGTGGCCAACCGCGTGTCGCTGCTGGTGCAGGCCAACGTGTACGCCGGCTTCGCCTATGCAACGCTCGGCATGTCCATGTGCCAGGCGTCGTTCGACCTGGGGCCGCTGGTGGACCAGAAGGGGATGTTTGCACTGGCCGAGAAACGCTTCAGCGACGCGATCACGGCGGCCACGGGCGTGGCAGCACTGTCCAGTTACATGAACGCGGCGTACGTGGGACGGGCGCGGGTGCGCCTGTATCAGCACAACCTCGCGGGCGCAGCCTCCGACGCGCAGGTGGTGCCCAAGGGCTTCGTGTTCAACGCCGCGATGGACGCCAACAACTCGCGGCGATACAGCCACGTGTACCAGGCGATCGTGCAGAACACCAACACGTCGGTGGAACCGACGGCCCGCGCGCTGACCACGGAGCAGGGCGAAAAGGACCCGCGGTCGGCCACGACGCAGCTGGCGGGCAAGGCGTCCGACGGCATTTCCGACAAGTACGTACCCAACAAGTACAACGCGGCGACGCTGACCTTGGGGGAGGGGATCCCGCAACCCATGGCGCGGTACGAGGAGGCGCAGCTGATTCTCGCCGAAGCTCAGGGTGGTGCGGCGGCGGTGACGGCCATCAACGCCATGCGCACGACGGCAGGCCTCAAGCTGTACGCCGGTGTCACGGATGCCGCATCCATCACGGCGCTGGTCGCCAGCGAGCGGCAGCGCGTGCTGTTCGTGGAGGGCTTCCGCATGTTCGACGTGGAGCGGTTCAACCTGCCGCTCGTGCCGGTGCCCGGCTCGACATTCCGGCTCGGTGGCGTGTACGGCAACACGGTCTGCATGCCATTGCCGGACGTCGAGCGGGTGAACAACCCGAATATCGTGGTGGCGAACCTGATTTCGGGGATCAAGGGAGGCTTCCCGCTGCCGTAAGGCGGGGGCCGCCGGCGGCGCTGGTGCGTGGCGTCGTGGCGGCGGGACGTGTTTGGCATTAGAAATATGGGCGGCCGGCGCGACAGGTTCTGCGCCGGCCGCTCGTGTCACCGGCAGCGCCAACTGATGAAGCTCCGGCAGGAAGCGATCGTCCGCTGAGTGCAAGGACACCCAAACCATCCACGAAGCCGGCACCCATGGTCGTTGGTCCCCCCTGGATCCTGATGGATGTCGGTCAGGTACTGATCGGCTTCGATCACTCGGTGATCAGCGCGAGGCTGGTCGCCGAGTGCTTTCCGGTCGACCGGCAATCAGTGCCTGACCGGGAGGCGGTCGAGGCGTTCATCTTGGGCGCGACCGACAGGCCAAGCCCGAACAGTCAGGTGGAGTGCGGAGCGAAGGACATCGAGTGGCTGTCTGCTACGGTGAGCGAACACTTTGGCGTGGTGATCGAACCGGCACAGTTTGAAGAGATTTGGACATCCATCTTTGCGCCGCGACTGAACGCGGACGTCGTGGCGTGCGTGGCTGCGCTGCGGGCGTCTGGTGTGCGCATCGGAATCTGCTCCAACACCAACGCATCGCATTGGCGATTCCTGCGGCGGCAGCACGAGGAGCTTTGCCGGCTGGCCGACGAGGCGAGTTGCTTTCTCTCATTCGAGATGGGTTTGGGCAAGGGGGATCCGGGGTTCTTCGAGCGCATCGAGGAGGCGACGCAGGCGCCGGCTGGCAACCACCTGTTACTCGACGACAAACCGGAGAACTGCCTGGCCGCCGAAGAGGCCGGCATGCGTGCGGTGCTGTTCGACCCGGTAGACGCCCAGCGGTCGTTGCGCGCGGTAATGACTTTCTTCCAGGGAGGTGAAGGCCATGGCGAATGATCTCGGAACTCTCGCCCAGGTGGCGGTCACCTTTCGCGACCTGCCAAAGGCCATTGCCTGGTACCGCGACGTGCTGCAACTGCCGCTGATGTTCGAGACCAATGGGATGGCCTTCTTTGCCATGGGCGACGTGCGCCTGATGATGACGGTGCCGGATCTGCCTGAGTACGATCATCCAGCGTCGGTGCTCTACTTCAGGGTGAGGAACATCGACGCGACGCACGCCGAGCTCGTGGACCGCGGCGTCGAGTTCGATGACCCGCCGCACTTCATCGGGAAGATGGGCGCGTCCGAAATCTGGATGGCGTTCTTCCGGGACACCGAGGAGCACCTGCTGGCGATCACCGAAGAGCGGGCGGCAGCTTAGAGGGCATCCGCCAGACCCGCTCCGGCTGCACGGCCTTCATCGGCTATTCGCTGGCGCTTTGGCAGATGTCGATCTGGTATCAACGGGCCTGGAGCATCACCATCAAGTCGACCATTGACGGTCTCATTTACGCGCTGTTGATCGCCGGCACGTTCGGGTGGCTCTGGCCGCACTGATGAGACGACTTGGCGGGTGACGCGGATGGGCATTGCCCCGACGCGTCGCAGCCGTGATGATTCGCGCTACGAGCTCCACACGACGGCCCCCCGGCATACGGAGGAAGGATGCGAATGCAGTATGTGGCGCGCGGGCTTGGCGCAATGATGCTGGCGATCGGCCCGCTGGGCGCCCAGCAGCCTGGGGGCGCGCGCGGTGCCAGCGCGACGGTCAAGGATGGCGAGGAGTGCCCGCCGGGGATGACCGAAGTGCGGCCACGCAGCTGCCGCGCCCCCGAGATGCCCGCGCCGAGTATCGTCGACTATCGCCCGCGCTCGACGCTGGTGACGGCCGGGCACAAGGTGCCGAAGGCCAAGTATCCGGCCATCGACTTCCACGGTCATCCCGGGTCGCAAATGACGAACGCCGTGGAGCTGGAGCAGATGGGCGCCGAGATGGATGCGGTGAATCTCGGCCTGATGGTGACGGCCAACAACACGTCGGGCGAGGCGCTCAAGCGACAGGCGGCGCTCGTGAAGGCGTCGTCGAAGATGAAGGATCGCGTGCGCATCCTCGCCGGCGTCGACTTCCGCAATGTCGGCCCCGGCTGGGCAGCGAAGGCGGTCGCCCAACTCGAGGCCGACGTCGCCGCGGGTGCGGTGGGAATCGGGGAGATCGGAAAGGGGCTCGGATTGTCGTACCGGAAGGCCGACGGCACTCGCCTGCGCATTGATGATCCCGACCTCGACCCGGTATGGGACGCTGCGGCCCGGCTCAAGCTGCCGGTGTTCATCCACACGGCCGATCCACAGGAGTTCTGGCAGGAGATCAACTACACGAACGAGCGGTGGCTGGAGCTGGCGCTGTTCCCCGGACGGCGGTATCCCGCCGACAAGAACCCAAGCTTCGAGGAGCTGATGACCGAGCGGGACAACCTGTTCCGCAAACATCGCGGTACGACGTTCGTGACGGCGCACATGGGGTGGCACGCCAACGACCTCGGGCGGCTGGGCAGGATGTTCGACGAGATGCCGAACCTGAACACCGAGGTGGGTGCGGTGCTCTATGACATTGGCCGCCAGCCGCGCGGCGCTCACGATTTCTTCGTGAAGTACCAGGACCGGATCCTGTTCGGCAAGGACTCGTACCAGCCCGAGGAGTATCCGTACTATTGGCGCGTGTTCGAGACGCGCGACGAGTACTTCGACTACTACCGCGGCTATCACGCATTCTGGAAGCTCTACGGCATCGACCTGCCGGACAGCGTGCTGAAGAAGGTCTACTACCAGAATGCGTTGCGCATCACCCGCATGCTGCCTCAGGCGGGGTGGCCGAAGTAGGGAACGGACCCAGTAAATGCCAGCTAGGCGTACACCTCGAAGATGCCCGCCGCCCCCATGCCGCCGCCAATGCACATGGTCACCATCCCGAGCCCGCCGCCATTCGCGCCGAGTGCATGCAGGAGCTGCGTGGTGAGCTTGGCACCGGTGGCGCCCAGCGGATGACCCAGCGCAATGGCGCCGCCATTCACGTTGATGCGCGATGCATCCATCTCGAGGTCCTTCATCACCGCCAGCGCCTGCACGGCAAAAGCCTCGTTGAACTCGATCATCTTCATGTCGCCCAACTTCATCCCGGCCTTGGCCAGCGCCTTGGGCACGGCCTTGATCGGACCCACGCCCATGATGTCGGGTGCGACGCCCGCCACGGCAAAGGTCACGAACCGCGCCAGCGGCTTGAGGCCAAGTTCCTTCGCCTTGTCGGCGCCCATCAGCAGCAGCGCGGCGGCGCCGTCGCTGAGCGGAGACGAGTTGCCCGCCGTCACCACGCCCTTGGCCGCGAAGGCGGGCTTGAGCTTGCCGAGTCCCTCACGCGTGGTCTCCGCGCGTGGCAGTTCGTCCACGGCGAACTGCGTCATCACGGTGGACTTCTTCGCCCCCTTGTACGTGACGCGGGGCACCGGCACCGGCACGATCTCGCCGGCAAACGCCCCGCGCTGCATCGCGGCCACGGCCTTCTGCTGCGAGCCGAGCGCAAAGTCATCGGCCTGGTCGCGCGTAATACCCCACTGCTTCGCCACGCGTTCGGCGGTGAATCCCATGCCGATATTGTCCTCGATCATCTGCGGCTGGAGGCGCGTGTGGAAACCTCCCATCGGCACGGCGCTCATCATCTCGACGCCGCCGGCGATGACCACATCGCACAGCCCGGTCATGATGGACTGGGCCGCCATGGCGACGGTCTGCAACCCCGACGAGCAGAACCGGTTCACCGTGGCGGCCGACACCTCCACCGGAAACCCGGCGCGCAACACGCCCATGCGCCCGATGTTGAGTCCCTGCGCCCCTTCGGGCATTGCGCAGCCCCACAACACGTCCTCGACCAGTGCGGGGTCGAAGTTCACGCGCTGCACCACGGCCTTGAGCACTTCGGCTGACAGGTCCACCGGGTGCACCGTGGCCAGCCCTCCGTCCTTCTTGCCGCGAGCGACGGCCGTGCGGACCGCGCTCACGATGACAGCGTCCTTCATTTGCATGGTCCATTCTCCCGGGCCGCCGCGTGCGGCGCGCCCGCTGAAGTCGTGAGGGCGGTCAGTTGCGCAGCGGCTTGCCGGTCTCGAGCATGTATTGCATGCGCGCCTGGGTTTCCTTGGTGCCCAGCAGGCGCAGGCAGGCGTCGCGTTCAAGATCGATGAGGTCCTGCTCGGTGACTTCCCGTGATGGCCCGTCGCCGCCGGCGAGCACCACGGCGATCTCGTGGCCAATGCGTACGTCGTGCGCACTGGCTTGCCCGGCTTCCTGGAACGAGAAGAGCGCGTAGTCGAGGTTGGCGACGATCTCCCTGCCGAGCGCGCGCATGGTCATGGACGGCGGCGCCACGTAGCCCGGCGCCAGGTCGAGCACGCGCGCCTTGGCATCGGACAGCAGCGCATCGCGGTTCATCGAGATGCGGTCGTCGGCACGCAGGTAGCCCAGGGCGCGGGCTTCGTGCGCGCTGGTGCTCGTCTGGGCGAGCGCGATGAGCTTGAACGCGCGCTTGGCCGCCTCAAACGGGTCGGCGTCCTCGTACGGCTTGAGGTCGTTGACGAACCGAAAGGCGAGTTCCTTGGTGCCGCCTCCAGCGGGAATGATCCCCACGCCCACCTCGACGAGGCCCATGTACAGCTCGGCGTGCGCCTGGACGCGGTCGCAATGCATGGAGAACTCGCAGCCGCCGCCAAGCGTGAGCCCGAACGGTGCGGCCACCACCGGGAATGGCGCCCGGCGCAGCGACATCGACGTCTCCTGGAATCGCGCGATGCCCGCCTCGATCGCCTTCCAGTCACCGCTCATCAGGGCCGGTCCCTGCTGGGCGAGGTTGGCGCCGGCGGTGAAAGTGCGCGCGTCGTCGTTGCCGATCACGAGGCCGACGTAGTGGCCCCTGCCGATGCGGTCGATGGTCCGGGCGACCATCTCGACTACGCCAGTGCCGAGCGTATTCATCTTGCCGCAGAACTCGAGGCAGAGCACGCCGTCACCGAGGTCGATGACGCGCGCTTCCTTGTTCTCGTCCACCATGCGTCCGTCGGCCCGGCGCGCGCCCAGCGACAGCCGGTGCGGGATGGCCGGCACCGGTTGGTATCCTCTCGGTGACGCCATCTGTTCGGCGACGCCGCTGCCCGTGTAGAAGCCATCGGTGGCGTGGTGAAAGAGGAGTGGCGCCTCGAATCCGAGCTGCTCGATCTGTGCGCGCAGCCAGTCGATGCCCAGCGCGTCCATGACGCGGAATGGGCCCACTTCCCAGCCGTAGCCCCACTCGAGGGCCCGGTCGACGCTGGCGATGTCATGCGCCAGTTCCGGGGCGAGACGCGCCGTATGGTAGGCGACGATGCTGAGCAACTTGCGCAGGAAGTTGCCGTAGTTGCCGTTCAGGTCGCGAACCTTGGCGAGCCGTTCCGTCACCGGCAGCTTCAGGAGCGCGTCGATCTCCGGGGTGGAGAGGCGCTGCTGCGGGCGGTACTCCAGTGTGCGCCACTCGAGCGTCTGGATGTCCTTGCCATTCTTCTTGTAGAATCCGCCGCCCGACTTGTCACCGAGCCAGCCGCGCTTGACGATCTCGTGCACCCACCCGGGAAGGGTAAAATCCTCACCCGTTGCCTGCGAGAGCCCGGCGCTCACGTGGACGAGGATGTCGAGGCCCGACAGGTCACCGGTGCGGAAGGTCGCCGTCTTGGCACGCCCGATCAGCGCGCCCGTCAGCCCGTCGACTTCATCGATGGTGAGGTTGAACTCCTCCATCAGCTTGAACGTGGTGAACATCCCGAAGACGCCAAGGCGGTTGGCCACGAAGCCGGGCACGTCCTTGCAGAGCACGATGCCCTTGCCGAGCGTGCGCTCGGAGAATTCACGCATGGCCTCAAGCGTCTCGACCGCCGTGAACGGCGTCGGTATCAACTCGAGAAGGTGCATGTACCGCGGCGGGTTGAAGAAATGCGTGCCGAGGAACTGGCGCTTGAACGCGTCGCTGCGTCCCTCGAGCAAGACGGCCATCGGAATTCCCGATGTGTTCGAGGTGACGATGGCGTGCGGGGCGATGCGCTCGAGCCGCTCAAACAGCTGCTGCTTGGGAGTCGGCTGCTCGACGATGACCTCGACAATCCAGTCGCAGTCGGCGAGCAAATCGAGGTGGTCCGCAATATTGCCGGTGGTGATGAGGGCGGCGCGCCCAGCATCCATGAAGGCTGCGGGCCTGGCCTTGCGGGCTTTCTCGAGGCCGTTGCGGGCCGGCGCCGAACGGTCAGGCGAGGCCGGATCATCACTGCCCGGGACGTCGAGAAGGACAACGGGGAAGCCGGCGGAGGCGGCAAGGGCGGCAATGCCGCTCCCCATGACGCCCGCACCGACGACACCGACCTTGGTGATACGCATCGGGGCTCCTGTAGGGGGCCTTCGGGATTATTGTAGGCGCGGGTCGCAGCGCTCGCCGTGCTCTCCTTGAATGTAGTGCGGACCGGGCGCAGGTGCCGAGTGATGCCCCCTCCCGCAGGAGGCTGCCGGCGGCAAGTTTTCAATGTCCCGAACTCCCGCCGTGCCGATGCCTCCAGACGAAGCCGTGCCCGTCCTTACCAACTTGGCTGCTCTGGTGCTGGAACTCAGCGCCGCGGTGCTGCTTGCGGCGTTGTTCGCCCTGGTGCGTCGGCAGGTGAAGCCGCGGGCGTACTTCGAGCTGTGGGAGCGGGCGTGGACCGTCCTCGCGCTGTCGCTCTTCGCACTCTTCGTGCGGCATATGCATGGCGTGCCGCTTCTCCTGGGTTCGCTCGGCTACCAGGTGGGGAAGCTCACCTTCTTCGGGCTCCTGCTGCTCGGCGCGCTGGCCTACGTGCGTCCCGAACGGCGGCTTCCCGTGGGGCCGGTGACCGCGATGCTGGCCTTCCTTGGCGTCGTGACGGCGTGGGTGTCAGCTGCTTCCAGCACGCTGGTGGCCTGGCAGTCGCCCTTTGCCACGGTGCTTTGCGGCGTCGGGGCGTGGCGGCTGGGCACGCGGAGCCGAGGCCGGAAGACCTTTGGCACTTTCGCCACGTCGGGGGCGATGCTCGTATATGCAGTGACATGGGCGCTGTACGGTGTTGCGATCCTCGCGCCGGAAAACGCGATGACCGGCTTCCTGTCGTCCGTGGTGCGCCACCAGGTCTATCTGGACACGCTCACGCTCGGTGGGCTGGGATTCGGAATGGTGCTTCTCGTCATGGAGGACGCCCGGTGCATCGCCGAGGAGTCGGAGGAGCAGCTGCAGAGCCTGATTGCGTCGACCACCGATGCGTTGCTGCTGCTCGACGGCAACTGGCATGTGCAGACGGCCAATTCGGCGGCGGAACACCTGTTCGACCTGTCGTCGGCGCAGTTGGCCGGGCGCGACTTCCTGTCGCTGGTGGAAGTGAACGATGCGGGGCGGCTGCGCGAGGTGCTGCTGGGATTTGCGTCAGGGGGGAGACAGGACCTGCGTGTCGGCGAGTCGGAGCCGATGCTGGCGCGGCGCGATTCCGGCTTGCCGGTGAGGGTGGAAGGAGCGGTGTGGCGCCTTCCAGGCGACCGCGGAATGCAGGCCATCATCCTGCGCGACGTCACGGTGCGCGAGGAACTGCGCTCGCGCCAGGCGATGCAGGCCAAGACCGATGCCGTGCGTCAGCTGGCCGCGGGCATCGTGCACGACTTCACGAACCTGCTCACGACGATCTCCACCCGCAGTCACCTCTTGCTTGCCGAGTACGACGGCGACGAGCGCGTGCGCGACGCGGTGTCCGAGATCGCGCAGGCGACGGCAAGCGCGGGACGGCTGGCGCGGGACCTGCTGGCGCTGTCGGGGCGGCAGTCGCTGCAGCCGATGTTGCTCGATGTGAACACGGCGATGCACGCACTCGAGGATGCCATCCGCAAAAGGCTCCCCGACGGCGTCACGGCTGACTTTCGCTACGCCATGGACGCCGGACGCATTCGGGTGGACAGCGTGCGGTTCGGCGACGCCATCCTGGTGCTGGCCCAGAATGCAGGCGAGGCGATGGCGGGCACGACGGGGCGCATTCTCGTGGCCACCGCGCGTGGCGTGCGCAGCGCCGAGGCGCGCGCCGCCGGGGTGGATGAGCACGCCGAGTATGCTTACGTCTCGGTGCACGACACGGGACTTGGCTTGTCCGTCGAGGCGCGCGCGCACGTGTTCGAGCCCTTCTACACCACCAAGGGCGCGGGGCGCGGGCTCGGGTTGCCCACGGCGCTCGGCTTCGCCCAGCAGAGTGGCGGATGGCTGTCGGTGCAGTCGTCGCCGGCGGGGACCATCGTTCGCCTCGGGTTCCCTCTGGCGCAGGAGGACGCCCTGACGTCGCGCAGCGTGCCGACGGCCAGTGCGCCCAGTGACATGCACTCGACGGAGCGCTACGCAATGTTGGTGGAGGACGACGACACCGTTCGCCGGGTGGTGCGGCTGGTGCTGCTGCGCGAGGGCTTCAAGGTGATAGAGGCCGCCAATGGCGTGGCCGCCCTCGAGGCATGGCAGGTGGCGCGGCCGGCCCTCACCGTGCTGGTCGCCGACGTCGAGATGCCGCTGATGGGGGGGCCCGAGCTGGCCACACACCTGCTGCAGGCGCATCCGGGAGTGCGCATCATCCTGATGTCCGGTTATGTGGCTGACGACGCCGTGCGCGCGGCCATTCCCGCCGCGGACGTGGCGTTCCTGCAGAAGCCCTTCGACGTGAATGAACTCGTTCGGGTCGTGCGCAACGAACCGGAGCACGTATGAGGTGCGTGGCCGAGATGGCCCTCCCGCCAGGCATGCGATAGTCGCTGCCTGCCGACGGTGCTAGGTTCAACGCACCATGCCGCTCCCCGTCAAGAAAGCCCTCATCCACCTGCGCGCGGCCGACCCGGTGCTTGGAAGCGTCATCGAGCGCGTGGGGCCATGCCGCGCACGCGTCGCCTCCGGGGGGTCGCACTTCGGCGCCGTCGTACGTTCCATCGTCTACCAACAGCTCAGTGGGAGTGCCGCCGCGACCATTCATGGCCGCGTGCTCGCGCTCTTCGGCGGCCGCGAACCGACGCCGCGTGCGCTGCTCAGGCTCGACGACACCATGCTGCGCGGCGCCGGCCTCAGCGGCCAGAAGACGGCGTACCTCAAGGACTTGGCATCGCACGCGGCCTCCCGGCGCTTCCCGCTCGAGCGACTGCACGAATTCGACGACGACGAAGTGATTGCCACGCTGACCACTGTGAAGGGGGTGGGACGCTGGACGGCGCAGATGTTCCTGATGTTCCGCCTGGGACGGGTGGACGTGCTGCCCGACCTCGACCTTGGCATCCAGAAGGGGATCCAGCGCGCATACGGCCTGCGACGACTCCCCACGCCACCGCAGGTACTCAAGCGTGGCGCGCCGTGGGCACCGTATCGCACCATCGCCAGTTGGTACCTGTGGCGGCTGATGGACCTGCCCGCCGACTGACCCTTCGGCATGGAGCGCGCGAGAATGCGAATCGGCGTGACCGGGGCGAGTGGCATGTTGGGCACGGCGCTGGTTCCGGCGCTGCAAGGCGCAGGGCATGAGGTGGTGCGCATCGGGCGCGGGCCGGACGCCGAGGTGCGCTGGAATCCGGCGGCTGGCCTGATCGATGCGGCGGCCTGTGAGGGCGTCGAGGCGTTCGTGCACTTGGCTGGCGCGAATGTCGGCCGGCGTTGGACACCAGCGCGTCGCCGTGAGATTCGCGAGAGCCGCGTTGCGGGCACCACGCTCATCGCGCGCACTGCGGCTGGGCTGGCGCCGCGGCCGCGTGTCCTCGTATGCGCCTCAGCCGTGGGCGTCTATGGGAACTCAGGCGACGCCGTCTGTGACGAGTCCACGCCTCCCGGGCATGACTTCCTCGCCGATGTCGTGCGAGCGTGGGAGTCGAGCGCTGATGCGGCGCGCGTGGCCGGCATTCGCACGGTGCATTTGCGTTTCGGCGTGATCCTGTCGCGCCACGGTGGGGCGCTGGGCAGGCTTCTTCCCGTCTTTCGGCTCGGCGTCGGCGGTTGCGTGGGGAACGGACGGCAGTGGATGAGCTGGGTGTCGGTGGACGACGCCGTCGGCATCGTGCGCTTTGCGCTGGAGCATCGGGAGCTGACCGGCGTGGTGAATGCCACGGCGCCGTCACCGGTGACCAATGCCGAGTTCACGACGACACTGGCCCGTGTCGTTCATCGTCCGGCGCTCTTCCCCGTGCCGGCGCTGGCGCTCACTTTGGTGCTTGGTGAAATGGCGCAGGCTACCCTGCTTGCGAGCCAGCGCGTGATGCCGCGCCGCCTTCTCTCTGCCGGGTATGAATTTCGGCAGGCCACTCTCGAACCGGCGTTGCGCGCTGCGGTGAACGAATGAGCTCGGGCCCGCCGGCCACCGACTTTCACAGCCATCTCGTGCCAGGGGTCGATGACGGCGCCGCCGACATCGCCGAGTCGCGCGCCGCAATCGCCGCCATGGCGCGCGACGGCGTGACTACCGCCATCGTGACTCCGCACTTCGACGGTTCGCTGACGCTCGTGCCGGAGATGGCGCAGGATCGCCTGGCACAACTGGACGTCGGTTTCGCGCGACTCACGGCCGATGCCGAGGTGGCCGCCAGTGGCGTGCGGGTGCTGCGCGGCGTCGAACTGATGCTGGACGTGCCTGATCCAGACGTCAGTGACGAGCGCCTGCGCCTGGCGGGCGGGCGGTTCGTGCTGGTGGAGTACCCGGGCCTGCAGCTTCCGCTTGTCCATGCCGACTATGCCGTGCGGGCCTTGCGGCAGAACGGCTGGCAGCCCGTGGTGGCGCACCCCGAGCGCTATCGCAATGTCGACGAATCGCTCGAGCAACTGCTGCCGCTTCGTTATGCGGGCGCCTACTTCCAGGTGAACGCCGGGTCGTTGATCGGGCTGCACGGCGAGGGTCCCGCGCGCCGCGCCGCGGCGTTGCTCGCCCGCGGCTGGGTGGAATACGGGTCAAGCGACTTCCATGGTCGCGGGGCGCCGGCGGTCTCGGCGGCACGGGCCGCACTTACCGTGCGCGGTGGGGCGGCGCAGGCTGAGGCTCTCTTCTGCGGCAATCCCGCGCGTCTCTTGCGCGGCGAACCGCCGCTGACGGTGGAGCCGCTGGGTGGCGGGGCAAGGAAGGGGCGGCCGTGGTGGGCGCGGCTTCTCGGGCGCTAGCGAGCGCCCTACCTTCGTAGTCCGCGCAGCTGCAGTTCGAAGTCGAGCGAGTTGGTGGCGAGGATGACCGCGACGTCGAACGCCACGCGCCCGGCAATGACCAGGTCGGCCAGGTGCTGGTCGAAGGTCTGCGTGCCGAACTGGGCGCGCCCCTCGGCGAGCACGGCGCGCATCTCGTGCAGGCGGCCGGGGTCGCTAAGCACATCGCGGACGCCGTTGTGCATCAGCAGCAGTTCCGCCGCGAGCACGCGGCCGGTGCCGTCGGCGCGGGGGAGGAGCCGCTGGGCGATCACCGTGCGCAACGACTCCGTGAGATGGAGGCGCATCTGGTCCTGCAGGTCCGCCGGGAAGTTGGCGAGCAGGCCCTTGATCGTGCTGACGACATCAGTTGCCTGAAGCTTGGCGATGACAAGGCGCCCCGATTCGACGGCGCGAAAAGCCATCTCAATCATCTCCGGGCCGACGAGCTCACCTACGACCACCACGTCGGCGTCCTGGTCGAGCGCAGCCCGCATGCCCGCGAAGTACGACTCGGTATCGATGCCGACTTCACGCTGCGTTACCGAGCATTTCTGGCTCTTGTGCAGGAACTCGATGGACGGTTCCACCGACACGATGTGGCGCCGGGACGGGGCCTCCGTGTTGAGGTGGTTTACCAGCGCAGCCAGCGTGCTGGTTCGACCCGACCCAGGGACGCCGCTGACGAGCACCAAGCCGCACTCGGTCAGCACCGTGCGGCCGAGCGCCGACGGCAGGCCGAGCGACTCGAAGGTGGGCAGTACGTCGGGAATGACGCGCATCACCACCATGTAGCTGGAGCGCTGCTTCAGGATGCTGATGCGGAAGCGGGCGATGCCCGGGGCACTCCACGGGCCCGTATAGTCGTGGACCTCATCCAGCGTCGGCGCATTGGGTGCCGTTGCGAGCATGTGCATGGCGAGCTCGCGCGTGTCCAACGCGCCGAGCACCGGGGTGTCGAGCGGAACGAGCTGCCCGTGAATGCGCGCATAAACGACATCGCCGGCGCGGATGTGCACGTCGCTCGCGCCGCGCTGGATCGCTTCGGTGAGGAACTGCCGCAACTTCTCTATCTGCGCCGCGCTTCCACCGGGGCGGAAGCGGCGTTCATCACCGGCGTTGGGCGTGTCGTCAGTCTTCACGGTGGCAAGCGTGTTCACAAAGAGAGATCCTAACGAACGCCGAGGACGGGAAGACCGGGGATCGCAGCGTCAGCGCTCATTGACGATTGGCACGGTGTCGGCGCCACGCCAAGAGGGTTGGGCTGTAGTCTGGCTGTCGCGAAACTGTATACTGGACGAAAGATAGTCAATAGGGTAACTTCGTGTCAAGAGAACCATGGCTTACCAGCCGCACGGTGAGCCGAGACGGGAGGTTCACCTTGCCCGCTGCTGGTCCGGATCCATCCTCGTATACTATATGGATACTGGCGTCACGGGCCTGTTGGGCCTCCGGGCTGCCCGCCTACCCGCGCTGCCGTACAGATTTGTGACCATCTCGCCGCCTCTCTCCTTGACTCCGACTCCTGCGCACCTGACCAAGCTGGAGGTGCGCCACCGGGCACTTGACCTGCAGCGCCGTCGGTTCTGGCGCGAGGTCAGCTATGGCGCGATCATCGTGGCGGCGGACGTGCTGACGCTGGCCACGGTCTTCACGTTCTTCGCCATGCTGCCATTCGGACGGGCGGAGCCGCTTCTCGGGCTGGACGGCCGGTCGTTCCTCAATGGCCTCATTCCCCTGTCGACGTCGGCGCTGACGCGGCGTCTGACGTCGCTGGTGTTCTGCCTGGTGGCGACGCGCTGCTACAGCTTCACGGAACGGCAGTCGATTCCGTGGCGCATGTTCGTGGCCCTTCTGCTCGGCTTGGCGCTTCCCCGCTGGGCGGAAGTCTGGGGGCCGGGACTCATCTGGCGTTGGGTCGCGGTGATCGTCGTGCTGGCCACGGCCTGGCTGGGGCTCGTTGTTCAGCGAGGCGGCCTGTTTCGCGCGCTCAGCTCGATCGATCCCGGCCGGCTGGATCCGTCGCGAACGCTGGTGCTCGGGCCCGGCGCAGAGATCGAGAGGCTGCGCCACGATCGCCTGGCGACCAGCGAGAGCCGTGCGATGCCAGCCACCTATGAACTGACGGCCCGCTGGGGTGAACCAGGGGGCGAGGGCATGCAGCAGTTGTACGATCACATTGCCGACTCGAACGCGGATTCCCTGGTGCTGGTGGGTGCCGTCTCCGACCTGGCACTCCAGAGCGTGATGATTGCCGCGTCGAGCGCGGGTGCGCGCGTGTATGCGACACGGCGGGAGGCGTTCCGCGGCTTCGATGAGCCGACATTCGTGCTCCGGCGCGCCGAGCCGCTGATGCTGCTGTCGCGCCCGGCGTTGGTGGGGTCGCAACTTGTCGTGAAGCGAGTCATGGACGTCGGTGGCGCCGCAGTGGGCCTGGTGGTTCTGGCGCCGGTATTCGCGCTGGTGGCCCTGCTGGTGAAGCTTACCTCGCCCGGGCCGGTGTTGTTCCGTCAGGTGCGGGTGGGACTCGGTGGCGATCCGTTCAT
>Ga0209014_10000336_pt1 | contig 27457 bp, 23 predicted proteins | sample BarGraNGADG00212_FD_184491 | JGI IMG/M metagenome (GOLD analysis project Ga0209014, IMG submission 184491) | Arctic peat soil microbial communities from Barrow, Alaska - Barrow Graham LP Ref core NGADG0002-212 (SPAdes) (version 2) | ecosystem: Environmental > Terrestrial > Soil > Wetlands >...
CGACGAGCCGCAGGCGGCCGCAAGGTCGGCCAGGGTTACCATCCCTGCCGCGGCGCCAACCATCTTGAGGAAACGTCGCCGATCCATGCTACCCTGTCTGTCGTTGGCCATTTCAACTCCCCCTTTCATCCATGACTATGAGCGTGCCATCCACGCAGGGCTCAATTGGATGCGTCAAGGTGCCTTGCCCCATCTTGTGCAGTCAGGACATCCGAGCAAAACGGCTTTTCGGGGGTCTTGCGCGATGCCGGACTCAACGATTATCTGATCCAGGCACTGGGTCTTGTTAGTCGGAATGAAGGCGAACGACTGATACGCTGTAGACTCCTCTACCGGGACCTATCGCGAGAGAAGCAGGCGATGCGCCTAAGCCCGGAAGAGCGACTTCCAACCGGCCGCCGGCCATTTGTTGAGGAAACCGGCGGGGCTGCTCTCTACATGAACGTGGCGTTGGGGTGCGCGGACAGCGCCGGGTTCAAACCACGGCATCAATAAGCTAGATTAACCTAGTTGAATTATAACGCCTGGTCAGCTGATGTCAACAGATACCCGGACTCATCTGTACAGATCGGCACAATACGTGTATGATGTCGCAGGACACTGGTGATGGTTGATCCCTTCAGCTTGGGCCAGTAAGGAGCATCCATGTCTGTCCTCCCCGATACTGACTCATCCAGGGCCCGCGACGGAAGCATCAAAGAGCAACTCTACCAGTCCCTCAAGGCGGACATCGTCAACGGCACTTTCGACATGGGTGAACGGCTCAACGAGGCGCAACTGAGCGCCAAGTACGGGGTGAGCCGGGCGCCTCTTCGACAGGTGCTCACCCTCCTGCAGCGAGATGAATTGGTAGAGGTGGTACCTCGCGTTGGGTACCTGACTTCGCGCTTGACCCTACAGGACGTCAACGACATCTTCGAGCTGCGTCTTCTCGTCGAGGCCGCTACCGTTCAGAAGGCGGCCTCACAGATCACCGATGCCGATCTGGACCGGCTGGCGAGGCTGTGCTCCAAGTACCACCCCGGCGAGCACGAGAGCTACCGGCTTCACCTGGATGAGAACCTGGAATTCCACCGTACTATCGCCGAAGCGGCAGGCAACCGGCGTATGGCTCAGGTTCTGACCCAGTCTATGGAGCACATGGTGCGGCTGATAGTGCTTCGATTGGACATGAGCAGCGCGGATGTGGTAGTAGCTGAACATCTGGAGATCGCCGGGGCTTTGCGGCAGCGGGATGCGGATCTGGCTCGAGAGCTGATGGTCCACCATCTGGCCGTCGCCCGCCAGGCTACGGTTGAGGCGATCATGAGACTCACCGCGAACAGGCATCTTTAGATATCTGAATAAGATCGAACTCGGAGGAGTGGGTATGTCTGAAAGCGATTTCCCAGCCGGGTACGCCGGCAAGATCTTGCGAGTGGATCTATCCATTGGCAAACTCACGGACGAGCGGTGGGACAGTGACAGTCTGAGGAAGTGGGTGGGTGGTACCGGCCTCGGGGTGAAAGTGCTTTACGACGAGGTGGACCCCGCCATGCAGTGGTCGGACCCGGAGAACCGGATCATTATGGCCTCTGGGCCTCTGGGCGGCACCTCGGTCATGGGGACGGGCAACGTTTCCTTTGTGATGAAGGGGGCGTTGACGAACGGCGCCACGACAACCCAGGCGAACGGCTTCATGGGAGCCTACATGAAGTTCGCCGGGTACGACGCCGTGATCGTGCAGGGAAAGTCGCCCAAGTGGGTGTACCTCTATTTGCACGACGGCATGGCAGAGCTGCGGGATGCCGAGCATCTGGTGGGACTGGATACCTACGACGTCCAGGACAAGATCACCGAGGAACTGGGCAAGACCGAGCGGCAGATGAGCGTGCTGGGAATCGGCCCCGCGGGCGAGCACCTGGTACGCTTCGCGGCCATCGCCGGCGACAAGGGCCATGTGGCTAGCCACAACGGCTGTGGAGCCGTGATGGGCTCCAAGATGCTGAAGGCGATAGCAGCCGAGCGGGGCAAGACCAGGTTCCCGGTTGCCGACGAGAAGGCTTTGAAGCAGCGTGCCAACATGATCGTCGAGGAGATCCTGGCGAACGTGGTGGCCAAGGGCACCTACGAGAACGGAACCCAGAGCGCCATTGTTGGAATGGTGAAGACGGGCATCCTGCCGGTGAAGAACTACACCACCAACCTCTTCTCCGGCGGTGAGGTGCTGATGCGCCCCTCATACTCCCAGACCTGGGAAATGAAGCCGATGCCCTGCTGGGCGTGCCGGACCAAGCACCTGCACATGGTGACCATCAAGGGTGGCGAGTACGACGGCTTCAAGGCCGAGGAGCCTGAGTACGAGCAGTGGGCGGCATGGGGGCCGCAGGTGGGAAACCACGATCCCGCGTCGGCGATGGTGATGGCAGTTGACGTCGACCGCCTTGGTATGGACACCAACGAGGCCGGTTGGCTGATCGGCTGGGTCATCGAGTGCTACGAGAAGGGCATCCTGACCAAGGAAGATACCGATGGCCTGGAGATGACCTGGGGCAACGCCAAAGCGATAAGGGCCATGCTCCAAAAGATTGCCAATCGCGAGGGGATCGGAAATCTTCTTGCAGAGGGAGTCAAGCGGGCCTCGGAGAAGCTCGGTCGAGGTAGCCAGGACATGGCGATCTACATCGAGAAGGGCAATACTCCCCGAGGCCACGACCATCGAAGCCGGTGGATCGAGATGGTGGACAGCTGCATTTCCGACACAGGCACCATAGGGGTGGGTCCGGCGTGGATGCCCCAGGAGCAGGGAGCCAAGGCCAACCCCGATCTCCACAAATGGGAAGACATCGCCGAGCAGTTGGGCAAGCACAACGGTCGGATGATGTTCGAAGACAGCCTGGGCATCTGCCGCTTCTGCAGCCGGACCTCCATGGAGGGGCTTGGGAAGGCCGTTGAGGCCTCCACCGGCTGGGAGAACTTCACCGGTGCTGAAGCCCTTGCGGTGGGGCGAAGGATCAGCAATCTCTTGAGGGTTTACAACCTCAGGTGTGGGCTGACCCCGGCCATGGAGAAGCCCTCCAAGCGCTACAGCTCGATCCCTGTTGATGGACCGATGGCCGGGATGAACGTTATGGAGAACTGGGAAGACATGCGGCGGGTCTACTACGAGCTCATGGGTTGGGACCTGAAGACAGGGCGGCCGATGCCGGAGACCCTCAAGCAGGTTGGGTTGGCCGACCTCATTCCCGACGCCTGGCCCAACGCCTAAAGCCTGTTATGACCCTGCAAGAAGCCAGCTAGCCTGCACCAAGCGGCCGCCGACCACTGTAGCCGGCGGCCGTCGCGAGTCATAATACGATCGAGGAGAGAACAAGGATGAAGCTGGGCTTTGTGGGCCTTGGCAATATGGGATTACCTATGGCGCTCAACCTGATCAAAGCGGGCCACCAGTTAACCGTTTTTGACCTCTCGGCGGGGGCGGTCCAAAGGGTGGTGGACGCCGGGGCCGTTGCCGCAAGCAGCGTGGCAGCGGTGGCCGAGTCCGCGGATATGGTGCTCTCATCGCTCCCCACCCCGGTGGCGGTGGAAACCGTTTATCTCGGAGAGGGCGGACTGATCGAAGGTGCCCGGGCCGGGCAGCTCTTCGTGGACCTGAGCAGCATCTCTCCCTCCCTGGCGAAGAAGATGGCCTCCGTTTTCGCCGCGAAGGACGCGGCGGTGTTGGACGCGCCGGTCAGCGGTGGTGTCACCGGCGCCAGGAACGCGACCCTCGCCGTTATGGTCGGCGGTGACCCCGAGGCCTTCAAGCGGGCTGAGCCCGTTCTAAACAGCCTTGGCAAGAACGTCTTCCACGTGGGGCCCGTGGGGACCAGCAGCATGATCAAGATCCTCAACCAGCTGTTGGTTGGCATCCAGAACACGGCCGTGACCGAGATGGTCACCCTTGGGCGGGCTGCCGGCATGGACTTGGCCCAGGCAAAGGAAGTGATCGACGCGAGCTCTGGCTGGAGCCGCATCCTGGAGACCGGGTTCCCCAAGGCGATGAACCGGGACTTCGACACCGGCTTCGGCGTTGACCTGATGGCCAAGGACCTGCGGCTGGCGCGCGACATGGCCAAGGAGGTGGGCGTGGAGCTCCCGGTTATGGAAAAGGCGCTCTCCGTCTTCGAGAGGGCCAGCGAGGCGGGCCTCGGCAAGAAGGACGTGAGCGCGGCGATCCAACTCTACGAGAAGTAGGGGCGGGGCAACTTCTCCCGTGGCAACTATTCGGCGATGTGCAGCTACGGCCGAGGTCCGACGTGAGTTGGGGTGAGGGTTGCCCCGCTCCGCCCATCGGGAGAGAAGCGATTGCCGATCCCCCTTGACGCAAAAAGTTGCGCAGGGCGGCGAACTGCCGGGCAATAGTCCCCGGGCAATATTCTCAGGAGGGGCGGCGCATGCGAATCGAAGAGTTGATGGAGATGGAGCGCATAGTAGACGAGGTGAACGAGTGGTGTCACTGTCCGGAGAACGTCTACTCACGGGACGGGCGCTCCATCGTATCGAAGGTGTCCACCGCGGAGCGTGACCTGAAGTCGGCTGTCAGGCAGTCCGTGGAGATGATAGGTGGGGTTCGGAAGGCGCTGAGCCCGGGCGATCGGGTGCTGTTGAAGCCAAACTTCAACAGCCCGGACCCCTTTCCAGCGGCTTCCGATCTCCCCTTCCTGGCGGCGGTGATCGAGCTGCTGCGTGAGGAGGGCATCACCAACATCTCCATGGGTGAACGGGCGGGGTGGCCATGGCTGCCGACCGCGAAGGTAATGGAGACGCTGGGGGTTCAACGGTTTGCGCAGGAGATGGGGGTTAACCTGATCAACTTCGACCTCGGTCCATGGATGGACGTGGTGCTGGGGGAGCAGGCGAAGTGGTGGAAGCGGGTTGCCTACCCCTCGGCGCTCAAAGAGTTCGACAAGATCGTGTACCTCCCCTGCATGAAGCACCACTTCCTGGCCGGCTTCACCATGAGCCTCAAGCTGGTGGTGGGGATGACCCACCCGACCGAGATGCTCTACATGCACGCGGATTTTAGATTTGGGAAGACCGAGGAGCCGATGCTCCCTAAGATGATCGAGCTGAATCTCCCCATCGCACCGGACCTGATCATCGTCGACGGCCGAAAAGCGTTCGTGACCGATGGTCCCTCCAAGGGCGAGTTGGTGGAGCCGCGGGTGATCCTGGCCTCCGGCGATCGGATTGCCATCGACGTCGAGTGCGTGAAGGCGCTGCAGGCCTATCCACGGGAGAACATGCTGAAGGGGCCGGTGTGGGAGATGCCCATCTTCCGGCGCGCGGTAGAGCTGGGCCTTGGCGCTCGAAGCGAGGACGGCTACCAGGTGGTGACGGGATAAAATGCCTATTCGGTGCGGTTAAGGGCTGAAGCGGGCGTGTCGTCGAAACGTGGGGCACGTGACGGCGCGCTCGCTTCAGCCCGTGCCCTACGATCTGGGAAGGGTAGGGCTAGCTGATCTCGGCAATGGGGACCTCGGAAGCCATTAGGCTGTGCAAGAAGTCGTACAGCTTGGCGCTCACGCTCACCTTGTAGGGAGTGGGGTTGACCGGCCGGAGGTGGTCCTGCCGGAAGCCGGCAAGTTGATCCAGGACGTACTGTCGCGTCTCGTTCAAAGGCCGCACGATCTCCAGGTTCGGCTTGCCGTCCCAGATGACCTCGTACAGCTCCTCCACCCGGCTGGGGATGACGATCAACCTCTTCGTCTCGTCGAAGGGGTGTCGGCACAGTACCCGCTGGCCGGGCTCGGGGGCCGCCTCATCGGCCAGGGTGAGCAGGTCGACCACAGCCAAGGGGGATTCGCCCGCGTACAGCCTGAATGCCCTCTTCTTTCCCGGAAGTGTGATCTTGGCCGAGTCGCCCGAGACCTTGATGCGGGGAACCCCCGAGGCCACGGTCAGTTTGTAGACCCCGCCCAGGGCCTCTCCGCCTGCGGTGACCAGCCGAGTTCCGATCCCGAAGGAGTCGATCTCGTGGCCTTGCTGGCCGAGAGCCAGGAGGGTCTGCTCGTCGATATCGTTGCTGGCCACGATGGTGAGCTTCCCGAAATCGACCTCAAACTGCTCGCTCACCTCGCGGAAGAGCTGCCGCGCTCTCCTCGACAGGAATGCCAGGTCGCCGGAATCGATCCTGATGCCGACCGGCCGGTAGCCCACATGGTTCAGGGCCAGAGCCACACTGAGGAAGTTGGGTACGCCCGACTTGAGGGTGTCGTAAGTGTCCACCAGGGCCAGGAAGCCCCTGGGGTAGGCTCGGGCGTAGGCGATGAAAGAGGCAAGCTCCCCCTCGTTGGTGTGGTTGCCGCCCAACTCCTCGCGGTATTGAAGGGAGAGCTCCACCAGGTCGTGGACTCGTCCGTCCGGGCCCGTGATGTCTCGCCTCTTTACCTCCCCCAACCCGAGGTAGCTCTGGACCCAGCTGTGCGCGTGGGTGCCGGAGGGGCGCAAGCCGGGGAACAGCTGGGCAGCCTTCACGTTACTGGTGGAGTTGAAGCCCCCGATGTAGGAGTACCTGGACGCCGAGATCCCCCCGTCCGGACCGGGGGCGCGCCGAAGCCCGAACTCCATGAGGGTCTTGTCCCATCCGGCCGCCAGCCGGATCCTTGCGGCGCTGGTGGCCACGACGCTGGGGTAGTTGATCAAGGCCAAGATGGGGGCCTCCAGCAGCTGGACGACCGCGATTGGTCCTTCCACGATGAAGAGGGGAACGCGGGGGAACGCCAGGCTTCCCTCGCGCAGGGACCGGATCCTCACCCTGCTGCAGTCTACGGTCTTGAGCCAATCGAAGAAGCCGGACTGGGCGTCCTCGGGCATGAATCGTCGAACCACCGCGATCTGATCGTCGGTGAAGTGGTAGTCACATACCAGTCTCAGGACTTCCTCGACTCCGGCGAAGACGGTGAACCCGCCATCAAAGGGGTTCCTTCTGAAGTGCACATCCACGACGGCGGGCTCTTCGTGCGTGCCGTTGAGCCACCAGGCGTATGCCATCGAATACTCGTAGAAGTCCGTGAGCAGGGGGTCAACCAGTGGATTAGTCGGTTTCACCACCGTATCCTAACTGCTCTGTGGCTACCTCTGCCACCTCGGTCGAGCGGTCGACGAAGGGACTCAACTTTTTCACAAGCACGATGGCCAGGTTGAGCAGCACCGCGAAGAAGGTTGCCGAGCCGATGGCGTCGAGTTGCGCGAAGCCGATCTGCACGGTCGTCGGCAGCGGTGTCGCGAGCTTCAGCGCATCGTTGAGGGCGCCGTTGGTGTTGAAAACTGCGACCAGGGCAGCGCAGACCGTGATGGAGATGCCGTAGACTCCGAAGTTCTCCAGAGCGCCCCAGTCCTCGGTGGCGGAGGAGATCACTTTGGTGCTGGCTCCGGCGATCATGCCGAAGAGCACCAGCGTGATGCCGCCCATGACAGGGATAGGTATGGACTGGATGAGCGTGCCGAACTTCGGGACGAGTCCGAGCAGAATGGCGGTGACCGCCGCGACCTGAAGCGGGCGGATGGAGTATACCTTTGTGATTGACATAACGCCGATGTTCTCGGCATAGGTGGTCTGGCCGGTGCCGCCGCCCAGGGCCGAGACGAAGGTAGCAATGGCGTCGCCCATGAAGGCGTTGCCGACCTCTGGGGTCAGGTCGCGATCCATGTAGGCCGAGATCGCCTTCACGTGGCCGATGTTCTCGGCCACGAGCATGACGACGACCGGAGCGATGATGGAGATGGACTGAAGGCTAAAGGTTGGGGTGACGAAGTGGGGCAGCCCGATCCAAGGGGCCGCCGCGACGGCGCTAAAGTCGACCTTGCCCATCAGAGCAGCCACGACGTAACCGACCGCCACGGCGATGAGGATGGGGATCAGCTTCGTGAAGCCACGAGTACCCACAGCAACGAAAATGGCCACGCTGAGGGTTATCAGCGCAAGGGTCCAGTTTTGGGAGGCGCTGCCCCAGGCTACCGGCGCGAGGCCGATACCGATAATCGCGATGACCGCGGCGGTTACCGGCGGGGGCATGAGGGTCGCGATGACCCGTGTGCCCATTCGGGTCTTTGCCAGCACGCCGATGACGAAATAGATGACCGCCGCGGCCGCGATGCCGCCGAGGGCGGCGGGGACACCACCGTTTGCCTTGGCCGCGATAACCGGGCCGATGAAGGCGAAGGAGCTTCCCAGGTAGCTGGGTATCCGGCCGCGGACGACCAGCATGAAGATGAGGGTGCCGATACCGGAGAAGAATACCGCCAGGTTCGGGTCGAAGCCCATCAGGAACGGCGCGAGGACTGTAGCCCCGAACATCGCGATTACGTGCTGAAGGCCTAGCCCTACGGTCCGTCCGGTCGGCAGGGCCTGCTCGGGGAAGACCACGCCATTACTTGCTTTGCTGCCCATGCGTCCCTTTCCTTTCTCCTTTCGTGTCTGACCTATGTTCTATTGTTTCGCTTCCAGGTTTCTAGCCGCGCATTTCGGCTGGGATATCCTCGGGCACGAAGGGATCGTCCGTTGGGTCGTTGGCGCCGGTTGCGTTCTGCCGGTCGCCGGCGTCCCCCAAGCCTGGCACGATGTAGCCGTGCTCGTCGAGGCGTTCGTCGACTGCCGCGATGTGCACCTCGACGTCCGGGTGCTCGCGGTGCAGGCACTCCAGCCCCTCAGGGGCCGCGATGAGCCCGACGAAGGATACCTTCTCGACACCCTTCTGCTTGAGCCGGGTAGCGGCCAAGACCGCCGATCCACCGGTTGCGAGCATCGGGTCTAGAATGAGGGCGATGTCAACGGGCGGGTAGCCCTGGAGCTTGTCGTAATAGCGAACGGGCCTCAGCGTTTCCTCGTCCCTGTAAAGGCCGAGATACCAGATCGGTGCGCCGGGTAGAAGCTCCTGTGCGGCCGGGATCATGCCGGCGCCGGCACGCAGTATGGGCGCGAAGCCCACCCGCTTTGCCAGTACCCATTGAGTGGTTGGCCCCACCGGGGTGATCACCGCCACTTGGCGAGTCGGCAGTCCGGCCGTCGCGTGGGATAAGAGCATAAGGGAGATCTCTTTGAGCAGTTGGCTGAAGCGGGCCGGCGGGGTGCGCCGGTCGCGGAGCAAAGCCAGCTTGTGCCCTACCAGTGCGTGCCCGCAGTAGACGTGGACGTTGTCTGCCGTCATCATTGTGTGGGTACCTCCTTGTGGCTGGCGCCCCTAAGCAGTCCCGCCGTCAGGCCTGCCTATGGCGGTAGGTCGACCAACTTGGCTCACGGTGGGCACAATCCATCTATCTGAATGACTAGAAAGTCGGTCTAGAGCGTTGCGACTGAGCAGCCTGTAGAGGATGTCCTTCTGTCTCCAGGACGTTGGCGCAGCGCTCTCGATCGTCGATCTGGGGCAATCAGTCGAGAACCTAAGCACTGGCACTTGTCATTGTACTACGCTACCGACCCGGATGGAAAACTGGTATCCTGAACTTCATTCTGGCAGGCGGAGGTAGTCCCCCATGGATTATGGCAGTTTGATTGGCCAGGCGTGGCGCCTGACCTGGCGCCACCGCTTTCTCTGGGTGCTGGGGCTGTTTGCCCCCTCTACCGTGGGGAGCTGCAGCACCGGGGGCGGGGGATCGGGTTTCCAGTTCAACGCCGACGATTTCCGGCGGCTGCCCCCGGACTTGCAGGGCCAGCTGTACGACCTCGGAAACTGGCTGACCGCGAACGCCGGGACTATCATTGCCCTGGCCATCGCCGCGGCGGTTCTTTTCCTGCTACTTGGGCTCGTGTTACTGGTGATTTCCACCATCGCCCAGGGAGGGGTGGCCATGGCGACGGCCGACCTGGCATTGGGGCGGCCCAGCGCGCTCGGACCGGCCTTCAGGGCCGGCCTGCACCTCTTCTGGCGCTACCTGGGGCTGCTGTTGATCATGATCGGCCTCTTCATCCTGCTGGTGCTGCTGGTGGCTGCTGGGGTAATTTTGGCGATGCTGGCGATCAACACGGCAGGCGGTGCCGCCCATACCGTGCTTGTGGTCATCGCTGGTCTGGTGGCTGTTGTCCTGTTTCTGTTGGCGATACCCCTATTCATTGCCGTCTCTATCGCCGTGGCCTTTGCCCAGCGGGCGATGGCGGTGGAGGACGTGGGACCGATCGATGGCCTGAGAGCGGGGTTCCGTCTGATCCGGCAGCGGGTCGGTACGAGTATCCTGGTGTGGTTGGTCAACGTGGCGCTCAGTATTGGCGGGGGTCTGGCGGTGCTCGTCGGGATTGTTGTGCTCTTAGTTCCGTTGGGGGTGATGGGGATTGCCCTATTCGTCATCGCCGGCATGTCCACGGTCGTGGTGATCTACGGGGTCGCCGCGGTGGTCGCACTGATGATCGCGGGGTGGATTTTGGGGAGCATTGCCAACATCTTCTTCTGGAACTACTGGACGCTGGTCTACCTGAACTTCACAGGCCGGCTCAACGAGCGGATGGAGCCGGTGCGGGCGTAGGTAGAAATCAGTAGGGGCGACTTATACGTCGCCCCTACGTGTGTAGATGGCCGGTCAAGCCTTGGCCGCGGCGCTCTGCTTCACGATCTCCACGAAGGCTTCGGGCTTGAGGCTGGCCCCGCCCACCAGGCCGCCGTCGATCTCGGGCTTCTCCATCAACTCCCTGACGTTGTCCGGAGTGACGCTGCCGCCGTACTGGATTCGTAGCGCGTCCGCCGTCGTGGCGCCGTAGAGGGAGCGCACCACCCCGCGGATCGTCCCGATCACCTGGTTGGCCCCATCGGCCGTGGCGGCCTTGCCGGTCCCTATAGCCCAGACCGGCTCGTAGGCGATGACCAACTCGCCCAGATCCTGAAGACCGGCGAGCCCGCCCTTCACCTGGCGGGTCACAACCTCCACGGTCATGCCTGCCTCGTACTCCACCAGCGTCTCGCCAACGCACATGATCGGCTTGAGTCCATGACCCAGCGCCGACCTCACCTTCTTGCCTACCAGCTCATCGGTGTTGCCGAAGTACTGGCGCCGCTCGCTGTGGCCCAGGATCACATAGTCCACCATTCCCTGGAGCATCAGCGGGCTGATCTCGCCCGTGAAGGCTCCCTTTTCGACGAAGTACATATCCTGGGCACCGGATTGGATGGAAGTGCCTCTCAGCAGCTCACGCACGGCGGCCAGCGATATGAAGGGCGGGCAGATCACCTTCTCCACCCCCTGGATCCCCTGCAGGCCCGGCTTCATCGCCTCCACAAGGGCAATAGCCTCCTGGAGAGTGGTGTTCATCTTCCAGTTGCCCGCGATGATCGGTGTACGTGCCAAACTCCAACCTCCTAAGAGTTTCTGTCGTCCTCTACCAAGCTCTGGCCGGTCATCTCTTTCGGCTGCGGAATGCCCATCAGCTGCAGGATGGTGGGTGCGATGTCGGACAGGGCGCCTCCGACGCGCAGCTTCATCCCCGGGGTGTGGTTCCCAACCACCAGGAAGGGCACGGGATTGGTGGTATGGGCGGTGAACGGTCCTCCCGCGCCGGGGTCTATTTCCTCCTCGGCGTTGCCGTGGTCCGCGGTAACCAGCGCCACTCCGTCCTTGGACAGTATCTCCTGGACGATCTGTCCCACGCTGCCGTCCACCGTCTCGATTGCCTTGACGGCCGCCGGTATCACGCCGGTGTGTCCCACCATGTCGCCATTCGCGAAGTTGACTATGATCACCTGGTGGTCGCCCTGCTTCAGGTTGTTCAGGACCACATCGCACAGCTGCGGGGCGCTCATCTCAGGCTGCAAGTCGTAGGTGGCCACCTTGGGGGATGGCACCAGGCACCTGTCCTCCAATGGGAACACGACCTCCCGGCCGCCGTTGAAGAAGAAGGTGACGTGGGCGTACTTCTCCGTCTCGGCGGTGTGGAACTGCCGTATCCCGTGCTCGCTCAGCGTTTGGGCCAGGGTGTGGTCCACGTTCTCCGCCGGGTAGGCGACGGTGACCGGCAACCCCTCCTCGTACTCCGTCATGGTGACAACCAGCAGATCCTGGATCTTCGGCCCCCGATTGAAGAAGGGCATGTCGTCCAGCACCAGCGCCCTGGTGATCTGCCGCGTGCGGTCGGAGCGGAAGTTGTAGAAGATGAGGGCGTCCCCCTCGGATATCTGAGACTCCAAACCCTTCTCCGGAGTCTCCCGTACAACTGCCGGCAGAATGAACTCGTCGGTGATCCCACGGTCGTAGGAGGCGCGGGCGATCTCCACGGCGGAAGGTCCGCTCTCTCCCTCGCCGTAAGCTATCAACCGATAGGCTTTCTCCACCCGATCCCAACGACGGTCGCGGTCCATGGTGTAGTAGCGGCCGGAGACGGTAGCGATCCTGCCGGTGCCCTGGGCGTGTATCCGCTCGTCTAACTCCTGCAGGTAGCCGATCCCGCTGCTGGGCAGGGTGTCGCGGCCGTCCATGATGGCGTGCACCTCCACCTTGGGCAATTGGTGCCGGGCGGCGAGGCTGAGGAGGGCATGCAGATGGTCCACATGGGAGTGAACCCCACCGGGGCCCAGCAGCCCCAGAAGGTGTAGCTTGGACCCTCTCGCCTTCACGTGCTCGACGGCCTTGAGGAAGGCCGGGTTAATGAAGAACGACCCGTCCTGGATCGCCAAGGAGATGCGAACGAGGTCCTGGTAGACCACACGGCCCGCGCCGATGTTCAGGTGCCCCACCTCGGAGTTGCCCATCTGCCCGGCGGGTAGTCCTACCCGGGTCCCGGAGGCCTCCAGCAGCGTGTGGGGGTACTTGGCGAGCAGGGAGTGCATAACGGGGGTGTTGGCCAGGGAGACCGCGTTGCCCGGCCCTGCCGGGGCGCACCCCCAGCCATCCATGACGATGAGTACCAGCGGAGTGTTGTTTGCCATGCTACCTACTTGTCCTGCAACGCCGCCACGCCTGGCAGCGTCCTACCTTCGATTAGTTCCAGCGATGCGCCGCCGCCTGTGGAGATGTGGGAAAACTTGTCGGCGTAGCCCATCTGCTCCACCGCCGCCACCGAGTCGCCTCCGCCCACGACCGTGGTGGCTTCCGATTTGGACATGATCTCCGCGATCGCCTTCGTGCCCTTGGCGAAGGGGGGCATCTCGAAGACCCCCATGGGGCCGTTCCAGAAGATGGTGCGGGCCGGCAGCAACAGCGCGCGGAACTCCTCGACGGTCTTTGGTCCGATATCCACTATGGTCCAGTCCTCGGGAACGCTATCGGCGTCCACGGTCTTTTTTAGGGAGTCTGCCTCAAACTTCTGGGCGACCACGACGTCGATAGGGAGCCCCAGGGTCACCCCCTTCTCCTCGGCCTGCTTGACAAGGTCGGCTGCTACACCGACCTTGTCTTCCTCCAGGAGCGACTTGCCGACGTTGTACCCCTTGGCCTTCAGGAAGGTGTTGGCCATGCCTCCACCGATCAGCAAAACGTCCACCTTGGAAAGGAGGCTCTGCAACACCTTGATCTTGCTGGAGACCTTGGCCCCGCCGATGATGGCGGCCAGCGGCCGCTGTGGGTTCTCCAGAATCCCTCCCAGGGCATCCAGCTCCTTCTGCATAAGGAAGCCGGCAACAGCCGGGAGGTAATGAGCCACCCCCTCCGTAGAGGCGTGGGCCCGGTGGGCCGTGCCGAAGGCGTCGTTGACGTAGATATCCCCCAGCGAGGCGAGCTGTTTCGCGAACTGTGGGTCGTTGGCCTCCTCCTCCGGATGGAAGCGGAGGTTCTCCAGCAGCAGCACCTCGCCAGGCTTGAGCTCTAGGACCAGCTTCTCCACCTCAGGGCCGACGCAGTCCGGCGCCGTCCTGAGCGGCTGCCCCAGCAGCCGCTCAAGCTCAGCGGCAACCGGAGCCATTCTCATCGACTCGACCACCTTGCCGTCTGGCCGGCCCAGGTGGGACATGAGCACAACCTTGGCTTTCTGATCCAGCAGATACCGGATCGTAGGGAGGGCCGACTCGATCCGTGTGGCATCGGTGACGTGCCCCCGTTTGTCCAGGGGCACGTTGAAGTCCACGCGAACGAGAACGGTCTTCCCTACCACGTCCACATCGCGAACACTCTTCTTGTTCATGGCTCTACTTTCCGGCGATGTAGGCCGCCAGGTCGGAGACCCGGCAGGAATAACCCCACTCGTTGTCGTACCACGAGAAGACCTTGGCCATGTTGCCGCCCATAACCATGGTGGAGATGGCGTCGACTATGGAAGAGGCAGGGTTGCCGCGGAAGTCAGATGACACCAACGGCTCGTCCGTCACCTCCAGAATGCCCTTCATCCGGCCCGCGGCGGCTTCCTTGAAGGCGGCGTTGATCTCTTCCACGGATGTGTCCTTGTTCAGGTCCACCGTCAGGTCGACGATGCTGACCGTGGCGGTTGGGACCCGGATCGAGATGCCGTGGAACCTTCCCTTCAACTCCGGGATAACCAGGGCGGCTGCCTTGGCCGCGCCGGTGGAAGTGGGGATCATGTTGATCGCGGCTGCCCGAGCCCTGCGCAGGTCCTTGTGCACCTGGTCCAGGAGCTTCTGGTCGTTGGTGTAGGAATGGATGGTGGTCATCAACCCCTTGACGATGCCGAACTTGTCGTTCAGCACCTTGGCAACGGGCACCAGGCAGTTGGTCGTGCATGAGGCATTGGAGATAATCTTATGCTTGGCCGGATCGTACATCTCCTCGTTCACGCCCATCACGATCGTGATGTCCTCGCCCTTGGCAGGGGAGCTGATAATGACCCTCTTGGCTCCTGCGGCCAGGTGGGCCTTAGCCTTGTCGGCATCGGTGAAGATGCCGGTGGACTCGATAACGATGTCCACCCCCAGATCGCCCCACGGGATCTGGGCGGGGTCCCTCTGCGCCACCACCTGCACACGGTGTCCGTTGACCACCAGCGCGTTCTCCTCGGCCATCACCTCGCCCGGAAATTTGCCGTAGGTGGAGTCGTACTTCAGGAGGTGCGCGTTGGTCGCCGTATCGGTCAGGTCGTTGATGGCGACAACCTCCAGTTCCTGCGGGTGCCGCTCCATAATCGCCTTCATCGACTGGCGACCGATCCGTCCGAACCCATTGATACCGACCTTGACAGCCATTGAAGCCTCCATGTTATTTCCCTCTCCCTCTGGGAGAGGGTCAGGGTGAGAGCTTGCCGCTCCACACCGGTAGGGGCGACGCATGCGTCGCCCCTACCGGCTTGCCAGCTAGCCCCGGTTGATGTTGTAGAACGCGCCCATACCGGCGTATAAGGCCGTGTCACCCAGCTCGTCCTCGATCCGGAGAAGCTGGTTGTACTTGGCGACTCGTTCGCCCCGGGCCGGCGCGCCGGTCTTGATCTGCCCTGCGTTGGTGGCCACCGCGAGGTCGGCGATGGTGGTGTCCTCGGTCTCACCGGAACGGTGGGACACCACGGCGGTGTAGCCGGCCCTCATGGCCATCTGGATCGCATCCATCGTCTCGGTCAGGGTGCCGATCTGGTTCAGCTTGATAAGGATTGAGTTCGCCGTGTTCTCCTGGATGCCCCTCTTAAGGCGGGTGGTGTTGGTGACAAACAGGTCGTCGCCAACCAGCTGCACCCTATCGCCGATCTTCTTCGTCAGCATGGCCCAGCCCTCCCAGTCATCCTCGGCCAGGCCGTCCTCGATGGAGATGATGGGGTACTGGCGCACCCAGTCGGCATAGAAGTCTACCATCTGCTCGGAGGTGAGGGAGCGACCCTCCCGCGTCAGATTGTATTTGCCGTTCTCGTACAACTCGGAGGCCGCCGGATCGAGCGCCAGGAACACCTCATCGCCGGGCTTGTATCCCGCGGCAGTGATGGCCTCGAGGATCACCTCGACTGCCTCGACGTTGGACTTGAGGCTGGGGGCGAAGCCGCCCTCGTCGCCGACGTTGGTGTTGAGACCCTTCTTCTTGAGCACCTTCTTGAGCGATTGGTAGATCTCGGAGCTCATCCGTACAGCGTTGGCGAAGCTGTGGGCGCCCACCGGCATCACCATGAACTCCTGCAGATCCGTGGAGTTCTCGGCGTGCTTCCCGCCATTCAGGATGTTCAGCATCGGGACCGGGAGAGTCTTGGCGTTCACCCCACCCAGGTAGCGGTAAAGGGGCACGTCCAGGTAGATGGCGGCGGCGTGGGCGCAGGCCAGGGAGACGCCCAGCATGGAGTTGGCTCCCAGCTTGGACTTGTTGGGGGTTCCGTCCAGCTCGATCATGAGCTGGTCTATCCCCGGCTGGTCCAGGCAGGACATGCCCGCCAGCTCCTCGGCGATGACGTCGGTGATGTTCTCCACGGCCTTCAGTACGCCGGCCCCACCGAATTGGGCGGAGTCCTGATCCCGCAGTTCCAACGCCTCGTGGACGCCGGTGGACGCACCGGAAGGCACTTCAGCCCTACCCACGGTGCCGTCGTCCAGGACAACCTCGACCTCCACGGTGGGGTTGCCCCTGGAATCCAGTATCTGCCTAGCCAGAATGTCGGTAATCGTTGACATCTTTCCTGCCTCCCAAAAACTAGCGCGACCCATGTATAGAGCCCCATCTGGCCCGACTCTTCGGGCCAGATGGGGCTGGCAGGGCGATGCCTCAACTGGTTGCTGTAAGACGAACCACCCTCTCACACCGGCTGGAAGTCGCCCTCCACCCGTGCGGGTGTCTCGGCTTACGCCCTGGCTGGCAGGCCCAGGTCGCGACGAAGCTCCTCATAACTTAGATGGGCCTCGAGCATCCGCTCGAAGTGTTCGATCTTCTTGGGCTGGTGGAACTGCACGTCTGAGAACGCCTGCTCCACCAGACCGGCCGCCGTAAGGGTGTCTTGCTGTGCCAGGATCACCGGGACCCCCAGCTCATCCGCCCGTCCAAGGATCATCGGGCTTGGGTAGAGGTTGCCTGTGAGTATCAGACACTTGGTGGATGTCTCCAGCGCGGCCAGCTGGATGTCCGGCCTGTCGCCACCGGTGATCACCGCCTTGTTTGCCCTCCGCCTGAAGTATGTGAGGGCATTCTCCACGCTCATGGCTCCGACCATCACGCTCTCCACCAGGTCGTCCATGTGGCTCTGGCCGGAAATGACGCGACCGCCGAGCCGGCCTACCAATTCGCCGACTCTAACGGCCATCATCAGCCTGTCCTCTGGGAGTACCGCGTACACCTTAACCCCTCTCTTCTTGAGGAAGGGTGTGAGGGTCTCGGTGGCGAACTCCACCATGCCCATGGGGACGGCGTTGAGGACTACGCCCAGCATCCTCCCCCCCATGCATTTCTTGAACTCAAGGATCGGGTCGGCAACCATTTCGTTGCGCGCCCGCAGCACCAGCAGACAACGGGCGTCAAGCAAGTTTGCCGTTGTCTGGGCGTCCAACCCCACCATTGCACCCTCGGCAAGGCCACTCACCCCCTCAACCATGGTGATGTCTTTGCCCGTTGAGGCGATCCTGAAGGATTCCAACACCTTCTCGGAGAGATCGCCCATCTTTTCGGCAAAGATGGCCTCCAGGGCCGCGCCGTCGATGATAACCGGGTTCAGCACCTCCATGGGCTCCAGCAGCCCCAACGAGTCCTTCATTACCGCGGCGCAGGATTGAGCGCTCTCGATCTGCTTTGCGGCCGCCGTGAGCGGCCTGATGTAGCCGACCCTCAGCCCCTCCGCCGCCATCCTCCTTGCCAACCCCAGGGCAAGAACCGTTTTCCCCGCGGAACTTTCCGCAGACGCGATGTACAGGGCAACCATCCTCAGCTACCTCCGTTCATCCTGGCGCCCCACGACCCCCCCGCTGCCGCATTCTACAGAAGAGAGCTGGCGACCGAGAACCGAAATGGAAGGTAGCCGGAGCCACGGCGCCCCCCATTTCGGCGTAGATCGTCTACTTCTCTTCCGCCAGAACCAGCCTGGCATCGAGAGCGATGGCGCCTTCCCCTTCTGGCATTAGAACCAGCGGGTTGATATCCAACTCGTTGATCTCCGGGAAGTCCGTGACCAACTGGGAAACCCTGAGCAGGATTTCTGCCGCGGCGTTCAAATCCGCCGGCCCTTCGCCGCGGACGCCCTGCAGTATCTTGTAGGTCCGGATCTCGCTCATCATCTCCCGAGCCTCCCGCTCATTCATCGGGGCTACCCGGAAGCTGACGTCCTTCAACACCTCGACGTAGATGCCGCCGAGGCCAAACATCACCAGCGGACCAAACTGGGAATCCCGGTTCATGCCGATGATGACCTCTCGACCCTTGGGAACCATCTCCGCGATGTTAACGCCCCAGATGTCGGCTTCTGGCATCCGGGATCGGACCTTGGCCATCATATCGTGATAGCCCTTCTCGACCTCTTTTGCACTCTTGAGGCCAACCATCACGCCGCCCACATCCGACTTGTGCAGGATGTCGGGCGAAGCGATCTTCATGACCACGGGGAAGCCGATCTCCGAGGAGAGCTTGGCGGCATCCGCCGCGGAACGGCGCAGGTCGCCCTTGGGGATCCGAATGCCGTAGGCCTCGAGCACCGAGCGGCCCTCGACCTCGCCCAGGGTCAGGCGGCCTTCCTTGCGGAAGCGGTTGAACAGCTTCGCGACGGCGGCCCTGTCGACTTCGAACGTGGGCGCGCTCGAGTCCGGAGTCTGGAGCCATTTTCGGTAGGTGACCATGGCGTTCAGAGACTCCATGGCCCGCTCGGGGAAGGCGTAGTTCGGTATGCTGTTGGCAGAGAATATGGACAGGGCTTCCTTGACCTCGCCCGCACCCATGAACGATGTCAGGACCGGCTTGTTGTAGCGCTTGGCGACCTCCGCGATGGACTTGGCCGTTGCGGCGGCGTCGGTCATGACCTGTGGGGTCAGCATGACGACGACTGAGTGGACGTTGGGATCCTGCAGAACCAGATCGGTCGCCAGGGCGTAGCGATCCGATAGGGCATCGCCCAGAACGTCCACAGGGTTGTGCACGGCCGCCGACGGTGGGAGCGCGGCCTGTAGCTTCTCGGTGATCTCGGGGGACAGGTGAGCAATCTTCAGTCCAAGCCGCTCAGCTGCATCGCTCGCCAGGATGCCAGGGCCACCAGCATTGGTGACGATGGCCACGCCGTTGCCCATGGGAACGGGCTGGTTGGCGAAGGCGAAGGAGAGGTCGAACAGCTCTTGTACGGACGTGGCGCGGATGACGCCGCACTGCTTGAAAGCTGCCTCGTATGCGGCGTCCGAGCCCGCCAGGGAGCCGGTGTGGGAGGAAATGGCCCGAGATCCGGCGGCCGTGGTCCCGGATTTGATGATCAGCACCGGCTTCTGCTTCGTGACCCGCTTGGCGGTCTCAATGAACTTCTGGCCGTTGGTGATGCCCTCCAGGTAGCCGAGGATTACCTTGGTGTCGTCGTCGGCTACCCAGGCTTCCAGCAGGTCGTTCTCGTCGACGTCCAGCTTGTTGCCCAGGCTAACCAGGCTGGAGAAGCCGAAGCCCTCGCCCAGAGACCAGTCCAGGATAGCGGACAACAGGGCGCCGGACTGGGACATGAAGGCCGTCCGGCCCTTGGCCGGCATGACGGGGGAGAAGGTCGCGTTGAAGGGTGTGAAGGTGTCCACCACGCCCAGGACGTTGGGGCCGATGATGCGCATGCCGTACCGCGCTGCCCGCTCGCCCATCTCCCGCTCGATCTTTCTGCCTTCGGCACCAACCTCGCGGAAGCCCGCGCTGATGATGATCATGCCGCGGCAGCCCTTGCGCCCACAGTCGTCAACAACTTGAGGTACGAAGCGGGCAGGCGTGGTGACCACCGCCAGGTCCACCGGCTCCGGAACGTCAACTACGCTGGGGTAGGCCTTCAGGCCGGCAATCTCGGTGGCCTTGGGGTTGATGGGGTACACTGGACCGGGGAAACCGGCGCTGAGGATGTTGTTAAGGACGCTGCCCCCCAGACCCTTGGGGTCCCGAGTTGCACCAACCACAGCCACGGACTTCGGCTTGAAGAAGACGTCTAGCAAGCTTTCCCCCGACTTTCCTGACTCTCGAGTGAAAACAACGTATTTCGGCTTTGAAACGGTATCTGCCACGCTGGTCCCTGCCTCCTTGCAGTGTTGAACTACGTCGATTATCCATCACTACCCGTACCTGACTCCGCGGGAAATGCCCTTCATTGGGGCCGCGCGGGTAACGTGGTTGCTTTAGTGAGTTGGCGAGCAAGAACTAGACCATACACCCTCCAGGTGCTAGAAGGATAACATGCTCCTTCTCAGCTTCTCAACTGTTTCTGTACGAGGTGCGGGGCCACGACGAGGGTGAGACCCCGCATCGAGACCACATCCACCAGTTCACCCTCGGCAATGGAGCCAGACTCGCTGATAGCTTTCCACAGCGCACCATCCACAAACACCAACCCGCCTGGATCCAGGGCGCTCTTGACCTTCCCGACCTTTCCCACCATTCCCTCCTGCCCGGTGACTGGCCTGCGCCGCCGGGACCGGACGATGGCGCCAACCACGAAGCCGAAGAAGAGGGTGAGGCCAAGACTGACGGCCACGATGGCCGACGTTGAGATGGCCAGGAAGGGGGCGTTGCGGGTGTTGACCAGCATCAACGACCCCATGGTGAAAGAGATTACCCCGCCCCCGGTGAGGATGCCGTGAGTGGGTGCGAAGATGTCTACCACGAACAGGAGGAAGGCGAAGCCGATGAGAAGCACGCCGGCGATGTTCAACGGCAGGGTGCCCAGCCCCATCAGGGCGAAGACGAGGCAGATCCCACCAACCACGCCCGGCAGAATGGCGCCCGGGTTGGTCAGCTCGAATATCAGACCCAGGGTCCCCAGGCTCATCAGTATGTAGGCGATGGTGGGATCGCCGATGGTGTGGAACAGCCGCTCCACAGCATCCATCCCGAGCCGCTCCACCGGCAGCCCTCGGGTTCTCACCGTGACCTTGCCACTGGAAAGCTGGACCTCTCGGCCGTCGACCTGATCCAGCAGGCTGTCGAGATTATCGGAAACCAGGTCGATCACCTTGAGATCGAGCGCCTCCTGGGCTGTCACGTTGACGCTCTCCCGAACAGCCTTCTCCGCCCAATCGGCGTTGCGCCCCCTGGTCTGGGCCAGACCCCTGATGTAGGCCACGGCGTCGTTGGTGATCTTCTCCGCCATGGTGCTTGACAGTTGCTGCTCGCTGCCGTTGTCGCCCAGCGCGACCGGGTGGGCCGAGCCGATGTTGGTGTTGGGCGCCATCGCGGCGATGTGCGCCGCATAGGTGATGTACACGCCCGCCGAACCGTCCCTCGCTCCCTGGGGGTAGACGTACACGATGACGGGTATCTTGGAGGCGATGATCCGCTGGATGATGTCCCGCATGGAGCTATCGAGCCCGCCCGGGGTGTCCATCTCTATCACCGCGGCAGTGGCTCCATCGGTCTCGGCGTCGCCCAGTGCGCGATCGACGTAGCTGGCCGCAACCGGATTGATGATGCCCTGGATGGAGAGCACCGCGACGTGATCGCCTTGAGCGGAGGTATGTGGAATAGCGGATGCCGCCGCCACCAGGAGGAAAGCAGCCTGAATGAGCAACCAGTGTTTGAAGCCTGAAGGCAGCATCACGCCACCCCCTTTCCAGGGAGCCATCATATCACAAAGTAGTCAGATCTAAGCCCTCAGATGTGAGCTTTATCTACCCCTCCGTCCCCCAGCCGCTGAAGCAGCTCCTCGAGCTCTGATAGATCTCGGATCGTGGCGTCGTAGTGGGTGCTGAAGCCGTAGTCGGGGCTCTGGTGGTCTTGCTCCAGTCGGACACTGTAGATCCCGAGCCCGTGGGCGGCGTCCAGTTCCCCGAAACCGCCGTCGGCAACGAACAGGGTCTCCGTCGGCTCGACGTCCAGCCGGCGGCAAGCGAGCCGGTAGATGGCCGGATCCGGCTTCAGCAATCCTACCTCGTGGGAGAGGATCAGGGTGTGGAACAGGCTGCCCATACCCAGGTAGGTGATCGGGATCGCGGCGCCGTCGGAGACGTTGCTCAACAGCCCGAGGCGGTAGCCCGCCGCCGACAGTCGCCGCAATACGGTGACCGTGTTCGGATAGGGGTGGACGCACCGCTCCAGACGCTCCCGTTCGATGGTAAGGAGGTCGGCGATCAGGGTTGGTTCCGGCTCTATCCCCATTTCGGAAAGGGCGGTGGTCAGGTGGTCCGCCAGCCCGTTCCCCTTGCCGAGCATCCGGTAGCCGACGGACCCTCGCCAGTGGTCGAGAAACTGTTCCAGCGGCACCCCTATGCGGTTGGCGAACCGTTGCCTGTACCGGTTCGAGAGGGTGGTGTCCAGCCAGATCAGGGTGTCGTACATATCGAAGAGCAGAGCCTTAAACGCGGTCATTCCAGTCCATTGTCTCGGGCCCTGCCTGATGTCCGGCCTGTTCGAGGAGTTTGGCCGCCACGCCCCTCAGATAGTTGTCGTCACCCACCAGCAGGATTTGGGACATCCACACTCTCCGCATATACAGTCCTTCGCTCGCTCGTACAGCGCATGCCGACAGAGGAATAAGGACGACGATTCCAACGATTCCATGGTAAGTCCCACGACCCCGATAGTCCAGCGCGGAGAGCTATTCGCGGCAAACTGTGAAACGGCTTTCGGCCCCAAAGGCGCTCAGAATTGGCCAGGTGAAAAGCGGCATCATCCGAGGTAGACTTGTAGCACCCATTGGGGCGAAAGCGACCGCGAGCCGCCCGATTGGATCCCAATTGCCGCACGGCGAGGGTGTTACCATCCGCTGTGCGAGGGCCGTTTGGGTGCAGCGAGCCAAAGTAGAAACATGAGGATAGTTCCATGAACGCTCCACGGCTGGTGGTGGCTGCCCCTCGAGGGAGATCCGGGAAGACCACCGTAGCCATCGGCCTGGTCGCGGCCCTGGCCGCACGCGGGTTGACTGTGCAGCCCTACAAGAAGGGGCCTGACTACATAGATGCCGGGTGGTTGGGAGAAGCCGCGGGGCGGCCTTGCCGCAACCTGGACCTCTTTATGATGAGTGCAGATGCTGCCCTATCTGCCTTCCGTCGTGGGATGGCGGGGGCGGAGGTCGCCGTAGTCGAGGGGGCCATGGGGCTCTACGACGGCGTGGATCTCGAGGGCACCGGGAGCACTGCACAGCTGGCTCGGCTGCTCTCCGCCCCGATCCTTCTAGTGGTGGACGCCACCCGGATGACCCGGAGTGTTGCCGCACTGGTAGGAGGGTTTCAGCACTTCGAGTCTGGCGTCAACGTGGCGGGCGTGGTGCTTAACAACGTCGCCCGACCCCGACACGAGGAGATGCTGGTCCGGTCCATCGAGCATTACTGTGGTATTCCGGTCCTTGGCTGTATCCCCAGGGACGAATTCCTCGCCATCCCAGACCGCCACCTTGGACTGGTGCCCGTGGGCGAGGAGAGACGGCTTGCCCGGGTCATCGAGAAGGCAAGAACAATGGCAGTGGAGCGGCTGAATCTGGAGCAAATTCTGGGCATCGCCCGCTCCGCCCCTGAGATGCCCTCAGGAGAGGTCGTGCCGCTTGCCGCGCGAGTGGGCTCCGCCAGGATCGCCGTGCTTCGGGACCGGGTGTTTACCTTCTACTATCCAGAGAACCTCGAGGCGTTGGAGGAGGCGGGGGCCTCTCTGCAGTACGTTGATTCCCTGGCGGACCCCACGCTGCCGGAGGTGGACGGATTGTATATTGGCGGCGGCTTCCCCGAACTGTTCATGGATCAGCTGGAGGCGAACGGATCGCTGAGGCGGGATATCCGCCAGCGAATCGAGGTTGGCCTTCCGGTTTACGCGGAGTGCGCGGGGCTGATCTACCTGTCGCGTCGGGTTCGATGGCAGGGGCGCTCCTCTGAGATGGTGGGGGCGCTGCCCTGCGAGATCGAAATGACTGGCAAGCCCCAGGGCCACGGGTACGCCGTGGCGGAGGTGGTGGAGGATACCCCCTTCTTCCGGAGCGGCGACCGGCTCAATGGTCACGAGTTCCACAACACCCGGGTGTCCATGCTGGACGGCGGCACGGCTCGCTTCGCCTACCGGCTGCGGAGAGGGTCTGGTATCGACGCGGATCACAACGACGGCTTGATGGTGGGCAGCGTGCTGGCTGCCTACACCCACCTGCACGCCTCGGGGGCTCCGGGATGGGCCGAGGGGTTCGTAGCTACGGCCGCGTCGTATCAACGTCGCCGGCAGTCCAGTGGGGATGGTAGGTAGCCATCAATCTCTGCACCTCCGGTGGAAATCCCTCCTCTCCTTAGCCACGCCTACGGCCCGCTCCGCGTTCTGGACGACATCTCTTTCTCCGCTGAGGACGGCCAGTTCGTGGCACTGGTGGGGACTAACAGCTGCGGCAAGACGGCTTTTCGCGTTGACGCACCGGGCCGGCAATTGGTATGGTTGCCCGACTATTCTCGGCTATTATTGATGGCCGTCGATGACGCGGCTTTGGGCAAGGAGTAGGCATGCCTGTGCAGAGTGGCAAGGTGCGAGTTGGGCTGATCGGTTTCGGCGAGGTCGGTAGCTCCCTGGGACTTGGGCTGAAGAAACAGGGCGTGGAGGTGGTGGCCTTCGACAAGGGCTTCCAGACTCCCCCATTTGGAGAGTTGATCCAGAAGCGTGCGCGTGAGTCTGGGGTTCCGTTGTTGGACTCCGTGGAGGCTGTGGTTTCTGCCTCCGACCTGATCCTGTCCATGGTGCCCGGCGGGTTTGCCATGGAGGCCGCGCGGGCTGCCGTCCCGGCGCTAACCGCCGGCAAGACCTACGTGGACCTGGGCACCGCTACACCCCCGATGAAGGAACAGATGGCGGGCGTCGTCGAGGCGGCCGGCGCCTCCTTCGTGGACGTGGCGATCATGGGGTCGCCGCTGCAGGACAAGCACCACGTGGCAACCCTGGCCAGCGGCCGTGAGGCCGAGGCCTACCGGCACATGGTGACGCCCCTGGGGATGAAGGTTACCGTGGTGGGCGACAGGCCCGGTAGGGCAGCCGCCATCAAGATGTTCCGCAGCATCTTCATGAAAGGGATCGAGGCGCTGGTTATCGAGACCCTCATGGCCTGCAAGACCTGGGACGTAGCGGACGTGGTGATGGACACCGTCACGAAGACCCTGGACAAGCAGCCCTTCTACCGTGATTTCACCGACTTCCTGGTGACGACCGACGCGATCCACGCCGAGCGGCGTGCCCACGAGATGGACATGGTGATCGAGACCATGGAGGCGGTGGGGATCGAGCCGAAGATGACGCGCAGCACTGCCGAGGTGATCCACTGGACGGCGGGACTCGGGTTGAAGGAGCACTTTGGGGGCGAGGTGCCGGCCAATTGGGAGACTGTTGTAGACGAAATCTTCAGAAGGCTCGGCAAGGCCTAGGATCGCGTTGACCCTCCCGGTGCCGAAAGGTACAATCATCCGAGCATCAGGGTTGAAAACTATAGGAGGTTGCTGGTGGAAAGCCGACCCAAGGTGCCTACCCCTAGCCTGAATCGGCTCCCGCTGTACTACCGATACCTCCTGGAGGCTCGCGAGCAGCGTCTAACGGTGGTCTCCTCGGAGATGCTTGGGGATGCGGCGGGGGTGCCTGCCGCGCAGGTGCGCAAGGACCTGGGCTACCTAGGTGAGTTTGGCCGGCCCGGCATCGGCTACGATGTGATAGAGATGCAGCGGCGGCTGGGCGAGCTTCTGGGGCTGACCAAGGAGAAAGTGGTAATAGTGGTGGGCGCCGGCCGGCTGGGTAGCGCCATTTCTGCCTATCCCGGCTTCGCTACCTATGGCCTGCGGATCGCCGCCCTCTTCGATTCCAGTCCCGCGCGGATCGGCACGAAGATCGGCGGTCTCGCCGTTCTCTCTGTAGACGAGCTGCGCAGCTTCGTGCAGCAGCACGGCATCCAGATGGCGATCCTGGCTGTGCCCTCATCGGCAGCCACCAAGGTCGCCGATCAGCTGGTGGCGGCAGGCATCAAGGCGATACTGAACTTCGCGCCGGCGAAGCTGGAGGTTCCGCCGGATGTGGTGGTCTCCAACGAGGACCTGGCGGCGCGTTTGGCCACCCTTTCCTTCCGGATGACCCACGGCCGGGAGTAACCCTGCACGATTCTGAGGGTCCCAAGCGTTTCACCGCAAGGGTCGCGGAGAAAGCGGAGTCATTAAGAACAATCGCCGCGCACTCTGCGACCCCTGCGGTTGTAGCTCGTTCCCTGTTGTTAGGCCCCCTTCTCCCGATAGGGCCATAGGTTCATCTCCTGCGTCCACGCCCATTCAGACTGAGTCAGCAGGAATAGGATTGCCTGGGCCACGTCCTGCGGCCGCAGCACCTTGGCAGACGGATCCCTCGGTCGCCCTTGCCGGGCCTCGCTGCCGAACTCCGTATCTACTGTGCCTGGCACCAGCGTGGACACCCTGATCTTGAAGGGTCCCAACTCCCCTGCCAGCGCCTCGGAGAAGCCGATCACACCGAACTTGGAGGCACAATAGGCGGCCAACTGGGGGTAGCCCTGCTTCCCCGCCCCCGAGGAGATGTTGATGATGTGTCCCTCCCCCTGCCGTTTCAGCGCAGGGATTGCCGCGCGGGAGCAGAGGAACATGCCGGTGAGGTTGACGCCCATGATGTGATTCCACTGCTCCAGGGAGAAGCTCTCCACCGTTCCCCAATGGGCGATGCCGGCGTTGTTGATCAGGATGTCCAGCCTGCCGAATTGGGCGAGCACCTTTTCCATCATCGCCGCTACCTGGGCCTCGTCGGCGATGTCGGCCGGGACGGCCAGCGCCTTTCCACCCGCCGCCTCGATATCTCGGGCCACCTGCTTCAGCGCGGACTCGGTTCTGGCGACCAGTCCTACCCGCACCCCCTTTTCGGCCAGCGCCAGGGCAGTTGCCCGACCGACGCCTCGCCCGGCGCCGGTGACTATGGCGACGCGGTCCATCAAGCTCTCCATTGGTTGCACCTCCCTCTGAGTGATCCTTCCCGTCCTCAATTGGACAGGGCCGTCTGATGCGGTATAATAGCAGGGAGTGGGTTTCCCACCCTACGACCTGCCCAGGAGGAGACGGATGCCAAAACCATCCCATGGTGGACCGCGGTTAGCCACCGACAAGAAGAAGGCAAAGAAGCGGGAAGAGCCTCGACCTGTGGCTTCCATGATGCCCGCTGATGCGGCCACCGAGCCTGTGCAGCCGGAGGCGACACCCAACGGTCGAGCCGCGGCCACGGTAGTTCAGTTCAGGCCCAAGGGCCGAGAGGCTCCCTTGCGAGGAAACGTCGGCAGGTCCAGCGCGTCGGCAAGGGCTCTTCTACAGCCGGTGGACTACAGCTACGTCTTCACCGATCTGCGGATCATCGGCGCGCTGAGTGGAAGCCTACTGGTGGCGCTGATAGCGCTCTTCTTCATCGTGGTGCACTAGTTCAAGCAAGTACCACAAAAGGAAGAGAGGGGTAACTACCTTGCGCTGCCCACCCCTTTTGTTATCTGTTCCCCTAGGCTGCCGGACCGTCGGCGGCCTTTCTTCTTCTATTGGTT
>Ga0209014_10000338_pt1 | contig 27376 bp, 26 predicted proteins | sample BarGraNGADG00212_FD_184491 | JGI IMG/M metagenome (GOLD analysis project Ga0209014, IMG submission 184491) | Arctic peat soil microbial communities from Barrow, Alaska - Barrow Graham LP Ref core NGADG0002-212 (SPAdes) (version 2) | ecosystem: Environmental > Terrestrial > Soil > Wetlands >...
GAGACGCGCGCTCCATACACCAGACGCGCCCAGACATCGCGACCCTGAATGTCGGTGCCGAGCCAGTGCGCCGTCGACGGGCCTTGAAGCTGATTGACGAGATCGATGCGTAGCGGATCATGATGCGACACGAGCGGCGCGAGCACCGCCAATAGCACGATGAGCACGACGACGCTCACGCCGAACCAGGCGCGGCCATCGCCACGAAGCGCCCGTGACGCTCGCTCGTTCATGAAGGATCTCCCAACTCGGGTGGCGTTCCAGGCCGCTGATGCTTCCAGCGACGATGCTGCCAGAAATACTGCTCGGGATATCGGCGCACCCACCGTTCGAGCGTGTTGGTATACGAGGCAACGATGGCGTCCACATCGGCCTCACGGTCGCCGGTCCGCGTCACCGGTATGTCCTCGAAGTGCATTGCGTATTGACCATTGGCCTGCCGAATCGCAGCGGCGAATATCAGCGGTGCGTCAAGCCGAAGTGCGAACACTGCAGGACCGCGCGGCGTCTTGGCCCATCGCCCAAAGAATGGAACCCAGGTGGACGCAAGTCCAACGGCGCCCTGGTCGAAGAGGAAGCCAGCCACTCCCCCCGCGCGCACGATGCGGGGAACCCGGCGAACGGCCTCGGAATCATGGATGACCGTCATGCCGAGCTGGCGGCGGGTTTCCGTGAGATAGCGATCGAAGAGCGGATTCTGCATTCCTCGGGCAACCGCGTTGATCCCGCGGCCGCGCGTGGCAATGAACGAGCCGCCAAGCTCCCAGTTGCCGAGATGGCCAGTGACGATCATCACGCCTCGGCCAGCAGAGAGCGCGCGCTCGAACACATCCAAGCCGTCCACGCTGTCGAAGAGTCCGAGCAATATGTCGCGCGGGTAGGACGGCAGGAGCGCTGCTTCGATGCTCGTTCGTCCAAGGTGGCCATACGACTCGCGGGCGATTCGCAATACTTCTGGTTCGGCGAGTCCGGGGAATGCGGCGCGAACCTGTCGCTCCACGACGTCGCGACGTATGCCGAAGGGGCGATATGCGAGCCGGCCAAGCCACTCACCGATAGCTCCTGCTCGTTTGAGGCTGAGCCGGCGCATTACACCGACGACACCCCGCAGTGCGTAGTACTCCGCATAGTGCGAGAGTGTCGGAGCTGTCACCGCGCCGCCCAGAGCGACCTGTCGCCACCGGCATTCGCGGCGGCAGCGAACCCGTCGATCATCGTCTCCTCGCGAAAATCGCGCTGCGCGCGCGTGTAGCCGGCCTTGCCCATCGCGATGCGCGTGTCGTCATCCGCGAGAAAGCGCGCGACCGCCGACGCCGTGTCGCTCGGATCGGCAGGAGGAAGAAGCACTCCCGCGATGCCGTCCGGCACGAAGTGCGAGACGAGCGATGACCGCTCGGCAATGACGGGCACTCGCGCCGCCATGAAGTCGAGGCACGCAAAGCCGCCATCATCGCCCTCAGCGGCAACCCACCCGACATCCGCCGCGGCGAGCACCTTCGGCATGTCGGTGCGCTCGCCGAGAAAGCGCACGAGCGACGTGACGCCGAGTGCCGCAGCGTGCATGCGCATGTCGTCCGCGTCAGTGGAGCGCCCGACGAGCGCCAGTCGCAACTCCGGGTGACGCTCCGCGAGAAGGGCGAGCGTACGCATCGCGGTCGTCACGCGGCTTCCCGCGCGGCTGTCGATGACGCAGACGATGAGCTGCGTCGCGTCGGTCATGCCGAGCGTGCTGCGCGCCTCAGCGCGAGCGTCCTGAACCTTCGCGACATCCACGCCGAGTGGCGCGATCATGGCGCGATCGCCAAGTCCCGAGCGGTCGCGGTCGGACGCGGTCGCGAAGAGAATCCGCGATGTCGCCATGCGATCCGCGAGCTTGCCCGATCGTCCGCTCGTCGCGTTGCCGCCGGCCGGTATGCGCCGAATCACCGCTCCACGCTCGGCCAGCCGCATCGCCGAGCTTGCGACGAGATGCTCGCGCTCCGTGTGAAGAAAGACCACTTCGATGAACTTTTCCTTCAGGACGGCGCGCAGCCGCCAGGCATCGCGAGTGACCGTCGCCGCTGGTGGCACCGGAACGACGTCAAGCCCTTCCTGGACGAATCCGAGCTCGGCCGACGATCCCTGCCGGCACACAACGGTCACCGGCTCTCCGCGCGCCGCGAGGCCGCGCGCCGCGACGGCGAAGGCGCGCGAGGATCCGGACCAGTGCGCCGAGGTGTGATAGAACAGGGTGCGCATCGGTTAGGACGCACCGGAAAGAACGGATGCGGCGTCACCTTCGCTGCGCCGCATCTGCGCGGCGTGCAGGCGATGGTAGGTACCGCGCCGCGCGAGCAGTTCGGCGTGCGCGCCGCGCTCGATGATCTCGCCGCGGTCGAGGACGAGAATCTGGTCTGCGTTCACGACGGTTGAGATGCGGTGAGCGATGACGAAGACAGTTCGGCCGGCGAGGAGGCGGTCGATCGCTTCTTGCACGAGTCGTTCCGACTCGGTATCCAGCGCCGATGTGGCTTCGTCGAGAATCAGAATCGGCGGATCGGTGAGCAGCGCCCGCGCGATGGCCAGCCGCTGCCGCTGTCCACCCGAGAGCCGTGTGCCGCGCTCCCCGAGGACGGTTCCATATCCTTCGGGAAGCTCCATGATGAAAGTATGCGCATTGGCCGCGCGCGCCGCTGCCTCGACCTGCGCATCGGTGAACCGCTCCGAAGCCCCGTAGGCGATGTTGTTGCGCACCGTGTCGTTGAAGAGCACGGTGTCCTGGCTGACGATCCCCGTCAAGCCACGGAGCGATGCGAGCGAGATCTCGCGCGTGTCCACGCCATCGAGGTAGATGGCGCCAGCCGTCGGCTCGTAAAAACGTGGAATGAGATCCACCAGCGTGCTCTTCCCCGCGCCGCTCGCACCGACGAGCGCCACGACCTGGCCCCGCCGTGCGACGAAACTCACGTCCCGCAGCACGAGATCCTCTCCATACGAGAAGGAGACCCTCTCGAAGGCCAGTGATTCGCGAAGTGCCGACACCTTGCGGGTGCCGTGATCGGTCTGCTCCTCGGTCGGGAGATCCAGCACCTCGAACAGTCGCTCGGCGGATGCGAACGACTGCTGTGCGGTCGTCGGTGCCTGCGACAGCTGCTTGAGCGGCGGCAGGAGCCGCATCACCATGATCATGAAGGTGATGAGTGTGGCGCTGTCCATGGTCCCGGCGCCGAGGAGCACCTCACGCGCACCGACCCAGAGAATGAGCATGGCGACGGAGGTTCCAATCAGCTCCGTCATCGGCTGTGACAGCGCGGCGACGCGAGTGATGCGCACCATCCCCGTGGAGTAGCGTCCGCTCGCCGCGGAGAAGCGCGCGTCCTCGTACGGCTCACCGCGAAACGATTTCACGAGGCGAATTCCGCTCACCACCTCCTGCAGCACACTCGCGATCTCACCGTAGTCGCCGCGAAGCCGGCGATGCCCCTTCCGCAGCTTGCGCAGCACGGGCTGGAGCAAGAGCGTGAGCAGCGGCGCGATGACGAGCGCGATGAAGGTGAGTCGCACCGAGTAGTTCAGCAGGATGATGATCGTCCCGATGATCTGCGCGAGGTTCTGCAACGTGCGCGTGACCAGCTCGGTGATGAGCGCCTTCGTCTGCTCCGTGTCCGAGAGCACGCGCGAGATGATCTGACCCGTCTTGGTGCGCTGGAAGTAGCCGAGCGGCAGGCGCTGCAGATGACGGAAGACGTCGTCGCGCAGATCGCGCGTGACATTCTCCTGGAGCGACGCACCGAGCTGCCCCGCGAGCCAGACGAACACATTCTTCAGCGCAACGATGGCCATGATGGCGATCATCATCGTCGCCACAGAGCCAAGCCGGTCCGCCGGATTCAGGAATCTGCCGACGAGCTGGTCCTGCAGACCCGTCACCCAGCTCGCCGACGCGCGCGGGATGAGCTGCTGCGCACCGAACAGCGCGTTCAGGAATGGAACGAGCAGCGTGAACGAGAACACGTCGAGCGCCGCGGCGACGATGTTGCACGCGATGGTGCCGACCATCCGCCAGGAGTGCGGCCGTAGATACCGCAGCAGGCGGCGATACATGGGCTAGCGCTTCGGAGTCAGAAGCGACACGGGGAGGATGCACTCCTCGGGCGTGACGCCGCCATGCAGAAACGAGCCGCGATACCTGCTCTGATACTCGCGCAGCTTCGTTGGGTAGACGAAGAAGCTGTCGCCGGCGGCAAGCAGCGTGTTCGCGCCGAGGCCCCGGCGCGGCAGCTTGAGCGCGTCTTCATTCTTGAACAACAGCGCGAGATCGGGATTCTCCGCGCGCAGATCCTCGCCGAACTTGTAGCGAAGATTCTGCGTCGCGTCGCGCTTCGCGAACACGGTCGCCGGGGTGTGGCAGTGGATCGAGCCGTGATCGCTCGTCACGAGCACCTTGACCTTGCGGCGCGCTGCTTCCTGCAGCACGCTGAACAACGCCGACCGCTTGAACCATTGCAGCGTGAGCTGGCGCAGCGCGATCTCGTCGCGCGCCACCTCGTAGAGAATCGCCGACTCGGAGCGGCCGTGCGTGAGCAGGTCCACGAAGTTGAAGACGAACGCGCTGATCCCTTCCGGCGCGATCGCGTTCGCGAGGCGACGCTCGAGCTCGTCCGCCTCGTGCGACGACGAGATCTTGTCGTACTTCACTGGCACCTTGCGTCCCATCTCGACGAGATGCGCCTCGAGCAGATCCTTCTCGTGCGCGTTGAGCGTCTCGTCCTCCCGCTCGCCCCACCAATCCGGAAAGCGTGCCGCGATCTCGTTGGGAAAGAGACCGCTGAACAGCGCATTGCGAGCATACGGCGTCGCCGTCGGCAGCACGCCGAAGTAGTGCGTCGTCTCGATGTCGAACAGCGGCGCGAGCACGGGCTCGAGAAACTTCCACTGATCGAGGCGCAGGCAGTCGATGACGATGAACGCCGCCGCCTTGTCCTGCGCGACGACGGGCATCAGGAACTCGCTCACGATGTCGATCGAGAGCGGCGGCCGGTCGCCCTCCAGATTCGCAAGCCAGTCCGGATACGCACGTGACATGAAGGACGCAAAGTCTCGGCGCATCTCGGGAAAGAGCCCGCGCAGCGACTCGTGCAGCCCCATCTCGTTGGCCGCCGTGAGGTCGAGGTCCCACTGGACCATCTCGAGATAGCGGTCGATCCAGCCGCGCCAGTCGAGCTCCCGCGGCGATTCGCCCTGCATGGCGCGAAACCGGTCGACAAACGCGCGAGCGACGACCTGCTGCCGGATCCGTGGACCCTCGAGGAGCCCCGCGACCATCGCGTAGACCTGGCGCGGCGTGACCGGCTTCACGAGATAGCCGCCGATGTTCTTCCCTAGCGCCTCAGTGAGCGTCCCGTCCTCCTCGCTCTTCGTCACCATGACGACCTGAAGGTTGGGCTCGATCTCGCGCAACTCCTTCAGCGCCTCGAGCCCGCGGGTTCCGGGTATCTGCTCGTCGAGCAGCACGAGGTCGAACGGACGGCGCCGAACGAGCTCCAGGGCATCGTCGGCGTTCGTAGCGGTTTCGACTTCGAACCCCTTGTCACGCAAGAAGATGCGATGTGGCTCGAGCAGTTCCGCCTCGTCGTCTACCCAGAGGACGGCCTTCACCTGGTGCGGCATGGATCAAACGTAGCCCCACACTATAGAGGGAGCAACGCGAAGGATAGGCTCCGCTAGCCGCACAGCGATCGGGAGACCACATTCCTTCCGTGCCCATTTCGCTCCCGCCCTACGCCCTGTCCGCGCCCAGCTTCCGGTTTCGCCATCTGGCCAGCCTCGCCGGGCGAGCGCCCATCGGGGGAGCGCGCGAGGTGGCACTCGCCTGCTTCGTCGCCGCGCGCCTGGCAGCGGAATGCACCACCGCGATGGACGACGACCCGGCTGGCCGAGCTGGACGATGCGCCGGCGCGAAGGCCTGGCTCGGCACGCTCGTCGTCCCCGCCACCGTTCGCGGGTCGGTAGCGAGGTGTGCCGAGCTGAGTGTTGAGGGGAGTCCAGCCGATGTGGGAAAGGAGGTCGCGGGGCTCTTGCTGGCCGCTACATCCTATCTCGATGCACAATCCCGGGCCGAGCTGGATACTCTGTCGGCGGCGCTCCGCGAATAAGCGCGCAGAAACATTCCGAACAGGCGCGCGTTTTTTCCTTGCTACCCCGGAGGAATGGACCGTATCTTGGGCCATGCCGCGCGGCGCTGACATTTCCCCCTTGTCTCTTCTGCTAGGCCGCGTCGACGCTGTTGCCGACGGGGCCTCTCCTGCCGACACCGTACCCTCCGGGTTCCGGAGTCTCGACAAACTGCTCGGCGGCGGACTGCGGCGTGGCGATCTCATCGTGCTCGGTGGAGACGTCGGCAGCGGGAAGAGCGCATTCGCTCTCGCGGTGGCGCTTCGCGTCTCGCAGGAGCGGCACGACACGCTCTTCTATTCAGGTGAGATGCTGCCCGATCGCGTGCTCGAGCGTGCGCTCGCGATCGAAGGACGCACGCGCGTGGATGACCTGCGTCGCGGAACGCTCGACGATGTAACGCGCGCCGGTGTGGGCGCGGCAGCGGTGCGCCTGCGAGACGATCTGCCGATCATCGAGCGCGCGCCCTCTGGTGGCGTTGGCGCAATCGCCGAGGAGATCTCGGCGTTGCGTGGAATGAAGCTCGTGGTCGTGGATGGACTACACGCGATGCTGCCCGGGGTGCGCGAGTCGGAGGAGGAAGCCGCGACCGCGATCCGCGCCCTCAAGCAGCTCGCGCTCGATGCACGGGTCGCCGTCCTCGTCACCGCGCCGCTGCCCGAACTCTCGGCGCGTGATGACCGGCGGCCCGTGCTTGACGACTTTGGTGCGCAGGGCGCGGTGAAGGAACGCGCTGACGTGGTACTCGCACTGTTCCGTGAAGGGATGTACGATAGCGCTCGGGGAATCGAGGGCGCAACCGAGCTGCTCGTGCGAAAGAATCGCAATGGCGGCACGGGCTACGTGGATCTGTACTTCTACGCGCAGTGGATGCGATTCGAAGACATGCTGGACCCGGACCGCTAGGAGGCGGTTGCATGCGCATTCTGAATCCTGTTCTTTCGACCCTGCTCGTCGTTGGCCTCGCAGCCTGTGCCACTGGTGGCATGAGCGCGGGCGATTCCGTCACGCGACTGGAGCAGCAGCAGCGTACGAGCCCCACGTCGGCGGCGGTGAACCGTTCACTCGGCATCGCCTACTACAAGGCAAATCGCTACTCCGAGGCGCGCGCCGCGCTCGAGACCGCGGCGAAGATCGATCCCAGGGATGGGACGACGTCGCTCTATCTCGGCCTTGCCGACGAGGCACTCGGCGATCTTTCCGCTGCGAAGGCCGCGTATTCGTCTTACATCCAGTTCGGACGGACGAGCCGCGTGCGCAGCCAGCTCCAGTCGCGCCTCGCGGCGCTGACGCGCAAGGAACTGACGGCCGACGCGAAGACCGCGGTGAAGCAGGAAGCGTCGCTTTCCGGGCAGCCGGGCAATCCGCGCACGGTCGCTGTGCTGCCGCTTCGATTCAGCGGCGCGGACACCACGCTCAGGGTGCTCGAGCGCGGCTTCGCCGATCTACTCACAACCGATCTCGCGCGCTCTTCGCAGCTCACACTGGTCGAGCGCTCGCGGATGCAGGCGCTGCTCGATGAGATCAAGCTCCAGCAGACGGGCGCGACCGACGCGGCGACCAATGTGCGCGCCGGGAAGCTCGTGCGCGCGGGACGCGTGGTGCAGGGCGCCATTCTACAGGTCGATGGCTCGAACCTCCGCGTCGATGCGGCGGTGGTCGATGTCCCCACGAGCCAGATCCAGGGCTCGGCGCAGGCGGCGGACCAGCTCGAGCAGCTGTTCAACCTCGAGAGGAAGCTCGCGCTCGACCTCTTCACGCAGCTCGGTGTGACGCTGACGGTGGCCGAGCGCACGCAGATCGAGCAGCGGCCGACGCGTTCGATGCAGGCATTCCTCGCGTACAGCCGCGGACTCACGGCTGAAGACGAAGGACGCTACGACGACGCGGGCCGATTCTTCAACGAGGCCGTGCGCATCGATCCGGGCTTCGGCGCTGCGCAATCGAAGAGCCAGGAGATGCGCGCGGTGTCCGCCGGAACGGACGTGAGCGCCGCGACGGTTGAAGCTGGCCTCAAGGGCACGAGCGAGGGCGCGGTCGTCACGGCGGCGCAGCAGGGCTCGACCGCGCCGACGGGAACGTCACCGAGCGGGCTTGGCAACACGGCGCAGAACACGGCGGGAGACATCAATCCGTCGACGAGCGGAGTGGCGACTGGTGGTGCAACGGGCGGCGGCGGGTCGTCGCAGCCTGGCTCGAAGGATCCGGTTTCCGCGGGAACGGGAAGCGACAACCCGACCGGAACGGCCAAGGTCACGATCCTCCTTACTCGCCCCAAGACGCCATGAGCATGCACATGCGTACACTGCTCCCTCTCGCGCTCGCGACCGTCGTCGCGCCGACGCTGAGCGCGCAGTCGGTGTTCGACAGCGAACTCCGCCTCGCGCCACAGTTCATGCAGTATCAGATCAAGTCGCCGAGCAACGAGACGATCTCCGAGCTCGCGGTGCCGGTGTTCGTGAGCATTCCCTTCGGGTCGCGCTTCACCTTCGACGTCGGCACCTCGTACGTGCGTGCGAAGGTGACGACGGGCAGCACGCTGAGTGAGATCAACGGTCTCACCGACACGCAGCTTCGCGGCAATCTCACGCTGGGCACGGATTTCGTGGTCATCACGGGCGGCGTGAACCTGCCCACCGGCCAGTCGTCGGTCACGCTCGACCAGCTCACTGCGGCGGGACGGATCGGCAGCGACTTTCTCGCGTTCCCGATCTCGAACATGGGCACCGGCCTGGCGACGACGGGCGGCATCGCGATCGCTCGTCCGTTCGGTGATTGGAACTTCGGTTTCGGCGGCGCGGTACGGCGTTCGTCGACGTACGATCCTTACAACGTGCCCGGACCAACGCTGCGTTTCACGCCGGGCGATGAATATCGCGCGCGCGTCGGCGTGGATCGGGGTCTGAACAACGGGCGCCTGTCGCTCGGCCTCACGTACTCCGCGTTCGGCAAGGACGATGCGGGCGGCTCGGTCTACAACACGGGCAACCGTCTCATCGCGCAGGCCGTGGTCACGAACTCAATCTCCGGCGCGGACGTTACGCTCGCGGGATACAACGTCTTCCGTGCGCCGGGCCAGTACGCTTCCCTCGATCCGGCAGGACGCGAGAACATCGCAAACGGCTATCTCGGGATCGGGCTGCACATGCTCGGCACGCTCGTCGAGCCAAGCATCGAAGGGCGGCACTGGCTGCAGAACATTCCGGGCGTCACGAGCGGAAGCACGACGACGGCCGACCGCTCGCAGTCGAGCTATCTCGGCACCTTCGGGCTTCGTACGCGAATCGGGGTGGGTGGTCTCGCCGCGTTCCCCAGTGTCGGGTACACGATCGGGCAGCTCGCCACCCTGGACGCGCAGAGCACTCCGGTGCATGCAGATTTTACCGGATTCCGGGCGCAGTTGGCGATCAGGGTTGCGCCGTAAGCGGTTGTCGCGCCGCGACTCGAACAGCGGGATCACGAATTCAACGGATCTCGACGGAAATTGCCAGATACTACACAGACGGGCCGGCCTCCATTTGCGAGGTCGGCCCGTCAGCACGAAAGGCTTGCCTCCATTGCAATGATTCACGAGTCGGAATGTGCGCGTATCCCACTGATCGAGAGAGGAGAGATCCGGCGGTATCCGTTCAGATCCGTAAGATCCGTGTTCCCGCTGTTCGAGCCCCGGCGCGAGGATCTGTCCGTACCCGGTCCATTCACGAGCGGCTATATTGGAGCTTCGCGCCCCACTGCACATTCGAATCGACCGATCGAGCTATGGCTGGCCACAGTAAATGGAAAAACATCAAGCACTACAAGGCGGCAACCGACGCCAAGCGTGGTGTCTTGTTCACGAAGCTCATTCGCGAGATCACCATGGCCGCCAAGCTCGGCGGCGGAGATCCAGCAGCGAACGCGCGTCTGCGGCTGGCAATCGACGCGGGCCGAGCCAAGTCGCTGCCGAAGGACAACATCGAGCGCGCCATCAAGAACGGCACCGGTGAACTGAAGGGGAATGACATCCAGGAGGCGTCGTACGAGGGCTACGGCCCCGGTGGCGTCGCGCTGATCATCGACGCGATGACGGACAACCCGACGCGCACCGTCGCCGACGTGCGGCACAAGTTCTCGCGCGCCGGTGGTAACCTCGGCACGCCTGGCTCAGTCGCGTTCATGTTCGACAAGAAGGGCCAGATCGAGATCGACGCGACGCAGCATGCCGACGAAGACGCCACGCTCGAAGCGGCACTCGAGGCGGGCGCCGAAGATTTCCGCCGCGAAGACGACGTCTACATCGTGACCACCGATCCCATGTCGCTGTATGCGGTGAAAGCCGCGCTCGAGGCGACGGGGATCGTCGCCAGCGAAGCAGAGATCGCGATGGTGCCGAAGAATACAGTGCCGGTGACCAACAAGGACGACGTCGCCGCGCTGTTCAAGCTCATCGAGGCACTCGAGGATCTGGACGATGTGCAGAAGGTGTGGGGTAACTTCGACGTCGACGACGCCGACCTGGAAGACCTCTAGGCGACGGCGACCAAGCGTGCTCGTTCTGGGCATCGACCCCGGCACGGCCAACACGGGTTACGGCGTCGTTCGTGGCGGCGGCGGTACGACGCCAACGCTGGTCGAGTGCGGCGTCATCCGCACTCGCGCGCGAGATCCGCTTCCAGCGCGGCTCCGCGAGATTTACGAGGGCGTCATCGAGTTGATCGAGCGTCATGCGCCCGACGCGCTCTCCGTCGAGGGCGTCTTCTATTCGCGGAACGTGCGTACGACCGTGGTGCTGGGCCATGCGCGCGGTGTGATACTGCTCGCTGCCGAACAGCGCGGTGTGGTCGTGAACGAGCTCGCCCCGGCGGAGATCAAGAAGTGCGTCGTCGGTACCGGTGGGGCGACGAAGGAGCAGGTGCAGTTCATGCTCACGCGCCTGCTGCGACTGAAGAGTGCACCGCAGCCGGCCGACGCGGCCGATGGCGTTGCCGCGGCACTCGCCTGCATCATGAGCGCAGGCATTCCGCGCATGGACGGAAGCGGGAACGTGCGAGAACCCTCACGCGCGACCGCTGCCGCATCCCTGCTCTCCCCGTCGCCGACCACCCGCCACCCATGATTGTTCAAGTCGCTGGAACGCTCATCACGAAGGATCTCGATCACGTCGAGATCATGACCGAAGGCGGCGTGGCGTACGAGCTCGCCGTTCCGCTGAACGCGTACGAGACGCTGCCGAAGATCGGCGAGCGATGCATGCTGCACACGTATCTCGTGGTGAAGGAAGACGGGTGGCAGCTCTTCGGCTTCACATCGTCATACGAGCGCCGGGTCTTCCAGAAGGTGCTCGGCGCCAAGGGCGTTGGGCCTGCGCTCGCGCTCGGACTGCTTTCGTCGCTTACGGCGGACCGGCTCGTGCGCGCCATACGCGAGAAGGACATCGCCGTGCTGCAATCGGTGCCGCGCGTCGGTCGCAAGAAGGCCGAGCAGATGATTCTCGATCTCGCCGACAAGCTGGATCAGTTGCAGGCATCCGGCGTGGAATCGGGAGTCGGGAGAGGTGGCGGGCCGAGCACGGATGACGCGATTCGGGCGCTGGTGTCGCTGGGCTACTCCAACGCGGACGCGGGGAAGGCGGTGCGGGCCGCAATCGAGAGTGGTGCGAAGGGAGTGACGGCGACGGAGTTGATTCGGGTGGCGCTTGCAAAAATTGGCGGACGATAGGGTCCGCGGCACAGGGGCGTCGCCGCGCGATTGACGGATTCCCGGTCGTACGCGGCGTACCTCACTACCTGCGACCCTCTACGGAGTACGGCCGATTCGGTGCAGCGTGAGGGACCGTGGTGCGCGCCGAATCGCGCGTACCCTGTAGAAGGTCGAAGGAACCGGGTACTGTGTACGGTCGGGAATCCCATCGCGATCATCTAGCCGTGCGTCGCGCAACGGGCGAGAATCCACATCGCTCAAACAATCACATCACCCATGCTCGCTGCCCGCCGCACCAGCACATTCACGGAATCGGTCATCCGCGAGATGACCCGCATCGCGAACCAGCACGAGGCCGTCAACCTCGCACAGGGGTTTCCCGATTTTCCGATGCCCGAGCCGATGAAGGACGCGGCGTGCGCGGCAATTCACGGCAACATCAACCAGTACGCCGTGACGTGGGGCAGCTCCGCGCTGCGCATCGCGATCGCCGAGAAGTACAGGCGATGGTACGGCATGGATGTCGACCACGACCGTGAAGTCACGGTCACCTGCGGGGCGACGGAGGCGATGGCCGCGGTGTTTCTCGCGCTGATCGATCCTGGGGACGAGGTGATCGTGCTGGAGCCCTTCTACGAGAACTACGGCCCCGACGCGATGCTCGCCGGCGCGATTCCGACCTTCGTCCCTCTCGAGCGGCCGCACTGGACCCTCGACCCCGACCGCCTCGCGAAGGCGTTCACCAAGCGGACGAAGGCGATCATCCTCAACACGCCGCATAATCCCACCGGCCGCGTGTTCACCCGCGCCGAAATGACGATGATCTCCGAGCTGTGCATCAAGCACGACGTCTGGGTGATCACTGACGAGATCTACGAGCACATCCGCTACGCCGGCGAGCATCACGTGATGGCCACCTGGCCCGGGATGCGCGAGCGCACGATCACCATCTCTGGACTTTCCAAGACATTCAGCTGCACCGGATGGCGGCTCGGATACACCGTCGCGCCCGAGGCGCAGACGGCGGCGATCCGAAAGGTGCACGACTTCCTCACCGTGGGCGCGCCGGCGCCACTGCAGGCGGCGGGCGCCGTCGGCATGCACTTCGACGCGGACTACTACAACCACATGGCGCTGGACTATCGGTCGCGCCGGAGTCTGCTCTGCGATTCGCTGATCGAAGCGGGCTTCACCTTCACGCAGCCGGAAGGGGCGTACTACGTGTTGGCGGACTTCTCGGGGCTGAGCGACATGGACGACGTCACCTTCGCGAAGTGGATGATCGAGGAGATTGGCGTGGCGACCGTGCCCGGCTCGAGCTTCTACTCCGACAAGGCGCTCGGCCGTTCGCTCGTGCGCTTCGCCTTCTGCAAGAAGTACGAGACGCTGAAGCGCGCCGCGGATCGCCTCGCGACCGTGCGCGCATCCGTCTGAGCGCCGTCATGCGCACGCGTTTCGGCACGATTACATCGACCGCTTTCATCCCGCGGCGTTCGGGGAGGTCGCGGCGTGCGGGGTTCGCGCTTCGGCGCTGATCCCCTCGTTTCACGCGAAGGTACCGAATGCGAGCCGGGTGAACGGCACGATTGCCTGGTTACGGAAGCCTGCGAGCGAGCGACCGCATCTGGTGCTGCTCTATCTCTCCGAGGTGGACGACACGACGCATCGGTACGGTCCGGACGGATCGCAGACGCCTGTCGCTGTAGCGTCCGTGAATCGCACATTGCGGCAGCCTCGGGGTCTTTTCGGTGTATATTCGCGATGGTCGGTCGTTTGGTTCTTTCCCGTTGAGCAGGTAGAGTAAAGGCAATGTCCCGCGCCGAGATCACTACGCCGGAAGTGCTCTCCGATGAATCAGTCGTGGAGCTATCGCTGCGTCCGCAGCGGCTCGCGGAGTTCATCGGACAGCACAAGGTGAAGGCGAACCTTCAACTGGCTATCGACGCGGCGCTTGCCCGCGGCGAGCCGCTCGATCACGCGGTGTTCTACGGTCCGCCCGGACTCGGCAAGACGACGCTGGCCGAGCTCATCGCCCGTGAACTGCGCGTGAACATTCGCACGACGTCGGGGCCGGCGCTGGAGAAGCCGGGCGATCTGGTCGGGACGCTCACGAACCTGCGCGCCGGCGACATCCTGTTCATCGACGAGATTCACCGGCTTCGTCCGGTGATCGAGGAGTTCCTCTATCCCGCGATGGAGGACTACAAGATCGACATCCGCCTGAGTGAAGGGCCGAAGGCGCAGACGATCACCATGCCGATCGAGCGCTTCACGCTGATCGGCGCGACGACGCGATTCGGCATGCTCACGCCGCCGATGCGCGCGCGTTTCGGAATCGAGCAGCGGCTCAACTACTACTCCCCCGAGGATCTCGAGCTCATCGTCCGACGCACCGGCGAAGTGCTCAAGGTGGAGATCGAGCTCGCGGGCGCGCGCGAGATTGCGCGGCGCTCGCGCGGCACGCCGCGAGTCGCGAACCGGCTGTTGCGCCGCGTGCGCGACTACGCGCAGGTGCGCGCCGATGGCGTGATCACCGAAGACGTCGCGCGCGCCGCGCTCGCGATGCTCGACGTCGATCAATTCGGGCTCGACGACATGGACTCCCGCATTCTCAAGACGATCATCGAGAAGTTCGATGGCGGGCCAGTGGGAGTATCCACCATCTCGGCCGCGATCGGAGAAGACACGAATACGCTCGAGGAGGTGTACGAGCCGTTTCTCGTGCAGCAGGGGTTCCTGCAACGCACGCCGCGAGGGCGGGTCGCGACGGCGATGGCGTACCGCCACTTCGGGTTCATTCCGCCCGTTGGGGCATCCGATCAAGTTGTGCTTTTCTAAGATCCCTCACTGCTGAGCCTACCGCTGCGAGCTGTCTGCCGTTTGTGGCCAGCAGAGCATGGTCGCCGAACACGCTATCGCCGCGCCATGGTCAAGGCTCATGTCAGCGAGCTGAGCGCTCGCGGCCGTTGGCTCAGCCGTGGAATCTGATGGCTGATCGCTCGCAGCGTCTGGCGCAGTTCCACGCCGTTGTCCACAGCCTCCGCTCTTCGTCTCGAATCTCGTTGCGTGTGCCAAACGGCCTCACCACCTCCGACTACGACTTCAACCTTCCGTCCGGGCTCATCGCACAATCTCCACTTGCGCGACGCGACGCCAGTCGGCTCATGGTGCTCGATCGCGCCAAACAGACGATCTCCCACCGCCGCTTCTCCGATCTTCCAGCCCTGCTCGCCCCTGGCGACCTGCTCGTCGTCAACCGCTCGAAGGTCGTGAAGGCCCGTCTCCTCGGTACTCGCGTCGGCTCCGGTGCACCCGCCGAGATCTTTCTTCTCTCGCCGCTCGGCGACGGCCGGTACGAGGCCATGGTCTCGCCCGGCGGGAAGCTCAAGCCGGGTCGCGTCGTAGATATTGCGCCGGGATTCACTGCCGAGATCGTGAGCGTCACGAAGCGGCGCACGCGCGTCGTGCAGCTCCGCGCCGAGTCCGGCATCGAAGCGGCGATCGAAGCGCACGGGCACATTCCGCTACCGCCCTACATCGATCGTGGCGACGACGCGGCTGACGTCGACCGATATCAGACGGTCTACGCGCGCGAGGCGGGCTCCGTGGCGGCTCCTACGGCAGGACTGCATTTCACTCCCGAACTGCTGCGCGAGATCGAACGGCGCGGCGTGCGGCGTGGCGAGGTCGTGCTGCACGTGGGTGCGGGGACGTTCAAACCCGTCGAAGTCGACGACCCCGCGGCGCATGTGATGCACGAGGAGCGCTACACTCTTCCCGTGGAAACGGCGCGGGCGTGGAGCGAGACGCGCGCTGCCGGCCACCGAGTGTGGGCAGTGGGAACGACCACGGTGAGAACGCTCGAGAGCGCGATGACGGAGGACGGTGTCGCGCCCGGCGACGGCGAGACGCGTATCTTCATCCGTCCGCCACAGTGTCCGCGCGCTGTGGACGCACTCATCACGAACTTTCATCTCCCACGCTCCACGCTGATCATGCTCGTTGCGGCGTTCGCCGGCTACGAGCTCACGATGCGTGCGTATCATGAGGCGATAGCCGAGGGGTATCGCTTCTACTCCTATGGCGACGCGATGGCCATCATCTGATCGTGTTGACTGCTGAACTACTGAGACCGTGAGCTTCGATTTTACTCTAGAAACGACGTGCGGGTCGGCACGCGCCGCGCAATTCACGACGCCGCACGGCGTCGTGCATTCGCCCGCGTTCATGGCGGTGGGAACGCTCGCCACCGTGAAGGCCCTCGACCCCGATGATCTGCACGCGATGGACGCGCAGATGATCCTCTCCAACGCATATCATCTCCACCTTCGGCCCGGTGACGAGCTGGTGCGCGAGCTCGGCGGCTTGCACGAGTTCATGCAGTGGAGCGGCCCAATTCTCACCGACTCGGGCGGATTCCAGGTGTTCTCGCTCGCGGGACTTCGCGAGATCGACGAAGATGGCGTCGACTTCCGCAGTCACATCGACGGATCGAAGCGGCGCTTCACTCCCGAGAGTGTGATGCGCATCGAGCGCAACCTCGGCGCCGACGTCATCATGCAGTTCGATCATGTGATTCCAGGGCAGAGCGAAGCCGGCGTCGCGCGCGACGCGAGCGAGCGCAGCCTGCGTTGGCTCGCGCGCTGCCGAACGGCGTTCGAGCAGCTCAACGTCGACGATCCGATTCCCGGCCGCAGCGAGCAAGCACTCTTCCCGATCGTGCAGGGCGGCATCCACGCCGGTCTTCGCCGCGAGGCGGCCGCCGCCATTCGCGACATGGGCGACTGGAAGGGATTCGGCATCGGCGGACTGTCCGTCGGCGAGGCGAAAGAGGACATGTATCGCATCCTGTCCGATGTCGATGCCGTGCTCCCGGCGAACAGGCCCCGCTATCTCATGGGCGTCGGATTCCCGGAAGATCTCGTGGAGAGCGTACGCCGCGGCGTGGACCTGTTCGACTGCGTGGCGCCGACACGCATGGGTCGCAACGGCGCCGTGTTCACGCGCGTTGGCAGGCTGAACATCAAGCGGGCCGAGTTCCGCACGGACCGCCGGCCCCTCGATCCCGAGTGCGTGTGCACGGCCTGCACGCGCTTCACGCGGGCGTACATCCGCCACCTGTTCCTGGCGGACGAGATCCTCGGGCTGCGCCTCCTCTCGCTGCACAATGTACATTTCCTCGTGTTGCTGATGCGGGAGGCGCGCAATGCGCTGCTCGCCGGCACTTTCGATGCCTGGAGTGCGGCCTGGCTCCAGCGTTATCACTCACGCACCGCCACGACCTCCGTATGACGCACTCCGGCTTGCTCCCCGCGCTCCTCGCCCTGCAATTCGGCGGCGCCGGTGGGAGCCTAACGCCCTTTCTCGTTCAGCTCGTCGCCATCTTCGGCATCTTCTACTTCCTGCTCATTCGTCCGCAGCAGGCGCAGAAGAAGAAGCACGAAGAAGCCCTGCGAAACATCAAACGCGGCGACCAGATCGTGACGACTGGCGGCATCGTCGGCGAGGTGATTCACGTGAAGGAGACCGGGAGCAGCGATGCGCCGAAGAGCATGGAGGATCAGATCACGATCAAGTCGGCCGAATCGCGTCTCATCGTCGAGCGGGGCCGGATCGCGCGCATTGTCGGCGTGAGCACGAGCGTGCCGGCGACGAAGGAATAGTCCGCGCCCGTGAGCATTCTCGACATTCGGGTCCTCGGAGATCCGATCCTCCGGCAGGCGACGACGCCGGTCACGACGATCACGGACCGGCTGCAGCGCCTGATCGACGACATGTTCGACACGATGCACCATGCGCGCGGCATCGGACTCGCCGCGCCGCAGGTCGGCCGCACGGAGCGGCTCACCGTCGTCGACCTCGGCGACGAGCCGCTTGTGCTGATCAATCCCGAGGTCGTGCTGTCGTCCTCGGGAAAGGCGAAGGGCGAAGAGGGTTGTCTCTCCATCCCGGACATCTACGCCGACGTCGAACGGCCGAAGAGCGTGACAGTGCGCGCACTCGACCGGCATGGCAAGGAGTTCGAGCGCAATGCGACCGATCTTCTCGCGCGCTGCCTGCAGCACGAGATCGATCATCTCGACGGAAAGCTCTTCCTCGATTACCTCAGCGTGCTCAAGCGCACCGCTGCGCTGGCGAAGTGGAAGCTCAACTCGGACGACTACCCGGGTTACATCCGGCGCGTCGCGCTCGAGACATCGGAAGAGTTGAGCGGGCACGAGCATCCAGAGGAGGAGCTCTAGGTGCGCGTGCTGTTCTGGGGCACTCCCGAGTTCGCCACCGCACCCTTGCGCGCGCTCATCGGCGAGGGCTTCGACGTCGTGGGTGTCGTGACGCAGCCGGACAAACCGGTTGGCCGTTCTCGCTCGACGCTCCAGGCGTCGCCGGTGAAGCAGGTGGCGCTCGCCGAGGGCATTCCGGTCCTCCAGCCAGACAAGCCGCGCGGCGACGAGTTCCTCGCGGCGCTCGCCGCGCTCGCTCCGGACGTGAGCGTGGTCGTCGCGTACGGACACATTCTGCCGGAGGCCGTGATCGACCTGCCGCCACTCGGCACGCTGAACATCCACGCGTCACTGCTGCCCGCCCTGCGCGGCGCGGCACCGATTCAAGCGGCCATCCGCGATGGACTCGCTGAAACGGGCGTGACGATCATGCAGATGGTGCCGGCGCTCGATGCCGGGCCGATCCTGCACACCGCGCGCACTCCGATTCTCGAGGACGAGACGTCGCTCGAGCTCTCGCTGCGACTGAGCGAGCTCGGCGCCAACGCGCTGATCGAGGCGCTCGCACTCATCGAGCTTGGCGCGGCTACTCCGCAGCCGCAGGACGAAACCCGAGCCACGTACGCCGGCAAACTCACGCGCGAATCGGCCGAGGTAGACTGGACGGGCACGGCGTACGACGTGAGCCGGCACATTCGCGCGTACGATCCCAAGCCCGGCGCCTGGTCGAGAGTGAATGGCGCCGAGGTCAAGTTGTTCGGCGCGCGCATCGCACCGCGTGGTCTCTCGCATGCCGCCGGCGCCGTGCTGGCCACCGATAGTGCGGGGCTTCTCGTCGCGTGCGGGTCGGGCGCGGTGCGTGTTCTCGCGGTGCAACCGGCGGGCAAACGACGTCTCACGCCGGTCGAGTGGGCACATGGCCGGGGCATCGCGGCCGGAGACCGGTTCGACACCGGGAGCGCGCAGGCCTCGTAGGGAGAGATGGGTCAGGGTTGAGTCGAGTGCACGAGATTGCATGCTTGACAGATTCGCGCACCGCCCCTAAATATCCGGTCGTGCTTCGGCACCGCGGCCATTTGTGGCGATTGCATCCGCGTCAACAACTGCTAAACCGCTCCGGAAGGTCTCGGGCGGTCTCGCCTGGGACCTTTTTCTTTTTGAGCCCCTTTCCTCGTCCGATGACACGATTCGCGGTCACCTCGATGTGTCGCATGTGCATGTGCGGCTCTCCCCTCGGAGAGACGGACCGGCGCGTGCGTGCATGGTGCACCAGCGCGTGAGCTGACCCGAGACACTCTCGGTTCGCCGCCGGCCCTCTCTCACCGAGAGGGCCGGATTTTTTTGTCCCATCGCCATCCCAGCAGCACCATTCATCCCGGAGCACGACACATGAGCACGACGATCGAGCAGGAGCACGTCGCCGGACTTGGCACACGCGCCATTCACATCGGGCAGGAACAAGCCGACTCGGCGACGAACGCGCGCGCCGTCCCCATCTACGCCACAACGAGCTACGTCTTCGACAGCCCGGAGCACGCCGCGAGCCTGTTCGGGCTGCAGCAGTTCGGGAACATCTACACGCGCATCATGAACCCCACCACCGATGTCTTCGAGCGCCGCATCGCGGATCTCGAGGGTGGGGTTGCGGCGGTTGCGACGTCGAGCGGGCAGGCGGCGCAGACGCTCGCGCTCCTCAATCTCGCGCAGGAGGGCGACTCCATCGTCGCTTCCTCCTCGCTCTACGGCGGGACCTTCACCCTGCTCAAGTACACCTTCGCGCGGCTCGGCATCACGACGCGCTTCGTCGACGGAAACGACCCGACGGCGTTCGCGAACGCGATCGACGAGACGACCAAGGCGGTGTACGTCGAGACGATCGGCAACCCGGGGCTCGACGTGCCCAACCTGCGCGCCGTGGCCGACGTGGCGCATGCGGCGGGGGTGCCGTTCGTCGTCGACAACACCTTCGCGACGCCGTTCATCACCCGCCCGATCGAGCATGGCGCCGACATCGTGCTGCACTCAGCCACGAAGTGGATCGGCGGTCACGGTACGAGCATCGGCGGCGTGGTGGTTGACAGCGGCCGCTTCGACTACGCCGCGTCGCCGCGCTTCCGCACCTTCTACGTCGATCCCGAGCCGGCGTATCACGGCCTGTCCTTCTCCGGCGTGTTCGGGAACTTCAACGGCGCCAACATCGCCTACGCGATTCGGCTGCGCGTGCTCCTGCTGCGCGACATCGGCGCCGCGCTCTCCCCCTTCAATTCCTTCTTCTTCCTCCAGGGCCTCGAGACGTTGCAGTTGCGCATCCAGCGCCACTCGGAGAATGCCCTCGCCCTGGCAAAGTTCCTCGACGGACACCCGGCCGTGCGGTGGGTGAGGTACCCGGGCCTCCCCTCCCACCCGACCCATGAGCAGGCTGCGCGTTACCTGACCGGCGGCTTCGGCGGCGTACTCACCTTCGGCGTGCTCGGCGGCGAGGAGGCGGCAAAGAAGGTGATCGCCGCGTCGAAGCTCTTCTCGCTCGTCGCCAACGTTGGCGACGCGAAGAGCCTGATCATCCACCCGTGGAGCACGACGCACCAGCAGCTCGAGACGGCCGAGCGCGAAGCGGCCGGGGTCACGGCCGACCTGATCCGCCTTTCGGTGGGGATCGAGGACATCGCCGACCTGCAGCACGATCTCGACATCGCGCTTCGCGAAGCGCTCGGCCTGTGACGCTCGGCGCAACACTCCTCGCCGGCGCCGAGCCGACACGTCACCTGTGCGTACAGCACCTCGACCGCTTCGAGTTGGAGAGTGGCGCAGTGCTGCGTGGGGTGGAGCACGCCTACTACCTCGACGGATCGTTGAACGAGGCGCGCGACAACATGGTCGTCGTGTTTCACGCGCTCACGGGCTCAGCCAATGCAGTGGGCGACTGGTGGCGGGGCGTCGCGGGCCCTGGCCTCGCGATCGATACCGACCGGTACGCCGTGCTCTGCACCAACCTGCTCGGCTCGTGCTATGGGACGACGGGTCCGGCCGATCCCGCGCGAGGTGCCTTTCCCGCCGTGACGACGCGCGACATGTCCCGGCTGGTGGGCCAGCTCGTGGAGTCGCTGCACGTGTCGTCGGTCGCGCTGGCGATCGGCGGCTCACTGGGTGGGATGGTGGCGCTGGAGTTCGCGGCGACCTATCCCGCTCTCGCGCGCAACGTCGTCGTGCTGGCCGCGCCGGCCGAGCATCCTGCATCGGCGATCGCGTGGAGCCACATTCAACGGCGCGCAATCGCGGCGGCGGGTGAGGAGGGGCTCGAGATCGCGCGCATGATCGCCATGATGACCTATCGCACCGCGAGCGAGCTGGCCGATCGGTTCGGCCGCGACGCGCACGAAGAGGGCGGCTTCGTCGTGGAGCGCTATCTGTCGCGGCACGGTGAGAAGCTGCGCGCGCGGTTCGACGTGCACAGCTATCTCACGCTGCTCGGCGCGATGGATAGCCACGACGTCGCTCGCGGGCGCGATGGCGTCGAGAGCGCTCTACGTCCGGTGAAGGGGCGGATCATCGGCGTGGGCATTCCCGGCGATCTGCTATACGACCCGTGCGACGTGAGGCGCTGGACCGAGGCGGCGGGCGCCGAGTATCGAGAGATCTCGTCGCCGACGGGGCACGACGGTTTCCTGCTTGAAGGGGAACAGGTCTCCGCGCTCGTGCGGGAGGTGCTCGAGGAGCCTTCGATCGTTGCTCCGAGCGTGGTCACGAGCAGAAGCGAGACGCGTGGACACGCCGCTGAAGGGACGCCGTCCGTGAGAGCCGACGTCGTGATCCTTGGCTATGGCCGGATCGGGCGGGAGCTCGCGCAGCAGCTCGACAGTGTGACGGGGCGTCGTGGGGTGCGCGTCGTCGCCATGATCGACCGCAGCGGCTACGTGCTCGACACGGATGGCCTCTCGGGACTCCGTCTTGCTACGCTCGCACGCTGCAAGGAGTCAGGGATCTCGTTGGCGGATGCACCGTCCGGTGTGCGCGCGACCGCGTCCGAGGCGCTCGTGGCGATACGAGCGTTCACCCTCTCGCGGCCGATCCTCGTCGACCTCACGGCGAGCGACACGAGGGCGGAGCTCGAGGATGCGATCAGCGCGGGGATGGATCTCGTGCTGGCGAACAAGCGACCGCTCGCCGACCTGCGTGACGCGACGCGCGGGCTCGCGCGCCACGCCGCCGCGCACGGGCGGCGCATCCTGCACGAGGCGACGGTCGGCGCCGGCCTCCCATTGCTCGACACCATCAGCAAGCTCCAGGAGTCTGGCGACGAGGTGCTGGCGATCGAGGGATGTCCGTCCGGCACGCTGGGCTATCTGTTCGGCGAGATCGGACGCGGCACACCTTTCTCCACCGCGTTGGGTGCGGCGATGGAGCTGGGGTACACCGAGCCCGATCCGCGTGAGGATCTCTCGGGGATGGATGTCGCGCGCAAGGCGCTCATCCTCGCGCAGCTTCTTGGCTACGAAGGGACGCTGGACGGGGTGGAGGTCGAGTCGCTCGTGCCAGAGGGGCTGCGCACCGTGACCGCCGCGGAGTTTCTTGCGCGCCTCGAGGAGCTCGATCCAATCTGGCGCGCTCGCGCCGCCAAGGCGCGGGCGAGTGGCAGCGTGCTTCGGTATCGCGCGACCGTGACCGCCGGGAGTGTGCGCGTCGGCCTCGTCGCCGTGGATGCGTCGAGTTCCTTCGCGTCGCTCACGGGCACGGACAATCAGTTCGCGATCACGACGACGCGCTATCGCACCAATCCGATTGTGATTACTGGCCCCGGGGCGGGAGTGGCGGTCACGGCTGCCGGAGTTCTCAACGATGTGCTGAAGCTGGCGCGATCAAGATGAGTGGCGTGACCGACGGGGTCGCGGTGATCCGCGGAATCTGGGACGCGCCGAATGCCGAACAGACAGCGACCGACTATCTTTTGGCATATGACGACGCAGGTGATAAATGAGGCGTGCGGCCTCGCGCTGATGGTGAACGGGGAGCGGCGCGCTGTCGCGTCCGGGACGCTCGATCGGTGAGCGGCCCTGGAACGGGGCGTCCGGTCACGATGGCGTCGCGCGCTGCCGTCACGGAGGCGCGCACGGCGGCTGCTGAAATCTGTGCGGACCTGCGCGACGGCGATCTGCTCGACAGCAGCTTCGATCGCCGCACCGCGCAGCTCGAGCCGCGCGACCGCCGGTGGACGCGCGAGCTGGTGTACGGGATGCTGCGACGCCGGAGTTGGCTCGACGCGATTCTCGCCAGCCGCGTCAGTGGCGGACCATCGCGACTCGACGTCGACGTGGCAGACCTGCTGCGTGTCGGCGCGTATCAACTGCTCGCGATGGGCAGCGTTCCCGCGTACGCCGCGATCGCGCAGACGGTGGAGCTGGTGAAGCGGCGCCATGGCATCGGCGCGAGCAAGCTCGCCAACGCGGTGCTGCGCCGCATCGATCGGGAGCGCGACTCGCTCGACATCGCGGTTCCAGCCGACCTCACGGACGCTTTGGCGCTCGAGTACTCGCATCCGCGGTGGATCGTGGCCCGCTGGCTCGCCCGGTGGGGCGAAGCCGACACGCGCGCACTGCTTGCCGCGAACAATGGCGAGGCACCGCTCGTCGCTCGCCCGTATCACGTCGTGCGCGAGCAGCTCGAAGCGATGCTCGAGAGCGCGGGCGTCGAAACGTCGGATGCGCCGCTCGTGAGCGACAGCATCGTGCTCGCCGGTGGCGTGACATCGCTCACGGAGCTCGGCGCCTTCAAGCAGGGTCTCTTTCACCTACAGGATCCTGCGTCCACACTCGTCACTCGGTACGCGTGCGTCGCGTCGGGGAGCATGGTGGCCGATCTGTGCGCGGCACCTGGCGGCAAGGCGCTGGAGCTCGCACGCGTCGCGGGGACCGTGTTCGCCGGAGACCTGTCGCGCGGCCGCATGCAGCGTGTGCGCGAGAACGTTGCGCGCCTCGACGCGCCGAACATCATTCCATTCGTCGCCGACGCGACCGCTCCGGCGCTGCGCGACATGGACGCCGTGCTCGTCGATGTGCCCTGCACGGGCACGGGGACCTTTCGCCGGCATCCCGATGCGCGCTGGCGGCTGAAGGCCAGCGATCTCGCGGTGCTCCCGGCCATGCAGCGTGCAATTCTGCGTGGCGCCGCGACGGCGGTGCGACCCGGCGGCCTGCTCATCTTCAGCACCTGCTCGCTCGAGCTCGAGGAGAACGACGAACAGGTGCAGCGCTTTCTCGCCGAGCATCCCGATTGGACGCTCGAGCCGCCGCCGGTCGGCGTCGTGCCGGCGACGGTGTTGGATAACGGCTTCCTTCGCGTTCTTCCACAGCATCACGCGACCGACGGCGCGTTCGCGGCCCGCTTTCGCCGTCCTCGTCTCGGTGCGGCCGCATGACGTGGCGCGCACACGTTCGCACGTCGCTCGTCTATCTCGTCAGCATCGCGGCGGGATTCGCGCTCGCCTACCTCGTCGTCGCATTCGTCGTCTTTCCCTCCGGCGTCATTCCGAAGGACGTGAAGGTGCCGAACGTAACGGGGCTTATGTACGACGAAGCGATCCAGCGCCTTTCGCAGGCGGGGTTCACGGGCGAGCAGGGTGAGCAGCGCTTCAACAACTCGGCGCCCAAGATGACGGTGCTCGAGCAGTCGCCTCCGCCTGGCGCGCGCGAAGGGATCGGCAATCCCGTCACCCTCGTGGTGAGCGGCGGGCAGCGCATCGTCGCGGTACCCACGGTAACCGGCATGACGAAGATCGAGGCGCAGGCGGTGCTCGAGAAGGAGGGCTTCGACGTCGGCGACGCGACCGAATCTCCGAGCAGTTCGCCACGCGGAACGGTGATCGCCACGCGACCTGCCGCTGGCGCGCAGATCAGTGTGCCGAGTACCGTCTCGCTCGTCCTGAGCGGCGGTGCGGCGGCCATCCAGATGCCGTCCTTCATCGGGCGCGACGTGGACGGGGCGCGCCAGACGCTGGCGCAGCTCGGCGTGCGCGACGTGAAGGTCGTGTGGGATCCGATGGCAATAGGAGTACGCGGCACCGTGGTCGGTCAGAATCCGGTCGCGAGCGCTACGCTGCTTCCCGGCAGCTCGGTGCAGCTTCGCGTTGCCGGCGACGGCGGAGCAACGCCATGAGCGGAGGCGTTCGCATCGCGCCATCCATTCTCAGCGCGGATTTCGCGAAGCTCGGAGACGAGATCGCGATGCTCGAGGCCGGCGGCGCCGACTGGATTCACGTGGACGTGATGGACGGCCGGTTCGTCCCGAATCTCTCGTTCGGCGCCAAGGTGATCGAGACGGCGCGCAGGTGCACCACCTTGCCGCTCGACGTGCACCTGATGGTGGTCGAGCCGGAGCGTTACTTCGACGACTTCGCGGCGGCCGGCGCGAGCGGACTGACGATTCACGCCGAAGCGGCACCGCATCTCGACCGTCAGCTCGCGCGCATTCGCGAGCTCGGTTGCAATGCAGGCGTCGCGCTGAATCCCGCGACGCCGCTCGACGCGGTGGAAGACGTGCTCGACAAGCTGGATCTCCTGCTCGTGATGTCGGTGAATCCGGGCTTTGGCGGGCAGCAGTTCATTCGCCGGGCGGTCGATCGCATCTCGCGAGCCCGCCGGATGCTCGACGCCGCTGGCAGCGCTGCCGCGTTGGAGGTGGACGGTGGAATCAATCGCCAGACGATCGTCGAGTGCTGGCGCGCGGGAGCGGACGCGTTCGTCGCCGGCAATGCGGTGTTCGCCGCGTCCGATCCGGCGTCCGAGATCGGCGTGCTTCGCGCGCAGTGCGCGCACACGGCGTGAGGTCGAACAGATGACGGCGCGCCAGCAGTGGTCCGTGGTGCTCGGCATCGTGCTCCTGCTCGGCGTGACGCTTACCGCGGCGACGCACTTTCTCGGCGACGAGCTCTTTCCGGTCGCGGTCGGGATGAAGGCGCCGCCCATCGAGGGCGCGACGATCGTCGGCCCGAAGCGCGTGAAGACGCTCGCCGACTACAAGGACAAAGTCGTCCTGCTCAACGTGTGGGCCACCTGGTGCGGGCCCTGTCGCGAAGAGATGCCGAGCATGGAGAAGCTGTATCGCGAGTTCGGGCCGCAGGGGCTCGAGATCGTCGCGCTGAGCGTCGATGAGCCGGGGACGGAGGTGAACATCCGTGCGTTCGCGAAGGAGCTCGGACTCACCTTCGAGATTCTGTACGATCCCGAAAAGGTGACGGCGAGCCGCTATCAGGTGACAGGATATCCCGAATCGTTCATTATTGGCCGCGAGGGCACGATTCGCAGAATCGTCTTCGCCGCGGCGGACTGGAGCTCCGAGGCGAACCGCGCGTTGATTCGCGAGCTGCTCGGCAGCAAGGCCAGCACGACGGCGTCGCGCTGACGGCGGTGGCACCATGACCGCACTACCGCCGCCAGGCGCGTCCGAGCACCTGAGCTGGCGGAACGCCGTTCGTGCCGCGTTCACGGAGCGACTCGGCCTGAAGGCGACGGCAATCCTCATTGCGGTACTGCTCTGGCTCATCGTGAGCGCGCGCCAGCCCACCGAGGGCTCCGTGCGCGTGAAGGTCATTCCGGCGCTCGACAGCACACTCGTCCTGCTCGATACGCCGCCGCAGCTCCAGGCCCTCGTCGCCGGCCGCGCAGTGGACATCGTGAAGCTCTACGCAGACCCACCCGCCGTTCATCGCAGGGTCGATGGCGACGCACCCGATACACTCGTGCTCGACGTCACTCCTGCCGACGTGCGGCTCCCCGCCGAGTTCACGAACGAGGTTCGAATACTCGACGTGCAGCCACGCAGTGTGACGCTGCGATTCGGCACTCGCGCGACACGCCGCGTGCCGGTGTCGAGCGGCGGCCGCATTCTCGTGCAGGACGACACATCGCTGAGCGCCGCGGACCACGTCGAGTTCGAGCCGGCGATGGTCCGCATCACGGGACCGCGCCGAGTGGTGCGCCGGATAGAAAGCATCCATCCCTTCTCGCTGTCCATCGTGCGGGGAGACACCCTGCGTCACGTAGCCGACCTCGACACGACGGGCCTCGGTGTTCGCGTGCTGCCGTCGCAGGTGAAGGTCATGGTGCGAGGCGCGCCGATTCCATGACGCGCATCCTCGGCATCGAGACGTCATGCGATGAGACGTCGGCATCCGTGCTGCGCGGCGAGGGCGACGACGTGACGCTCGAGTCGCTCGTCATTCTCTCGCAGGACGTTCACCGCATTTTTGGCGGCGTCGTTCCGGAGATCGCGTCGCGGCAGCATCTCACCGCCATCGTGCCAGTCGTGAAGCGAGCGCTCGAGGACGCCGGCGT
>Ga0209014_10000340_pt1 | contig 27305 bp, 25 predicted proteins | sample BarGraNGADG00212_FD_184491 | JGI IMG/M metagenome (GOLD analysis project Ga0209014, IMG submission 184491) | Arctic peat soil microbial communities from Barrow, Alaska - Barrow Graham LP Ref core NGADG0002-212 (SPAdes) (version 2) | ecosystem: Environmental > Terrestrial > Soil > Wetlands >...
ATACACCGAGACATGGCGTCTCTCCGCGCTTCACGCGGCGCGGACCGAAGAGCAGGCCCTCGCGCTGGAGCAGGCGTGCGAGTTCCGCGTACAGCATGCGCCCTTCCCTGTTCGGCGAGCAGTAGCTGCCAACGCACACCAGGATGTGGCGCGCGTACGGATCCATGAGGGCGGAGAGCTTGGCGGGCGTGAGTGTCACGTATAGAGAGAACGCGCTGGCTCGGACTCAGTTTAATCGGCTGCCAACGGCGACGACCGGCGGGGATTGCCGCTCGCCGCAGACGTACCGATAGTTCCACACCCTATGCCGACGCTAACGCGCGGGTCCTATCATCTTGACACCCTCGGCGTCGCGCGGCGCGTGGTGGCGAGGTACGGCCCGCCGCGATTCGGCGGCCGAGGTGCGTGTATTCCCCGTTCTGGAGAACCCTGCGCCCGCTGCGCGGGTTAGTTTGACAACCATTCACCGTCCAGCGCCAGAGCGAACATGACTGACCAGGAAATCGCCGCCAAGCAGTACGCACATCCCGAGGCGCTCGTCAGCACGCAGTGGCTCGCCGAGCATCTCGGTGATCCGGCCGTCCGGATCCTGGAAAGCGACGAGGACGTGCTGCTCTATGAAATCGGTCATATCCCGGGCGCGCTGAAGATCGACTGGCACGCCGACCTGAACGATCAGGTGCAACGCGATTACATCTCGCGCGACGAGTTCGAAGCGCTGGTGCGCCGGCTCGGGATCGATGACTCGATGACGGTCGTGCTGTACGGCGACAAGAGCAACTGGTGGGCGACGTACGCGCTGTGGGTCTTCCAGCTCTTCGGATTCAGGAACGCAAGCATTCTCGACGGCGGACGCGCGAAGTGGGAAGCCGAGGGCCGCGAGATGACGACGGACGTGCGCACCGTGACATCTTCGCAGTACAAGGCGGCAGCGCGCGATGACGCGCCCATTCGCGTCTTCATGGGCGACGTTCGCAAGCACATCGACGCGAAGGGCAAGCTGATCGACGTCCGCTCTCCCGACGAATTCTCGGGGAAGAAGCTACACATGCCCGACTATCCGCAGGAGGGCGCGATGCGCGGTGGCCATATTCCCGGCGCGAAGAGCGTTCCGTGGGCACGCGCGGCGAATGCCGACGGCACCTTCAAGAGCGCGAATGAGCTCCGGACGATCTATGAAGGTGAGGCGGGCCTCGCCAAGGGCGATGACGTCGTGGCCTACTGCCGCATCGGCGAGCGGTCGTCGCACACCTGGTTCGTGCTCACGTATCTCCTCGGCTACGACAAGGTCCGCAATTACGACGGAAGCTGGACGGAGTGGGGCAACGCGGTGCGCGCACCGATCGAGAAGTGAGCGCGCCCGTGGAGATTGTGCGCGTCGTCTGGGCGGGCGAGCGCCGCTTCGATACGGGGCGCGTAGGTGGGCCGACCGCGCGCCTCGATGGATCGGGAAAAAGCGGACAAACGCCACTCGATGCGCTGCTGAGCGCACTGGCGGCCTGCTCGGGTGTGGACGTGGTGGACATCCTGGCCAAGCGGCGCACGCCCGTGGAGAAGTTGTCGATCGACGTGACGTTCGAGCGGCGCGCGGAGATTCCGCGCCGGTTCGAGCACATCGTGCTGACGTACCGTGTGGATGGCGCGGGGATCGAGCGAGTGCACGCGGAGCGGACGGTGCAGCTCGCGTTCGAGAAGTACTGCTCGGTGGCGGCGTCGCTGGGCGCGGACATCGTGGTCGAAACGATGGTGACTCTAAACGGCGTTGAAGGAATCTCTGTGCGGCAACCGATCTACGGCAGTTGAACAACTGCGATCGTTGTTTTCAACTGCAGTTCGCAGATCGCTGTGGCGTAACGTCACTCTCAAACATGGCGCTTTCGGAACGAAAGGCGGAAACGCAACTGCGTTCCGCCCTTCGTATCATACGTGTGCCGTGTCGAGATCCTTCGTCCCGTTAGGATCTGCGATCAGCGCCAAACTGTGAAGCTGCCAACCAATAGCTGCAGGAGAACTCCCCCACTCAGCACTCAAGACTCGTTCCGGACCTTGTGCCAGCATCCGCATCCCTGGCTTTTCAGTTTGTCCGCGAGACGTTGACGCAGCTCCGTTGGAGCCCCGAGTTCCGCTCGCAACTTGGCGAGCGTGTCGAGAAAGCACGCCTGATATCCCTCGTACTCCCTGCACTGCGCGCAGCCCGCGATGTGCGCGCGGAGCCGCTCGGCGCCCCCGGGAGTCATCTCGTCGTCGAGGTAGTCCCACAGATGCCGCAGCACGTCAACGCAGGACGACGAAAGTCCGAGGCCCTCGAGCTGCGTGCGGGCCGGGGCGCTCATCGCATCCCCCCTGCCGACGCCGTCACGAAGCCGAGGTCTTCCGCGACCGTCAGCAGCTTCTCCTGAAGCAGCCGGCGCCCGCGAAAGAGACGTGAACGCACGGTGCCAATCGGCACACCCATCACCTGCGCGGCGGTTTCGTACGTCATGCCCTCCACGTCCACGAGAATCACCGTGGAGCGAAATGGTTCCGCCAACTCGTCGAGCGCGTCGCGGAGCGCTGGGGCGAGATCGAGCGTCGCGTACAGATCGTCATAGCCACGCTCGCGCGCAGCCGCATAGACCGACCCCGCGGCGACGGCGTCCTGCTCACCGTCCTCGAGGTCGACCGTGGGGCGCTGCCGCTCGCGCGAGCGAAGGAACACGTTGCGACAGATCGTGAAGAGCCACCGGCGGCACTCGGTACCAGGGATGAAGGTGTGCCAGGAGCGATAGGCGCGCAGATAGGTCTCCTGCACTACGTCGTCTGCGTCCGCGTCGTCTCGCGTGAGCGAGAGAGCGAAGCGGTAGACGTCGTCGAGCCAGGGGAGCGCTTCCCGCTCGAACGCGGCGTCGCGACCAGCGTCGCCGAGCAGCTCGGACGTGGCGAGTATGGTAGTCGTCATTATGGGCTCATTTAGTTTACATGACAACTATACATAAAACGAACCGATCTCGCAAGTGAGGTCAAGCGTCCGCCGATCAACCGACAAACCGACATACCGGCCAACCGGTCTCCCGACTGCCCACTATGTTTGCTCGATGCGCGCTCGCCTGATCGCCGCGTTTGCGGCCGTCTACGTCATCTGGGGCTCGACATACCTTGCGATTCGATTCGCGGTCGAGACGCTGCCGCCCCTGCTCATGGCGGGCGCGCGCTTCGCCGTCGCGGGTACGATTCTGCTGCTGTGGTCGCGCCTCCGCTCTCCCACGCAAAGCCCCACGCGCATCGATTGGCGTACCGGACTCGTAAGCGGGCTGCTTCTACTGCTCGGCGGAAATGGCGGAGTGGTGTGGGCCGAACAGCGCGTGCCATCCGGAATCACGGCGCTGCTCGTCGCCGTGGTGCCGCTCTGGATGGTGCTGCTCGACTGGATGCGGCCAACCGGCCGCCGGCCGCCAGCGCTCGTGTTCGCGGGGTTGGGGCTGGGCCTCGTCGGACTGTTGCTTCTCGTTGGCCCCGCTGCGCTCCAGGGCCACGGCGAAATCGACATCGTGGGGGCGGTCGTCCTCGTGCTGGCGTCGCTGTCCTGGGCGGCGGGCTCGCTCTACACGAAGCACGCGCCGCGCGCGAGCTCGGGATTGAACGGCGCGGCGACGCAGATGATCGCCGGCGGGGGCCTGCTCGTCGTTGCGGCGGCGCTCGCCGGCGAACTCACACGGATGGATCTCGCGCACGCGTCGTCGCGCTCGATCCTGTCTTTTCTCTATCTCGTGACTTTCGGGTCGCTCATCGGCTTCACGGCGTATGTGTATCTGCTGGCACACACAACGGCGGCGAAGGCGGCGACCTACGCGTACGTGAATCCGGTGGTCGCCGTGCTACTCGGCTGGGCCTTCGCGAACGAGCCAGTGACGTCGCGAACGCTGCTTGCCGCCGCGGTGATTCTTGCCGGCGTCGCAATCATCACCGTGGCTCGCGACCGCGACGTCAGCGCACCCGAAGAAGAACGCGCCGTCGCCTAAAGCGATCAGCGTCCCTGAAAGGTCGGCGTGCGCTTTTCGCGAAACGCCGTGATCGCCTCGCCGACATCCTTCGTCGCGAAGCACACCTTGATCTGGGTGAGCTCGTCACGCAGTGTCGCGTCGAGCGGCCGGTCGAAGCTCTGTACGAGAAGCCGCTTCGTGAGCGCCTGCGCGATGGGAGCGCCGAGTGCGAGTCGCGCCGCGTAGCTCGCGACGGCACCGGGGAATTCGGTGTCGGGAATGACCATCGTCGCGAGGCCGATGAGCAGCGCCTCGGAGGCGTCCACATCGCGGCCACTCAGCAGGATGTCGGTCGCGCGTGCCAGGCCGACGTGCCGAGGGAGGAAATAGCTCACGCCGGCATCCGGGCTGAGCCCACGGCGTACGTAGCCCGCCGTGAGCGTCGCCGACTCGGCGATGAGACGGATGTCGCAGGCGAGCGCGAGCCCGAATCCCGCGCCGGCAGCGGGTCCGTTCACGGCCGCGATCACCGGTTTCTCGCACGCGACGACACGCTGCACCCAGGTGCCGACCCACGCGTAGGGGTCGAGCCGGTCGGCGCGCGTCGCCTGCGGAAGTGCGGGCGGCTCCACGAGATCGAGGCCGGCGCAGAAGGCGCGACCGGCCCCGGTGATGACGACGACGCGCACCGCGTCATCGGCGCCCGCGTCGGCGAGCGCATCCCCGACCGAGAACGCGAGTGCATCGTTCACCGCGTTCAGGCGGTCAGGCCGATCGAGGGTGATGGTACGAATACCCTCGGAGGATGTCTCGACGCGAAGATGTTGGTAGTCGGTCATGAGGAATGATGTGGCAACGATTCGTCGATGTCGAGCGCGATGAGCGGTTTTGCCGCCGACTTCACCGATCGCGAACGCCCGTCCGCTCCGGCTTCGCCAATGCAGCGGCCATCTCGCCAAGCCGAATGAAATCCGCCCGATATCCTTCCTCGTCTCGCCCGCATGCACCGCGTGCAATCTCCAACATCTGCGGCCAGCTCAAGGTTCCGGCCAGCGGCGATTCGCGCAGCAGCATCCCGAATCCTGCCACCGCGCTCGCGAAGCGCATCGCTTCCGACGGCGAGCGCCGCTCGGCGCGCACCGGATACGTGGCCAGCACACTGCGATCTCCATCCGGTGCCTTGTAGCGCAGTGCGATGTGCAACAGCTCCTCGCGTGGCGAGCGCTGGCCGATGACGTGCTGGTAGCGCAGCCGAGCGACATCGGGCAGTGTGATGTCGAGCGGCGCACCGGCAGGAACGATTTCGTAGAGCGCCGTCACGGTGTGGCCTGCCCCAACGTCGCCCGCATCCTTGGCATCATTGGAGAAATCCTCGTCGCGCAGCAGGCGGTCTTCATAGCCCAACAGGCGATATGCCTGCACACGCTCCGGATTGAACTCGACCTGAAGCTTCACGTCCTTCGCCACGGTGAGCAGCGTGCCGCCCATCTCCTTGACGAGCATCTTGCGCGCCTCGAGCAGGTCATCGATGTATCCGTAGTTGCCGTTTCCGGCACCCGCGAGCTTCTCCATCTTCGCGTCCTTGTAGTTGCCCATGCCGAAGCCGAGGATGGTGAGGAACGAGCCTTCCTTGCGGCGATCCTCGATCAGACGCACGAGCTCCCCGTCGCTCGACTGGCCAACGTTGAAGTCGCCGTCCGTGCAGAGGATGACGCGATTGTTGCCACCGGCAATGAAATTCTTCTGCGCCACATCGTAGGCGAGCCGGATCCCCGCCCCGCCCGCCGTCGATCCCCCCGCCTCGAGTCCGTCGAGCGCCGCAAGAATGCGCTGCTTGTCGGCCCCCGACGTGGAGGGAAGCACGAGACCCGCGTTCCCGGCATACACGGTGATGGCGACGCGATCTTCCTCGCGCAGCTCGTTCACCAGCAGTCCGAGCGCCTGCTTCACCAGCGGCAGTCGGCCGGGTCCGTACATCGACCCCGAGACGTCGATGAGGAAGACGAGATTGCTCGGCGGCGCGCGGTGCATGTCCACGTCACGCGCGCGCAACGCGATGCGCACGAGGTCGTGCTGTGTATTCCACGGTGCCGCAGCGACCTCCGTGGTGACGCGGAGCGGAGCGCCGCCAGGCGCCGGGGCCGGATCGTTGTAGGGGAAATAGTTGACCAACTCCTCGATCCGCACGGCATCCCTGGGCGGCATCTGCCCATGCGTGAGGAATCGGCGCACGTTGCTGTACGACGCGCGGTCCACGTCGACGGAGAACGTCGAGAGCGGTGCCACGCGCGGCGAGCGAAATGGATTCTCGTCGATGTGATCGTACGCCTCGGTATTTCCGCTGTCGGCAAGCGCTCGACGCGAGACCGGCTCGCGCCGGCGCTCGTCGCGCCTGACGGACTTTGTCGCGAGGCCGGAGATCGGCGCCGGCGCACCAGTGGGAGCGAGAGATGCCCTGTTCGCAATCGAGCCCGAAGCGGCTGTCACGTCGACCGCGCTGAGCTCGCGCGGTTGGGTCGAGACGACGGCCAATCGGACGTCCGCGCGCACGGTGTCGCCACTCAGATATACAGGCATGCTGCGCGTCTCGAATCCGGCTTTCGCGACTCGAAGGGTGACCTGCTCGTGCTCTCCGGCCCGCGCGACGGTCAGTGTGTAGCGACCGTCGGACGCCGTGACTGCGGCCAGCTTGCGCGCGCTGATGGAGACTGTCGCGGCACCGAGAAGCTGGCCGCCGGAGTCGGTGACACGGCCCGTGATGACGGTGGAGGCTTGTCGCTCGGGGGTTCCCGGCCGGATGGGTGGCAGGGTGAGAAAGACGGCGGCGAGCAGCGACGACGCGCCACGCCGGCACGCCAGATAGCGGGTGAAGCTCATGAGTTCCTCCAGGGTGAGACCACGGAGGGGAGACGTGCGCCGAGCGGGAGCTTGCACACGATCAGTCAGGAATTTCCTGTCGCGCACTACAGACCGTCTTGCCCTATATTTGTCCCCAGCCCGCTTACCCCGTCATCATGCCCGCCCGCCGCACCCCTTCCAGCTCACGATCCGCCCCTTCGCGGGGTCCTCGCGGCGCGCGCCCGGCAGAGGACAACTCGGCGTCAGACGCGCCGCACGGGTCGCGCCCTGAGCAGGTCTACCAGCGGCTGCGCGACCTGATCGTGCAGGGGCTCCTTGCACCCGGCAGCCGCGTTGTGGAGACGGAAGTCGCCGCGCGACTCGGGGTGAGCCGTACCCCCGTGCGCGAAGCGCTGCAACGTCTACAGCAGGAAGGCTTTGTCGTTGGGGCGCCTGGAGCGCAGCAGGCTCGACTCACCGTCGCGCCACTGACGCGCGCGGACGTGCACGAGTTGCTGAACATCGTCGGTGAGCTCGAGGGACTCGGCGCGCGGTGGGCGGCCGGACTTCCCGTTGCCGAGCGCCGCGCATTGACGAAGGAGATGAAGGCCATCAACGCCGAATTCTTTCGCACTGGGCGTACGGCGCCGATCGACCATGGACGGCTCTACGAAACAGACGAGCGGCTGCATCGCAAGATCGTGGAAGCGTGCGCAGGTCCCCGCCTCATCGCCATGCACGACAGCGTGAAGCCGCAGGCGGAGCGCTACATCCGCATGTACATCAGCATGCTCACGAGCGACATCAAGGCGTCCGTTGCCGAGCATGACGCGATCATCGACGCGATCGACGCCGGAGAGGCCGACGCCGCGCAGAACGCCGTGCAAGCTAACTGGCGTCATGCGGCGGATCGCATTGCGAAGGTGATCGAGGTCGCGGGAGAGCGCGGTAGCTGGTAACGGTAGTCAGCGCTTCACGCCGTCCAGCGCCTTCTTTGCCTCTTCATACTTCGGGTTGAGCGCGAGCGCTCGCTCGTATTCGGCGCGCGCCAGATCTCGTCGGCCGGTCTTCTCGTAGATGTGGCCGAGGCGGAGGTGCGCCACCGCCTGCGTGTTAGTCGTTGCGTCCTTTGGCGGGCTGGCGATCCACCGCTTCGCCGCGTCCTCACCCTTGGCAAGCTGCTCCCCACTCATATAGGCGACGCGCGCGATGGCGAGGAGCACGTTCGTCTCTGACGGCGCGTGCACGACGACCCGGTCGAGCATGGCGAACGCATCGTTCCAGCGCTTCTCGCGCGCGTAGAGATTGACGAGCGCGTTGTAGCCGACACCGCTGTCGGGCGCTGCGGTCACGGCGCGCTGATAGGCGGCCTCCGCTTCGCGCGGGTTCTTCTCACGATCAGCCAGCAGTCCGTATGCGAGCGCACCGCGCAGCTTGCTCCTCTTGTCTATCTCCGCGGCCTGCTCTCTCGCCTTGTCCATGCTGCCGCCGAGAAAGCCCGGCGCGAGCATGTAGTACTGGAACACGCCGGAGCGCGCGTCGATGTTGTTGGGATCGAGCTCCACGGCCCGGTCGAACTCGCGCTTCGTTCGCTTCGCGAGAAAGGGAAGCTTGAACTTGCTCGTGTGCATCGCGGCATTGCCCAGCGCGTTGCCGAGCCAGAGGTGGCAGTCAGCCACATTTTCGTTGATCGCGGCGCAGCGCTCGAACTGCTTGATGCCCTCCTCGGTTTCGCCCTGTGCGAGCGCTATCCGCCCGAGATAGAGAACGGGCGTGACGTCGTTCGGAGTCGCTCTCGCGAGCGCCGCGTATTCCTGCTTCGCGACCTCCCAGTTGCGCGCGTCGAACTGCTGCCTGGCGTGCGCAAGCGCCGGAGTGCCTTGAGCAATGAGCACGGGACTGGCGGCGATCACGAGAAGAGCGCCGAGATTGAGTTCGCGCATGTGGAGCTCGCTGGTGGCGTGTCGGCGGTTGTACGAGCACGGTTCGGCAATGTTCCAGGCGATCGTAGCCCTATCGTGCCGGCTTCACCCCTTCGAGCTCCTCGCGCAGCTTGATGAAGCTTTCATACCGCGCCTTGCTCACGTCGCCGCGAGCCACCGCGTCGCGCACCGCGCATCCAGGCTCCACGCTGTGCCGGCAGTCCGCGAAGCGGCAGCCACTGAGAAAGGGCCGCAGCTCCGGAAAGCACTGGTCCAGCTCCGTCGGCGAGAGCGCCCACATGCCGACTTCGCGTAATCCCGGCGTATCGACGACGTAGCCGCCCTCGGCGCCCGGAAGTGGATGCACGAAGCCACCGACGGTCGTGTGGCGTCCCTTGTTCACCGACTCGCTGATCTCGCCGACGCGAAGGTTGAGACCGGGAAACATCGCGTTGAGCAGCGACGATTTGCCGACACCTGACGGCCCGGTGAGGACGCTGACGACTCCGGCCAGTGCGTCATGCAACGGCTCAAGTCCTTCGCGCTGTTTTACGCTGGTATAGTGGATGGTGTAGCCGGCGCGCTCGTAGTCCATCCACCGCTTTCGCGCCTCATCCGCGCCGCCGACGAGCTCCACCTTGTTGATCACGATGCGCGCCGCCAGCTCGTTCGCTTCGGCGATGACGAGAAAGCGATCGAGCATGCGCGGATGCGGCTCCGGGTTCGCCGCCGCGAAAACGATGACCACCTGATCGACGTTTGCCGCAACGATGCGCTCGCCGTGTCCGCCGCCGGGATTGCGGCGCGCAAGATGCGAGCGTCGCGGAAGGATCTCGGAGATCGCCCACGCACTATCCTCGCCCTCCTGCTCGAGCACCACGCGATCACCAACGGTGAGCTTGAGCGTTTCGGCCGCGGCGGAGATCGTGTCGCGCCTCAGAGAGCCATCGGCGCGCTTGCCGGAGTTGCTCTTCTTCACCCGTCCGCGGAGTGACGCTTCGATCGTGACGCCGTCATCGCGTCGAACACGCCAAATGCCTCCGGTGCCGTTCAGGACGACACCATGGACTGTCCCTAGTTCCGTCACTCGTCGTCGCCCGAATCGGCCTCGTCGTGCATCACATCGAACCAGCGACGCGACGGCTCACCACCCGATCGGCCGGCGATCAGCGCGTGCAGCACGCCGCGCACCTGTCCGAGTGACAGTGCGCCGACCACCGCGCGTGCGTCGTCCTCGGTATCGGATTCCGCGAGAAAATCGGTCTCGAGATGGCCACTCGGCGACGTCGCGCCAATGCGGCCCCATTGCACAAACAGAAGATATGCGCCCCACGGCCGCTCCTCATGCCCCGTAACCGCGGAAACGATCTCGACGCTGTACGAGAATCCGTCGCTTCCCTCGAAGGCGGCCGGTCGGCCATGCACGGCGGCGTAACCGCCGATGGTGTTGACGTCACCGCGCGAATGATCGGCGGGAAGATGCTGCCCTGGCATTCGCCGCTCGCTACTTGTTGCCGTGCAGCGCCTCTTTGATGACGCCGCCCGTGATGAAGGCGACGTTGGCAGGGCGTTCGGCGAGCCGGCGCATGAGGTACGGATACCACTGCGTGCCGAACGGGACGTAGCAGCGGACGCGATAACCTTCCTTGACGAGCGCGTCCTGCAGATCGCGTCGCACACCGTACAGCATCTGGAACTCGAATCGGTCGTTGGCGATGCCCTGCTCCTTCGCAAAGCGCTTCGCCTCGGTGATGATTGCCGCGTCGTGCGTCGCGATGCCGGGATAGTTGCCCTTGAGCATGAGCTCGTGCATGCACTTCACGTAGGTCGCGTCCACATCCTTCTTGTCGGGATACGCGACCGACGGCGGCTCCTTGTATGCCCCCTTGCAGAGGCGCACGCGCGCCTTGAGCGCGTTCATGTGCTCGACGTCCGCGAAGGTCCGATAGAGACTGCTCTGCACCACGACGCCGACGTTCACCTTGTACGCCGGATAGAGGCGGTCCTCGAACAGCTTCAGCGTGATGTCGGTGTAGGCGCTCGACTCCATGTCCAGCCGCACGAAGGTGTCATACTGCTGCGCACGGCCGAGGATGTCCTGCATGATCGCGACGCACAGCTCGTGATCGATGTCGAGCCCCATCGCCGTCAGCTTCACGGAGACGTTCGCCTGAAGCTTCGATTCGTGAATGCGATCGAGGAGATTGAGATATGCGTCGCGTGCCGAGCGTGCTTCCTTCTCGGTGTACACGCTCTCTCCGAGGAGATCGAGCGACGCGGTGATCCCCTTCGCGTTGAGCTCGCGAGCAGCCGCGAGTGCCTCCTCCACCGTCTCACCCGCGACGAACCGGCTGGCGAAATGTTTCGCGAGCCGGCTGTTGCGGACGAACTTGAAAACGCGAGGCTGATTCGAGAGGTAGAGAAGCGTGTTACGAAGCATGAATCCTCGAAGCGACGATGACCGGCCAGAACCGGGGAGCAGCGTGGAATGTAATCGCGGCGAAACGCGTGGTCAGGGCGCCGGACTGCGCGTGACGGGGTAGTTGCGCTTCGCGAGGTACGCGTCGAACGCGTTCCAGGTGACGAGACCGTCGTCGGATTCAGGATCGAGCAGATACATGGCGAGCCGGCCAAGAGGCTGGTTCGTGCGCACCACGTACTCGTTCGGAACGTCCCGCTGCGGACCAGTAGCCTCCCAGCGGCCGATGACGCGCACCTCGTTGTGTCCCTGGAAGGGGCGCGGCGATCGCACGACCGAGTCGACGGCGAACCGCTCGACGTGGCTTGGATGATCGTTCGCACCGAGCCGCTCGACGCGCACGCCGTGAAGGCGGAGCAAAGCGAGTGCCGTCGAATCACTAAGGTAGTAGGCGGCCGGCATCCGCCGAACGAACGTCGGCACGAACCGGTCGAACACCGGCATCAGACGAGTCCGCATGTCACCGGTACGGCGCAGACCCTTCGGCACACCCGGCTGCGTGCGCGACGAATCCCCGGTCCGGGCCAGCATCTCGAAGATGACGGGCGCTGCCGCAGCCGTCTTCGGAAGGTCCGCGGCGAGTGCGATCTGCGGACGCGCGGAGCTCGTGAGCTCGCTATCCGCGCGCTGCTCCAGCGACCGCATCTCGCTGCCCCGCTCAGCGACGAGCGACAGAAGCTGCTTCACGAAGGAATAGGTGGACTTCACCCGCCGCTCGAAGGGGTCGTGCGAGAACGCCTCGCTCAGAATCGAGACGCGGCCACGCAGCCCGTAGTAGTTCGTGCCGAAGCGCGGGTGATGATCGTACGTGTACCAGCCGCTGTGCACGGAATCCGTGCTCACCTCGCGTCCGCCGCCATCGTTGAAGTTGCCGTAGTCGAAGATCTCGTAGCCATCGCGAGTCCGGACGCGCTGGCGCAACTCGGTGAGCAGACCGCGCGTGTAGTCGCCGAGTGGCGCCGACGGATGCAGTGAAGGCGAGTAGGTTAGCGCGTAGCCGTGAAAGCTGCCGTCCGTCGTGTGCAGATCGACGAAGACATCCGGATCCCACGCATTGAACATCTTCAGCGAGTTGCGGGTCTCCGGCGCTTCTGCCTTGATGTAATCGCGATTCAGATCGAGCCCCTGCCCATTCGGCCCCTGCGTGTTCGGCCGCTGCCCCACGAGCTCGGGCCCGTTCTGCGAGCCGCGCTGCCGCTCCTGCGGAAGGAATCGCTCGTTGCCGTCCGCGTTGTAGATCGGCACCGCGATCAGCACGATCGAATCGAGAACGTTGGGACTCCTCGCGAAGGTCAGATCGCGCAGCAGCGCCTGAAGTGCCTCTTTGCCCTCGACCTCGCCTGCGTGGATGTTCCCCTGCACATACACGATCGGCTTGCCCGTCCCGCGTGCTTCTGCGGGCGTGTGCACCAGCGGCCGCGACGCGATGACGTACGGGATCTCGCGCGACTCGTTCGTACGACCGATCGACCCGAAGGCGAGCGGTGCGCCGAGCGCCCTCAGCGAGTCGAGAAATGCGACGACGTCATCGTAGCGTGACGTCTCCAGATAGTTCGTGCGCTCGGCGCGCGTCGACGGAAGATCGCGAGTCGCGACGATGGGAACGGACACACCGGAACGCGCCACAGCGCCGCAAGAGGCGACGCCCACAGACAGCGAGAGGGCGCCGAGCATCGCTCGCCGCCCCCGTAGTGCACTACGCAAGTGAATCACAGGCTCTCGAGGAGGATAGTGAAGACGTTTAGTGTACCCCGGCGATGGCGATTGCTGCTAGGGGCCCGCCATGCACGACGGGCCAGCAACGATGCCGGCCCGTCAGATGCTCAACCACAGCAATTGTCTACTGGTCGATCTGATCCGGCTTATCGGGCTTTGCCGCACCCTTGGCGCGCGTCTCCGCGGCGGCGGCGGGCGGCGCACCCTGCTCGATGTCGACCTTCACATTACGCTGAAAGTCGTTGATGTCCTTGTCCTTCGCGCCAGCGCCAACGAGCGAGCGGATTGCGTTCGCCGCCGTGCTCACGGGCACGCCGCGCGATACGATGTCTGCGAGGACGGTGAAGGGCAGCGTCAGCGAGCGTCGCAGCCCGCTCTGCTTCTTCAACTTTCCGAGCTCGACGGCCGGCACACCGGCATGCATCGCCGACGCAGCCGCCTTGATCTCGTCCGCGGTCGCCAGAGCGCCGAGCGCGCGATGCGCGGTTGCCAGATCGAGAGCGAGATTGCGAACCGCCACCACGATGTGTGGCCCGTCCGCGCCCTTGACGACGCCCTCATTCACCTTGTCATACAGTGGCTCGACCGGAATGCCCTGTGCCTTCGCGGAGTCCACGACCGCGGCAATGGCCGCGCGCGACGGCGCGTCGAGCCGGGGAAGGACGCGAGGATCCTGCGCGTTCGCCGAGGTCACCGAGGCACTGGCGAGTGCGGCCACCATCATCAGACTGCGAGTCGTACGCTTGCTCACTTGGTGCTGTCCTCCACGACCAGCGCGCTACTTGGCATGCCGAAATCGTCACCCGACGACCGCGGCGCGGTTGGATCGGCCATCCACTGCTTTCCGTTCACTCCGTTCACGACGAAGGCGTAACGATGCACGCCGACAGGCACGGACGCTGTGACGCTCCACACACCCTGGTTGCTCGTCGCGACCAGGGCGGAATCGTCCAGCCCCCAATTATTGAAGTCCCCAACGACGGCGACGCTCCGCGCCGTGGGCGCCACGAGCACAAATGTCGTCGGTTCGATGACGCCACCCGACGCGGTGCGCGGATGCACACTCATGACGCCAAGGGTCGCGACCGCGACGATACCGGCTGCCACGGCGGCGGTCCACGCGGGATGATGCGTGATCGATGCGCCGACGGCGAGCCATCCCCGCATACGACGGCGCCGCTGGGCGTAGAATCGGCGCACGCGAACCATGACGCGACGCTCGAACGACTCGTCGAGCTGCACGGGCCGCTGTAGATCCTGGACGATCATCTCGAGCGTCGTACGTCCCCACTCAGGCACTGTGAACCTCTTTCAATAGTACGCGTAACCGGTCGCAAGCGCGCAGGACACGCATTTTCAACGCCGAGACGCCGACACCGGTGATCTCCGACATTTCGTCATATCCCACCTCCTCCACATACTTCAGGAGGAACGCTTCACGCTGATCCTGGCTGAGCTCGCCAACGGCTCGCTCGATCTCTTCCCGCCACATCGTCTGCTCGGCCGGATGCTCCTCCGAGGCGTTGAGTAGCGCTCCCTCGTCGTGCACGAACGTCTGGCTGCGGCGTACGCGCCGTGCCCCACTCGTCCGGCATCGGTTGACGAGGATACGAAAGAGCCAGGCACCAAACCGCTCCGGCTCATCGCACCGCGACAGCGACCGGTAAGCACGGGTGAAGGCATCCTGCAACGCCTCCTCCGCATCCTCCCGATTGCCCAGCATGTGCACCGCATAACGAACGTACCGGTCTCGATACCGCGAGACGAGCGCGCCGTACGCGTTCACATCGCCATGCAACACCCGCGTGACGAGCTCCGCATCCGAGCTCTCCATGCTTTCAAGACCCAAGGTCAACACCTACGGTCACAGTTGGCGCGTGAGCCGGCTCTCACAGGACACTCCGGTTCGCATCCACCCGTCGTCACGTCGAGAAATCTACGGCAGGGGGGGAGCCGTGCGCAGAATAAAACCGCTTGCGCCCCCGGGCGTGGTCCAGTAGAAGCTCCGACGGAGCAAACCGTCCGGGGAAACGCCCGTTTAGCTGCTCCAGCTCCTCCACGAGAGCGACTGCGCCGACGCTGTCCACGTAACGGAATGGCCCGCCCCGGAATGGAGGGAAGCCGATACCGAACACAGCACCAACGTCGCCGTCGCGCGCGGAGCGAAGGACGCCCTCCTCAAGGCAGCGCACGGCTTCGTTCACCATCGCGAGCACACAGCGCTGACGGATCTCCTCGGCGTCGATCTCCCGGCGCTGTGGGCCGTGGGGGAGTAATTCGTACACCGACGTATCCACGGCGTTCTTCTTCCCCTCCGCGTCGTAGAGGTAGAACCCTTCCTTGCCCTTTCGGCCCGTGCGTCCCGATTCGACGACCCGGCGCAGCGACTCGCTCGGCGCCATTCGCGCACCAAATGCCTCGGAGAGCACGAGACCCACCTTTCCACCGACGTCGATGCCCACTTCATCGAGCAGCGTGATCGGGCCGACGGGAAATCCGAAGTCGAGCAGCGCCTTGTCGATCGCCTCGATGGCCGCGCCTTCATCCAACAGCCGGCCGGCCTCGTTCATGTACGCCGAAAGCGTGCGCGTCGTGTAAAAACCCGGGGCGTCGTTCACGACGATCACCGTCTTGCCGAGACGCTTGCCGTACGCGACCGCGGTGACCGTGGCGTCCTTGTCCGTCGCCGGCGTCACGATCACCTCGAGCAGCGGCATCTTGTGCACCGGGGAGAAGAAGTGCATCCCCAACACACGGTTCGGCCGGGCCGCCGCTTCCGCGATCTTCGCGATCGGGATCGTGCTCGTGTTCGACGCATAGATGGCGTCGTCGTGGAGCACCGGCTCCGCCTCCTTCAGGACGCGATGTTTGAGCGCGATATCCTCGTACACCGCTTCGATGACGAGATTGGCGCGACCGAAGCCTGCGTAGCCGGTCGTGCCGCCGACGAGAGTGAGCTGATCCTCGTACTGGAGGCGTGTGATCTGTTTCTTCTTGAGCCGTTCCTTGAGGACGTCGCTCACTGCGGCGAGCCCTTTGCCGACGCGCGCCGTATCGGTGTCCTTGAGCCGCACCGGCGTTCCCTGCTGCACCGCGACGGACGCGATGCCCGCCCCCATGAAGCCTGCGCCGATAATGCCAAGTGTGGTGATCGGCATGGGCTCGGGAGCGGGAGGCAACACGCCGGAATCCTTCTTCAGCGCAGTCGTGGCGAAGAAAAGAAAGACGAGCTGCTTCGAGACGTCGGAGACGGCCATCTCGCCGAAGGCGCGCGCCTCTTCGCGATAGCCCGCCTCGCTGCCCTTCTCGTAGCCGGCTTGCACCGCGCCGATCGCAGCGAGGGGCGCGGGATAGTGACCGTGCGTCTTCGCGAGCACGCCTTCCCTGGCCTTCCTGAACACGATGGCGCGCCCGATCGGATTGTCCTCGAGCAGCCGGCTCGCCGTGCCGCGATCCTTCGGCGAGTGCTGCACATCCAGCTTTCCGTCGGCGAGCTTGCGCGCGCGGTCGAGCGCGACCTCGCGCAGTATGGCCGGATGCACGAGCTCGTCGACGAGCCCCATCTGATACGCCTTCTTGGCGCGCACGTTGCGGCTCGTGAGGATCATGTCGAGCCCGCGCTGCAGACCGATCAGTCTCGGCAGACGCTGCGTGCCGCCGGCGCCGGGAACGATGCCGAGCTGTACTTCCGGCAGCGCGAGCACGGTCTTGGGGTGATCGCTGGCGATCCGGTAGCGGCACGCGAGAGCGGTCTCGAGTCCGCCGCCGAGACAGGCACCGTGAATCGCGGCGACGACGGGAACTGTGAGCGATGCGAGTCGGGCGAGCAGCGCCTGGCCTCCACGGCTGAGTGCCTCCGCGTCGGCGGCGCTCTGCATCGTGAGAAACTCGTCGATGTCGGCGCCAGCGAGCCACGTGTCGCTCTTGCCGCTCTCGAGCACGATGCCTTTCACCGAACTGTCGCCCTCGAGCTGTGCGAACATCGCGGCGAACTCGGCGCGCAGGCCAGCGGTCACCTTGTTGACCGGCTCGCCGGGAAGGTCGATCGTGACGACGGCGATTCCGTCGACGTGCTGGAGTGTGAGGGCAGGCATCAGTTCCTCTCGATGACCATGGCGTGTCCCATCCCGCCGGCGGCGCAGACGGTCATGAGACCAAACTGTCCGCCGCGTCGCACGAGTTCGTTGCACAGGGTCGTGAGAATGCGGCCACCGGTGGCGCCGAAGGGATGACCGATGGAGATGGAGCCGCCCATCACGTTCAGCTTCGCACGATCGACTTCGCCGACGGGCCGACTGAAGCCGGCGCGCTCGGCCCACTCCTTCGATACGAATCCCTTCAGGTTGCACAACACCTGCGCGGCGAAGGCTTCGTGCATCTCGATCAGATCCATGTCGCCGAGCGTAAGGCCGGCTCGCTCGAGGGCGACGGGGGCCGCGAGCACTGGCCCCATGAGCAGTTGCTCGCCCGGATCGAGGGCGGCGTAGCTGTAGCTGCGAATGTAGGCCAGCGGCTCGTAGCCGAGCTCTTTCGCACGCTCCTCGCTCATGAGCAGCACGGCGCTCGCACCGTCGGTGAGCGGCGACGTGTTGCCTGCGGTGACCGTTCCATACTTTCGATCGAACACCGGCTTGAGCGCGGCGAGCGCTTCAATTGTGCTATCGGGCCTAACTCCATTGTCCGCAGTCATCGCCTCGAATGCGGGCGGAACGAACAGCGGGACGATCTCCGCCGTGAGCCTCCCGTCCTGCGTGCCGGCGGCCGCCAGGCGGTGCGACCGGAGCGCGAACTGGTCCTGCTCTTCCCGCGGAATGTGATTGATCTTCGCCATTTTCTCCGCTGATTCGCCCATCGACTCTCCGGTGGACGGCTCGGCGATCGCGGGGGTGATCGGCACGAGATCGCGCGGACGGACCTTCGCGAGCGCGCGCACGCGAGCGCCGAAGCTCTTCGCCCTGGATGCCGCGACGAGTGCGTCGCTCATACCGCGCGAGTGAAGAATCGGTACGTTCGACAGCGACTCGGCTCCCCCCGCAATGATCATGTCGGCGTGGCCGAGCGCGATCTGATCGGCGGCGTCGGTGATCGCCTGATTCGCTGACGCACAGGCGCGGCTCACCGTGAACGATTGCACGCCCTTCGGGAGCAGCGGTAGCAACGAGACCTCGCGCGCGATGTTCGGCGCGAGCACCGAGGGCACGACGGTTCCGTAGATGATCGCCTCGACCAGCGTCGCGTCGATCTCGGAGCGCTGGATGAGCTCAGCGACGCAGCGCTTGCCAAGCTCGATCGCGGAGAGGGACTTCAGGGTCGTTCCCGATTTGGCGAACGGGGTTCGGAGGCCGGCAACGATGGCGACACGGCGACCTGGAGAGCCGAAGATAGGCATCCGTTGAAGGTACGGCGCGATTAGCTTGGCGGGAGTGCCAACTCAGTTACCGTCTCCCGACACCGAGCGCCGGCGTGCGCTCGAAGCGCTCTCGTCCGAGCGATTCGACCTTCTCGTCATCGGCGGAGGCATCACGGGTGCCGGCGTCGCGCGCGACGCGGCGATGCGCGGGCTTCGCGTCGCGCTGGTGGAACGGGACGACTTCGCAAGCGGGACGTCGAGCCGGTCGTCTCGGCTCGTGCACGGTGGCGTGCGGTATCTCGAGCACGGGAAGCTCGCCCTCGTCGTCGAGTCCAGCCGCGAGCGCCGCACCCTGCTGCGCATCGCTCCTCATCTGGTGCGACCACTTCCGTTCGTGTGGCCGGTCTATCGCGGTGCACGGATCGCCCGCTGGAAGCTCTCTCTCGCGCTCACCCTCTACGACGCGCTGGCGCTGTTCCGAAATGTGGGGCGGCACGAGCGTCTCGACGCCCGCGGCGTGCTAGCGCGCGAGCCGCGGCTGCGCGCGTCGCAACTGACGGGCGGAGCGCGCTACTGGGACGCCGCGACCGATGACGCGCGCCTCACGCTCAGCACGATTCTCTCGGCGCAGCAGGCCGGCGCGGTGATCGTGAATCATGCCGGCGTCGCGGAGCTCATTCGCGAGAGCGATCGCATCGTCGGCGCGCGTGTGGTGGATGCGGAGACGACTTCAGCGATCGAGGTGCGCGCGCGCGTCGTGGTGAACGCGGCGGGGCCGTGGAGCGATCGTATCGAGGCGATGGCTCGCACCGGCCCGGTTGCGGGCGTGCGCCGTAGCAAGGGCGTGCATGTCAGCGTGCATCGGACGCGGGTGGGCAACGTCTCGGCGCTCACGCTCATCGCGCCGCAGGACGGGCGCGTGATGTTCGTTCTGCCCGCCGGTGCGTTCACCATCATCGGAACCACGGACACGTTCGACGACGTCGCGCCGGAAGAGGTGCGAGCGACGAGCCACGATGTGGCGTACCTGCTTCAGGCGGCGAACCACTACTTCGCCGATGCGCGGCTCACCGAGCAGGACGTGGTGAGCGCGTGGGCGGGTCTGCGCCCTTTCGCCGCCACGGCAGCCACCGGGTCCGACCCAGGCAGTGTCTCGCGCGAGCACGCGATCGCCGAGACGTCCGCGGGGCTGGTGAGCGTGACGGGCGGGAAGCTGACGACCTACCGCGCGATGTCATCGGAGGTGGTCGACATTGTGCAGCGAGCACTGGGCGGTGCACGAACCCGTTGTCACACGGCCGATGCGCCGCTGGCTGGTGGCGACATCGCCGACGTCGCGGGCGCCATCGCCGAGGCGGCTCGGCTGGTCGAGGATAGTGCGGTCGCCGAGCGTCTCGTGCGCGCGCACGGGTCCGCGTGGCGCGACGTGTGGTCGCTTGCGCAGGCGGAGCCCGCGTTGCGCGCGCGAATCGCGCCCGGGTGTCCCTATCTGCTCGCCGAGTTCCGGTACGCCGTGCAGCACGAGCTCGCGCGGACTCTCAGCGATCTGCTCATTCGCCGGACGCCGGTGGCGTTCGAGACGGCGGACCACGGCCGGAACGCGGCGCAGCGGGTCGTGCCGGCTGTCGCCGAATGGATGGGATGGGATGACGCCGCAGCCAGCGCGGCGCTCGACGCGTACGATGGCGACATCGCGCGGCTGTTCACGATCGAACCAGTTCCGGTGCCCGGGCCGCCGCGGCGCGCGCGCGCGAGTCCGTAGGCGCTCGCCGGCAGGAACGCGGCGCCACGGCCCGCCGGCGCATTGGCAGCGAGCCACGCCGGGCGGACGGCGGAGGGGCGACGCCGGGACGAATTGCTATCTATTTAGATAGTATCTTGTTGGATACTATCCATTTGGATAGTTTATGGGGTGCCTCCGCGTCGGCGGCATCCCTTCGCACACCGTTCCCATGGCCAATCCCTTCATCATCGGCGTCGTCGTCCGCGGATCGGCCTTCACGGACCGCGCGGCCGAGACGGCCGGCGTCGTCGCCGCGCTGCGCGAGCCCGGCGCGCGGCTGCTCGTCTCGGGCGAGCGCCGGATGGGCAAAACGAGCGTGCTGCGTCGGGCGGCCGAGCTGGCGACGCGGCGCGGCGGCGGCGCAGCGCTCGTGGATTGCGGAACGGCGGGAACCCCGGTCGAGGTGGCCAACCGGGTGCTCACGCAGGCCGCCCGGGCGATCGGGCGGGACTGGGGACGGGCGGTCAGCGACCTCGGACGCACGCTCTCGCTGCGGCTGCAGCTCGGCACCGACCCGCAGACCCATCTGCCGACCGTGAGCCTCGAACCGAGCGCCGCCGCCATTCCTCGCACGGAGCAACCCCGCGTGCTCGAGGACGTGCTCCGGGCGCTTGACGCGCGCGCCGCGCGGCTGCGGCGCCCGTTCGGCATTCTGCTCGACGAGGTGCAGCGCCTGCTCGTCGCCCTTGGAGCCGACGCGCCGCGCGAGTCGGACGCGCTCGTGGCGGGAGAATGGCGACTGCGCGGCATCCTGCAGGAGCTGCCGCATCTCTCCGTCGTGCTCGCGGGATCGGAGCCCACGCTGTTCGCCGCGATGCAGACGCATGGCCGAGCGTTCTATCAGCAGTTCACGCCGCTGCACATCGGACCGATCGCGGCTGAGCATTTCTCAAGGTGGATCGACGACCGCGCGTCGAGCGCCGGCCTGAAGATCACCGGCATCGGCGCGCCGTGCCTCGAGCTCGCCGGCCCGCGAACGCGCGACATCGTGCAACTTGCACGCGCGGCGTTTTCGCGCGGTGTGGAGGATCCGCGGCCGAAGCGCGGCCGAGCGCGTGGCGAGGGACATTCGCTCGTCGCGGCCGCCTATGCGGACGTCGTCGCCTCGCAGGCCGATCCATTCCGCGGCACGTGGGAATCGCTCGCGGTCGGTCAGCAGCAGGTGCTTCGCGCGGTGGCCGCCGCCGATGCCGGGATGACGACCGGCGCGACGCGAGTCCGGTTTGGCCTGAGTGCGAGCGGGCCGGTGATCAAGGCACTCGCGGCGCTCGCGGATCAGCGCCTGATCGCGCGCGACCAGTCAGCTGCCCCGGGATGGACCTTCGACAATCCATTCTTTCGCGGCTGGGTCGTGGCGAATGCCCTGCCCGACATCGGGATGTTTCTCCCAATCACGCACCGCAGTGGAGCGTGACCGCATGGCATCCCGAGGCCCGCCCGCCGCTTCGCTCGGGATGACGCGCGATCTCAGACCTCGTCTGCCTTCAGCTCGTGAATGGTCTTGAGCTCGGTGATCTTGAGCGTTCGGAGCATCGCCGGAAGCTTCAGCAGCGCGATATCGCCGATCTTCTTGCCGAGCAGTGCGCGGCCGATCGGCGACGACATCGTGACGTGCCCCTCATCGAACTCCAGCGCATCGCCAAAGACGAGCGCGTACGTCTCGACGAGTCCGGTTTTTTCATCCGTCACCACGACGTGAGAACCGAGCCCGACGCTATCGTGCGCGATCTGCGTGATGTCGATAGAGGACAGCTTGCTCAGGCGCTCGCGGAGTTGGTTGAGCCGAGCCCGCACGAACTGCTGGCGCTCGAGCGCGGCCTTGTATTCGCTATTCTCGCGCAGGTCACCCATCTCTACCGCGCGGCGGATCTCTCCTGGCAGGGTGACGTTCAGCTCGAACTGGAGCTTCTCGACCTCTTCCCCGAGCTTTGCTTTGAGCGCTTCAATCATGAGGCTGCCGGACCGCGGGACACAAAAAAAAGTTGACGCCCGACCGTAGGTCGGACGCCGCATACTTTTATTCTATCCTCTGCTCCCAGTCGTGGCAAATATCCGGTCGTTTACGTGACCCTCTCCGTCCAGCAGATCGAGCCTGGCGTCGTGCGTCTCAGGCTCAGCAGCTGGCGCGGGCGCGCCCTGGGGTACGACGTGAGCGCGTACCTGCTGCACGGCGTGCTCGTGGACACCGGGTTCCCCGGCGTGCGCGCCGAATTGCTCGATGTGGTTCGCACGCTTGCCCCGCGTGGGGCGGTCGTGACGCATTGGCATGAAGACCATGCCGGGAATGTGTCCGGGCTGGCGGCGCTCAGGCTGCCGCTCCGCATGCACCAGCGGTGCGAGGCCACTCTTCGCGCTCGGCCTCCGATTCGCCATTATCGGCGCATCGTCTGGGAACGGTCGGCGCGGCTCTCGGTGCCGCTCCTGGACTTCGATCCGGCTCCCCTGCAGATCATCGAGACGCCCGGCCATACGGACGATCATCTCGTGGTGTGGGACGCGGAGCGCCGCATCCTCGCAAGCGGCGATCTCTTCCTCGGCGTAAAGGTGCGCGTGGCGCATAGGCACGAGTCGCCGTTGGCGCTGTTGCGGAGTTTGCGTGCGGTCGCGGCGCTCGAGCCGCGGATTCTGCTCGATGCGCACCGTGGCGTGGTGGAGAACGCGACGGAGCTGCTACGCGCGAAGATCGGGTGGATGGAGGAAACGATCGGAGAAATACAAGCGCTCGCCGCGACAGGCTGCGGCGAGCGTGAGATTCAGCGGCGCGTGCTCGGCCGCGAGGCGCTCGTGGGTTGGGTGAGCTTCGGCGAGTACTCGAAGCTGTCGTTGGTGAAGGCCGTGCTTGGATGCTTCAGTTCATCGGTGCATCGGTAATTTCGCGTCCGTCTCGGACGACTCGTGCGGAGCGCCATTCGCCTTGGCAAACTCATCCCGCAACAGCTTCATGTTCTTCTCCCGCTTGTCGAGCAGCCTCTTCAGCTTCCGCGGCTTGTGTCGAGCGTGAGCGTACGCGGTGAGCAGAGGGAGTGCCACCGTATTGTCGAGGTAGCAGACCACCGCGTCCGGCAGGCGGTCCGGATCAATCTTCCCCCAACTGACTGCCTCGGCCGGGGTCGCGCCGCTCAGTCCACCGGTGTCGGGGCGCGCGTCGGTGATCTGGAGGAAGTAGTCGTGACCCTTCTCGTCGATGCCGAGCACTTCCTGAATCTGCGGCTCGGTCTGTAGCGCGAAGTTCTTGGGGCTGCCTCCGCCGCAGATGAACACCGCGCTCTTGCCCCCGCCGCGCTTCGCGCCGAGGACGATCGATGCCGTCTCGTTGACGTCGGCGTTCGGGTCGATCACGCACTTGTTTCCCCCGAGCGACAGGGCGGCGACATTCATGCCGATGGACGAATCGCCGGGCGACGACGTATAAACCGGCACCCCGCACTCGTACGCTACTCCGAGCAGCGACTTGTTGCCTAGCCCAAGCGCCTTTTCGCGTTCGCGAATGTACTTGCCGCAGAGCGCGTGGAACTCCGCGCTGCTCATCGCGCGCTGGAACTCGGGGCCCTGCACGATCTTCCGGAAGAACGCGTCGGTGCTGAGCAGGACGTCGTAGTCGAAGAAGATGTCGTAGATGCGCACGATGCCTTCTTCGCGCAACACGGTGTCGCTTGCTGCTGGATTACCACGGTGCATCGAAAGGCCGAGGCCGAAATGCGCGTCGTGATAGAGATTCGCGCCCGTCGAGATGATCCAGTCGACGAATCCGGACTCGACGAGCGGAATCAGCGCGGCCATGCCCAGGCCCGCCGGCGTGAGAGCACCGGTAAGCGTCATGCCGATGGTGACGTCCGGTTCGAGCATCTTCTGCGTGAAGAGCTGGCAGGCTTCACGGAGCCGCGCGCCGTTGTAGGCCAGGAATGTCCCGTCGATCAGATCGGCCGCCGTCTCCGAACCGTCGATGCGCTTTGGCGCGATGCGTCCACCCTGCAGGAACCTGGAGGTGTCATGCGCGGTGTGCTGCTCGCCGGCGTCCTCGCGCTGCTCGGCGGCACGCTTCTGCGCGCTCTTGTTGCCGGCAGCGAAGGCTTTCTGCTCGCTGCCGTTCTCTGGTGCGATCCTCTTGCCCGTGCTCTTCCTGCTTGCCATGTCGCGCTCTGCTGGGAGTATGTGACTACTTCGGGTTCACTGCGTTGTATGCCTCGATCACGGCATGCGCCGCTTCCGCCGGATCGTCCGTCAGCAGCATGAGATCCATGTCGCCCGCGGAGATCTTTCGTTCCGCCAGTACGCGCGACTGCAACCAGCGGAGCAGTCCGGCCCAGTAGTGCCGGCCGAAGAGAATGACCGGGAACTGATAGATCTTGCCAGTCTGAATGAGCGTGAGTGCCTCAAACGTTTCGTCGAGCGTGCCGAAGCCGCCGGGGAAGATAATGAAGGCGCTCGAGTACTTGATGAACATCGTTTTCCGAACGAAGAAGTATCGGAAGTTCACGAGCGTGTCGACGTAGGGGTTCGCGCCCTGCTCGAAGGGCAGCTCGATGTTGCAGCCGATCGAACGACCCCCACCTTCCTTCGCGCCCTTGTTCGCCGCCTCCATGATGCCCGGTCCGGCCCCGGTGATGATGGAGAAGCCGGCGAGGGCGAGCAGGCGCGCCGTCTCCTGGGCCGCGAGATACTTTGGGTCGTCCGGCGCGGTGCGCGCCGAGCCGAAGATCGAGACACCGCGCTCGACGGTGGTGAGGTCGTCGAAGCCTTCGATGAACTCGCCCATGATGCGCATGACGCGCCAGGTATCGGTCCGCCGGAAGTCCTGCGCCTGATTCGCGCCGCCCGCGTGGGGCGCCCGGAGCAGCTTCTCGTCTTCGGTGACCGGGCCGATGAAGTCGCGGAGGTCGTCGTCGACCTTGCGTGTCGCTCCCGAGCTGCGTTTGTTCGATTTCTGCGACGGCGGCGTCCTGCCGGCCGCGCGATGTCCCTCCTCAGTCCGCTCGCGCAGCCCATCCTGCGCCTCGGCCTGCGCGGCCGCAAGCTGAGCCGGATTACCGCGCTTGCCGGTCGCCGTGCGCGGGGAACGCGCCTTGACCGCCTTGGACCTGGACGTCGGCGTTTCATCCGGAATTGCGCGTGCAGACTTCTTTTTCGTTGCTTTCGCGGCGCGTCCAGTGGACACCGCGGATTTCGCGCTCGAGCGCGTCGTGCTCCGTTTACGAGTAGCCATGCGGGAGTGTACTCGAACGACGGGGCGTCGCGCCAGCGATCTCCGCCGCGCAGCTTGCTCTCGCGCGCACCGTGGGCTTTTCTTCGCCGATGCCGTTCTCGCACTGCGCATGCCGGTAGTCGTCCTCCTCGCCGACGGGGCGCGACTTGACGCGTTTCAAGGCGATCTGAGCGATCTGCCCGCGCTGCGCCGATTGCGCGAGGAAGGTGGACTGCACGCGATCACGAGCGTGTTTCCCTCCGTCACGGGCCCGGCATACACGCCCTTTCTGATGGGACGCTTTCCAGGACCGATTGGAGTGCCTGGGATCCGGTGGTACGATCGTACGCGGAACGCGTGCGGGTGGCCCGATCACTCGCGCAGCTACGTCGGATTCCAATTCTCCCGCTTCAACGACGACCTCGACGCGCGCGCGCCGACGATCTTCGAGCTCGTGCCGAACAGCATCGGCGCGCTGAGCGTGGTGACGCGTGGTCTCGCTCCGTCACGCCGTCATGGAACGCTCACCCCGCGCTCCGCCCTGCGCGTCGCGCTCACGCACTTTCGCGGGCGGGCGGAAGGGTGGCTGGACGTCGATCTCGAGGTTGCGGAGACGATCGTTCGCCGCCAGCGCGAGGATCGCCCCGACTACTTGTTCGCGGCATTCGTGGGCGCGGACAAGTCCTCGCACGCCCGCGGGCATGGGAGCGCCATGGTCCGCTCGGCGCTGCGCATCGTGGACGATGCGGCCGGCAGGTTGCGCGCCGACGCGGAAGCCGGCGGGTGGTGGCCTGACACGCAGATGTGGATCGTGAGCGATCACGGCCACAGCGAAGTTCGCGCGCACGAGGACCTGGCGGGAGTCGTCGCCGCCACAGGAGCGCGCACCGTCGCGCATCCGTGGTCCGCGGGGTTTTCGCCCGACGCCGCGGTCATGGTGAGCGGCAATGCGATGGCGCACATTTATGTCGAGTTGCGCGAGAGAACGCGTCCCTGGTGGCCGGCGTTGGAGACGCGGTGGAGCGCGCTGGCTGATCTCCTTCTCGCGCGGCCGGCGGTCGACCTGCTGCTGCTGCCGCATTCGACCGATCGCTGCGAGGTGCGGAGCGCCGCTCGTGGACGCGCCCTCGTTTCGCGAGAGCGTGACGTCTACCGGTACGAGCGCACCACCGGCGATCCACTCGGCGCAGGCGCCGATCTGCGTGGCGACGCAGACGAGGTGTACGATGCGCTGCGCGACAGCGACTATCCCGACGGGATCGTGCAGATCGGCAATCTCGCCGGCTCCGCGCGCGCCGGTGATCTCATTCTCTCCGCGGCGCCGGGCTGGGACTTTCGTGCGCGATATGAGCCGATTCCCCATCTGAGCGCGCACGGTGCCTTGCATCGCGATCACATGCTCGTGCCGCTGCTGACGAATCGTCCGCCGGCGCGCGAGCCGCGACGCACGACGGATGTTTTCGCGAGTTCGCTGGCGGCGCTCGGCATTCCAGCGCCCGCAGAGCTCGACGGGGAGTCGTTTCTCTAGTCGCACGTCAGAAGGCGCGGCGATCGACGCGAGTTGATCGGAGCGTGGCACGCGGGCAACTTACGTGTCATGCGGTGGACACGCCTCTCACTCCGGCTCGCGCTACGCGCGCTTCGTCATCCGGCGACGGGTGCGGCGCTGCTGCGCGTCGCCTGGCGCTTTCGCCGTCGGAACTGGTGGCGCCGATTTCCTTTCCTGCCTCTCCCGGCCGGCGACTACGTGCGCTGGCGCATGCACACGGCCTACGGCGACGACCACGCCATTCCGCCTGTGGAGGACGTGGAGCGGTACGCGCGATGGGCTGTGCGTAAGCCGTGATCGACGCGGCTGCTGGCGCCGAGATCGCGACTTACACCCCCGCCGAGCTCGCGCGCCTTGCGAAGGCGCACGCCTACGCGCTCGGCTTCGAGCTCGCGGGCATCGCCGCCCTTGGCCCCGCTGACACGGCGGATGCCTTCGACGCATGGATCGACGCGGGACATGCGGGCGTCATGCACTACCTCGAGCGCGGCGTGGAGAAGCGGCGCGACTCGCGTCGTCCCCTGCCG
>Ga0209014_10000344_pt1 | contig 27087 bp, 28 predicted proteins | sample BarGraNGADG00212_FD_184491 | JGI IMG/M metagenome (GOLD analysis project Ga0209014, IMG submission 184491) | Arctic peat soil microbial communities from Barrow, Alaska - Barrow Graham LP Ref core NGADG0002-212 (SPAdes) (version 2) | ecosystem: Environmental > Terrestrial > Soil > Wetlands >...
GATTTTTAAGGTTGTCCCCTCCAGTTAAGATAGGCCATTTGATACCTGTAGAGTTAACGTATGTGGAATTTATCGTATCTGCAGTAGCGCCGGTTGTTTCAACGCTTAGAAATTTAACGTTGGCATCTCCGCTGCTGTAGTTATTATAAAGGGGCACTAATACATTTTTAGCACCAGCCTGACAGGTGCTGTACCCAACGCTAAAGAAGTCAAGTACAACGATATTTCCTTTGTAATCGCTTAGCGAATGATTGGTGTTTGACAGATCTGCAAGATGAAAATCGGGAGCATTTTGTCCGCTACTTAAGCTAAATGACGAAGCAAAAGAAGGCACAATCGCAAAAATAAGGAGCGACGACACGATTGCAGTAAGAAGGATGTGTCGTTTCATAGGTAATAACATCGTTTCTATGCTTTTATGCTTTGTCGCTTCATTTCAACTCTAATTCGCAATAAAAGAAGGGGAAGCGGGAAACAGCCCGCTCGGACTTTTACAACAGCTTCAGCACAGTATCTGCGATGTTCACCTGGCTCGGGCTCGTAAACGCTGTTGAAGGGTCTAAGAGTGAGATCGGTCCGACGTTATTTGCATCTTGCGGTGCGGAAGCTCCATTATTTACCGTCATACCGCCGTCATAGTTTACGACCTTACAAGTGGGGCAATCTGTGGATGCTGTTACAACCTGTATAGATAGCGTGACAATGGCGACCCCGATCAGGATAGCCATGATCTTTTGCCTCGGTTCCAAAACATTACCTCCTGTGCCCTTTAGGGGCGCTATTGGTATTCTTTTTGCATTTTCTTTAACGCAATATAAATAGCTTCTCTTTTAGCTTCTGTGTTTCCACTGGAGGAATTGAGCTAAAAAAAGTTTACTTAACCAGAACAAAGCTCCGCTTTAGAGATTACTTGGAATTAACAAAAAAATAAATAAAAAAAAGAGGGGTTAAATGAATAACCCTTATTACTGTCTTCTCAAGAACAGGTAAATTGCGCCTACTAGTAATGCTGGAGCACCTAGTCCGAGTAACGAGAACTCAGGAACTGTCTGAGTTGAAGTCGTTGTTGTTGGAGTCGTTGTAGCGACTACAATCTTCGGCTGTGGTGTTGTCGTTGCCGCTACTGTCGCCTTTGGTGTTGTCGTTGCCGCTACTGTCGCCTTTGGTGTTGTCGTTGCCGCTACTGTCGCCTTTGGTGTTGTCGTTGCCGCTACTGTCGCCTTTGCTGCAGGCGTTGCCGCTACTGTCGCCTTTGCTGCAGGCGTTGCCGCTACTGTCGCCTTTGCTGCAGGCGTTGCAGTACCTTTAGCTGCTGTGATAGATGATTCAAGCTGCGCTTGTGTTACCGAACCTACGAACGTTGCTGATTGCGCACCTGAAACAATGATGGTGGGCGTTGTAGTAATTCCTCCGGTTGCTCGTGCAATATTTTTCCCTACTGTGGTACTTAAGTCAACGACTGTTACTGCGACGCCGTATTTAGCAGCTGCACTATTTACTATTGGTTCAGCCGCCTGGCATGCTGCACAGCCGGGTTGTGTGAAAAATGTAATTTGGGCGTTACTTGTTTGGGCCGATGCTACTCCTGTAAAAGCCATGAACGTAACTATAAACGCTATTATCGCTAATAAGCCAATTTGCTTTTTAATCAATTTTTGGCACCTCTTCGTAATGATTGTCTTCCTTACGTATTGATTATGTAGCCGTTTGATCTTATAAATAATGTTCGATTTTAGTCTAAATCATAAATTAAGCATGGATGGTACGATGAGATAACGGGGAACGGACTGCATTTTATGGTTTGACGTTCAAATAGCTTCAGATCGCTTAAAGAAGAAACGAGCTAGTAGAAATGGGATGATTATTGAAGCGACAAGTAAAATGACGTTCGCTGCATAACTAAGACCGGAAGTAAATTTTGAAAAGTCTCCGGCAAGAGATTGTATCGCGACGTTGTGGCTGCCTGGATTGATCCAGAGCAGCATTTTTGCGTATCCAGGAAACGTCGTGTAGGGGATATTTGCCGTAGCACCCAAATTTATGGCGTTTAAACCAAGTGCAATGCCGGCATACGTGAAGATCAAGAGCAGGATCCAGACAAAGACCGCGCCGAGCAACGAGTCGAGGCTCGTGCGGGTCAGACTCGAGATGAGAAGTCCGATTGCGATATACGACATAAGATATAGTAGCATTACGCCGATAGAGAGCAACAGGTAGTCGATATCACTTGAGCTTGGGACTTTCCGTGTGATGAGGGATAGCCCTATACATAGGATGAGTGTCGTTGCAACGAATAAGCCGCCTGCAGCGGCAAGACAAGCGGCGAACTTGCCAAAGAGTATCGTGCTACGCTTTATGGGCCGCACAAGGAGCTGAACGAGTGTTCTTTCGGAGCGCTCACGGGTGAGCGCGTCATATGATAACGCAAGCGCGAGTATAGTTAAGATGATTTGACTATAGGAAAACGCGACGCTAATTATGTAATTTATCGGTTGTGTTGTTGGGTTAGGCGCCCCGCTTGTTGGCGAAATTGAGTGAGTGAGATCAGTGTTTCCATAATACGCGCCAATCAGTGCAAGCAGCACGAATATAGTTCCGAAAACGAGGAAGCGTTTTGTTCTTATAACCGTCTGGAACTCCGTTTGCGCGATCGTTAGAAACGCGTGAGCGTCCTCTGAAAACTCACTCAACGCTTTCTTCCCCCATCATTCGTACATAAGCCTCTTCGAGCGATGGTGATTCGCGCAATGAGCGCAATCGGCCCCCCGCTCGCGTAATAACGTAGTTCACGTCCTCGTTGATGTTTGGGATGTTGTCGACGTTGATCTTGAGCCGTTCACACTGAATTGATCTGACACCTTTTACCGACTTAATGGCCTGGAGGACTCGTTCGTTCATGTTGGCGAGGTCAGCTTCAAGCTGTAGTCCTGTTCCTCTAATATTATCTATAAAGCTCTTTGTCGTGATTGGCGATGCAACGCGGCCTGATTTCATTAGAGCAACTACGTCACATATTTCGGCGATGGACTTGACGTTGTTTGTGGCGAGAAAGAGGGCAACGTCGTGGACATTGAGTTCGTGAATGAGTGCCAGTACGTCACGCCTACCCTGCGGGTCAAGTCCTGCGCTTGGTTCATCGAGGATCAGCAATTCAGGTTCATTCAGCATCGCCGCAGCAATGCCAAGTCGCTTTCGGTCCCCGAGCGAATACGCGTGCACGCGGTCGGTTTCTTTGCCCTCGAGACCTGCTAAAATAAAAAGTTTCGCGATTCTTTCATCATACTCTCCAGGAACGCCGTAAAGGTTGGCAAAAATTCTGAGATTCTTCTCAGCGGAGAAATTGCCATAAAAGCCGGGGCGCTCGGGCACGTAGCCGATCTTACTTTGCACCTCGTGAAAGTCTGTTGCGATATCGCGATCGAATAACTTGATCGATCCGGCCGTTGGTTTGGTGAAGTTGAGCAACATGTGGATGATGCTCGATTTCCCGGACCCGATCGGCCCCAGAAGGCCAAAAGCAGCGCCTTGTTCCACTGTGAAACTTGCACTATCCACAGCGATGACGCCTTTCTTATAGCGCTTTGTCAGTTCAAGGACTTCTATTACGTTCATTGCTTCCTACAACTGCGGCTGTAATCATGGTGACTTAAATACTATTATATAAAATAGGCGTTTTGGCGTTCGATTGACGTTTCGCCCTTTATAGACCTGTATCCGCATATGGTATTTAACGCACGAAGCAACCTACGTATACTCTTTGAATATCAGATCAACTGCTTTTGACGTAGCCGCTTCTTCATCGGCGTAGCGGGTTCGTAAATCGAGCTCGAAAAGGCGTAGCGACTGATCGATCTTGACTCTTACGTACTCGTCAATTTGCGCTGCAGGACTGTCGCCAAGGCTAGTTTGGAGCAACTTAAGCAGGGTTTTCTCACGTTCCTTGAGCTTCTTTATCTCCGCCTCGAACTCCTTTATGAGGTCAAGCAAGTCTTCTGCGACCTCCTCTTCAGAATAATTTCTATCTTCTATCATAGTCTGACGTATTAAGAGATTGCTTTAAATCCTTTGGGTCATTTAACGCAGTTCAGGCCAATCGCTAAAAAGGTTCGTTTGACGCCCATAGAGGAATGCTTTGCACTTTTGGGATGCGATTGTGTGCACGAGGGCTTGCGTAACCGTGTGATTTAAGCTTTTGGCATCGAAATGACAAGTTTTTAAAATCACATATAAATAGCATCGTTGACGAAGCGGTCATGATGGGGCGCTCTTCCTCTAACGAGTACTCACACGCGAATATTCGGCGTATTAGCCAGAGACTGAGATATCAAGGCCGAAGCAGGTGGTAGTATACGCCTTTTAAAGAGATCTTTGGTACGACTTGAAGGGGAGATAACCCTCTTACCCGAATCAGTCGACGACCTATGGCATTTAAGGCACCTCATCGAAAAGGGCGATCTTGTTTTTGCTTTGACCTTTCGCAAGATTGAAAGTGCAACTGACAAATTACGGCCGGAGAAGCTAGAGCGGAAGCCGATGCGGCTTGGGATTCGCGTTGATTCGGTAGAATTTCATCGGTTTGCTAATCGCCTGCGAGTTAGCGGGACCATCGAGTCAGGCCAGGATGTCGGGTCACATCACACGTTGAGCGTCGAACCGTTACGTGACGTCTCGATTGTTAAGAAGTGGAAGCGCGATCAGCTTGATCGCATCGCTCAAGCGATCGAAGAATCAAAGCGCCCCGAAATCGCAATTCTCACTGTGGAATCAGGAGAAGCGCAGATCGGCGTTCTCCGGCAGTATGGCGTGGAGGAGGTTGCGAACATCACGCAAAGGGCCGGAAAGTTAGACGAAACTTCACAAGTTACTTTTTTTGCACAAATATATGAGCAGTTGGTTCAAATAGGTGCTGAAGAATACGTCATAGCTGGTCCCGGATTCATTAAGGAAGATTTCGTTCGGTTCGCAACTCAGAAGGACAAGGATTTCCCAAATCGGATAGTAATTGAGAATACGACCTCAGTTGGCATTTCTGGCTTTCAAGAGGCGCTTCGACGTGGTGCTGTGGACAGACTCATTAAGGACGCTCACCTCGTGCGTGAGGCGCGCCTGATCGATGAACTGCTTAAAGAGATTGCTGTTGGCGGTAAAGCTGCTTATGGCATAAGTGAGGTTGTGAAGGCGCATGATTGGGGGGCCATCGATAGGCTGCTCATAGCGGATGAGACACTGCGCAATGAGCGAGAAAAAGGAGTGGCCGTCGATGAACTGTTAACTGCTGTGAACAATTCGAACGGCCACGTCGTCGTTTTTAGCACCGATTTCGAGCCGGGAAAGCGATTAGAAAAGCTTGGGGGAATTGCTGCCCTTTTGCGCTTCAAATTACAGAACAGCTAGCACATCAGGGAAGACGGCAAACGAGGCCCGTGTTTCGGCTCGATTTTGTTAAGCTAATACGCTTCGCACTTGAGCTGGTAATAAGCTCTGTCATGATCGCAAGCAGGACACTTCTCCGGGGGTTCTTCGCCGATGTGCACGTAACCGCATTCTCTGCAGACCCACTCAACCTTCTGGTCTTTTTTGAAAAAGGTGCCGGCTTCAACCTGCGCAAGCATCTTCTTATAATTCTCTGCGTGGTGTGCTTCAGCGACACCAATAGCTCGCAGTCTTTTAGCAACCTCGGGCAATCCTTCACTGTCGGCAACGTCAGCAAATTCGGGATACATCGTCGTAGCTTCGTGAAGCTCGCCTTCGATCGCAGCTCCGAGATTCGCTGCAGTGTTGCCCAGCGATATCGAAACGGTGGCGTCGATTTTAATGCCGTCAAGTTTTTCAGCCGCGCCAGCGTTAAGCGCGTTGGTCAGTTTGGAGCTCCAACTTGCGTGCTCTCTTTCATTATCAGCGGTCAGCTGGAACGCCGCTGCGATCTGTTCAAACCCTTCTTTTTTTGCTATTTGTGAGAAGGAGATATACATGTTTCGCGCCATACTTTCGCCCGCGAAGGCTTTTGCAAGATTTTCTACCGTTTGTCGCATTGTTTTGCCTCAGTGCTTCTAAATACAATAAACAATTGTATATATTATTTTGGTCAGCCACTTCCAGCGTACGCTCTTTAAGAACGTGATATAAATTTCATTTCAGCGTGAAGGCAAGTTAGGCCTAGAAAAGACTGCTCTTCTTCGAATGATCTGAATGGCGAACGATAGCAAGATGGCAAACGATTATCCAACGATGATGATAACGGAGACCTTTGCGCAAATGCGTTCTTCTTTCACAGCTCAAAAAGAGCACATTTGAATGTCGCTGTAATATTTGGGGCGGCGCGTTTAGTTGCCTTTCTCCGAAACGTCGACAGTTAGTACCCCAGTCTTAAGCGTGCGGGCTTCGCTTTCTGAGAGTGCTCGGCGCTGAGCGCGCGACGAAATAATCGTACTGTTGCCAAATGGATCGTCGATCACGAGGGTCATTGTGCTTTTGCCCTTCCGTACCGAATCGATCATTTCAAGCAGTTGATTTCCCCGCTCTGTTTTTTCTGGATCATTAGACGACCATTTTGTAGCCATGGCGATCACTTCTTCCACTCTACAGAGAACTCCCTCGACATTGGAAACAAAAGCTTCAGAAGCCGGACCCGGTTCAATGATTACGCCGAGTTCTGGAATCTGAACGGTGCCTGAAGAGGATCTGATTACTCGTGTAGTGAAGTCGCCGCTATCAAATTTCATTTCATATCGGGCGGCTTCGCGCTCATTGAGTGTTATTGTGTCGGCGTACTTGAAGCCACACGTGCAATTGGTGCTCACGAGCATAATTTCGCCAAAAAAAGGGATTTCGTCGGTACTGAACTTGAATGTGAGCGCATTTGCGCATAAAGGGCATGTGCTATTGATGGCTGCTTCAAGCGTCATTATTAAAAAGATGCTATATGTACTGAGCTGAACTCGCAGTTTTAGTAAACGCTAGCCCCGATCTTCTTGCGGTCGATCTTTATCGACATCGGGGTTACAATGATCTGATCGTCTCCGAGTCCGGCAATATCACCGTGAATGTCCTTTGCGACTTGTCGCAGTTCCTTAACCACTTTGTCTAGGGTGATGCGGTCCTGCTTAATTGGAGATATGTCAATGATGACGATATTGCCTTTGTAAACCTCGTCTTTGAGCGATGTGAGATTGCTGATGTTAATTAACTCTGCGACTTTAACATACGTACCTGCGGGCTCTTCTTCAAATACTTCTTCGTACTCTCCGAGATCCAGCTCCAGATATTCATCAGGCTCAGCATGCGGACGGCTTCCAAAAATTCTATCAATCAAACTTTTTTGCGCCATTTGGAACTCTCACCTACAATCGACTCTTAATCTATTACGCAATGGGCATCTTATAGTTTTCGTGCTATGCTCATCATATATTGAAGCGGCACGTAGCACTGTCATTATTGACGTGATAATCGCTTCTTTTTTAAATGAGGGCATTGCCATGTTTTTTTTAACTGCGTTTATAGCGCAACGTTCCAGACTTTATCGCCTACGTGGTGCACGATCCGCACAGCTTTTCCCTTCGTTTCGTGGATCATTTCAATACCTGTGATAAGCGCGGTTCCGATGCCTAGAGGTTTTTTGTGTCTTTCGTCAACAATAACAACAAAATCTCCTGGTGTTATGCTTTCGTCGGCATCGACGATGCCAGGACTCATTACATCCGCTCCGTTACGTATGAACCGCACAGCGCCCATATCCACGGTTACAAGGTGCCGTTGTGGGTTGAGCTCAATCGCGCCTCGCACCGTGAAAAAGGGCGTTTTGTCGATGCAGAGGGCTACTGGCACTCCGTTTAGAAGAATAAGCGTGTGATCAGACGTTTCGAGCACTTCGAGCCGGCCTTTTAGGGCGTTCTTAGTTTCGTACGTGCTCAGCGTAGTTACTACAAGCCGTGCAGTATCTGTCTTCAGGAAATGCCGTTTTTTCGTCGTCATGCATACGAATCTTAATGAAGATTCAAAGATAAACTTAAGTATGTTATCAGGGAAGAACTACTTGTAAGAGGTGTAGATTGAGTCAAAGGCCGCTTGACATCTTGAATGAATCCTTGGAAACGCCAGTAATCGTGAGGCTGAAAGGGGGTAGAGACTTTAGAGGGGAGCTTCAGGGTTATGACGTTCATTTAAATCTTGTTCTTGATAAGGCCGAAGAGCTCAAAGGCGGCGAGGTAATCAAGAAGTTTGGTACCATCGTCGTCCGCGGCGACAACGTCGTCTATATTTCACCTTAATGTAACTCACATTAAACGAGGCAACTGAATGACTAAGGGAACACCGTCAATGGGCAAGCGGCAGAAACGCACGCACGTGGCATGCAGGCGCTGCGGCGCAGTCTCATACAACTTTCGTAAAAGAACATGCGTCCATTGTGGGTTTGGCCGCTCAAGGCGGCTTCGCAACTATAGCTACCTTAATAAATATTGATCATATTTTAAAGGCTAGCCGATGAAAGACAAGTGCGGCGTGTTCGGAATCGCTTTGGATTCCAAAGATGTCGCATTACCAATCTATTACGGGCTTTATGCGTTGCAGCATCGCGGTCAAGAATCAGCCGGAATTGCGACGCACGACTCTGCAATCCATGTTGAGCGTGGCATGGGTCTTGTTCAAGAGGTATTTGACGAACATCGGTTGGGACAGCTTAAAGGATCGCGAGGTATTGGCCACGTTCGATATTCAACGACAGGCCTCAGTGTATCCGAAAACTGCCAACCGGCGCTCGTGAATTATCAGGGTGGCACCATTGCGATCGCACATAATGGCGATATCGTCAACTCCTTTGATATCAGGCAAGGACTCGAGGCAGAAGGCCGCATTTTTGTGTCAAATTCGGACACAGAAGTCATCACACACCTTCTTGTGAAGGAACTGATGCGAAATGATACTATCACGGCCGTTCAGGAGCTAATGACCAAGCTCCGCGGTTCTTACTCTCTTACGCTACTTATAAATGATACCGTCATCGGCGTCAGAGACCCATTTGGTATAAAGCCACTCTGTATTGGGAAGTTTGACGATGGTTTTGTCTTATCAAGCGAGAGTGCGGCTATTGATACACTCGGGGGTGAGCTCATCAGGGACGTCCGCCCGGGTGAAATCATCGTCCTTAAGCCCGATGGGTTCGTGAGCCAACAGGCAACTAAAAAGGCGATAACGGCACATTGTATGTTCGAATACGTCTACTTTGCTCGCCCAGACTCGGTTCTTGACGGTTCCCTGATCTACGAAGTGCGGCGAAAGATAGGGCAAACGCTTGCAGAGGGAGATGTAGAGGCTGACGTAGTCATTCCAGTTCCCGACTCGGGAATCGCTTTTGCAGTTGGCTATGCGGAAAAATCACAGCTGCCGTACACAGAGGGTCTTATTAAGAACCGCTACGTTGGTAGGACCTTTATCATGCCTGGCCAGGATTTGCGTGAAACGGCCGTAAGGCTGAAACTAAACGTAATTAAGAAGCACGTCGAAGGCAAACGGGTTGTGATGATCGATGACTCGATTGTGCGCGGAACGACGTCGCGTAAGATCGTCGATATGCTACGAGCGGCTGGGGCTGAGGAAGTGCACATGCGTATTGGGACGCCGCCCATCGTCTCGCCGTGCTATCTTGGAATCGATATGCCTACATACGGGGAACTTATTGCCGCTCGGAAAAGTGTGGAAGGCGTAAAATTGATGATTGGCGTTGACTCACTTAAGTACATCACGCTCGCCGGCCTGATTGATTCAATCGGCCTTCCCCGCGAAAAGCTCTGTTTGGGCTGTCTTACTGGCATATATCCGATCGAGAGGCCTGTTGAACGAGCTATGCAACTAAAACTCGATGCATTCGCACTTAACGCGAAGAAGAAAAGTGAGCGTAGTACCTCTCCCCCATTACCTACTTCTTCAGCGTAAGGTGTCCGCAGGCGAGAGAGCCCTATCAGCGCGCGCCTTTAGCCGCTGGAAAACTCATCAAGACTGTATTTACTAAAATCTCTTTTTCCGAGTATCATTTCGAATTCGATGGGCGTCAGCATAGGGGCCTTAAAAAGCGCCGAGTCATCTATCGCAACGCGCGGACAAGCCGTGTTCACATATGCTTCTGCAGGGAACTGGTAAAGCGTCCAAGGAGTTATTTCGTTTATCGTCACTGTGTACGCGTCGTAACCATGTTGTATGGCCTCTTCTACGAGTTTGAATGCTAGGTCAAACCTTTGCTGGCCAGTTTTGGTGCTAACTAACATACAAAATGTATGTGCGTCCATCGCCTTCGCCATGAGTGCGTACCGTTGCTTTAAAATGAGGTCAACGTCTGCAATTGAAGTTTTCTGCAGAAATGGATCTGCGGCGATAACACGTTTCCCAGTTGCCAGCGCGACGCCAATGGCGTGGAAGGCGCCGCTTCCGATGTAAAGATACTCCTCGACGTCGATCGCTCGCGCGGACGAAAAGTTACAGCCCAAAACTTGGCCTCGATACTTGACTCTTCTGTCACCGTCCCCGATTAAGCAACGTAAACCGGCTGATTCGAGGTGACGGCAAACCGAGTCTAAAGTGTGGATGTGTTGAACGTTAGTCACGATGCCTATCTGCTGTCCGCGGATGAGCGCGAGCGCATCGTCCACTACTGGAATAACATCAACATTGCTTCGCACCTCGACGAAACAGACGTCTCGTGCCGCGAGCTCAGGGATTTCTGCGTGACCAAAGTGAACTAGCAGATCCGCTTTTGGGTTATAATCCAGATCGCATGCGCCGTAGCACGGATTGCCCGAGAGCAGGACCTTGACGTTGACGTGTTCCTTTATGCACCTTGCTACGTGGGGGCCGTGCCGCGTTAGCCCCCCGGGAAACTGGAGTTGGAGCACGCGGGCTCTATTCTCCCGCGCTCGTTCAACAATTCGCTCAATTTCAAAGTCCATGTTTTCTGGTGGGCAGTTTGCTAAGTTTCACGACGGTGATGATATGATGCGATGACCGCTATTCCCTTACGAGCTCTTTTAAATCGTGCATGAAGTCTAGAATCGTCGTTTCATTGATATGTGGCATTATGATGATTCGCAGTGCCCCCCCCATAACGGATAAACGCCAGCCGCGCGCGATGAGTCTAAGCGCTAACTGTTGTAACCGGGGCAACTTGAACGCTACAATGTTCATGACGGGGGGGATTACTGGATACACACCAAATTCCGCAGCTTCTTCTACGCAAAGGTTTGTTAATCGCATGCATTCACGAACGACGTTTCGATATCCTTCGGCGCCAAGATGCTCAAGCACGGCAAGCGTTGCAGCTACTGAAGCGCCACCCCTCGTGCCGGTCATCGACCGTTCCACTGAGTAGAATGTGTTCGTGCTAAGGGCGTCAAAGTCAGCGGCCCTTTTAAAAACTAACCCCCCTGACGGTATTGTGCTTAAGCCCATTTTATGTGGGTCGATGGCTATTGATCGAACGCCTTCCACGTCAAAGTCAAAGGGGTACTTTTTTTCAAGAAATGGGATAACAAAGCCCCCAAAAGCTGCATCGACGTGCAAAAAGGCGTCATTCTCTAAAGCAACCTTAGCGAGAGCGGGAATCGGATCGATCACGCCGAGAGCCGTCGTACCAGCAATTCCGACGACACAAACGGTATCCTCATCGACAAGCTCTTCAACTGCGGTAACGTCAACGGCGTAACGTTCATCGAGACTTGCTTGACGTACCTCTACTCCAGTGAAAGCCTGAGCCTTCTCAAACGACTGGTGTGCCGACTCCGGAACAATGATGTTAGGCTGTCGCGTGCTGGAGATTATTTTACTCGCTCGAACTGCTTGTATGTTTGATTCCGTTCCCCCGGAAGTGATGTAACCGACGGCGTCAGCTGCACCGAGAAAACCACCTAGGATCGAAATGGCGCGTCGTTCGAACGCGGCTATTTCGGGAAACAGGTTCGGATCGCCGAGGTTCGTGTGAATATATTTCATATGTGCTCGTACTGCCACTGGGTGTGGGTACGTGCACATCGAGCTAAGAACTCGGTCGTAGCCTCTGTTTGTCCGCTTTAGTTCATTGGCCTCATGCATTGCTGAATCACTAGTTGAACGAAGTGACGACTAATCTCCGTTCGTCAGGTCACGTGAGGCCTCGAGAACGATGCGCGCCTCTGTTCGCGCCACGGCCTCTCTGACGCGCTCGACGGCGTCAATGTTTGACGATAAACTGCTAATTCCCATGCGTACCAGTTTATCCGCCATTTTCGGATTTGAGCCGGCTTGCCCGCAGATAGAAGTGACAACACCTGCCTTTTTGCAGTGCCGGATGACATATTCTATGAGCTTGAGCACTGCGGGGTGTTGCTCGTTGTAAAGGGCGGCTACGTTCTCGTTATTACGATCGACCGCGAGCGTATATTGTGTGAGGTCGTTCGTTCCAAACGAAACGAAGTCGATGCCTTCGGCGATAAGGTCGTCGATTATGAGGGCCGATGCGGGTATCTCTATCATAATGCCGACGTCGATCTTGTCAAAGTCGATGCCCATTTCAGCTAAAATCTGCTTAGCCTGTCGAACTTCGTCTTGATGTTGAACTAAGGGCAGCATGATGCCGATGTTGTTGTAGCCATCGTCGATGAGGTTTTTGAACGTTTGAAGTTGCATCTTAAAGACTTCAACATCACGCAAATCGCGGCGTATGCCGCGCCAGCCGAGCATAGGGTTTGGCTCGATCGGCTCCCCTTCACCACCTTCCATCTCTCGGAACTCGTCGGTTGGGGCGTCAAGTGTGCGAACCCACACAGGACGCGGGAAGAACGCGTCGACCACGGTTCGAATCCCCTTCTGAAGTTCGCGAATGAACACATCTTGTTGGTTGTGCGCGATATACCAGTGTGGGTGCTTACCCATTCCGAGGATCATGTGTTCGACTCTTAAGAGCCCAACGCCATCAGCTCTAGTCGCAACAGCTCGCTCTGTGGCCTCAGCTATCGAAACGTTAACTTTGACTTCGGTTGCAGTGATCGGTTTTGATGCGGCGACAGTGACAGCGCCAGCAGCGGGAGTCACCTCGGCCCGCTCGAGCACTCCAGAGAATATGATGCCCTTTTCACCGTCAACGGTTACGAACATACCGTCCGTAAGCTTTTTTGTTGCCTCTTTCGTTCCCACTACGGCGGGAACGCCCAGCTCTCTAGAAACGATAGCAGCGTGGCTCGTCAAACCGCCTTCGTCAGTCACGATCGCAGCCGCCCTTCGCATTGCGGGAACCATATCTGGGGAGGTCATTGGTGTAACGAGTATATCCCCCTGTAAGACTCTTTCGAGCTCATCCACGCTTCTAATGATTTTTACTTGGCCCGACACTTGGCCAGGGGATGCGCCGAGGCCTTCGAGAAGCTTCTCTGCGTCGCTTGCAGTGACCGTCTTTTGCTCTGCTCCGCCACTCTTGATCGTCGTCACTGGCCGTGATTGGACGATGAATACCTCTCCATTTTCGATTGCAAATTCGATATCTTGAGGGCTCTCATAATGCTCTTCGATGAGTTCGCCGAGGTCGAGGATCGTGTTCAACTCACCGTCGCTGAGGACTCGTTTGTTTTGCAAGTCTGCTGGGACTTCCTTTGTGATTGTTTCGCCCGTTTTTTGGTCCTTAACAACCATTATTTTCTTTGTGGCGATGTTCACTTTTATCTGGCGGGTTTTTCTGTCGATTGTGTACGTATCGGGCGACACGGAGCCTGAAACAATGGCCTCGCCAAGGCCCCAGGAACTTTCAATGATCGCTTCTGGTGCACCAGTTGTCGGGTTGGATGTGAACATGACGCCTGATTTTTCGGAGTTGACCATCTTTTGGACAACGGCCGAAATGTTCACAGACTCATGGTCAAATCCTTGCTTGATCCGGTAGAAGATGGCCCGCGCGCCGTACAATGATGCCCAGCATTTTTGAACCGCGACGACGACGTTGTTGGCGCCTTTAATGTTGAGAAACGTTTCCTGTTGTCCTGCAAAGCTCGCTTCAGGCATATCTTCAGCCGTCGCGCTTGATCGTACGGCTACTAAAGGCTCCTTGCCCTCCCTCTTTCCCAACTCTTTATAAGCGGTGATGATGTCGTTGCGCATATGCTGTGGCATTTTTGTTGCTAATATGAGCTTCTTGGCCTTTTCAGCAGCTGCTGCCAGCTCCTTAGCATCATCGACATTCACTTGAAGTGTTGCAAAAAGTTGCTTTGCGATGCCCGTTTCGTCTAAAAAGCGTCGGAAAGCTTGTGCAGTGACAGCGAAACCGCGCGGTACGGGAATCTCCGCGTTTATCATCTCTCCAAGGCTTGCTCCTTTTCCGCCTACAGAAGGAACGTCTTCAATACGGACGTCCTCAAGCAAAACGACAGTTGGTTTGTCTTTCATACTCGGCATCCTTTGCAGTTTGTGAACGCTATTTGCGGTGGTGATTACATAAGCCTTTCCAACAAAAACTAGAAATACGCTTTAGACGTGTAGGTTATTCCAATAGCGATGGCGCACTTCGTGCGCTTCAATTTTTTGACGAGGAATAGTAGTTATGAGGATACTCGTAAGTGACCCATTATCTCAGGCGGGCGTCGATCTGCTTAAGACAGAACACGACGTCGACGTAATGACCGATCTTCTTCCGGAAGAGTTGACCCGCCTTATCGGTAACTACGACGCTCTCATCGTCAGGAGCGGTACAAAAGTTACAAAAGACATAATTGAAGCGTCAAATCTAAAAGTCATCGGGCGTGCTGGCGTTGGCGTCGACAACATTGACGTTGATGCTGCGACGGCAAAGGGCACCATCGTCATAAATGCGCCCGAGAGCAACATGATCTCAGCGGCAGAGCATACCATAAGTCTAATGATGGCCCTTTCGCGGAGCATCCCGCAGGCATGTTTCTCGGTGAGAAACGGTGAGTGGCAACGCTCGCGTTTTCTTGGAGTCGAGGTCTTTGGCAAGACGCTCGGCGTCCTTGGGCTCGGGCGCATCGGAGCTGAAGTTGCGAAACGAATGCGTGCTTTCGGAATGAACGTTATTGCTTACGATCCTTTCATCACCATTGAGCGTGCGAAGGAGCTTCGAGTGGAACTCGCGTCGCTTGACGAGGTTCTCGCGAACTCAGACTTTATCACCATTCATACTTCGTTGACGAAAGAAACATACCACCTAATCGGGGCACCGGAGATCGTCAAGATGCGCGATGGAGTCCGCATTTTAAACGTTGCGCGCGGTGGTATCATCGATGAAAAAGCGCTTTTCGACGGTCTCAAAAGTGGTAAGATAGCTGGAGCAGCGTTAGACGTCTTCGAACGAGAGCCCCCCACCGAAAGTCCGCTTCTTAAACTTGATACGTGTATCTTGACGCCACATCTCGGCGCTTCGACAGTCGAGGCGCAGATAAACGTTGCAGTAGCAATTGCCGAACAAACGCTGAGCGCACTCAAAGGCGAACCGGTTCGAAACGCGGTAAACGTTCCGATACGCCCTGAGACGTTTGGCGCGATCAAGAGTTACATGCCGCTTTCAGAGCAGCTCGGGAAGTTCTGTATTCAGCTTGTGGAGGGGCAGATCAAGGGCATTGAAGTCACCTATGCCGGTGAGGTGGGTCAATGCGATGTCCACCCGTTGACCATAGCGGTCCTGAAAGGCGTCCTCGATCACGTGTTGGAGTCACCAGTCAATTTTGTTAACGCACAGATGTTTGCTAAGAAGCGGGGAATCAGGATCACAGAGACCAAGACTGAGCGGCTCGAAGATTTTCAAAGTCTGATAACAGTCAGAATAGATAGCGATAAGGGTGACTGGTCGGTTTCGGGAACCCTTTTTATGGGGGATCTGCCGCGTATAGTCAAGATCGGCAACTACTACGTTGACGCAGAAACTAAGGGCTGCATGCTGATAACTTCCCACATCGACAAGCCTGGCGTCATAGGTAAGGTTGGCACGTTACTCGGAAACAACAATATCAATGTCGCTGGAATGAACGTAGGCCGCGACAATGTAAGGGGGCGCGCTGTTATGGTGCTCGCGCTTGACGATCCAATCTCAGATGAGGTTTTAGCACAGATCAGAGGGATCGATGGGATATCTGTAGCGACAGCGGTCGTGCTTTGACATTGTTCGACCCACATTTTCCTGTTTTAATCACTACAGCTGGTCCGTTCTTGGCAGTTTAGCGCTTCTTCTTCGAGCTCTTTTTCCGAGCTTTGCTTTTTGCCTTTCGCCGGATTTGAGGTTGCGATGCTGGACGATGAGTCGATTTCTCAACGGCATCGACGAATGGCTCGCGTCTCTCTTCTGAGCTCTCCTCATTAGCCGTCGTCTCAGGAACTTCGCTTGGTGCAGGAACTGCGAGCTTTGCTACCGCTCTTCTTTCCTTGGCACTTCTTGGTGCTCGTACAACTGCCTTCTCGGACGGCACAAAGATCCAAAGAGCAACAAGCACAACAGTGAAAATGATAAGGATGACTATAGCGGTCGGATCGACGCTGTTCAAAACTGGGAGGAAGAACAGCGCGACTATGATTGCGAGAGGGATTCCAGCGAAAATTCCCAGATACAATAGAGCCGCTGTGAACTTGTCTTTTTGCATGTCGCTATTAACTCCATTAACCGCTCTCTCGAACGCGTACGCCTACTAGCTGTGCCCGTTTTTCTACTAATCTCTTTTGATCAGATAGCGGATTGGTTAGTTTAAGCGGTGCGCGGCAATCAATCCAGCGTAAACGCTTTTGCGTTTAAATAGTCTATTACGCGCTTCGCAAATAGTCTATTACGCGCTTCGCATCATGATCCGAGCACCACGGTCAAGCGCGTCTAGAATACGATTAGCGATGTTAGTGCCCTTCGTCACTTTAATCTCGCCGCCTCTTCCGATGGTAGCAGTGAAAAGGTAGTCATCATCGATTAAAACGTCAACAATTTCGCCAGGACGGGCGTTTGATGTTACAATCACATGTCGATCGGCAAGGTCAATTTCGGCATTTTTAGTGGCTTTTTGCGGGACCTCTTTTTGAGTATCTTGGGATCTTTGCGACTCGTCGTTTGTTTGGAGGACGTCAATGTCGATGCCAAGGGCGTCTTCAACTTTTTCGATGTTTTTGCCACCTTTGCCGATAACGTGTGATATATCCCTATCACTGACGTAAACGTTGGCGCGCGTGTCAGAAAGTATCTCGACAGTAACGGGCGCTTTCGCATATTTATCGATCGCTCTTTCAATCTCCCTTGCAGCGAACTTCCACGTTGGCTTTGCACTTCCCCGCTCTTTGGGGCTTACTGCCATAACGACGACTTGCTTGCTAAAGAGGTAAATTTCATATTCGACCTTGTTCGTTGCAAAGTTCCTCACCTCGATAACTGGCCGTGCAAGATCTGCTTCCGTCATCCCTGACGGCACTTTGACGGCAAAATGGACGTCATAGACCAATTCTATCTCACCTTTCTTGAGAAAAATGACGGTATCGACAACTTGAGGAATGATGCCAAACTCGACTCGGCCAATCAAACGCTGGAGTGCATCGATGCCGCGCGTCGAGTGCACGACGCCAACCATCCCCACTCCCGCGAGTCGCATGTCAGCGAAGGTCTTGAAGTCGTTAGTCTTGCGCACCTCGTCATAAATCGTGTAGTCTGGTCGCACGAGCAGAAGGATGTCGGCCGTCTTAGCCATATCACCTTCGAGCGCAGAATACTGCGTGATGTTGTCCGGAACCTGCAAATCGCGCGGACTTTCCATCGTCTTGACGATAAAGTCCTGTCCTGCGAGAAATTCAGCGACGCTTGCGGCCAACGTCGATTTACCGGATCCAGGCGGTCCTGCGATCATTATGCCCCGCGTCGATTCACTCAGGCGATTCTTAAGTTCGTCGGAGAATTTATAGTCGTCGAGCTTAACCTTCGCTATCGGGCGTACTGCGGTTATCTCGATGCCGTCAGAAAACGGGGGCCGGGCAATAGCTATTCGTATCGAGCCGAGTTGAACAATCGTGGCGCCTCGGCGTTCTATTTCAATAAAACCATCAGAGCGGGACTTTGCTTGTTCGATGACGTCTGTAGCAATGGCCCGTATCTCCTTTTCGCTCATCCGCGTCTTTCTAATATTTACTAACTGAAGATCTGCTATCGAGCCACGCTTAGCTCGCGGAGGGACGCCCTCTTTCAGAAACACCGACATAGTGTCGCGCGTGAAGAACCGCTGTAGCAGCAACGGTTTTTCTGCCCCCTTTTCAGGCTGCAGGTACGTGACGTCCAACCCTTTAGCGCGGGCGACTTCACTCTGAACGATATCGCTCGTTATAAACGTCGCATCATTTTCGACCGCGACTGTTCGGATCATCGCATCGATTTCCCCAACTGAGGCAAGTTTGATTTCGTCCGCCGTCGGTCGCCTTCCTACGTAGATCAGGTCGACCTCACCCGAGCGTTTGCGCTCTGCAAGCGATTTAAGCTCATTAAGCCCTTTAAAGCCAATCTCGCGTCCTTGATTCGCCTGGGCTTCGAGCTCGGAGATCACAGCTTCGGGGATGATGATAGTAGCTCCGCTCAGTTCGCCGTCGTCGATGAGCTTTGTGATCCTACCGTCGATCAACACGCTCGTATCCGGAACATACTTGACTGTCATTCAATCCTGCGTTATGGTAGTTGTCAGGCCATCTTATTAATCATGCCCTCGGGGCGGATAGTTCTGTTAAAGTTGCGCCCGAGCTTCAGTCATTCGCATGTTTCACCAGAAAAAACGTTCTTATGGTCACTCTGGAGGCCTCTAAAAAGATATCTGGTCGTACTGGCCGTGGGTGAGTTAGTCGAGAAGCAGCAGGCCATATGAATTGATCCTGGTATGCTGAATTTTTCCATACACGTTGTCCTCGCAGGGAATAACATTAACAGGAAGGCCAATCTTTGAGACGGTAGCAAAAACGTCAATTCCAGCGGCTTCCATTGACGTTCGCACTCGTTCTGCGTGACGGCAGTCTCTCTTAAGCGAAATGTCAACGATGCCCTTGGACTCCTCGGCGACACAATCTTCGCAATATGCGCAAGGATATGCTGCAAATGCTAATGCTTTGTAATAGCCGCCGTAGAACGCATGTTGTTCGAGCGTATACATCGTCTCTGCTATCCACAAAATGAGTTCTCGCAGAAAAGGATGCCAATTTTCGGGTATTTTTTTAGGGTCTATCGTTGGCATGTCGGGAATACCGCTGAAATGGACGATGTATGCACGCTCGTACTCCTGTAAGAGCGCCCGTGTTTCAGAGGGTCCAGGCACATACGGCGGACAACTTAAGTGCTTTCCGTAACCTTTGCAGCCAAACTGACATTTCCACCTGACCCAATTGCGTACTTCGATATCAGTCGGATGGATGAAAGACAACTCTGCACGGTTCTGCTTTGCTAGCTTTTTGAGCTCGTTTACAATTTTCGGTCCCGATGGAGCTGCTTGTGACACCATTCTAATGCCTTAGTTTCTGTTTGTGTAGCTTTGCTATAAATAAGCAGGCACACTCGATAAACGGCGGTGCTGCAGGCGGTTGATGTGTAGCTGCGTTGGAGTTCCAGCCCTCACCCGCAGAGAAGTTTGGGCATTCCTAGGAATATGCAGCCGCACCCAATGCTGTTAGGTCGTTTTTTTAAATGCCGTGCGTACGGTGCGTAAAACGGTATTAGACTGCTTCTGTTAGCGCGCACACTTCAAAAACCTTAAGTAGTATTCGTACGTATAAGCGCGCGACTTTGCTACTATATAGCATGGTGTTAGCTGCAACGGTGAATGCAGACATTCGGCTATCGGAGGGTTTAGCGTGATGATCTGGGGCATGGATGTGTGGGTTTTTACAGCTTTTATATTGACCTATATAGCTATTATCTTTAGCCTTATCTACGGCTTGTGGCCTCGCAAAGAGCAGGAAGAAAAAGAAGGACTTAATGAGGGGGGCTAAATGGCCGACACAGTCACTTTTGTCATCATGCTGGTTGCGTTCTCAGCAGTCATGGTATACATCGGCTATCGCGGCTATAAAGCAACTAAGGGCGCTACTGACTGGCTCGTCGCCGGTCGCCGTGTCGGCGCGTGGGTCGTCGCTTTGTCGTACGGCGCGACCTTCATCAGCGCTGTTGCTATCATCGGTTTCGGCGGGCAGGCACAAGTCTTTGGCCTTCAGCTTCTCTGGTTGTCCACGCTGGTAATAATCGTCGGCGTTATTATTGCTTTCATCGTCTTTGGCTACCGCACGCGCATTATGAGCAAAACACTGGACGCCTTGACTTTCCCTGAACTGATCGCCAAGCGATTTAACTCTCGCTTTATTCAGGGATTCGGCGGTGCCGTCATCGCAATTTTCCTCATCGCATACACTGCGGCCGTTTTTAAGGCTACAGCAAGTCTCGTGCAGGTCACCTTTGGCATTTCGTATGAAACGTCGATAATCGTATTCACGGTTATCGTAGCCGCGTACTTGCTCCTTGGTGGCCTTTTTGCTGTCATGTGGACCGACAGCATCCAAGGACTCATTATGGTCGTAGGGATAGGCTTACTCCTCGCAATGGTTTGGGCGTCGCTTGGTGGTGTTATTCCAGCAAACGAGGCACTGGCGGCACTTGGTCCCGCAAAATATGCCCCAAACGGACTTACCTCTGCCTCATCTTTTGGCTCAGTTTCTTTCATGCTCGTCACGTCACTTATCTTCGGTGTTGGTATCGGCGCACTGGCACAGCCGCAGTTGGCGATTCGTTTCATGACTGCAAAGAACGATAAGGTGCTTCGTCAGGGCGTTCCTATTGGGGCCGTATTCATGTTTTTGACTGTCTACGTCGCTTTTACCGTTGGCGCGCTTTCTAACGTCATGTTTAAAAACAATGGTATAGCAATCCCGACCAGCGCCGATCTCGTCATCCCAACACTCATTAACTCACTTTTTCCGTCCTGGTTCGTGTTCCTTTTCCTGTTTGCAATACTCTCAGCTTCCATGTCCACCGCGAGCTCACTCTTCCACGTGAGCGGTTCTGCCGTTGGTCGGGATCTCTACGACAAAGCATGGAAGAAGGGTCTTGCGGGTCAAAAATCGATGTCAGTAACGAAAATAGCGACGTTAGTCGTCATCGCTGCCACCCTGGTGCTGTCGCTTTATCCGCCAGACGCGGTCGCTTACCTGTGTACTTTTGCGTACGGCGCGATCGGCGCGACGTTCCTTGCCCCGTTCGTCGCCACTCTTTATTGGAAGCGGGCAACGCGTCTAGGGATCATCGCTAGCATGGTCGGCGGACTTGCAGCGACATTGCTATGGTATACCTTTGTTTACTCCAAGACGGCTTCAGTAATAACGCACACTAATGTAGCCCCGCCGCTCGGCCTGCTCGACCCGCTTTTTATCGGCATCCCGGTCTCCTTTATATTAGTAATCATTGTGAGCTTGATGACAAAGCAACCGGAAGAGGAGCATATTGCTCGGGCGTTCACTGGCATTTCCTGAGAATATTAGCTGCTGCCGTAAAACTAAAAATTGTATGCGCTGCTAAGCAGCTTCAAAAGGGGAATAGCGGCGAATCTATTAATCTTCTTAGCTGCGGTTTTTAGTTATAAGAAAAAGCCGAAAAGAAAAACGCTGTCCAATGATTAAAAGGACAGCACATCAATCGGCGTAAGTAAGAAACGGTCTAAAAATGAGCAAGCCTAACGGTTAGTCGCTCTCCTGTTCAAATAATGACTTGTCAACGCCGCAAGCGGGACATACCCAATCGTCAGGAAGTTCACTGAACAGAACGCCCTCTACTTCTTCATCATAGACATACTCACAGATACTGCAAATCCATTTTGCCAACTAATATCACCGCTACCGCATTCTGTGATTGTGCACGTAAATAACTTCGCCAGCTGCGCGTGATAGCACGGGCGGCTTACGTGGTTGTTAGTGCACGAGCGGATAAAGTGGTTGCTTGAAAGTATAAACTCCCCCCCTTCTGATTCGGAGGCGTGTATTCTGTTCTTTTATATGGCTTCAAGGAATCTTACACTGCTTCTTCTTAGGTCTTATCTTGTTTAACCGCTAACGATGTGTTGTGCCCATTCGCGTTTCAGCTACGACTGATGTGAGCGCCACGTCACAGCTCGTTTGGGAGGTTTTTACAGATATACATCGCTGGAGTGTATGGAATCCACTAATCCTTGGGGTCACCAGCATTTCAGGAGGAAATATATGGGCGCCTGGGGGTGCGTTTGTGATGCGATACAACCTTGAGTTTACTCCAATTCAAGTGACCACTCGCTCGTTTGTGCAACAGGTGCTCCCAGGAAGCAAGATCGTCTTAAGCGGAGAGGTTCTAGGTGCGAGCGGGACAATAACGTACGAATTTAGGTCGTTCGGTCCAAAAACGATCGTATCGGCGACTGAAGTATTTGGTGAGACCAACTCCGATTATCGCAACTACGTTATCAGCAGTTCAACAGAACGACTTTTGAGGGCGCAGCTGCGCGGATTGAAAGACTACGTTGAGGGCATTGGACATAAATCCCGAGCGACGCAAGTCTAACCTTCCCGCTTTTAAGTCAATAATTTTGCTGGGTCGGGGGAACGTTTAATTGAAAAGCGCTTTGGCTCAACCAGTAATGATTGGCTGTTTATAACTTAAGTTGCCTAAGTGGCGCTGTCGTAGCGGTAAGTTGGAGACCAACTCGGCTACGCTGAAAATACGCGTGTGCTAACCAATGCGCTTGCGTTTATCCTTGGACTTCTTACCCTCGGTATTTTTGTACCTCTTATCTTCAGCAACGATTCTAGCTACCTCTTCTTCATCGCGAGGTAGTTTTAGCACAAAGGAACCGTGGCACGGTTTGACATAGCTGACCATGATGTAGGTGGGACCGACTCCAACAGGCACCGGCGGGGCTCCTATTAACCGCCTGTCAAAGACTGCAAAAGCGGCACCGACGTAATATACTTCATCAGCATGTTCACTGATATAGTCCGACGTCTGTTTGAAAGAGGCGTTCTTGAGCAGGATCTCATAGTCCATTCGTTCTATACAACCTGCCATTTTCTCCTCCTAGCAAACTCCTTTGAACAAACGTGTTGAGATAAGATAGTCAGAGCGTTACTACGTAAACAGCGAACAAGATTCGTGTGCTGCATACACTTCGCAACGCAAGGCGCACTTTCGTAACGCTCCCCCTCACTGGAGTTGCATTTTGCGTTGGTTACGTAAGCTCCAACACTTGTTGCAGCTTCTCTTTGTTGAACCCGACGATTATTGTATCGCCCACAACGATGACAGGAAACGAATACCCGCCGGATAGTCGATAAACTTCGCGGAGAACGTCAGTGCGTTTTTCACCACTCAACAAATCAACGTCTTCGTACTCAAAATCAACGTTGTTGTCGTTAAGAAACTTCTTTGTCATGCGACAATGCGGGCATGTGCTGAGCGTATAAGCTTTTACCTTCACACACTACCCTTTCATTTGGCTGCTATTTAAGAGTTTTGAAGCCGGTAACGCGCTCTAGCTCGCTCGCTAGGTGCTGTTGATAACAAGCAACCGAAACTTGGCAGTAAAAATAAATCGATGGCGCAATGCAAGCTTAAGTAGCTTCGCGCGGCCTTTTTGGGTTGACTAAACCGGTATATCGTCACAGGGTTCATAAAGTTGAGGGTCAATTACCTTGCGTTAGTTGGTGTTGCGACATCAACATAGGAGCTAAACGTGGGCGCGTTTATACGGGCAAGCCACTTGCGCGACCAGATAAAAATTGGCACAAGTGGATGGAGCTACGACGACTGGGTCGGTCCTTTCTATCAAAACAACGAAAAACCAAAATGGCTTGACTATTATGCCAACCTCTTTCAAACGGTCGAAATAAACAGCACATATTACAAAATCCCCAATCAGAAGCTTACCGATATCTGGATCGAGAAGGGCAAGAAGCACGAAGGTTTCAAGTACTCGCTCAAGTTTCCGCGATTTTATGAACTTAACGAGCTCGACGCACTAGCCACCGAATTTGAGCAAGCAGTCGTCTCTCCAATTCATCAAAATGAGCTACTTGGAGCCATTCTTGTCCAACTTACCCCCTATGTTAAACGCATTGAGCATGGCTATAGGACTGACAACTTGGAAAAGCTAGATGCGTTCTTTAACAAGCTACACACAGACGACTATTCCTATTTCGTGGAGTTTCGACACGTCTCGTGGCTCGATGTGACACGGCAAGATTTGGAGCCAGGTATAAAGGAGGTGCTTGAACGCAACAACGTTGGGCTATGTATTGTGGATGGGCCGTCATTTCCCACGGTTATAACGGATTCCGTCACAAGATCGGGTGCGTACATACGGTTGCACGGCAGAAACACCGAGGAATGGTTTAAAAAACACAAAGGTGAGGGCCCTGACCGGTCGAAACGGTACGACTATACGTACACCGAGGAGGAACTCGTGCCATGGAAAGAGCGGATAACACAGATAAAGGCCGATTTAGGCGGTACAAAGCCTATCTGGGTTTATTTCAACAACCATCCGCGAGGCAACGCACCTCATAATGCGCTAACGCTTTTGGAGCTCCTCGGAATACGGGCATCCGAACGTGATGCTGAGGAAAAAGCTCAAAGCCCCACCACGTTGAAGGATTGGGCGTATCGCAACTAACAGGCGAACGAGGGCTGATTGGTTTAGATCTCTGATTCTGCTTTTTGTTGTTTCACGTTTGAAGGCAGATCGTCGTATGCGTCATATACTGCGGCTGCCCCTTCTGCAACGACAACGAATTTGTCGTCGTCAGTGCGGAAGATCACCCCATTTGCGAGGTCTGTCTCTCCTATGACTGCGGCAATAGCGTTTTTCGGTTTGCACCGGTATTCTTTGACGTCAATACCTGTCTTTTTCTGTACCACATATTTCTTTGCCACGTGTTTGCCCCCTTACAGTCTCTTTACATTTCCCTTCGCCTGGCGATGAGAATGGCCAACAAGAATGCAACTATGAAGTACGCTGCCATTACGATTATGCTCAATCGTATCTCAGGATAGTACTGCACAAGCGAAAGCGATCGCGCACCAGCGCTTGGTCCAGCGTATGTTGAAGTATTGAACACCGTGTCGGTTGGGTACGGGCTCTGGAACACGTACCGCGAGATCTCACTGGCAAAGGTGATGGAGAACCAAGGTTTGAACTTCGCGATCGAGCCAACGGCGTCGACAATTGGCAAGATGAGAAAGAAGGTGAAGAACGTCAGTACGAGAGAGTATACCGAACTGCGCATTATTGCGCTGAACAGGTAAGCGATCGCAAGTATGGCGAATAGGTAGACGAGGGAGTAGGCAAATGAAAGGCCTGTATTCGCCGGAATGCTGCCGTCGATTATGCGAACTGAAATAACTGCAATAACGTAGTAAAGTCCAATTGCGCCGACTGACACGAGTACGCTTGCGATAAACTTGCCGAGAAATATAGCAGTTTTCCTGATTGGATTGGGAAACAAAAAGTACCCCGTTTTTGATTCATATTCAGAAACGATCGCATCAGCGCCAAAAAAAGTTGCACTTAGGATTGCCAGGATGCTCAGAAATGAAAGCATGTTGACAGTAAACTCTTTCGGGTCTTTTTCATACGCGGAGCCGATCGCGGGCGGGACGACGAGAAAAATCGCGCTAATTATGATGGTGAGCAAAACGATAGCGAGGAGCCGACGTCCGCGCAGGTATTTCAGGAGCTCATATTTCGTCACGGTGGCAATTTGCCGCAAGCTACTAGGCGCCATGTTTACGCATCCCCCTCAGGCACGAGCTGTAGATATATATCTTCTATGGCCGCTCGTTGCGGCATGTAAGAAACGACCCTAACGCCCGTGTTCATGATCCCCCTCAGCACCCTGTACTGCGCTTGGGATCCTCCACCGAAGCTGATCTTAAGGGTAAGCATTTGCGTTCTATTGACGGACTTAACGTCCTTGAGCGCTTTGATCGCCTTGAACTCAGGTGGGGTAATCGGGTCGAGTGTGTTGATCGTAACCGTCACGTCTTGCCCAGTAGAAAGGTTTTTGACGGAATCGTACTTCAGCAGGACGCCGCGATCGATTATAGCGACTTTATCGCAGACCTCCTGTACCTCGTATAACAGGTGTGAACTCATCAAAATAGTGATATCTGTCTTTATCAGTCCCTTAATAATATCTCTCACTTCGACCATGCCGCGTGGGTCGAGGCCGGACGTCGGTTCGTCGAGAATTAGTATTGATGGCTGGTGCATGAGCGCTTGGGCGATCGCTAATCGTTGTTTCATTCCCTTAGAAAACGTGCCCGTGCGTCTTTCAGCGACGTCAAGAAGCTTTACCTGTTGTAAAACGACCTTCGAGCGGTCTGCTATTACTTTGGCACTTAGGCCGCGTATCGTTCCAATGTATGACAAACACTCGTAGGGGGTCAGTTGCGGGTAGAATTCGGGCGTTTCGACGACTGCGCCAACTCTGTCAAGTGCCGCTTTTGGGTGACGTATAACATCAACGCCGTTAAGGTAGGCCTTGCCGTTTGTGGCTCTGAGCAGGTTGGTCAACATCTTGATTGTTGTTGTTTTGCCAGCTCCGTTAGGGCCCAAAAAACCTACGCACACGCCGCGTTCAACGGCCAAACTGAGGTCGTTTACAGCGAGGAGCTTCCCATATTGTTTCGACAAATGCTCGATAACTATCGGTTCCATCGTTGATCAACCTTCTCTACGTGCTGCCTTTTGCATTCAAGTAGCAAACAACTAATACGCTCTTTATACACAGCACACTAAGCGTTTATACATTTTGGTTTTTTCAAAATTGACGATGAAAAAGCGGTAACTGGTTGCAGTAATGGTGGTTGAGGACTGTGCAGTTGTCGCTCAGGATCAGGTCTGTTAGTCTCTTTCAGATTCAGCAGTTCAGATGTGAAACCGATAAATAATGACTAATTGCGTGATCTCTCGCATAATTAATCTAATCAACTTGACAATAGATTTATTACAAATAGGTCAGATAGCCTGCAGCAGGGCTCGTGGTCTAGTCGGTTATGACGTCGCCTTGACATGGCGGAGGTCGCCGGTTCGAATCCGGCCGAGCCCATCGTTCTTTTTA
>Ga0209014_10000349_pt1 | contig 26882 bp, 25 predicted proteins | sample BarGraNGADG00212_FD_184491 | JGI IMG/M metagenome (GOLD analysis project Ga0209014, IMG submission 184491) | Arctic peat soil microbial communities from Barrow, Alaska - Barrow Graham LP Ref core NGADG0002-212 (SPAdes) (version 2) | ecosystem: Environmental > Terrestrial > Soil > Wetlands >...
GGAGAAGAGTCCTCAGGATCCTCGCCCGCCCAATCAGCTCGTGTCTTCATCACCATGAGAGCATGAGCAGAAAGGTGAGACTATCGACTGTGCTGGTTGTGACTCGTCCGGACCTCGCCCCGCCAGACAAGGGGAGAGATGGGCGGCATTGGCCGTTCCTCGGGAAAGAACTCCACTGTTGGCCGACTCGTGGCGAATCCGTGGGCAAGTCAACAACATGATGGTGGCCGAGGGGTGGAGATACGGGCGTTGAGCTATGTTGGCGGACCCCCTCTTCAGAACCAGACATCCTGGTCACAAAAGCTCTTGAAGATGTATTGCGTCGAGTAGGGTGCTATGGGCTCGCCGAGATCTCGTGGGTTCCACTAATCTGGGCGGGGATTGCCGAGCGTCGCTTGAACTGATCTTTCCCAGATGGAGCAAGCGGGAAGCCGATTCTCAGGCAAGACGGTACTCGCACTCGGAAGAGCCTGGGAGTCATTTGCCGTCAAAGGACGTTCTGTCGTCCCATCCCCATTTGGTGAAGGACTGGCGTCCGGTGAGACAGGTCAGAGTCCGGCCACATGTGTCGGGGGTCGGCCTATTGCCTCATCAACTGGTCAAGTTCGTGTCGGGGGCCGGCATTTCGCCAGAGAACGACGCTGCGCGGGCGACTGGGACGGTAGCGACGCGTTCGATCAGCGCAACCCGGAGCCTTGTCTCACACTGTAGGCTTGTTGAAACGGACGTGGTCTGCGATGGTGTTGGACTGACGCTCACGGGTACAATTGACATGAGGACCTTTGGCAGCTATACCAGTGTCATCAGTTACAAGAACTGCCCACCTATACTTGAATAGCATGGTGGGATGCTTGCCTTGACGAACGGAAGGGACTGCCGGAAGTCTATCCGTTGCACTCTGGTTCGAAAGCGGTCGTGGATTCTCGGACGTACTGGATTGAGGAGAGCAGGAACTAGCTCAGGGGGGTAGAGCATGGAATTCAGGCCAATGCAGAACATGTTCCAGAGAGTAAAGGACGACTCGCAGGATGGTGACATTGGACTCTTCAATGCTCTCATGTACGCGGGCGAGATGGCTCTCAAGCTCACTGTGCTTGGCGTGCTAGCCGGCCTGGAGGAAGAATCCCGAGATGCCCTCTACCGTACGGAGTACTTCCTTGTGCGCGCGAATGATCCTTCGGGTTGGACGAAGCAGCTTGACATTCTGCTGACTGACACCGACAACCGCCATGCACCCGAGGAGATATTTGAGGATTGGACTGGGCTAGTCAGAAAGAGCGATTCCAACTCATGGCAGCACAAGTGTGTCGCCGACATGAACCAGTGCGCCAGAGAGGCTCTTGGGGAAAGGCAGGAACGATTGTCTCGGACTGTGTCGTTGCGGTCGTGGATGGATGACTTCGTGCTGCTGAGAAACAAGGTCAGGGCCCACGGTGCTCCAACGGGCGCAATGCTTAGCAGGATCTGCAAACTACTGCAAGACTCCATAGAGTCGTATTCAACCAACTGTTCTATCTTCAATAGGCCTTGGGCCTATCTGCACCGTAACTTCTCAGGACGCTACCGAGTGGTCTCTCTTGGAGGAGATCAAGAGGTGTTCTCGTATCTCAAGACGGCCTCTGCAGATAGCGTTGGCGACGACGGGATCTACATATGGTATGGGCGGCCGACGCTCGTCCCTCTTGTGCGGCCAGGGGAAGCGAATCCTGGAGACCTGTCCTTGCCCAACGGAGGCTACCTAAACGGCAAGTACGATACTCTATGCTACGTCAACAACTACCAAGATAGCGTTGCCGGGTTCTTCGAACCGTATGGCAAACTGCCTCCGAGCGAGACGGCAGGACTTGGCACGCTTGAAGTCGTAGGAAAGTCATTCACGAATATGCCTGCTCCCAGCGACCGGTACGTGGATCGGCCAGACTTGGAGAAGGAGCTTCAGGATCGCGTCACCGACGACAGCCACTGCATAATCACCCTATACGGTAAGGGGGGAATTGGGAAGACGTGGGCCACCTTGCATGTGCTGAGAAGAGTGGCATCCACGGGCCGCTTCGCTGCGATCCTGTGGTTCAGCGCACGCGACCTGGACTTGCTGCCAGAAGGGCCCAAAAGAGTTACCCCTGACCACACTACTGAACGAGACCTAGCCAGGACGTTCATGGATCTGGTAATGGGTAAGGCGGATCGCCCCAAGGAATCGGAGGCGCGGGCGGTCATGCAGTCATACTTGCACACGAGTCCCATTGGGCCCCTCCTGTTCGTCTTCGACAACTTCGAGACCCTTAGTGATCCCCTGACAGCCTTCTCCTGGATTGACACACATGTCAGGATCCCGAACAAGGTGCTAATCACGACAAGAAATCAATCATTCAGGGGTGACTACCCTGTCGAAGTGACTGGGATGACCCCAACCGAGACTCGGCAATTGATCCAGCAGACCAGCCTCTCTCTGAAGATCGAGCCGCTACTCACGAAGGAATACGTTGAGAAGATCGTCAATGTGGTGGGTGGGCACCCGTACATTGTGAACATGGTTCTAGGTGAGGTTGACAGACTACATAGGCTGGTGCCACCAGAGACGATGATTACTCAGTCCTCCAACATTCTGGATGTTCTCTTTGAGCATACCTACAAGCTACTGTCTCCAGCTGCCAGAGAAGTGTTCATGCTCGTAGCCACATGTAGATTGGCTGTGCCGGAGGTGGCAGTGGAAGCAGCAGTCCTCGGCTATGCAAAGGAGCCAATTGACGTGAAGCAAGCCATCGCTGAGCTGCACAGGAGTTCATTCATTGAGTGGACTGCCCCGAATAGACAGCAGCAGTACTTCTTGTCTGCCCCTACAGTCGCAGCAGCCTTCGGGAAAAAGAAGTTGGCGGTGTACCAGGACAAGTCTCGGGTTGATCTTGAAACGGAATTCCTGCGCAAATTTGGCCCCACTCAAGCATCAGAGCTTTCTGAGGGCTGGGGCAAGTCGACTAAGCGCCTCATGCACAACTTGGATGAGATGACCAATCATGACACGACCAAGCTCCAGAAGTACGTGCAGATGATAGAGTACGTTGCGCAGGAGTACAACCCGGTGTGGTTGATGCTTGCTGAGCTATATGAGGGAAGTCCGTTGGTCACTGACATGAAGGAAGCCAAGGAATGTGTTAGACGCTACCTTCAGCACGCGGTCTCGACAGAGGAACAGGACGTCGGGTGGAGAAGACTCCAACACCTATGCTACAACAACAACGACTGGCACGGAGAGCTACAGACTTGGGCTGAATGGGTTCAGCTCGCTGCTACTTCAAGCGATACGCTCTTTCTGGCATCTGGGAGAGTGCGCTACATGATCTCCAGGAACCAGATCGACATGAGCCAAGATGATGTGATGCATATGGTGCGGCAGCTTGCTGAGGTGGCCTTCAGTAGGATCAATGAGCTTGATGCCAAAGGGCGCCTGAACCTAGCCTCTCTGATGCACAGCATTGGAGATTACCAGCGCTCAAAGTCCGTAATGCAGAGCGTAGAAGAAGTCAACTGATAAGGCGAGCGCGGTGTTAACTCCTCAGGAGGACTTCGGTCTCGTGACTCACGTGCATGCTCATAGTGTTCTCCGGGTCGTACTCATGCGGGGAGCGACTCTGGCTCCGTGAACGCGCGTTGCTTGGGCGAAGGTCAATCGGGGGCTGTCGTGGAGATAGGAGCGTTGGACCACACTGGCGAACACCCCTTTTCACAACCCGAGAGCACGCTCGTGGACGCACTTGCAGATGCATTGCTGCAAGTGCGATGCCCGCACACCGAGTGACGTCCCGCACACGTCACTGTGATGTCACTGTGTCCGAGTTGACTGATGCTACCTACCAGGCGGAGAAGCTGCTAGTACCTGAAGCTGTCCAGCATCTTGCGTAGAACCTGCTGGACTTCAACCACATACGCAAGACAGTCGCTGGCCGACTGCATCGTGATGGCATTTCGGTGAGCGGACGGGTTGCGGTACTTGTTCACGATCCGGTCTATGCTGTCAGCATAGTCAAGCATCATTAGTTGGATATCCTCGTCGTCGTACTTCGCATCGAACAACCGCTCCTTGGCGTATTCAAGGAACGCAGCCCAGTTCTTCTCCCTGTCTGCTATCACAGACGGCCGGTCAGTCTTGGTCGGAAATACCCCAAGGATGAAGGGGTAGTTTCCAAGAGTAATCTTCCTGTCTTGCTTGACCGAATACGTGCTGACTCCACGCCTTTTCACCGCATCTACAATCGCCGGAGGCCACTTGGCCCCTTCCACTTCAATGGGGTGCCTACTTGTGACATGCACCACGTAGTCCGAGAAGAACCTGACGAATAGCTCATACTCCACTGCTTTGGTGACAAGTATGCATACTCCCGAGTAGTCGACTGCGTTCTTCAGGTTCGCAAGGGCACCGAACATCATCTTCGCTGAGACCAGACATGCTCTTGCCGGCTCACTGAGCTTGTTCCATGCATCCCCCAGCATTAGAGCAAGTAGTTCTTTGTGATGGACGTAGTCTGTTTCAGAACGGACACTGGAGTAGTCGTCGCGGATCTTCTTCACGCACTGATCAGTGAAGGTTTCCATAAGCATTTCTCGCGACTCAAGATCGGAAATGTTCTTGAGATGGCTGTCTACAAGTTCCTGATAATCGGAAATGCAGTTGGTGATGTCTGCGAGCGTTTGCTGGATGGCATCAAGTTTGCGGTTTGACTCGCTTACACCCCCAGATACGCTCTCTACCCGTTCGGATATTCTTTCAAGTCTCTCACGCATCTCGCTTGCAAACCGTGATAGATTATAGTCGGCTTCCACCGCTGGCATCCACTGCTGCCCTGTCACCAGTGCTTCAGATGCCAGGTTAGCGCCACCGTCCTTCTTTGTTCGCTGCACTAGGCCATCGTACATGCTCCCTTCCCCACGGTAGAACCTTTAGTACCACAACAGGAAGCTGTCGAAGGCCTTCAAACATGTATCATAGGCCTCTGGTTCCACAATCCGAAGGTGAGCGGCCTGATTCCGCGCATCGAGAATCGCTCTCAAGAACTGCAGGCAACCCCGGGATATGTAGGGCGGCTCCTCGTGGATAACGTAATCCAAGAGCGAAGGGTAGCCCTTTCTCTCAATGACGAAGCCACGATTCTCGTCTATCCCAACGCCTTCCTTTCTGAGAATATCTGCGAGTATCATCTGGCAACAACCTTTGATCTCGAAGACCACAACGTCGATGAAAGGCTGTTTGGGGCAGAACGTCCGGACGTAGACGCTTTCGATAGCCGCATCGAAGCTTAGAGCGCTGTCGAGGCTGTCGTCCTGTGGAGTCGAAATGTCCTCCAGCGGACCCAGCGACGCAATCCTCGCCTGCATGGCGTGGCGGATCTCCGCGGAAGTAGCCAGGTCATTCATGTACTCGGAAAAGAACCATCCAAAAGCCGCCATGCAACCCGTGAGGAACGTGCATAGATCCGCGGTCGACGCGGTCCCGATGCCACGATGAGCATTGAGGTTCCTCTGTCGATTGAGCCCCTCAAACATCTCGAAAACTGTTTGTGGTAGAAACTTCTGGTGCATGGCGACGAGATCCTCATGCACTACCCGGACATAAAGATCAGGGCGCCACAAACCGGACGGCCGGCGATAGTCTCGTTCAGGCATCTCCCGCATCAGCAAGAACGATTCAATGATGAAGACGTACCCGCTGTAATGCAATACCTGCGAGGCTGCCCAGATTCCATCTCGTTGCGGACGCGGCACGTCTTCGAAGTCTGCTATGCTGCGAAACTCTGATATCAAGTCGGCGTAGATTGGATCGTTCCGGCGTTCTTCTGACATGTTTATCCCTCCGTCGCTCCTTGGGACAATCGTCATCCTATGATGAAACAGACTGCCAAAAACCATTCTATCATGCTTTCAGCTCGACGGAGTCTCCGCCAGACTCTTGTTGCTCTCTGCAAATACGCTGACAATGCGTAGTGTGCCGCAACTCAGTGGGAATCGGACGGTTCTAGCTGGCATTTTCGAACGAGGACTTCCACGGTTCGAGCAGTCGAGTTGTCCCGTCGCACCGAGCACCCCCCCTCGATCCGCTCTGCCTGCTCTGCGCGTTCGGATGGCTGTCCCTATTGACCAACACTCGCACTTGACTTCGTAATCAGACTGGGGGAAGCCCAGCATGCGACGTGCCAGACAAGCCGTCCGCATTTCGCCTGTAGTAGGCGTGCAATATGGGGTCCAGCGAGGTCGCGGATAGGATGTCGCGGATCCGATCGATGGCTTTGGGCGAGTACCGCCAGAATTTCGCGACACCCATTTCGAAGATCTTGGAGAGATCCGGATCACTCTTGAACCCAAAGTGCCAGATGACTGCATCTGTCTGCGATCCAGTGAGACCAACTTTTGCAGCGAGATTGCTTCTGGTCAGTGAATAGTAACCGAGTTCATTGACTCTCTTCTCGACTACAGCCACGGCTCCTGGGGTCCCCAGAGGAACGACTGTCACGGGAGGTCCGTCCTTCTTGGTGAGTCTGATCGCAAGACTAAGGCCAGATCCTGTTGGAGACATGCTCAAGGATGCAACGCCTGGGAACAGTTCCTGCCACGCTATGCCCTTTCGTATGCTTTCAATCGTGCCACGGAGTTCAATGTCTGTGGGCTGATAGGATGATTCTCCTTGAAGGGCTTTGTTCAGGGTAACCAACGGTCGCAGCTTCATCTGTGCTTCGAGTCCTCGACGCCGGCCTGCCGCAAGGAGAATGGAAACTGCCGCTACTTCCTTGTCGAACAGCATGTCAATACTGACCGGAGGCGTGGTGGATACAGGGAGTACTCGAAGTGGGATCAAGTCTCGCAGATGTAGTTGAAATACTGACTCGAGGATGTCGTCGAACAAGGTCACACTAGCTTGCACCCACATGTAGAGCAACTCTTCGGTCACATCGTTCATGTAGTGCTGGGCTGCATCGCGCATCGCGCCGATACTCCTCAGCGTCAGTGTCTGTTCTTCAGTAAGGAACCTGATTTGCCCATCACTCCAGCACTTGGCCACACACTTGTCAAACCCGATCGTGTCGGTCTCATCTTCCTCTCGAATGCGGCCATTCTTCTTGATGATCACGGCCTTGAGCAACATCTCGAAAGCATGTCCAGCAAGAATGAGACAAGTCGTCGTCCGACCGCGGTCGTACGGACGGTTGAACAGCTCAACGCAGAGGACTAGCGAATCAGAGGCTTTTCCGAGGAGAAGCCTAGCTTCTCTCTTCACGGGATCCCTATTTGGCGGTTCGCAGTGCAACTTTGACTGTGAGTACTTTCTGCACAGGAACTGACAGCAATGGATCGCGCAGACGCTTCTTCTGATTGCGAGTCCGTCGGATGTTTGGCTGCCTTTGCCTCGCCTTCGTTCATCTATACCCCCCTATCGAGTCCTGCCGACAAAAACGACCTTGCTCCATTCTCTTTTCAATTCTAACCAACACGAGTGATTTGCAATGCTTCGCTGGTGCCCGGCGGCTGACACAGATTGCGACCGACGCAACCTGATGACTTCAGTAGGGGCGGCACGCGCAAGAGAGTTGACCAAGACCGAAGACAGTTGTCGTGGGCCAGACACTCCACAGCGAAGACAGAGAGTCTGCAGCATTCATGAAAGAGCATTTGTAGCAGCAGGACGCAACCATATATGAAATATAGTTGAGAATCTTGACATATGTGACAAGAAATGTACAATCATATCAAGATTGCTGTGTGGGGGTGGCTATGCAGGAAACGAAGCACGACAAGTTCAAGCGGGTTGCGGTGAGACGGGCAAACGACCTGCTGGAGAGAATTCGGATTCTAGGGAATTGCTCCAACAAGGCTACATATGAGTACGAACCGGAGGAGATCGGCAAGATCTTCACGGAACTTGAGAAGGCGCTGAGGGCGTGCCGGGCCAGATACAAAGCTCAGTCTCAGCGTCCCATCCGACTCTAGGACGGGGGTGACAACCATGGATATCTTCAGTGGACTCGGCGGCAGTGCGAGGTCTGTCGAGAGCCAGGTCGCACTGAATAGGAGTCTCTGTGAGCGCCTGCTTTCTGCAGACACGCAGAAGGAAGTTGTTCAGCTGCTCGACGATGCAGGCTACTGGAGCGACGCCACAGCCTGGCGCCCCTACGGGGATGTCCTAAGCAACTACTCGACAATAGGCAACCAGACGCAGGATGCTGACACCGCTCTCGTGGAGAAATTGGTCAACTCAGTTGATGCTGTCCTCATGGGTGAGTGTTTGGCGAGGAAGACCGACCCAGAGGGTCCGGATGCGCCACAGAGCATCCCAGAGGCTCTTGTCAAGTTCTTCGGGGTTCCAGACGGCAAGCTGACGAATCTGGACAAGACCGGCCGTACGAGCTTGGCGCAGCATATCTTCCTGGTCGCGACTGGATCACGGGGTGACCCAAGCTTGACCGTCATTGACCGAGGAGAGGGACAGATGCCCTCGGCTTTTCCAGACACGCTCTTGTCGCTGCACAAGTCGAATAAGTCATCGATACCATTTGTTCAAGGGCAGTTTGACATGGGAGGTACTGCCGCGCTTCCCTTTTGCGGGGAGCAGAGGATGGAACTGATCATCTCCCGGCGGCGGCCAGATGCCAATTGGCAGGGCTCAAAGGCGGCACGGGATGCAGGACTGTGGGGATTCACCGTCGTGAGGCGCCGTCCGCCGACAGGAACGATGAAGAACTCGGTCTTTGAGTACTTGGCTCCTTTGCACAACATTCTTGCCTTCACGGGCGACCCGATCAATGCCCTTCCAGATACGACTCGAGGTACGGCATGGCGTCAGCCACTTGAGTACGGAACTGTCGTCAAGCTGTATGAATACCAACTGCCACGAACGTACAGAACATCGATCATCTTGGATCTCAACAGGCGCCTGTCATTTCTGCTTCCAGATATCGGCATGCCTGTGCGCATTGTTGAGTGCAGAAACTACGGTGCACACTCTCCCAGTGCCACGTTGGCCGGAGTGACTGTCCGTCTCAACGATGATAGGAGCAACGTCCTTGAAGACTCCTTCCCGGGATCGCTCGAGTTGAGCGTAGACGGTCAACACATGATAGCCGCAGTCTATGCGTTCAAGAAAGGAGAGGAGACGCACTACCTTGACAAGGAGGGCGTGATCCTCGTCCGGAATGGTCAGCGGCGCGACGGGTTCGACCGCGAATTCTTCGGAAGGAAGAGCGTCGATCTGAGCTACATTGCGCGCTCGACGTTGGTGGTAGTCGACTGCAGTTCTCTCTCTCGGGCGACGGCCGAGGATTTCTTCATGAACAGCCGCGACAGAGCTCGCAGGGTTCCCTTCAGGGAGAACCTGGAAGGGGAGTTGAAGCGCCAGTTGCACGACCATGAGGGTCTGCGGGAGCTCAACAAGAGGAGGCGCGAGGAGGAGCTTCAGGGATCGCTTGGCAACCAAAAGCCGCTTCAGGAAGTACTTGACAACGTCCTGTCTCGGGTTCCAGAGCTTGCGAAACTTCTGGCGACAGGGCTCCGGCTCACGAATCCGATTGCACTGGGAGGAGCCGTCACTGCTCCGACATTCTCTGGCAAGAGGTTTCCAACGTACTTCTCTTTGGATTCCGAACACATGGGCCACGGTTCGAAGCAAGCACCCCGGAACCACCGCTTCCGTGTGCAGTTCAAGACCGATGCGAACAATGACTTCCTGTCGAGGGCAGACGAGCCGGGCACTTTCGAAATCCACGCAGATGGGAACCGAGTCAGTGAGTACTCTCTAAACCTCTGGAACGGGACGGCAAGCCTCACCGTGTCCCTTCCTGACGGATGCAAGGTGGGGCAGACGATCAACTACCGTAGTAGCGTCACGAGCGAGGATCGTGTGCTTCCCTTCGAATCGGAATTCGGCGTGGTCGTGGCGCCTGAGGAAACGTATCCAGGAGGCCCGCCTGGAAAGCGGAAGGGACCAGCGGGACCGGGGAAACCCGGAGGCAACTTGCGTCCAGATGAGCTGAGTCTGCCGCCCGTCAGCGAGGTGCACCGAGACGACCTTGCTAGTCATGGAATGTCCGTCGGCGATGCTCTCAAGGTTGTGTCCGTAGAAAACGGTTACGACTTCTATGTCAATGTCGACAACCCCTACCTGGAAAGCGAACGGCGGCGCAATCGCAAGGAAGACCCTAGGATTCTCGAGAATCAGTTTGAGTGCAGCCTCGTTCTCGTCGCTCTGTTGCTCTTGAACACGAAAGGAGAGGTTGCTGATGATGCTGGTGGACAAGTTGCGATGACCCCAGACGAAGTAGGCCGCATCGCAACAATGCTAGCACCAGGCTTGATTCCGATAGCTCGAGTGTTGGGGCGGATTGGTGTCGCCGATGTCGCTGCATCTTCAAGCGGCGTTGACATTCAGGATGGCGAAAGCTCGGGAGAATGATGTTTGCTTTCTGCGCCGCATGGGGGAGGTGAAAGGTGTGAGTCTTGACGGGACAAGGCGTCTGGCCGCGAAGGTGGTGACCGGGTGTGCACTGGCGATTGTGAGTGGAGCAGTGCTTGGGGTGTTGTTGATTAGAGGGGATCACAAGAAGAGAGTCGCGGAACCTGCGTCGCGGGCTGTTGCGTCGGCCCTGGTGCCTGTCGTGCGTCAATCAGGCGAAGCACCCTCAGGCGGTGCAACCACGAAGCAAGTCGGCACTAAGCCGGAGGCGCCTAGACCTGTTTCGCTGTCGCAATTCGTGGAGCAGAATCAGAAGCTGTTTGGCGTTCTTGGCGTGTTCACCGGCGTCTCCGTCTTCGTGGGGCAGTTGAGGTTGCACTGGTTCGCATATGGACTGTCATTTGTGTTCACGCTGCTAGTCTTGATCCTCTGGATCGAGTTGTGGGGCAAGTTTCCCTCTGGATCCGGCGGTTGGAGGATTACGGTATTCGAGGATCTATTGTCTTTGGCTGTCCTAGGCCTAGTTGCATATCTCTTCATCGACTACAGGGACATCTGGCATCAGTACCTAGCCCTCGCAATCCTTTGCCTTGTTTTCTCCGTCATAATGGGCGTGGTCTCGTGGGCCATCAAGAGGTACGCCGTCTTCAACAGGCTGTTTCGTGCTCTTCCCAACCAAAGAGTGATTCTCCGATACTTGGTTGCCACATCAATCGGTCTGGCTGCCTTCTACCTTTCTTTCTATTTGGCGAAACTGATTGCACCGGTTGCCAATCGAGTTCTTGACGACTGGTACAAAGCGCTGTCTCAGTGAACTAGCGTGTTGGTCTGTGAGGCGACCGTGGCATCACAGGCTGGCTGCCCAGCGCGTGAACAGTCGCGGAGCGATGTGCTACTCCATGAGGTCGGCGAAAATGAGGTTCTTCGCTTTCGGTGCCTAGGCTTCACAGGGCATCACGAGTGCAAGGGACAATCCTCAATCTTCGGCATAGTCGCTGTCAGGTACGTCTGATGTGAAGCGGAAGGAAAGTGTGTGACTGGGATGCATCTAGTGGTCTAGGCGAGTATAGTCGTGCAACGGCGAAGAAGGCTGTGAAATCGAACTCGCTCCGCTGACTGACGCTAAACGATTCGCTGAGAGAACGAGGTCGCGACCGCAATTGGTCATGACCGGGTCGCGGTGGTTCAACGTAGGCTCTGACGTACTGCGATTGTGCTGTCCAGTAGAATTGTCTACCGTATTCCTGCTAGGAGGGCGCTATGGCGTGGTTTCGGAAGAATGATGGTTCGACAGAACGAAAGGAACTGGACAGACTCCATCGACAACAAGCGGCGGAAGGTGGGGAACCACTGCCGGAGGAGTCTCAGAGATTCCTGGACAAAGCCCTGGAGTCGTTATTGAAGAGTCCGGGTTACATATACCACGGCAGACGTTTACGCGGCAGACGTTCCAGACTGATCGATGATTATGTGAGTAAACACACGATCCAGACAATCAGAGAGTGGTTTACCGTGAAAGACGAGGATATCGATACGTCTGACCCTGGCGTCTTCACCTACTTGGCGGATGTTCTTGGGGGACGTCATCAGGAACTACAGAAGGTCACGAATAGATTGTACCAGGCAGACGTGAACCTCTGGGTCGAGCGTTGGCTGTGGGAGGCGGAGAAACTGCCTTCGAAGAATCGTAAGGTTCTCGTAGATGATGCGTCGACCTCCCAGCCGATTATGCCCCCTCCCAACGGGGCCCTTTGGCACCGTCAGCGCCTTGCTAAGCTCCGCACGTGTAAAGAGGAAAAGGACCGACGTACTGCCGAGCGCAAACGGATTGAGCAGTTGGACGCGATTGCCAACAAGACTCCTATTGACTATGAATCAGATAACGACGCTTTGATTGCCGTGGAAGAGAAATGGATCTATTCCGCTTTCGCTACGCAGATGAGACAAAACGGATTCAATGAATCCGACGTGTTTGACGCGCTCCAAGCACTTTCAGAATTGGTGCGTCAATCCCGTCAGTTTCTTCCAAAACTGACAGCTCCGGTTGTCCACCAGTTCGAGGCAAGGGTGTTGCTGTCTTACTGCGTGAGGAATCGCCAGATAAGAGAGTCAGCAGCTGCAGCAGCGAAGAAAGACGATGCGGAATACGACTGTCGGAAGTACGTCGCGAAGATCTATCTTCAACTTCTCCAGTTCTGGATTAATCCTCCTCGTTCGAGACCGAGCACTGAAGTCGATTGGGCCGATGCGGTTGGCAAAGCGCTTCAAGAAGCGGCGAAGCTCATCTTGGTCCGCTAACGGCAAAGCGGTTCGCTAGAGTTATCAGAAGAAGTACGTAAACGATAACAAGGTGTTCCTGGCCCTTTGAGAGAGAACAGAGCATCGGGAATGGAGCTCACGATGCGAGAGCATGCCTCTTTTTGGAGATTTCATTTGCCTCGCCGTGTGTTTGTATGTTCTGACCTTACCTTCTTTCTATTCAACGTTGCGATCCCAAGCCCCGTGTTCCCAGACTTGACCGCCTTCCTCGACCGCTGCTCTGTTGTCATGGAGTTGCCAGTGTGACGACACCATAGGCTGCTTTGGTTGAAGACCCCCCGACCAATATTCCATTCTTGTGAATAGTGACACCCAATAGTCCGTATGCGTTCTGGTTCTGAAACACGCAAGAGACAATCCATCCGGTGGCTGTGTAGTCAACGGGGACAGTACCCTCGACACTATGGGACGTTGAACTCCCATCTGCCCTGAGAACCAGATAGGAGCCAGTAAACTTGCAATCTGTTGTGCCAGTAACCATTATATCAAACTTTGACTCTGTTGAAGTTGTAACGGGCGCTGTGACGGTCGTTTTGCATCCCGTAATCGTGACCAATGCCAGCAACAGGAGAACGATAATAATGCTTCTTCTCATGATGCACCCCTTACCTCGTGCTTGGGGCAGTTTGGACTACTACTGTCGAGGAGTTTGCAGATTCCCGCACTATCACAGGCGAGACATTTTGGGTCAACAGCGGGCCCATCACTCCGATGCGCCGGGTTACCGTCAGAAGACGCCAGCCCTGTCATGTCATTTTGTCCTTGCGGTACCTGAACTGGAGAGAGTAATGCGGCCTTCATCCCCGCCGCAATCAGGAGCACTATGGCACCGCCAATCAGTGGAAGCCAACCCCATTGCAGGCGAACAGATTGGAACATGGCTGTTGCAAGAGATCCAAACGGGTTGCCCGCAAGTTCTGTATTGAGATTTGCTTGTGTCTGCGCCAGGATACTTGAGAAATTGACAAGAGTAAAACCCATGGTGGCAAGAGACGCAACCCCGGTAACCCAAAGCCATCCATACTTGTTCGAGAAAGCAATGAGCAATGACACCACGCCCAGAACCAGGACGACCACTCCATCACCTTTCCCGTTTCTAAAATAGTCGATGGATCCAACAATCGGGATCTGAACAATTGGCATGAAAACACCAATAATCATCGCGATCGAACCACCAAATGCCAGTTTCCTCTTAAGCGTCATGGATGCCTCCCTCTCATTCTCGTTCATCAATGACCGTCCACTTTTGCTTCGATGACCTTCTGAATGGCAACCAGGACGTTCAGCAGACGTGTTCTTCTCACGAGTTCCTCCTTCACTAGGAACAGTACGCCATATGCATACGACATTGCAGCGGAGATCATACTCTTTCTAATAAGTATGACACGATGACAATGTTTTTGCTAATCGGTGGGAGAGAAGGGCCAACATGCAAGTACGTTGATCTCTCATTCCAAAAAAGCCCTCACTAGGAGGGGCTTCTTCGTCGTTCGCAGGTGTCCAGTGTTACCGCAGGACCGCTTCGTGCTGTCCCTTCGTTTCGATGTCAGCATACGCATAATGCCCGCGGTAGAATAACCTCTCCTTGAGGATACGATCTACCGCCTGCTTGCGCCAGGGCTTCCCCGTGGTCGTGACCCATCCCCGAGCGTTGAACTCCTCCGCAATTGCTGATAGGGAGTACTTTCTTGAGTTGAGAGAGAAGACCTTTCTGATAACATCCACCTTCGCAACGTCGGGAATCAGCGTCTTCTTCGGTGAAGTCGTGTACCCGTAGGGAGGACGTCCGCCGGCATACCTCCCTTCTCTTGCTTTCGCCAGTGCGCCGCCTCGGAGACGGCCCTTGATCTTGTCCTTTTCGTATTGCCCAAACGAACCAAAGATGTTGCGGACTAACGTATTGCTGGCTTCGTCGCCCGCCCCGAGAGGCTCAGCGACCGAGACAACCTCCACGCCATGTCCCCGCAGGTCTTCGACGGTGCCGATCTGCAGGTAGAGATCGCGGGCGAGACGATCAAGTTTGGCGACCACGACCACGGAAAATGACTTCTGCTTTGCGTCAATGAGCATCTGTTGGAAGCCGGGACGGTTCGAGGTGGCCCCTGAGATGATGTCAGTGTATACGGCGGCGATTGCCAGCTTGTTCTCCCGGCAATACTTCTTGCAGGACGAGAGTTGTGCCTGGACACCCCAGTGCTTGGATTGCTCTTCGGTCGAGACTCTCAGATAGACCGCAGCATTCTTGAGCATCAACAAGTCCTCCTGTGTGAGTTATGAACGTATTATAGCACGGATTGGCGTCCCGTTAAATTTAGAATTCGGGACGCTTTCGCTGCCTTTCTGCCGGCGTTTCCGACACAGCAGGAAAGCGCGGCGGAATAGCCACGTGCCAGATTCTGGAACTGTCCGTCTAGAAGAGCAGCAGTTTCTTGTCGGTTTTCTTGAATTACGTCAATCAGTTGGACCAAGCTAGAAGACAGGGGCGAACCGGAGCCAGGCACCGTTCAGGAAGTCTGTATGACGAATTGAAACCTACCAATGACTCTTGTCGTCGCCTAGCAGTATGCCGTTGAGCAACCAGCGTCTTCCTCCTCGAACATTCACGACGCGGCAAGAACGGCGAACAGGCAGTCCTGCGAACCATCGACAATGCTACTATTCAAGCTGGTCTTGGAGGCGGTACTCGGCGTAGCCTCATCGCCGTCAGAGAGAAGTAACACGAGAGACAGATGCCGCATTCCGCGTGAGATACCATGACAGGTGGTGTCGACTCCATACACTGACACGAGGTGATGCCGGACAGCTTCGGACACAACCAATTGGGATGCGAAAAATCAGTCAAGTCGCGTGGCGAAACGGGGTCGAAGCCTGGCACAAAAGCCGACAAACGGTAGTATGATATGCGAGAGTAGATTGGGATAGTCCTGCAGCGGCCGGGTGTTGCTGTATTCTCTCGAAGGGGGAAGAAATGGCAAGACAGATCGATGCGGTTCAACTGCTGCAAGAACCTTGACGAACCCGAAACCAAAGGCTTTCGTGACGACTCCCAATGCCAGCGGCACAAGGAAGAAGGACCAGGCCGAAAGGATAAATGGCACGCATTTGCATGGCCGGTTAGCAACGGCGGGAACCTTGATTGCGTACGGCGTAATTCTGATTGTGCCTCACTTCTACTTCGTGACTTGGGTTCCCGACGCATACGTTGCGCTCGCGTCCGGGTTCCAGATCGCAATGCTCGGGCTCGCCGGGTCCGTCCTCATCCTTATCGCTTCGATTTCGAGGTCGGACACGATGCGGCTCAGAACGCTCCTCCGCGGGGGTGATGTTCAAGGAGCTTTGTTTGAGCTGCTGGCGTGGCTCGTGATGTTGGTCCTGGGGAGGTACTGGCTTTGCCCCCTGTCGGTTGGGATGGGCCTTCTGCTGAGCGCCTTCGTGTTGGCGAAGATGCTCATCCGAGTGCTCTCGATGCTGCTCAGTCCGAGCAGGTACTGGAACGAATACACGAGCGTCCTTGGATTGAGATTCTCTTCTGTTGTGTCTGGATCAGCCAAGTATCATCAAAGGTATGTCCAATTCCGGGCCTGGATTGACACTTTTGATGCCAGACTGTCCTTCCGATACATTCCCCTGATATCCTGCAAGCTGACCAGTACCCACGTTTTGGTGGCATCTACGACGTCTGGCCGGATCGAGGGCATCAACCTTGGGCGACTGAAGCGTCGTCTGGTCGGATTGAAGACTGACGTAGGACTAAGCGCCCGAGAGATAGCCGGGGTTGGCCCGGGTGGCGGAGATGGAGGCACAGAAGAGATCGGCACTGATGGAAGCGCAAGCAGCAGTTCTTCAATAGCCCTTCCGGTTGTTGTCTTTTTCGAGGCTCCGGGCCGGTCAGTGGAGGTCGGCGATGCGCTCCTTGGAGTGCGCAAAGATTGTCTGTGTGATGGAGAGCTCTCTGCATCTCAGGAATCGGACTTGAGGGACTGCTATGCCATTCGAAACGGGGCAGCTACCTTTGAGAGCGATGTAGCGATAGAGAGGGGAGAGCTGCGGGACAGAGCACTACGGTCTCTTGAAACGGGTTCGATCAACGACGCTGTCATAGCAGAGACGGCGCTCAGACGGCTGTTTGAGGAGTTTCTGGCTGTGGCGACGACACATGAGTCGTTTTGCGCTGCTGAAGCACATCAGCCAAAGAGGGATTACGACGGGGAGCCCGAATGGAGCGAACTCGACGACCTCATGTCCGATGCTGACGCCGTAGTGTTGTCTGCGAGGAGAACACGTTATGACGATGTCTTCGAGCGTTTGGAGCCGATGCCGTATCAATTCGCCGTACTCGCGGAGCAATACAGGGCGAATCGACCCTTCCGCCGCAGTTGCGCACTCATGGCACGAGAAGCTATCGAGATGGGAGCGAACCGGAAGAATGACCCGGCTGGGACTCGGAATCGACACATGGCGGAGTTCCACGTCCGTATGCTTGCTCTGTTGCTCTACGGCGTATCGAGTAGCTTGGAGCGCACTGAGGAATGGCAAGGGCGCTGGCCATGGTTCATTACTGAGATCGACACTCTTCTCTTGGAGTTCTGCCTGATCCTCTATCAGGCAGTAGAAGACTTGGACTTTGGCAAGTACGTTGCGGATGAGCTGCATAAAACCTCTTCGCTTCTGCCCCGGAACACCAAGCCATCTCGGCCAGCACTGCAGAGTATCTACGAGCTATGCAACAATGCACCTACATCGCAGAGCGGCGCACGTCGCCTGATTGGCGATGCCGTCGAGGATCTTCGCGTAGCGGCATCGCTCATTGCCTACGGTCTTGCGACGGACGATATCTTGAGTCCACATTTCCCCATGAGTCTGATAGGCACAGGACATATGGGACTGGGCACGGTTGACTTGAGTGGATTCCTTAGGGGCTACGCCTTGGCACAAGGGATGGCCGAGAATGACCTGTGGGACTTCGGTTCCTGGCGAGCAAGCGGTGACGTGGACGACTATCGAGATTCTCAATCTCTTGTCGCGATCGGGGGCGTTGCTTTCCTAACGGTCAGGGGAATGAAGGCGCCGGCGGAAGAAGGCTTTGTGGAGGAACTCAGATTGACAGCGGGCGACCGTGAGAGAGTATTGCAGCTCTTTGGCGAAGACAGCGTCTTCTATCGTACACTACGGGATGCCATGCATCAGAGTGGAAGATGGCCCAGATCCCTGCAACCGAACGTTGAAGTGCTTGAGTCATGGAGGTCTCTTGCCCATGTGGTGACGACAGTGACATGGCCGACCTGACGCGCGCCCGGCAGGGAAGTAGTCTGTGTGTGTCTACGTTGGGTGACGTCACGGTTATCTATGTGGGCTACGGAGGCGCAGAGACATGAAGCTTCGCGTCATACAGTGGAACATCAAGAGGTCTGGATCGCCGGCGATCGAGACCTTCCTCAAGCAGAGAGTCGCTCAAGGCCCGACAATCTTGTGCCTGGAGGAAGCCACGCGCTGTGCGTATGACCGTCTGACCGAGTTCTTTCCCCTTGCCGCGTCCTGTTTCAGTCTCGATATGCGCATGCCCGGTCACCACGAGGGCCGGGAGCGGGCAATAGGCGTTGCGGTTCTCGCACTCGGACTCCCGATCGTTACCCTGGAGCTGATCGATCGTGCGCTATTACCGGAGCGGACGCTTTCCGTGCTGCTTGGCGGTCCCTTTGGGCCCATCCGGGTGGTTGCCTTCCACTCGCTGACCGGATCCGGGTACCTCAAGGCCAAGTCCAGCAACTTCGCATCCATCGCTGACTATCTTGAGCAGCATCGAGCAAAGCTTGACTTCCTCTGCTTCGATGGGAACGAGCCGAATGAAGACAGCTCGAAGGTCGAGAAGATAGTATTCTCCTCGCACGGCGATAGAGGTCGAGTCAAGAAGATGTCACTGATCATGGGACCTCAGAAGGTACATCACCTGAAAGACTCGTACGTTGCCTATCTGAAGAACACGGGCGGAGACATCAAGAGAGACCCCCTTGCCTTGTCCTACAAGAAGAAACTGGCAGATAGACGGTACGACTACATTATGCATTCGCCCAGGAAGTGGAAGGTAACTGACTGCCAGTATCCATACAAGGAGTCCATTGCGGCGCACAGTGATCACTCTGCTGTTATCGCGGACTACGAGCTGAGATAAGGGCGGGATGGCGCCAGGGTATGTACTACCAACGTCTTGCCGAATCTTCTTGTTCCCTTGCGGGCATCTTGGTAAGGGCGCGGACCTGAGTGCTGATCACGATGCAGATGGGAGACAAGGAGCTGCGGGAGGGGTAGATGTCACAAGACAATGAAACACTCCACACACGCAAAGTGTCAAGGGAAGAGTGGAACGGCTTCGTGGCGCTTGCCAGACTCGACGGGCCGGGCGATGGGTTGAATCGCTGTATTCAGAGTGCCTACCTGACGATGAACCGGACGCTCGCGGGAATAGCGAAGTCACCGGATGCTGACGATTGGCGCAGGTCCATGACGGATTGCCTAAGAGAGAAGCTCGCTGCCCTGACTTGCCGTCCAACATGGAATCAGGACGAGTTCGACACATGGCATCGGGACACGGCATCTCGACTCGTCCAGACAGCAGAGAATCCTGACTTCGACTTCACAGTGGGGCAAGCGCAGAAGTGGATCAACGTGAGCATCAAGAATGCAGTCGCACTCGGGGATCGACTGATGCCAAGCCTCTCCTGCGTCTACGACGTCGCGCACGTCGCCTTGGACCGGATTGTCCTGGGCGAGCTGAGGCGCAAGGACTGGATGCCTCGGGAGCTTCTCCAGGGCCCTTGGAGCCAGCTGACGGACTATGAGGAGTATATGACGTGTCAACGGCTAATCCGGGAGAACCTCCCCGGCGTCCCTCTGGAAGAGGAATTCCGTATCTGGGAGGAAGGTCGGAGGAGGAACCAACCAGATGGCGTTCTGTACCAAGCAGAATGAGGTGCACGACCTCGTCGAAGGCAACATCGTGGAACAGACAGGTCCTAGCTGCAACCTTCTGTTCGCGGCATTGTCGTAACTCAGCAAGATTGTTGAGCAATCCGCGAACGACAGGGATCATGGGTCCTCAAGTACAGCAGCACCGAAACTAGGGGAACGATAGCACCTTCCACGATCAGGGGGATATCCTCCCGATGTGTACTACCCAAGTCTCTAGAACCAATACTCTATTACTACAGTCATCTCACAATAGTATTCAATCTATACTTCTCGGAGAAGAGTCCTCAGATTCCTCGCCCGCGCCACCGACTTACTCAAGATCGAGTGCGCCCACAAGAGTCCTGACACACCACCCCGTCAGTCCGATGCTAGGCCGCATCCTCTCCATAGTTACTGTCGCACCCAGTCTCCCTTATCATTGTAGCTCGGCGAACCATCATAGCCCGATGCGTTCCAGAGAGCGTCAAATGCTGGCCGCAACATGCACTTCACATCTGCTGAGTAGGATTCGAGAACGACTTCGGGCAGCAATAATGCATCGTTCCGGATTGAGCGATCGAACTCGGGTTCCCACGCATGGTGGACGGCCTGTGGCCCGGTGCGCAATACGATGCAGCCTCTGACTCCGACAAATGAGAGCATCACCGAGAGGGGCACAGGAACACCTACCGCTTCGAGGAGTGCCAAGTGTCTTTCCAGTGACTCCAGAATCGTGTCCTCGTATGAATTTCCGTAGAAGACGCGGGAGTCGTCTCGGTCGTACAGTACCGATGAGCCTGCCGACTCAAGGCAACCACTGCGGAACAGCTGCAGATAGGATCTCACCCTGCCCTTCGGATCGGAGGCGCTGCTAGTCAAGAAGCCATCAATATTGCACCTGTCATTGTGAGCAGTGACGCCCATGGGATGAGCCAACGGACTTTGTCGGACTGCCAACACTCTTCGAAGGTCAATCGCGAACCCAGGGTCAGCTGCTGCAAGGGGTACGACGTGCAGCACGGCCATGGTCTGTCCGACTAGCGGAATCGGACCATCCTCGGCCTCAATCTGCGCTAGCCGCGCCGCTCGAAACTCACGTACCCATCTGGCTACGGATCCGTGCCGCTCAAAGAGCACACGGATCTCACTCACGCCCAGGGGGTGCTTGCCATTGGAACCTCGCTGGAAGAACTTGCTCTGACCCTGTAGGCAGACCATGTGTGGGAGCACGGGGCTGCGAGGCACGTGCAAGACCATCGCCGATTGATTCTCATCGAGGGGTATGGCAACGATATGTAGACCTGGGATCGGAGGCTCGATGCCGGAATTCGCCAGCTGTTCGAGACGCTGGATATTCCCATCGGCGACGCCCGCAACCCCTACGAGTTCGTGAGCCTCGCCATCCAACTCTTCCAGCCCATAGATGATGTATCCGCCTGAGGAATTGGCAAACGAGCTAACGTCGTAGAGGAACTCCATCCTGTCGTGCTCGCTGTTCGTGGGGAGATCCCTCTTGAACTCGTGTGTGAGATCCTCCAAGGCCTTGCTGTCTACCAGTTCTTGGAGATCTTGCGACGTCAGTACTGAAAGCGGCTTTGCTTCAAGAGACATGCGTTTCACTCCTCTGGGCCTGTCCAGCAGACTCATCCACAATCCATGGAACCTTGAACACCGCCTTCCAATTGGGTGGGATAATGGGTTCAAACCAGAATTCTCCTGTGCGAATCAGCTTGGAGTACTTCCCGCAGACGCCGGAGAGGGTATCTATCGCGTCGTCCAAGTCGCCAAACGTGGGGATCGTACCGGTCCACCCATGCGCGTCGATATGGGCGACCGTCTTGTCGGTGTACTTGTGTAGTGACTTGGTCGCCTTCATCAACGTGACCAAGTCACTTGTTACCGTGTCGGGGTCGACGAAGTCACGACCGGCATCTACCCCCGCCGCCTCGAATTCACTGTCGATCCGTGCCTCTGACCGGCCCAGGCCAGCGTACAGCCGATGAAAACGCTGTCGTGAGACCTCCTCCGGGTGTGTGGAAATGTCAAACAGGAGTCTCGCCAGAGAGATGCTGTCCTTGTCTCGAGTGAGCCTGCACGTGTCTTCCTTGTCGCTGAACTTAACTCCAGAGACCTGCCGTCGGATGATGATGAATACCAGCGTCACATACCCGCTCGCGAGCAAGACATAAAACGAGCTTGGTTTCTGAATTGCAGGGTTTGCGTCGACCATGGAGCAGACTTCCTTGTAGATCGTGCGGTAGTAATGCAGATCGACCAGGTCCTTGCAGATGACGTCGAGCCACCTGTTCCACTTCTCGATGTTCGGATTCTGTACTGACATGCCCCTGCCTCCCCACGTTCACCAGTGCCATCGTCCAGGACGAGCACTCTTCGATGGGCTGATCACGGCCTGGCAATGCACACTTCTGCGCAAGCCGGCGATCCCCCCTTCGGTCTTCTCCTCCAGCAATAGACTGCAGAACAGACCGAATTGTCACACAACAATCCAGTCAAGAGATGAGAATTCGGTTGGCGACTAAGCCAAACACGATGGCTCAGAGCGGGTCTCGTCCCTGCAGATGCTTGTGGTCCATGTAGTCGCGAATCTGGCTGTCAGTGACCCCTGAGGACAGACGGAAACAGGGGAGAGGGGTCCACGACAGCTTGATGAGATTGTCGAGGACCGCCTCTTGCAGCCGTATCACCGGACGCATTGTCATCGGTCATGTTCTCCTCCTTCTCTCACGCTCGCCATCATAGCAGTCGGTGCCCTGCCTAAGTTGTGAACATCCAATGCGGACGTGTGTGACAATCGGCCAAGTCCTACTCGCCCCCTGCAGTCTACTGCTGGTTCACGTGGTCCGCCCGTGAAGCCCCAGGTCTTTGAGGTCGATTCTACAAATCTTCCCTCTCGATGCGATTGCGGATCCCGAGAACCGCCCGTCCTCGCCGTCGCTGATCACGAGACCGGCAACCTTCCTGCCGTGCGGGAGATGCTGCATGACCCACCCTATGTAGCTCGACACTTGCGAGTACACGCGATCGTCGGCCCGCCCGGCCTTGACTTCGATGACAACGTACCCACCCGTAGTGCGATCAGTGCAAAGGAGGTCGATGCGCCCTCCGACAGACGGGCAGATCAACTGCCGTCCGCTGCGCCCGTCCGGTGATTCGTAGAGGTCCAGCTTGTACCCGAACGGCTCTAGTAGCCCGAGATTCCGAGACAACCTTTCCTCAATGCGCCGTTCTGTCAGAATGCGCACAGGGGTCAGGTCGGCCTTGGCGAGCACTTTCCGATACTCCGGGCACATCCGTCCAAGTACTGAGCTCAAGTGTCGGAAGACTGGGGCTGGTATCGCAAACGCGGACCGCTGGAAACGGCCACGGAGGGCGGGCCAGTCGTCGAGGTACGGGTCGGCCTTCAAGGCTGCATAGGTCAATGTCGGGTCAAGCCGGTACAGTGACCGGTACATGCACCCGTACTTCCACCCCATGTCGCTGGCATCGGCATCTCCTGCGAGCGACGAGGCGTTGTCCTCTGCCCTGAGGAGATAGGCGATGTCAGACCTCGGGGCTGTCCGGTACAGAAGAACCAGATCTCCCGCCCTCGTGTCTTTGTGGCAGGTCCACCACCCATCGCTTCTGCCCCCAGGTTCCAGCGACTCTGTCGGCTCGTCATCCTCGCCAAGGTAGTACTCAGGATGCGTCACCCAGACCCAGTAGTTCCTGTCCTTCTTGACCACGGCTAGCTTCATGAATCCCTCCTTCGGGGCGTGTGCCTCGCGTACAGTTACATGGGCAGCTCTTCCTTCTGGATCACTGTAACTGGATCGCCCTTCTTGCGGTCGATGACCATGTTCTCGGCGGGCAGGACCAGGGGCAGCGGCTTCTTGAACAAGTCAGCAGCGGAAAGCAGCTGTATCAGCGGGATATCCATCTTGCCGTTGTAGTGGTAGGTGCCGTACTTGAGAGCTTCGACGCGCATGCCTTTCGTTGGCTCCTCGAGCGTCACAAGAATGCCGAAGTCAGCTCCGTTTGCGACAACCGCTCCATGCAAGTCGTGCACCATACTTGGCGTGACCACCTTGTTGCTCTTGACCGAAATGATGGCTCTGCCAAGGCTGTTCTTCTTGGAGACATCGACGAAGGTAATGGTGCCATCGACACCTCCGTCACCAGTCTTCTTGATGTTGCCAAGGGCGCCAGGAATGCGCGTGACTGCCCAATACTGAAACTGCCAGCCGTCGCCGTACTGCCGGGCCAGAGCTTCAGCGCCCTCTACGTCACGGGGCATCCCGATGACCTCGAAGTCGACGCCTTCTTCGAGATGTCTGCCTTGTTCAGTTGTTGAGGATTCCAGTCTCTTGACCATGACGTCGATAGCTGGTAGGGCAATGTCAATGCCAACCCACTGCCTGCCAAGCTTCTGCGCCACTGCTGTGGAGGTACCACATCCCGCAAAGGCATCCAAGACCAGGTCTCCGGGGTTGGAGCTCGCATTGATGATTCTTTCGAGAAGCGCTTCAGGCTTCTGAGTCGGATAGCCAAGGCGCTCGCGCGCTTGAGAGTTGATTTCCGCGATGTCTGTCCAGACATCGCCGATTGCGTGACCAGGCATCTCATCTAGATACCGCTTGACGGTCGGTCTTCCTGTTCTTGTAAGCACTATCCTGCCCTGAGCAATCAAGGCATCAATGTTCTTCTGAGACCAGCGCCAGTGAGTTCCGGGCTGGGGTTCCAGAGCTTTCCCGAAGAAGACCTTGGGTTCACCTTGTCCTGCCGCAAGCGCATTGTCATACCGGAAAAGCCGACCTTCCTCGTCTTTCTTGAAGTGAGACTTGATGTAGACTTCATCGTACGCACGCCGCTGTGTCTTGAACGTCATCTCGGGACTGTTCTTGGCGTAATAGAGCAGCACGTCATGTAGTCGTCCCCACCTACCAGCATCTGCGTGGAAGTTGAACCGTTCCCAGACGACCTCATTGAGGAAATTGTGCGTGCCAAACACACCATCCATCAGCAGCTTCAGATAGTGGCTTGCCGTTGGGTCGCAGTGAACGTAGATGCTCCCTGTCGGCTTCAGGACGCGCCGGAGTTCCACGAGGCGAGGAATCATCATCACGACGTAGGCCATCATTGGGCTTGTCTTGAGGAACGAGTACAGGGCGGCTGTCAACGTCACGACTTCTTCGGGAATCGGGTCAGTAGTGATGGTCCCGCTGATGATACCGTGGTACGTGGCATCGGCTTCAGCGCCCCATGTCCACGTGTCCTCAAACGCCTGAATCTGGGCCGTTTCCTTTAACGCCTGTGCCGCTGTCGGTTTGAACAGCACATTGTAGTTCGCGCCCGAGTTGAATGGTGGGTCGATGTAGATTAGGTCAGCAACGTCGTTCGCGATGTACTTCTTCAGTACATCCAAGTTGTCTCCAAAGTAGAGCGCATCTTTCCAGTTGGTCGAACGCTCGTCGCTCATGGCCTTCCCCCTCACTGTCGTGTTGCTAGAACATTGTATGCGAAACAGCGGGCGTTGCTACTTGCTGGGCAAAGGCGAGCGTCGTTGTCGATTCCCCTGAGAACGGCACCCCGGGACAGCATCGTGGTGAGAACGCCCCCGCATACGCGGGGGCGTTAGCCATCGAGGATCTTTGATGCAGAATGGCGTCACCCGACAACAGTCCTGGACAGACCAGTCTACTCAACGCGAGCTACAGCTGCACGAGTCGCCACGCGGGAGGGTGACTCCCGATCGCAGCAGAAGGTCGCCGTTCACCCCCCGTTGTGGTCCGAGAAGCGAAGAAGCCCCAGAGCACCTTCCTGCTTTGCATGTCGAGACATTTCTTCTGGTGCTACCTACCTCTCGCCGCGCGGATGTTGGCATCGAGAGTCAGAGCAAGCTGGTACGAGACACGAAGGTGCGGTACCCCAAAGTGTGATCCATCGACCTACGTTCTGGGCGAGGAGCAGGAGACTCCCCCACTTGACTCAAGACAAATCGTCTCTAGACGCCTTTGACTGCATAGCGAAACGCTTGGGCGGAGCATCTCTAGGTCAGAGAACGTGCCGATCCGGTGAACTCAGTGCTGGATGAGGTGAAGTTCCGTATTCCTTGACAATGTTTGAGAACCAACCCAATCGCTCTCTACTTGCGGTCAGAGGAGCTGCCGGCCTCTGTCATAACAAATGTGGTGGGCCCACCTGGATTCGAACCAAGAACCAAGTGGTTATGAGCCACCTGCTCTACCGTTGAGCTATGGGCCCCCTGTGCTGTGCGCACGTCAGGGAAGGGTCTGCGTGGGTCCTATTATAGGCGCGGACGGCCATGCGTCAACCTTTCGACGCGCATAGAAGTGTCATAGCTTCCTCTCTGGAGCTAATCATGCCGTCCAGCTGGAGGTGTCGCATCTGTTCAAGAAGCAATCCGACCTGTCGTCCTTCGGGAATACCGAGGCTCACGACGTCCTCGCCCGAAACCAGCGGTGGCTCGTCCATGCGTGAAAGGACTCTCACCAGGAGGTTGCGGGGTACGGTGTTCCCAGACACCGATAGATGTGCCTCCAGAATAGAGAGAATGGGCAAGGGAATGCCTTCGAGCTTATCGGCTGCTGCGCTCACCTTGCATGTTCCTTGCTCGAGAAGGCGGCGCAGCGCCCGTTCCTTTCGCTGCCATGACCGGCACGCCGTTGCCAGCCGGTCGCTCAATCCGAAGTCCTTGAGGACCTCCTGCAATTCTCCAGAAGGAATGCTGCCCAGCCACACGAGAAGCGGTGCAACCCACGGAGGAGCCCCTATCCCGTTCACGGCCCCGTGGCGGCCCTCCTCGAGGGTGGACAGGAGTCGGAGTTTAGCGGCCCGCGGCGGAACGAGTGGAAGACCAATGAGTCCACATCCGAGTATGCAAAGCCCTTTGACGCATGCGACACTCCTGTTGCCCAGGAGCAACTCTTTGAACTCGTCCTGCGCACGTTTGTTGCGCCGGACATTCAAGAGTCCGAGCTCAAGAGCCTCTCTCGCCTTCTCACGGGTGCTGTCCTCAAGAACGAAGCCCAGACGTGTCTGAACTGCCACGGCGCGCAGTATCCGCGCCGGGTCCTCGATGAAGCTGTCGGGATACGTCATCCGGATGGTCCGTGTTTCGAGGTCCCGGAGCCCTCCGGTAGCGTCCACCACGGTGCCGAAATCGCTC